>Ga0209656_10000068_pt1 | contig 66318 bp, 68 predicted proteins | sample BogFormECP12_OM2_FD_188239 | JGI IMG/M metagenome (GOLD analysis project Ga0209656, IMG submission 188239) | Bog forest soil microbial communities from Calvert Island, British Columbia, Canada - ECP12_OM2 (SPAdes) (version 2) | ecosystem: Environmental > Aquatic > Freshwater > Wetlands > Bog ...
GCCGATTATCCTCGAAGGCGAGGCATGAAGACGGTCGTCGATCCTCGCCGCGGCGACATCGAGGATGATGCGTCCAGCACCAAACGCCGCTCGCTGCTCTCGCTCGTTGGCAGTCTACTCGGGGAGATCAGCCTCCCGAGACTGGCAATGGCCTGGATTTTGTTGCTCGCTCTGCCCGGCCTGATCCTTGGATTCGCACCGATAGTCGCATCGGTCTGGATCGGCATGGTTTCACGGAAAATGATGTCCCCGTTCGCCGTGATCTGCATCCTGCTCCTCGCGGTCATCGTTGCCCTTGGTTGGTTCGGGGGCCGCGGATTGTTTCGGCTTGCCGAAAGCAGCTTCTGGTCACTGCACTCGCTGGCCGTCCAGCCCGGCTACGCGGCCTGTCGCGAAGGGCTGCGGCACCTCGCCGAACGGGTGCTTTCATCACAGGCGACGGCTGCCCAGCTCGCCAGGATGCGCGCCGCCGCGACCGTTGCGGCAGGCTTGGTGCTTTGTGGTCTGGCGGTGTTGGTGCTGATGATCGCCTGGCCAAGTTCGCACTGGACGGCCAGCATCTCGGATTTCGCTTCCCCGCACCGGTTGGCGATTATGGTCCTGGCCAATTGTGTCGTGTTGGTCGCCGCATATCTCGCGGCTGCCACGCTCGTCTGGACGATCGCCGATGCGACGATGGCCCAGCCGCGTGATCTCGATGAGTTCCACGTGCGCCCTGGTGGAGGCCGGACGTGGCGCATCGCCCATTTGTCGGATATCCACGTCGTGGGCGAGCGCTACGGCTTTCGCATCGAGAGCGGCCGATCGGGCCCGCGTGGCAATGAGCGGCTGAGGCAGGCGCTGAAGCAACTGGAGGTGCTCGACGCCAACGACCCGCTCGACGCGATCTTGATCACGGGTGACGTAACCGACGCCGGCCGCTCCGCCGAGTGGGCCGAGTTCCTCGACGCTCTGGCTTCCCATCCGCAGCTCGCCGGGCGCGTGCTGGTGTTGCCGGGCAACCACGACGTCAATATTGTCGACCGCGCCAATCCGGCGCGCCTTCACCTCCCGACCAGCCCCAACAGGCGGCTGCGCCGGATCCGGGTCTTGTCCGCCATCGGCGCGCTCCAGGGCCAGCGTGTCCGTGTTGTCGATCAGGCAAAAGGTCGGTTGGGCGGGAGTCTTGCAGAAGTATTGGAGCCGCACCTCGGTGAGATGGCCGCATTCGCCGATACCGGATGGCCACGTGGGTCAAGGACGCTGACGGAGCTGTGGACCAAGGTCTTTCCGATGGTGCTGCCGCCGGACCGGGATGACGGACTGGGCTTTATCCTGCTGAATTCGAACGCCGACACACATTTCTCGTTCACCAATGCGCTCGGGATCATCACGGTCGAGCAGGCCCGGGGGATCGAAACCGCCGCAGCGCAATTCCCGCGAGCCTGCTGGGTCATCGCTCTTCACCACCATCCCGTCGAGTACCCCCGGGTGGCAAAAACGCTCGCCGACCGCATCGGCGCCGCCCTGATCAACGGGAAATGGTTCGTTCGCCGACTACGGCCCTTGGCGGGCCGAGCGGTTCTAATGCATGGTCACCGGCATATCGACTGGATCGGGGAATGTGCGGGGCTTTTGATTGTTTCGGCGCCATCTCCGGTCATGGAGGCGACCGACGACCTCGATAGCTATTTTTACATCCAAACTGTAGCCGTCGGAGCCGACCGGCACTTAAGGCTGCTGCATCCGCAGCGGATCACCGTGGAAGGCCAGCTCGGTGCTCGAGGCTAGGCGGGATCATGCTCGGTCATCGCCGATTCAACGACACCTCGCCGCGTAAGCTTCACATCAATGTCGACCGCAGCTCCGCGCAGCTCTCGCCCAAATGCCGGGCCGGTTGCTACGCCCGCTTGATCAGCCGGATAACGGCAATCAGGATGATCGCGCCTATGGTTGCGGCGATGATCGATCCGATCAGCGAGCCAACCGCAATGCCAAGGACGCCGAACAGCCAACCCCCGATTTCGGCGCCGATAACGCCAACGACGATGTCGCCAACGGGGCCGAATCCGCCATGCATAATTCGCCCGGCGAGCCAGCCGGCAACAGCACCGATCAAAAGAAAGATGATCAGACCCGTGAGCGTCATTTGATGCCTCCCGATGGCGCGATCTTGGATGGGCTGCCGGTGCCCTGAGCCGACATTCCCCGGCTTCCCGGACTGTAAGCGTGATTGTTCGCCGCTTTGGGCCGCCGTGACAACACGTTTCGACCCCGACAGACGCTGCGTGCCGACCGTTATGGACTACTGGGCCGGACGGCGGGAATCACGGTGATCCTCCCCTATCGCTACCCGAACGCAGGCTCCGGGCGCCTCGAACCAAGGGCTTTCGGATGTCGGCTTTCTTGGGCAGGTGAACGTATTCGGTGGGCCGCCAAGGGCGGCGCGAAACAGAGAAGGATAGGAATGACGGGGTCGCGCAGCTTGGCGCCGGGGGGTGGTGATACTCGGCACGGTAGTGGCCGTGCCGTTCGGCGCTATCGCCGCTGGTCCGGATATGCCGGCATCTGACCGGGAACTGGTGCTGGGGCTGCGGGTAGCGCCACCCTTCGTCATCAAGACGCCGGACCGGATCTGGACCGGGATCAGTGTCGAGCTCTGGCGCCACTTGGCCGAGGAACTCAGTCTTCGCTACCGCTTCGAGGAAACGACGCGGGAGGGGCTGCTCAAGGGTCACGCCAACGGTACGCTGGATGCCTCGGGCGGGGCGCTGACGGTCACCGCCGAGCGCCTGCGCGAGGTGGATTTCTCCCCGCCCTATTTCGTGACGGGTCTCGGCGTGGTCCCGCTGCGTGCATCATTGGACTGGATCGGCCTCGCGGCAAGCTTCCTCTCCATCCGCTTCCTCTCGATTGTCCTCGGAATCGCCGGGGTGGTGCTGTTGGTCAGCGTAATCGTCTGGGTGCTGGAGCGGCGGCGAACGGCGGAATTTGGTGGCTCGCCGGTCGATGGCTTGGTCTGCTCCATCCGCTGGTCGACCCAGGTGATGGCCAAGGCCAATCCCTCCGTAGAGCCGAGGACGCGCCCTGGGCGCCTACTGGGCGGGGTGTGGACGGCGGCCTCGGTGGCATTGATCGCGATGTTCACCGCGGCCACCACAAGCCATCTGACAGCGCGGGAATTGTCGGGGCTGGTGCGCGCCGCCGCCGATCTGCACCATGTCCGCGTCGGGACGGTGCGCGATGCGGTGGCCGAATAACAACTTGCACGCCATGATCATTCCAGCGGCACAATTGACAATTTATGATCCTCGCGTGCCGGTGCGCGCTAAAGCAGGAGGAGACGAGGCATGTGCAACGCCTGTCTTGATGCAGGCCTGAGCCGCCGCGCCGCAGAGTAGTGCTATCTGCCGCCGGGTTGCTGGCTGCAGCGCCGCTCGCCGGGATGGCTCGAGCCCAGCCCGTGGCAGCCGCCGACACACCCGATGCGGCGCTGAACCTGCTGATCGAAGGCAATGCGCGCTATGTTGCGAACCAGACGCGCGAGCGCGACTTCTCCGCAGGATGCGCCAGCCGCACACAAGGCCAGGCGCCGTTTGCCGCAATCCTCGGCTGCGCGGATTCCCGAGTTGCACCCGAACTGGCGTTCGACCAGGGTCCCGGCGACCTGTTCGTGGTCCGTGTCGCCGGCAACTTCGTCACGCCCGACGGGCTGGCAAGCCTGGAGTTTGGTGCCGCCGCGCTCCGCACAAAGCTGATCATGGTGCTCGGCCACAACAGCTGCGGCGCGGTCAGTGCAACGGTGACGGCGCTTCAGAAGGGAAACACGCTGCCAGGCCATATTGCGGATCTCGTGCGAGCAATGAAGCCCGGCATCGAGCCGGTGTTGAAGCAGTCGGGCGACGATTTACAACAGCGCGCCGTTATCGCCAACGTGCGCTACAACGCCCAGCGCCTGCAGCACGCGAAGCCAATCCTGGCCGAAATGATAGCCAAGAATGAGGTTCGCGTGGTCGGCGCCATCTACGATCTTGCCACGGGCAAGGTCACCCTTGTGTAGTGCAAACTTGATCATCATGCGTATGCTGCACCTCCCTGATGGGCCTCCACTCCGGCCCTCTGTGGGAGTCAGCGTGGCGGCAGTCCGAGGCGGGGGATCTCGATCGCCGGGCAGCGGTTCATCACGACTTTGAGGCCGGCCGCTTCGGCGCGCGCGGCCGCGGCGGTGTCGTGCACCCCGAGCTGCATCCACACGACCTTGGCGCCGATTGCGATCGCATTGTCGGCGACCTCGCCGGCCGCCTCGGGCCGGCGGAAGACATCGACCATGTCGATCGGCTCGGGCACGTCGGCGAGCGAGGCGTAGCACCGCTCGCAGTTGATCGTTCCGCCGGCCGCATTGGGGTTGACCGGGATCGCCCGGTAGCCGCGCCGCTGTAGATAGGCCATCACCCCGTGACTCGGCCGTTCGCGGCTGGGGCTCGCCCCGACGACGGCGATCGTGCGTACGCTTTCGAGGATGCCGCGCAGATAGCTGTCGGGATAGTGCTCGTGGTCCAATGCGGGCCTCAGCGGTCGTGCCAAACCGGCGCGCGCTTGGCGAGAAACGCGTCGATGCCTTCGCCCGCGTCGCGGGCCAGCATGTTTGTCGTCATGACCTCGGCGGCATAGCGGTAGGCGGCGGCGAGGTCGAGCTCGGCCTGACGGTAGAAAGCCTCTTTGCCGATCTTGACGGTAAGCGCGGATTTGCCGGCGATCTCGCGTGCCAGACTATCGGCCGCGTCGCGCAGCCCCGCCCGCGGTACCACCCGGTTGACCAGCCCGATCGCCCGGGCCGTATCGGCATCGATGAGCTTCCCGGTCAGCAGCATTTCCATCGCCGCCTTGCGCCCGACAGCGCGGGTCAGCGCCACCATCGGCGTCGAGCAGAAGAGGCCGATATTGACGCCGGGTGTGGCGAACCGGGTATCCTCGGCGGCGACTGCCAGATCGCAGGTCGCGACCAGCTGGCAGCCGGCAGCCGTCGCTATCCCGTGAACCTCGGCGATGACCGGCTTGGGCAATCTGACGATCGCCAGCATCAGCTCGCTGCACTGAGCGAAGAGCCGTTCGTAGGTCTCGCGCCGCTGGTCGGCGCGCATCTCGCGCAGATCGTGTCCGGCACAAAAGCCCGGCCCGGCGCCGGCGATGACGACGACCCGCGTCTGTGGATCCTTCGCCGCGCGGGCGAGGGCTTCGAGCAACGCGCTCATCAGCGCAACCGACAGCGCGTTGCGGGCGTCCGGCCGATTGAGGGTGAGGCGCAAGACCCCCCGATCGTTCTCCTCGAGCAGAACGGGGGCGTTCGTCGTCATCCTTTGCAGGGCCGTCATCGCCGTCTCATCCTTGCTCCATCACCTCCATGTTGTATCGCGGGCAGGCCGGCCGCAAGGAACACCGCTTGACCGCTCGTGGCCGATCGCTTACATCAGCGCCCTTCGCGGACCGGTCCGAAATCCGGCCTGCCGGCGAGTCGTGCCCCGAGCGATGAAGACCTTCTCCGCCAAACCCTCCGATATCGACAAGAAGTGGCTGCTGATCGACGCCGACGGCTTGGTGCTGGGCCGACTCGCTTCGATCATCGCGATGCGCCTGCGGGGCAAGCACAAGCCTTCGTTCACGCCGCACATGGATTGCGGCGACAACATCGTCGTCATCAATGCCGAGAAGGTCCAGCTGACCGGCAACAAGCGCAAAGACGACATATTCTACTGGCATACGGGTTACCCTGGCGGCATCAAGGGGCGCAGCAAGGGGGCCATTCTCGACGGTAAGCATCCGGAACGGGTTATCGAGAAGGCGGTCGAGCGCATGGTGCCACGCGGACCGCTCGGGCGCCGGGTCATGAAGAACCTCAGGGTCTTTGCTGGGCCTGAGCACAAGCACGAGGCGCAGCAGCCGGTTCGGCTCGACGTCGCCGCCTTGAACCGCAAGAATGCGAGAGCGCAGTAACGATGGCCGATAACGATCAACCGCAGCGCCCCAGCTCTCAGACGTTCCAGGGTCTGGGGAGCCTGCGTCAGGCATTTCAGCAGGCGCGGCCGGCGGCTCCGCCGCCGCCGATTCCGACCGTGGCGCCGGTCGATGTCGAGCCGCGACGCGACGCGTTCGGCCGAGCCTATGCCACCGGCAAGCGCAAGGACGCGGTCGCCCGCGTGTGGATCAAACCCGGCACCGGCAAGATCGATGTCAACGGTCGAGAAAGCCCCATTTATTTCGCGCGGCCGGTGTTGCGGATGCTGATCAACCAGCCTTTCGTGGCGGCCAACCGGCTCGGCCAGTTCGATGTCTGGTGCACGGTCAAGGGCGGCGGGCTGTCCGGTCAGGCCGGAGCCGTGCGTCACGGCGTCAGCCGAGCATTGACCTATTTTGAGCCGGCCCTGCGCCCGCTTTTGAAGCAGCAGGGTTTTCTGACGCGGGACAGTCGCGTCGTCGAGCGCAAGAAATACGGCAAGCACAAGGCGCGCAAACGGCCGCAATACTCGAAGCGGTAACGGGATCTCAATCAGCGCCGCCGAAAAGGGCTTCGCCCTCGCCGTTCACGGCGGAGCCGGGACGATCGCCCGGACCGAAACGGCCCTGTCTCGCACAGCTTCATATCATCAGGGGTTGCGCGCCGCATTGACCGCCGGTCGCGATGTCCTCGCTGCGGGCGGGAGTGCGCTCGACGCGGTGACCCAGGCGGTCGTGGCACTTGAGGACGACCCGCTGTTCAATGCCGGAAGGGGCAGCGTCTTCACCGCGGCAGGAACGCAGGAGATGGACGCCTCGGTGATGGATGGGCGGGGTCACCGGGCGGGCGCTGTGGCCGGCATTTTCGGGCCCCGCAATCCGGTATTGGCGGCGCGGGCAGTAATGGAACATTCGCATCATTTGCTGCTAGTCGGCGAGGGCGCGCTCGCCTTCTGCCGCGAGCATCGCGTGGCCTTCGCCGAGCCCGGCTATTTTTCGACGGAAGAGCGCCGGCGGGAATTGCTGCATGCGCTCGCGGAGCGCGGCCGCAACGCGGCCGAAGTAGGTACCGTGGGTGCCGTCGCCCGCGACCGCGACGGCAACCTCGCCGCTGCTACCTCGACCGGCGGGATGACCGGCAAGGTCCCCGGTCGGGTCGGCGACAGCCCGATCATCGGCGCCGGCACTTATGCCGATAATGCAACCTGCGCGGTCTCGGCGACCGGCCACGGCGAATTCTTTATTCGTTACGGCGCTGCCTTCGAAATCGCGGCGCGGCTCCGCTATGCCGGCCAATCGCTGCAACAGGCGGCAGGTGCCGTCGTCGAGGCGCTGGCCGCCCTCGGCGGCCGGGGCGGGGTGGTGGCGGTCGACCGCACCGGTGCCTTGGCCCTGCCTTTCAACACCGCCGGGATGTATCGTGGCTACGTTCGAGCCGATGGGGTGATCCACACCGCGATATGGGACGAGTCCTACCTTTTGGGATGACGCGCGACGGCCCTTCTCGGACCAAATCATCGGCTCTGCGCCACTCCGCCGATCGCAGCGCGCGCCTTCTTTGTGGCGGCCTTTTCCGCCCGGGCGAGCTTACCTGTCCTCGTCCGGTTCCGGTTCCTCGCGCCTGAGGATGTCATAGACCAGGGCGACGACACCGCGGGGCCGGTGCCCCAGCTCGGTGCCGATCTGATCGTCGGCGGTTGCCCAGGTGAAGGCCTCGAGCACCTCGGCCTGGGTCGCTTCGGTTTCCACAATCCTCATCAGTACCGCGTCATCGAGTGGTCCGAGGATCTCGACGATCTCGGCGGCGGTCGCTGGTCGTGAAATCTACTTCATCAATCCCTACCTCCGTGTCCTGGCGAAACGGCGTGATCAGGCGCGGACCGCTGCGGTCGGCGGGAGGTGATGCTTGCCGAGAGGAACCACGGTGCTCGCCTGCGGGCCCTCAGCACTCTCGGAATGCCGCGCGACAAAACGCACTTCATCGCCCACCGCGAGCTTGTCGAACCCACCGTTCGTAACGCTGTTGCGGTGGAAATAGATCTCGTTGCCGTCGGCGCTCAAGATGAAACCGCAATTCTGCTCGGGGAGAAGGCGTGCGATCCGACCGTGGTCCGGCACCGCGTGCTGCTTCACCTCGCCTCGCCGCTCGCGAACATGATCTTCGAGCAGCCGGCGGGTGGCATCGAAAGCGTCGCGGATCGCGACGTAGACGTCCTCATGCGCATGGTGTTCCGCGGGATCGCGGCCGACGGCGATCTCGCGGCCGGGAACTTTAAGGTCGATGCGGATCCGGAACAAATTGCCCTGATGGCGGCGCGGGTGCCGGCATTCGACGACGACGCGGCACGACATAATGCGATCGCAGACTCGTTCCAGCTCCTCGGCCCTCTCGCGTATGCGCGTCGTGACTGCGTCCGAGGAAGCCATATGCCGGAAGGTGATCTGAAGCGGAAGTTGCATCGAATTCTTCCCTGCTGCGTAGGGTCCAATAATAACCAACGGAGGCCTTCCAGGGATTGATCCGGCGCAATCGTTAAGAACACCTCAGCAACCCGGAGTTCGGCGCCCCCTGGACGAGACGGTCACGCCGTGCGAGTGTGAGGGCGAATTGAAGCCGGAGCTAACAGCTACATTCGACCGATCTCGAAATCTTCGAGCGAATAGCCCAGCTGCGACAGTCCTTCTTCGAGATAGTCGGCAAGCAGTGGCGTGCCGATCAGGTAGTCGGTTTCCTTTTTGTCGTGGATACGGCCCGCTTCTTCGAGTGCTTCGCGCCATTCCTCCTTGCTGTAGTCGCCGCGGCCAAGCCAAGTAAGCGCCAGCAGCTCGATGCGTTCCGGATCGCCCAGCCCGTTGATCGCGTCGACCAGTTCCTGACGGGTCGGATTGTCGGCGCTCGCCTCGAGCACATCGCGGTCCGCGTCATCAGACGGGTTGGAGCCCGAATCCTCGTCGACGGGCGGCACCTCGGCATCGAACTCACGCGCCTTGGTGACAATGTAGGCAAGTTTCTCAAGCGGAATGGTGAGCATTAGAACTCTCTAGGGTGGCTCCTGAAACGGCGTCCAAAGGCGTCGCTTTGGCGAAGCACAGAAGCTTAACCACGTGCGGGCATTCGGCGTTGATATGGATCAACGAGCGGGCAGCGAGCCTCTGTCGGTTGCACCGCCGTCAAGCCCCGGCGACGGTGAGGTCGTCGACCCTGAGCGTCGGAGAATCGGCGCCGGCCTTGAATTCGAGATCGTCGGCGGCGACAAGGCGGGCGAAGATGTCCTTGAGATTGCCGGCTACCGTCATCTCGCTGACCGGAAAGGCGATCTCACCCTTATCGATCCAGAAGCCGGCGGCACCTCGGCTGTAGTCGCCGGTCACGCCGTTGACCCCCATCCCCATCATTTCGGTCACGTAGAACCCGCTCTCGATGTCCGCGATCAGTGCCTGCGGGCTCAGCGCCCCCGGCTCGATCCAGACGTTGGTAGCCGACGGCGAAGGCGGTGAGGCGGTGCCACGGGCGGCGTGGCCGGTCGTCTTGAGCCCGAGCTGGCGCGCGGAGCGCAGATCGAGGAGCCAGGTCGTCAAGACGCCCTTGTCGATAATCGCGCGGCGGCGGTTGGCAATACCCTCGCCGTCGAACGGCTTGGAGCGCAGGCCACGCTGCCGGTGCGGGTCGTCGATGATCGTGATCGCCTCGGGGAAGATGCGCTGCCCGAGCCGGTCCTTCAGAAAGCTCGTGCCGCGCGCGATCGCCGGACCGGAGATCGCGCCCAGAAGGTGCGAAATGAAGCCGCGGGCGACACGCGGGTCGAACACTACAGGGCAGCGGCAGGTTGGCATCTTCTTCGCCCCGAGCCGCTTGACCGCGCGCTCGCCGGCGCTCTTCCCGACCTCGGCCGGGTCACGCAGATCGGCCGCAAAGATCGCGCTCGAAAAATCATAGTCGCGTTCCATGCCGGTGCCCGACCCACCGATCACGCTGGCGCTGACGCCGTGGCTCGAACCGGAGTAGGCGCCGGCAAAGCCGTTCGACGCGGCCAGTGCGACGCTCGACCGGCCCCAGCCGGCTTCCGCACCTTCGGAATTGGTAACCCCCGCGACGGCGAGCGCCGCTTCCTCGGCAGCGCGGGCGCGCTCGATCAGCACCTCGGCGGCGGGCTCCGCGGGATCGAGCATGTCGAGGCTCGGCCACGCGTCCGTGATCTCGGCGGGATCGGCAATGCCGCAATAAGGGTCCTCGGGGACGGTACGGGCCATCGCGACCGCGCGTTCGACGAGTTCGACAAGTGCCTCTGGCGAGCGGTCGGTCGACGACACGACGGCCTGCTGCCGGCCGATGAACACCCTGAGGCCGAGATCGCGGCCCTCCGAACGTTCGAGCTTCTCGGTCTTGCCAAGACGCCGCGCGTGGGACAGCGAGACGCCTTCGAACAGTACGGCATCGGCGGCATCGGCGCCGGCACGGCGTGCCCGGCCGATTAGATCCTGCAGGAGGTCGAGTGCCGCCCCCGCTTCCTTGCTTAGTTCAGACATCGCTTCTCCGCTCACTTCCAGATGGGCTTGCCGGTTCCGGGTAGGCCGTAGCTCGCCCATTTGCTGGTCACCTCGGCGATCGTCTCGTCGGTCATGCGGATCGGCCGGCCCCACTCTCGCCCGGTCTCCGGCGACAACTTGCCGGTCGCGTCGAGGCCGATCTTGCCGCCGAGACCCGATTGGGGCGAGGCAAAATCGAGATAGTCGATCGGGGTGTTGTCGACCAGCGTGACATCGCGGACCGGGTCCATCCGGGTCGATATCGCCCACATGACCTCTTTCCAGTCGCGCGCAGCGATGTCGTCATCCACGACGATAACGAACTTCGTGTACATGAACTGACGCAGAAACGACCAGATCCCCATCATTACGCGCTTGGCCTGGCCGGGATAGGTTTTGCGAATGGCGACGACGGCGATGCGGTAGGAGCACCCTTCCGGCGGCAACCAGAAATCGACAATCTCGGGAAATTGCTGCTGCAGCAGCGGAATGAATACTTCGTTCAGCGCCTCGCCGAGGATCGAGGGCTCGTCGGGCGGCCGCCCGGTGAAAGTCGACAGATAAATGGGGCTCTGCCGCATCGTGACCGCCGAGAGGCGGAACACCGGGAAACGCTCGACGGCGTTGTAGTACCCGGTATGGTCGCCATAAGGGCCCTCCTCGGCATACTCGTCGAGCGAGACTTGGCCTTCGAGAACGATCTCGGCCTGGGCCGGCACCTTCAGCGGCACCGTTTTGCAGTCGACCAGCTCGACCTTGCGGCCGCGCAACAGCCCGGCGAACTGGTATTCCGACAGGGTATCGGGAACCGGGGTGACGGCGGCGAGGATCGTCCCCGGGTCGGCGCCGATCACTGCCGCGGCCGGTAATGGCTCGCGGCGCTCCGCGGACCAGCGCTGATGGTGCTGCGCGCCGCCGCGGTGCTTGAGCCAACGCATCAGAGTCGTGTCGCGTCCGGTCACCTGCATGCGGTAGATGCCGAGATTGAAGCCGTCTTCGCGGCGTTGCCCTGGACCTCTGGTCACCACCAGCGGCCAGGTGATCAGCGGCGCGGGCTCGCCGGGCCAGCAGGTCTGAACCGGCAACGCCGCGAGGTCGATCTCGCCGCCGCGTAGAACGATTTCCTGACAGGGGGCGGCACCGATGGTGCGCGGTCGCATCGCCATCACCGTCCGCAACAGCGGCAGCAGCTCGAGCGCCTCGCGCCAGCCGCCAGGCGGTTCCGGCTGCTTCAGAAAGGCGAGCGTCTCACCGATCTCGCGCAGGGCACTCGGCTCGCGATCCATGCCCCAAGCGACGCGCTCGACGGTACCGAACAGATTGACCAGCACCGGCATATCATAGCTGCCACCGCCCGAGCGCGTGACGTTCTCGAACAATGCGGCCGGTCCGCCCTCGGCGAGCAGCCGGGTCTGGATCTCGGTCATCTCGAGATACGGGGACACAGGTGCTGCGACCCGCACCAACCGCCCGCTCGATTCGAGCCGGTCGATGAAATCACGCAGACTGGCATAGGGCATGCCCGCTATATGGGTCCGCCCCGATGCATTGGGGAGCGGCACTGCTTGCGCGCGAAAATCGGAAAGACCATCGTTTGATCGAGGGCGATGAGGAGATGACGAGGCTGAACGCGCTCTACGACGAAGACTTTGTGCGCTGGACCGAGGAGCAGGCAGCCGCGCTGCGGCGGGCCAAGAGCGTGCGTCCGGCCGGATCGCGAGGCTCGAATCTGCCGCTCGATTGGGAGAATCTTGCCGAGGAGATCGAGAGCTTGGGGAAGTCGAACCGGCGCGAGTTGCGTTCGCAGATTACTCGGGTTCTGCGCCATCTCCTGAAGCTCGAAGCTTCTTCCGCAGCGCAACCACGCGCAGGCTCGCGGACGACGATCGACGAAGCGCGGACGGAAATCGAGGGCCTCTTGGAGGACAGCCCCAGCCTTCGGCGCGAGACCCAAGCATTGATCAAAAAACAGATCCGCGCCGCTGCGAGGCTGGCCGCGGATGATCTCATGCAGCACGGGGAGCAGATCGGGGCGATACGGGCGCGGCTCGAAGGAGATGCGTATACCGAGGAGCAGGTCCTTGGAGATTGGTTTCCGGACGGCCCCGGCTGACCTCTCCCTAAGGGCTCTCACGCAGACAGCACCTGCCACACGATGGCGTCGCGGGTGTCGCGGTCTTCGAGTTCGCGGCTCGTCGGCACGAGGTAGTGCGCGCGCTCGACGAGGCCCTCGCTCGGGAGATACGCGCGGCCTGGATCACCCAATAGGACCAGGGTGCCCCGTGCGGCCAGCCCGCGCAGCCAGCCCATGACCCGGTCCGCCATCGGCCGCTCGTAGCATACATCGCCGGCGGTCACGACTTCCCAGCGCGGATCGATCGTATCGAGCAGATCCATGGTCTTCACTGCAATCGCGACATCGTTGAGCGCGGCGTTCGCGTCGATCGCGGCGGCGGCAAAATGGTCGATCTCGGCCGCAAGCACGGACGCAGCCCCCGCTTTGGCAGCGGCGATCGCGACGATGCCGGAGCCGGCGCCGAAATCGAGCACCGAGCGGCCGGCGACCTGTGCAGGATGATCGAGGAGATAGCGGGCGAGGGCCTGGCCGCCCACCCAAGCGAAGGCCCAGAACGGTGGCGGCAAAGCGCTGCGCGCCAGGGTCTCCTCGGTCGCCTGCCAGATCGGGGTGATTTCGGCCGCCAAGTAAAGGCTAATCTCGGGCACAAGCGGGAGCGGCGTGATCGCCGTATTCCTGCGGACGAAGAGGGCGGGGTCCAATGGTGTCGGTTCAGGCGAAGTGACCGGCGATGATCCCGCCGAGCATCAGCCAGCCGACGACCCGGTTCGAGCGGAATTTGGCGAGGCAGTCGGCGGGGTCGTCGATTGCCACCCGGGCCGCCTGCCAGGCCAGCTGGAAGGCCGATCCGGCGAGCCCGAGCCAGAACAGAATGCCGTGCGCCGCTGCAAACCCTACCGCCGCCCACGACGACAGCGCGACGGCATAGAAGGCGAAAAGCCACGGGCGGGTATGTGGGCCGAGCGCAATTGCCGAGGATTTGACGCCGATGCGTAAATCGTCCTCCTTGTCCTGGTGCGCGTAGATTGTGTCGTAGCCGATGGTCCAGAACACGCCGCCGAGATAGAGCAGAGCGGAAGGCCAGGCGAGCACTCCGGTGACGGCGGTCCAGCCGAGCAGGGCCCCCCAATTGAAATTGAGGCCGAGGAATACTTGCGGCCAATGGGTAAACCGTTTCATAAACGGATAAGTGCCGATCAGCCCGAGAACGGCAATCCCGAGCAGGACACTCGTCCGGTTCAGGGTGAACAGCACTGCGGCACCGGCCGCCAGTTGGAGCACCAGGAATAGAACCGCCCGACTTACGGTTACCGCGCCGCTCGGCAACGGACGCAGCCGGGTGCGCGCGACCTGCGCGTCGTAATGCCGGTCGGCGATGTCGTTCAAAGTGCAGCCGGCGCCGCGCATCGCAACCGCACCGACCGCGAACAGCATCAGCAACGCGGGGTCCGGCCAACCGACCGACGCGAGCGCAATTCCCCACCAGCCCGGGAACAGCAGCAGCCAGGTTCCGATCGGCCGATCGAGGCGAGCCAAGCGGGCGTAAGGCCGGACCCGGGCAGGCAGGTAGTGCTCGACCCAATCGCCATGACGGATGTCGCTCGGGTCGCAGCGGGAAGCCGGCTTCCCCTCGAGTCGCCTGACCGTTTCCATCGGGCCAAGTCTAACTTTAATCTCGCCGGCGCAACAGATGGGGCAAGCGAGCGTGGCCAAACACCGGAAGCCGCGCCTTTATGTCGAGGCGGGGCTTGCATCGGGCGGATCGGTCGAGCTCGAGGCAGGACAAGCGCATTATCTCCGCTCCGTGCTGCGGCTCGGCCGCGGCGCGGCAGTCGCCGGCTTCAACGCCGTCGATGGGGAGTGGCTGTGTCGTATTGCCAAGGTCGCCAAGAGTCGAATGTGGCTGACGGTCGAGCGCCTATTGCGGGTGCCCGAGCCCGGCGCCGACCTCTGGTTGCTGTTCGCGCCAATCAAGCGGGCCCGGCTCGATTGGCTCGTCGAGAAGGCAACCGAGCTCGGCGCCTCGGCGCTATTGCCGGTGTGGACGGCGCGAACCCAGTCCGAGCGCCTCAACCTCGAACGGTTGCGCGCGCATGCCGTCGGGGCGGCCGAGCAGAGCGAGCGTCTTTCGGTGCCCGAATTGCGTCCGCCCGAAGCGCTCGATCGCGTTCTCGCCGCTTGGTCTCCCGAGCGGCGTCTCATCGTCTGTGACGAGAGCGGTGCAGGCGAACCGATCAGTGAAGCCGCGAGGCGACTCGCGGTGGGGCCGTTGGCGCTTCTCGTCGGGCCGGAAGGCGGGTTCGACCAGACGGAGCTTGACGCCTTGAGCAAACTCTCCTTTGTTACTCGCATCGGGCTCGGCCCGAGGGTATTACGTGCGGAGACTGCCGCGCTTGCGGCTTTGGCAGTCTTCCAGGCGATCGCCGGTGATTGGCGCCGCACTCGTACCCGTTGATCGTCCTTGCCGTTAACCCGGGAGTTCCGCCGAGGATGACCACCGCCCCGAGCTCGCCAGGAGCGCCGATCACCGACAAGCGGCAGCTCGTCGAATATCTCGAATCCGGATGCAAGCCGCCCGCGGCGTGGCGGGTCGGCACCGAACACGAGAAATTTGTCTTTCGCCGCTCGGATCTGCGCCGGGTGCCCTACGAGGGACCGGATGGGATCGCCGCGGTGCTGCTCGAGATGACGCGCTTTGGCTGGAAGCCGATCCTCGAAAACGGCAACACGATCGCGCTGGCGAACGATGCGGAATGCGCGATCACGCTTGAGCCGGGCGGTCAGTTCGAGCTCAGCGGGGCGCCGCTCGAGACTGTTCATCAGACCTGCGACGAGGTGCACGAGCATCTTCGCCAGGTGCGCGAAGTATGCGACAAGCTCGGGCTTGGGATGCTCGGGCTTGGCTTCGATCCGAAATGGCGGCGTGACGAGATCCCGTTCATGCCCAAGGCCCGTTACCGGATCATGCGCGACTACATGCCGAAGAAGGGCCGGCTCGGCCTCGACATGATGCTGCGCACTTGTACGGTGCAGGCCAACCTCGACTACGGATCCGAGGCTGACATGGTAAAGAAATTCCGCGTCAGCCTCGCGCTGCAGCCCGTCGCGGTGGCGCTGTTCGCGAACTCGCCGTTTGTCGAAGGAAGGCCTTCCGGCTTTCTGAGCCAACGCAGCCTCGTGTGGACCGACACCGATCCCGACCGATGCGGTACCTTGCCATTCGTGTTCGAGGACGGTTTCGGCTTCGAGCGCTATGTCGACTATATGCTCGATGTGCCGATGTATTTTGTCTACCGGGACGGGCATTACATCGACGCGAGCGGCCAATCCTTCCGCGATTTCATCGCCGGCAGGCTGCCGGCCCTGACGAACGACGTCCCAAGGATCGGCGACTGGGCCGACCATTTGACGACGGCGTTCCCCGAGGTGCGGCTGAAGACGTTTCTCGAAATGCGTGGCGCCGACGGCGGTCCGTGGCGCAGGCTTTGCGCGCTGCCGGCCTTATGGGTCGGCCTATTCTACGATTCGGCGGCGCTCGACGCGGCCAGCGATCTCGTTGCCGACTGGACTGGCGAGGAACGCGAGGCGATGCGACGGGATGTGCCTCGGCTCGGTCTCGCCACACCGCTGCGGACGCGGACATTGCGCGACATCGCGCTCGAAATGCTCGAGATCTCTCGCGAAGGGTTGCATCGGCGGGCGCGGCGCAGCGCGGCGGGCGAGGACGAAACGCATCATCTCGACCCGCTCTTCGCCATCGCCGGCTCGGGGCGCACTCCGGCCGAAGAGCTGCTCGAAGATTACCGCACCCGCTGGAGCGGCGAGGTCGATCCGGTGTTCACCGATTACGCTTATTAGGACCAGTTTAACGGGGGCGCTGCAGCGCATTTGTGACCCCTTCCCGGGGGTCACGTCCATCACCAATCGCGACACAAGGCAGCGCTCGCGGCACCGTATCGCCCCGGGACACCGGTCGGAATACAGCGAAAATCGCGTTTTCGCCGCAGAACTGCCTGGTCAGGCCGCCAGAATAGCACGGTATTTCAATGGCTTAGGCCGCAAATTCGTTACGCCTCGGATCAATGGAATTTTTCGCCCGATCAACGAATTAAAGCTGCCCTAACAATCGAATAACAAAGGAAGTTTTGTAAGGCCGAAATGGGGCTCAATTATCGGGGAGCGGCGGGAGCTCACCAGACCCATGCCCTCCGGCGGGTTCGAGATATCCGAGCGGGCTAGCCCTGAGGCTAGCCCGGCGCGGGCGCCGGCAACGGTGGCAGGCTCTCGATCATTTGCCGGCCGTTGCCGAGGCGCATCGCGTGCCATGCCTCGGGATGGTCCATCGCTGTATCGGGCGCGAGGCCCGAGAGCGACATCCAGCGTTCGCGATCCCATGACGTGATGGCGACTTCGGCGTGCAGCCGCGTCCCCGGGGATGGCGGGGCGATCCCGAGTGCCGACCACGGAATCACCATCTCGGCGGTGATGCGGGGCTGGTCGGCGCCGAAATAGGCGGCTTCGGCGCCGCTGACTTCGGTGCAACCCTCGGTGATTGCGATCTGCGCAGCCCCTGCGCAGAGTTCCGCCCTCATCGGCGGATGGTCGTGGAGCTTGGTCCGCGGCGGGATGAAGAACAGGGTGAAACGCCGCGGCCCCGCACCGAAATCGACGCCGAGCTCCACCCGGTAGGCGTCGGCGAGCGGGAAAGCGCCGTCATAGGCGAGAAGGTCGGGTTCGAAGTAGTCCTGACCGATCGTCGCCAGCGCGAGACCCCGGTCGTTCCAGGAGAGGTAGGCTTCGCCAAATTCGACGGCACCCGGGGAGGGTGTCAGCCGCGGCAGCAAGCTCGCCGGCTTGGGCCAGTCGGAAAGCGAGTTGCCGTGGACTGAAATCGATGCGTGGGGCAGCACGAACGTCGTGCTTCCCGGAGTCGGGACCGCCGCTGATGCATGAATCCGCGGCGCGCGCCGGTTCGCCGCGGTGAGTGCCGCCGCCAGGCGCTCATAAGGCCGGTTGTTGAATGTCGACCAGCCCGAAATCGTAGTCCTCGCCGTCGGGTCGCCCGCCTTTCGGATGGTCGTAGTACATGAACCAATGGGCGCCGACCAGTTCGGGGATCGCCGCAAAATTCGCAGTCGCCGCGGCGGCGCCCACCGCTCGCTCGTCTTGAGTTCCCACCGTCATCAGGTGGCCGTTGTTGCGATTCCCGGTGCGGTTCTCGCGCGCCGCAAAAAACCATTCGGAGACGAGCACCGGCTTGCCGCCCGTCAATCTTCTCAGCCCGTCGAAGAAATAATCCGCGATCCAGCCGTCGCCGCTGTCGACGTTGTAGTTGGTGGCGATCGCGTCGACATGCGGCGCCATTGCCCGCACCGCTGCTAGGTCATAGTAGATCGGCAGTCGATCGCCAAAGAACAGCGCATCCGGATCGGCCGCGCGGATCGCCCGCTCGGCGAGCGTGTAGTAATGCTCGGCGACGATGCCCGTCCATTCGCGCACGACATGGATGCCGGAGCCACCGGGCTTCATTCGTGTCGATTGGGTAGTAGCGAGGAGCTGATCCCATGAATCGACCTGTGCCGGCGGCAGGAAATCAGCGGTAAATCGCGACCAGTCGTTGGCATAGTGCCGGCGCAGCAGCTCCACCCAGCGCTGCTTGGTTGTCGAGGTCGCCGGCTTCGACGAATAGAAAATGAACAGCGCGCCTGCCCACCAGCCGACCTCATTGTCGGAGAAATAGCCGATCCGGTACGGAGTGCCGCGGTAGGGAGCGACGAGTTCGCGGGCGAGCGCGTTCATCCGGGTCTCGGTCTCGGGCGCGAACGGGTCGAACCAGTGAAAGCGAGCCAGCCGTCCGAGTTCGAGGTTGATGATCGTCGGAAGTTCGAGCACTTGCGGCGACAGTGCCCAGCCACCAGCGCTGTTGAACCCCCACGAAAACAGCCGCCGCCGGGTCTCTGCGGTCCAATCCGTAAGCGTCGGCTCGAACGCCTTCCAGCTGTAATAGATCTTGCCGTCCTTCTCGCGCTCGGGATAGCCCCCATCGAGGATGTTGACGCCGAGGCTGAAAAAGCGCTCGCCGCAGGGTGTTACCAGCCAGGATACCCCGTTTTCGGTGGTGAGCGACCAGCGGGTGGACGGCGCCGCAGCAAAGTCGGCGCAGGCAAAGCTGCCGGTAGGAACCGTCGAGGCGACCGCGACCTCGATAAAAACCGCAAGGCTGCGCGTGGCGGCGCGCGTCACGCGTTCGTGCCACCGACCGTCAGCCCGTCCATCCGCAACGTCGGTTGGCCGACGCCGACCGGTACGCCCTGCCCGTCCTTGCCGCAGGTGCCGATCCCGTCGTCGAGGCGAAGATCGCTGCCGATCATGGTCACTTTGGTCATGGCATCCGGTCCGTTGCCGATCAACGTGGCGCCCTTTACCGAAGGCCCGACTTTGCCGTCCTCGATCAGATAGGCCTCGGAAGCGGAAAACACGAACTTGCCGGAGGTGATGTCGACCTGGCCGCCGCCGAAATTGACCGCGTAGAGCCCGCGCTTGACCGAGCCGATGATCTCCTGCGGCTCGTGCCCACCGGCCAGCATGTAGGTATTTGTCATCCGCGGCATCGGCGCATGAGCAAAGCTCTGCCGTCTGCCGTTGCCGGTCGGGGCGGCACCGAGAAGGCGGGCGTTCATGCGATCCTGCATGTAGCCCTTCAGGATCCCGTCCTCGATTAGGACGGTGCAGTTGGTCGGCGTGCCCTCGTCGTCGACGGTCAGCGAGCCGCGCCGGTCGGGCATCGTCCCATCGTCGACGACAGTCACCCCGTTTGTGGCAACGCGCTGCCCGATCATGCCGGAGAAGGCCGAGGTCTTCTTGCGGTTGAAATCGCCCTCGAGGCCGTGCCCCACCGCTTCATGCAGCATCACCCCCGGCCATCCCGGCCCGAGCACCACGGTCATCTCCCCGGCCGGCGCCGGCACCGCCCCGAGATTGACGAGCGCTTGGCGCAGCGCCTCATCGACCTGGGCCTTCCAGTGCTTCGGATCGAGATAGCGATCATAGGCGACGCGCCCGCCGGCTCCCGCGGACCCAGTCTCCATGCGGTCGTCCTCGCCGACGACGATTGCGACATTCAGGCGCACCAGTGGACGGATGTCGGCGACACGGCGGCCATCCGGGCGGATGATCTGCACCGCCTGCCACACCCCACTCAGCGAGGCCATGACCTGTCTGACCCTGTCGTCGCGGCCGCGGGCGTAGGCGTCGATCTCGGCGAGCAGCCGCGTCTTCGCGCCGAGATCCACCAGACCGAGCGGGTTCTCGTCGGTGTATAGGCTGCGGTTCGTGCCGAGGGGCGGCGGCGCCATGACTCCGGAATAGCCGCTCGCCACCGCCCGCACCGTTGCCGCCGCGCGGCGGATCGCTGCTTCCGAGAGCTCGGAGGCATGCGCGTAACCGGCAGCCTCGTCGGCAACAGCGCGCAAGCCGAACCCCTGCGAGGTATCAAAGCTCGCGCTTTTGATGCGCCCGTCGTCGAGTGCCAAGCTCTCGGACTGGCTGTATTCGAGGTATAACTCGCCGTCGTCCATCCCGGCCAGCGATTCGACGACGAGCGACTCAATACGAGTCGGGTCCATGCCGGTACGCTCGAAGAACAACGCGTCGGTAACGGCGAGGTCGGTCATGCGCGATTCCCTTCAGAAACCGCTTGAATATGGCGTCGGCTGGTCGCGAGCGAAAGGCGCACGTTGCGGGCCGCAGCGCATGCGGCGGCTCGTCGCAATAGGTTGGGAGGGGGTCGACGCGGTTGTAGCCCCACCGGGCTTTGGTGTAGGTTTCGCCCGCCGTGCGCGGCCGAAGCGCGTTGCCGCGCCGCGATTTGGACGAGCGGCACGAGGCGCGTGTGTTCCGCTCGGAAAGCGCCTCTCGGAAGTTCCTCCGGGCTGTCCGCGACGGATCAGAGGCTGCAGACGCATGATGCGTTGGACGAGGTTGTCAACAAGAAAGGCGATGGCGAGGGCTGTCTTGGTGCTCGCGCTCGGCGTAATTGCCATTCTCGCGATCACGGCGGTTGCCGGGGCGGCAGAGCCCAAGCCGTGGGAGCTCGGCTTTCAGCCTCCCGCCACCCCTGTCAAGGAACGGCTGTCGGCATTTCACGACGAGCTCCTGATCATCATCACTCTGATCACGGTCTTTGTGCTCAGCCTGCTTGTCTACGTGATGTGGCGGTTCAACCACCGGCGCAACCCGGTGCCGTCGCGCACCTCCCACAACACCGTTATTGAGATGCTGTGGACCGTGGTGCCGGTGCTGATCCTGGTCATCATCGCGATCCCCTCCTTCAAGCTGATGTATTATATGGATAGGGTGCCAAATCCTGAGATGACGATCAAAGTGACCGGGCACCAGTGGTATTGGTCGTACGAATATCCCGACCAAGGCGGGCTTGCCTTTGACAGCAACATCATTCCGGACGACCAATTGAAGCAGGGCCAGAAGCGGCTCCTCGACGTCGACAACCCGCTCGTCGTTCCGGAGGATACGATCATTCGGGTGTTGGTTACCGGGACCGATGTGATCCACAGCTGGTTCATCCCGTCCTTTGGGGTGCAAGAATATGCGATCGTCGGCCGCCTAAACGAGAGCTGGATGAAAATCGAGCACGAGGGCACGTATTACGGTCAGTGCAACCAGATCTGCGGCGTTAATCACGCCTTCATGCCGATCAAGGTCGAGGCGGTATCGAAGGACGCGTTTCAGCACTGGCTGGGTGACGCCAAGAAGAAGTTCGCGCGGCATGATAACGGCGCGGCCACGGTGCGCGTCGCCGCGGTTCCCGACCCGCCGGACACCGCCCGCGCGGCGCCCGCAGGCAATTGACATCGAGGGAGCGAGGGATGGCTTACGAGCACGACGCTCACACCGCCGACCTGGACGGCCACGGTGCCTATGGTCACGGCCACGTGCCGGGCTTTTTCACTCGTTGGCTGTGCTCGACCAACCATAAGGATATCGGCACCCTTTATCTCACGTTGGCCATAGTCGCCGGGGTGATCGGTGGCGCGATGTCGGTCGCAGCGCGGATCCAGCTGATGCATCCCGGCAACACCTTCATCGAGGACCATCAACTCTATAACGTGATCGTCACCGCGCATGGCCTGATCATGGTCTTCTTCGTGGTTATGCCGGCGATGATCGGCGGGTTTGGCAATTGGCTGGTGCCGCTGATGATCGGCTCGCCCGACATGGCCTTCCCGCGCATGAACAACATCAGCTTCTGGCTATTGATCCCGTCCTTCGCGCTGTTGGTCGGGTCGACGATGGTCGGACAAGGCGCCGGCGTCGGCTGGACGGTCTATCCGCCGCTATCGGGGCCGGTCGGACATCCCGGGCCCGCGGTCGACATGGTGATCTTCTCGCTGCATCTCGCTGGCGCCGCATCGATCATGGGGGCCATCAATTTCATCACGACGATCTTCAACATGCGCGCCCCCGGCATGACGATGCACAAGATGCCGCTCTTCGTGTGGGCAATCCTGGTGACCGCGTTCCTGTTGCTGCTGTCGCTGCCGGTGCTCGCCGGGGCGATCACGATGCTGCTGACCGACCGCAATTTCGGCACGACCTTCTTCGACCCGGCGGGCGGCGGCGATCCGCTGCTGTTCCTGAACCTGTTCTGGTTCTTCGGCCATCCCGAGGTGTACATCCTGATCCTGCCCGGCTTCGGGATGATCTCGCAAGTGGTGTCGACCTTTTCGAAGAAGCCGATCTTCGGTTACCTCGGCATGGCCTATGCGATGATGGCGATCGGCGTGATCGGCTTTATCGTCTGGGCGCATCATATGTTCACGACCGGGCTTTCGGTCGATGCGCGCGCCTATTTTACCGCCGCTACGATGGTGATCGCGGTGCCCACCGGGGTAAAGATCTTCTCCTGGATCGCTACGATGTGGGGTGGGTCGATCGAGTTCAAGACGCCGATGCTGTGGGCGATGGGCTTTATCTTTCTGTTCACGATCGGCGGCGTGACCGGAATCGTCTTGGCCAATGCCGGCGTTGATTTCGCTTTGCACAACACTTACTACGTGATCGCTCATTTTCACTATGTGCTGTCACTCGGCGCGGTGTTTTCGATTTTTGCCGGCTTCTACTACTGGATCGGCAAGATGTCGGGGCGGACGTACAACGAGACGTTCGGCAAGATTCATTTCTGGACCACCTTCGTCGGGGTCAACCTGACCTTCTTCCCAATGCATTTCCTCGGTCTTGCCGGCATGCCCCGGCGCATCGCGGATTACCCGGACGCGTTCGCCGGCTGGAACATGGTTGCGTCGATCGGCTCGTTTATCTCCTACGCGTCGACCCTGTTTTTTGTCTTCATCGTGCTTCACACCCTCCTCGCCGGGCGTCGTGTCGGTGCTAATTATTGGGGTGAGGGCGCAACGACCCTCGAGTGGAAAGTTTCATCGCCGCCGCCGTTTCACAGCTATGAAGAGCTGCCGGTTATTTCGTGACTGAATTGTCCGACGCACGCTCGACCGCCACCATCCGCCTCGCAACCACTGCCGGGGCGAGCGTCTCGGATTATGTCGAGATCCTGAAGCCCCGGGTCATGGCGCTCGTCGTCTTCACCGGGTTCGTCGGGCTGGTCGTGGCGCCGGGGCACATTCATCCAGTGCTCGCCGTGGTCGCGGTGCTGTGCCTCGCTGTTGGCGCCGGCGCGGCGGGAGCCATCAACATGTGGTACGAGCGCGACATCGACGCGCTGATGCGGCGCACGGCCGGACGGCCGCTGCCGGCGGGTCGCATGATGCCGGGCGAGGCGTTGGGCTTTGGCGTGGTACTCGGGGTCGGCGCGGTGCTGGTCATGGGGCTCGCCGTTAACTGGGTAGCAGCCGAGCTGCTGGCGCTCACAATCGGCTTTTACGTGTTCGTATATACGATCTGGCTGAAGCGGCGGACGCCGCAGAATATCGTAATCGGCGGCGCCGCGGGCGCCTTTCCACCGATCATCGGCTGGGCGGCTGTGACAGGGGAGATCGGCTGGGGCGCGATCGCGTTGTTCGCGATCATTTTTTTCTGGACCCCGCCGCATTTCTGGGCGTTGTCGCTGTACCGGACCGGCGATTATGCGGCCGCCGGCGTGCCGATGCTGCCGGTCGTTTCGGGGCCGCGCGAAACCAAGCGGCAGATGCTCCTCTATGCCCTGGTGCTGTGCCCGGTGACGCTGGCGCCTTGGCTGCTCGGTATGGCCGGCGGGCTTTACGCCGCCGGCGTGCTGTTGCTGAGCGCAGTCTTCACCGGCTCGGCGATCCAGGTTTGTCGCGATGACGGCGAACGCGGCGCCCGCCGGATGTTCGCCTTTTCGCTGCTGTATTTGTTCCTGATCTTCAGTCTGCTGCTGGTGGACCACGCCGGCGGAGATTGGCATTGACAGCGATGGATCTCGAGCAAGAGCGGCAGCGGACAATACGCGCGCGCAATCGCGCGCTGGTCGCCGTGCTCGTCGCATTGGTGGCATTGTTCTACGCCATCACGATCGTCCGGATGGGGGGTTAGCGTGACCGAGGCGACGCGACCGCAACGGCGCCGCCGCAACAACGCAACCGTGTTGTTTCTGGTTTCGGTCGTAGCCGGCATGGTCGGCCTGTCCTTTGCCTCGGTGCCGCTCTATCGCCTGTTCTGCCAGGCGACCGGCCTGGGCGGCACGACCCAGCGCGCCGCGACCGCACCGGCCGCGGCGGCCGCGGCCGTCGTCACGATCCGCTTTGATGCCGAGACTGCGCCGGACCTCCGCTGGGAGTTTCGACCTTTGCAGAGCACCGTCACGGTGCACCCGGGCGAAGAGCGGCAGATCTTTTACCGCGCCGTCAACAAGACCGCCCAGCCGGTCACCGGTTCCGCCACCTACAATGTGACCCCGGCCAAGGCCGGCATCTATTTCGACAAGCTGCAGTGCTTTTGCTTTAATGAACAGTTTTTGGCGCCGGGCGAGAGCCGCGACATGGGCGTGGTATTCTTTGTCGATCCCGACATCCTGACGGATCCGAACACCAGCGACGTGCGCACGATCACGTTGTCCTACACGATGTTCCGAGCCCATCAGCCGGCGCGCCCGACGGCTTCCGCGGCGCCGCCGGTACCTTCCGTGAATTGACCGAACCAGGCCCAGATCTATGAGCGAGACGCACGCCGCGCCAAAGCATCCCTATCACCTGGTCGACCCCAGTCCCTGGCCGATCGTCGGCGCCGTCGCCGCCGGCTTTCTGACCAGCGGCGGCGTGCTCTACATGCACGGCTACGGCTGGACGGTGCTGATCATCGGGATTGTCTTGGTGCTGGGGACGATGGCCGTGTGGTGGCGCGACGTGATCCGCGAAGCGACATTCCAGGGCTACCACACTCCGGTCGTGCAGATCGGTCTGCGCTACGGCATGGCGTTGTTCATCGCTTCCGAGGTCATGTTCTTTGCCGCCTTTTTCTGGGCGTTCTTCGCGTCGAGCCTGTTCCCGGTTGGTGGAGTATGGCCGCCCAAGACCATTCATCCGTTCAACCCGTTCGAATTCCCGTTTCTCAACACGCTGATCCTGCTGCTGTCGGGGACCACGGTCACCTGGGCGCATCACTCGTTGATCGAGGGCGACCGCAACGGCTTGCTGCGCGGTTTGGCGCTAACTGTGTTTCTTGGACTCTGCTTCACCTCGGTCCAGGCCTACGAATACAGCCACGCTCCATTTCACTTCACTGGCGGTATCTACCCGTCGACCTTTTTCATGGCGACCGGCTTTCACGGCTTCCACGTCATCATCGGCACGACCTTCCTAATCGTCTGCCTCTATCGGGCATGGGCCGGACACTTCAAACCCGATCATCACTTCGGCTTCGAGGCCGCCGCTTGGTATTGGCATTTCGTCGATGTGGTTTGGCTCTTTCTCTTTGTTTGCATTTATTGGTGGGGCGAGGGGAGTGGCGGCGCCGGTCCGGCCGGCTGATCCTCCGATGGCGTCAAAGGATTTCCCAATCGTCTCTCCACTACGAGCGGCGCTCGCTTGCCGATGTCCGCGCTGCGGCGAGGGCCGGCTGTTCTCCGGCCTTCTGAATGTACGGCAAGCGTGCGAGGTTTGCGGGCTCGACCTGTCGGCTCAGGATGCCGGCGATGGCCCCGCGGTGTTTGCGATCCTGTTCCTGGGAATGCTTGTCGTCGGGCTCGCGGCATTGGTCGAGATCAATTTTTCACCGCCTGTCTGGGTACATCTGCTGCTGTGGGCACCGTTGATCCTGATCGGTGCCGTAGCAATGTTGCGCCCGCTCAAGGCGGGGTTGATCGCGTTGCAATATCGTCACCGACTTCTCGGTACCTCGTCGCCGCCCTGATGTTTGGGTCTGCACATGCCAGCATGACCCGGTTTCGCCCGTTGTTCTGGCCGACCGTGTTCACCGTGCCGGTGGTGCTGCTGTTGCTTGGGCTCGGCTCGTGGCAGATCGAGCGGTTGTTCTGGAAGCGCGAGCTGATCGAGCAACGTCAGGCGGCGCTGGCGGCAGCTCCCGTCACTGCCCCGCGCAGCTTGGAGGAAGCGCGCGGCCTGGAGTTCCGTCATGTCACCGACGAGGGCGTCTTTCTGCACGACAAGGAGATCTTTCTCGGCGCGACATCGGAAGCGGGGAGGAATGGTTACCAGGTGCTGACGCCGCTGCAGGAGCCCAGCGGCCGCATCGTCTTCGTCAATCGTGGGTTCATCCCGGCGGAGCTCAAGGATCCGGCAAAGCGGTCCGCCGGTCAAATCGCCGGCACGGTCCTGATGGCGGGATTGCTGCGGCTGCCGCTGGCCGAAAAACCCGCCTGGTTTCTGCCGGACAACCGCGCCGATCTAAACTACTGGTTCTGGGTCGATTTGTCGGCGATGGCCATCGCCGACAAGCTCGATCTAGTTGCACCCTTCTATATTGATGCCGATGCGACCCCGAACCCGGGAGGCTGGCCGAAAGGCGGCGTCACCCGCCTTGAGCTGCCGAACGACCATCTGCAATATGCGATCACGTGGTTTTCCCTGGCGGTTGCGCTGATCGTCGTTTATTTCCTCTTTCACCGCCGCAACGCGGGATCGCGATGACCGCTTATCGTCAATTAGAGGCGCTTTTTCGCCGGATCGGAGCGATCGAGGGAGCGATCTCGATGCTCCATTGGGACGCCGCAGCCATGATGCCTGCTGGCGGGGCCGCGGCCCGAGCGGAGCAGCTCGCGACCTTGCGGGTGATCAGCCATCAGCATCTCACCACGCCGGAGATCGGCGACCTCGTGGCCGAGGCCGAGAGTGAGAGCGACGCGCTCGACGAGTGGCAGCGCGCCAATTTGCGCGAGATGCGGCGGCGCCGGGTGCACGCGGCGGCGCTGCCGGATACGCTCGTCGAGGACGAGTCGCGCGCTTGTTCCGAGTGCGAGGCGGTGTGGCGAAATGCCCGAGCGCAGAACGACTTCGCTGCCGTCCTGCCCCTTCTAGAGCGGGTGCTGCGCTTCGAACGCGAGATTGCCGCGATCAAGGCGGACCACCTCGGAAGGAGCCCCTATGGGGCGCTTCTCGACCAATACGAGCCCGGCGGGTCGGTCGCGACGATTGACCGGCTGTTCGATGAGCTCATGCGCTTCCTGCCGGATTTGCTCGAGGCGGTCCTGACCCGGCAAGCGGCTTTTCCGCCGCCGCCAGCCCCTTCCGGGCCCTTCCCCGTCGAGCTGCAGCGCCGGGTCGGGATGCAGTTGATGGAGCATATCGGCTTCGATTTCACGCGCGGCCGGCTCGATGTCAGTGCCCATCCGTTTTGCGGCGGCACACCCGACGATGTGCGGATCACGACGCGCTACGACGAGAACGATTTTGCGCGAGCGCTGATGGGGGTTCTGCACGAGACCGGCCACGCCCTCTACCAGAGGGGTCTCCCCGCTGAATGGCGCCTGCAGCCGGTCGGCCGTGCCCGCGGCATGGCGGTTCACGAGAGCCAGTCCTTGCTGCTGGAGATGCAGGTCTGCCGCAGTCCCGCGTTCCTGACCTTTGCGGCGCCGATCCTGAGCGGGGCTTTCGCCGGCGATGGGCCGGGCTGGGGTGCCGACGCGCTCCAGCGGCGCCAGATCCGCGTGCAGCGCAGCCTGATCCGGGTCGACGCCGACGAGGTGACCTATCCCGCTCACGTGATTTTGCGCTACCGACTGGAGCAGGCGATGATCGCCGGCGACCTCGCGCCGGCTGACCTTCCCGACGCCTGGGCCGAGGGACTCAGTCAATTGCTCGGTATCGCCCCGGCCAACGATCGCGAGGGGTGCCTGCAGGACATCCATTGGTATGACGGGGTCTGGGGTTATTTCCCGACCTATACCCTCGGCGCGCTGATCGCGGCGCAGCTGTTCGAAGCCGCTCGCGAGGCCATCCCGGATGTGCTGGAGGCGATAGCGCAGGGTGAATTCACGCCGCTGCTCGGTTGGCTGCGCGAAAGAGTTCATTCGAAAGGATCACTGTTGTCGACGGCAGAGCTGGTCGAGAGCGCCACGGGTCGGCCGCTCGGGACGGCGAGTTTCGAGCGTCACCTGCACGATCGTTACCTCGGTTAGCGCAACTTCGCGGCAGCGGAGGCGGTTAGCGGGACAACACAACACGTTTGGGGGATGCCGTGTTCGACAGTGCCGAGAAACTGCAGGCTCGCGGTGCGGATCGCGATGCCGCGATCGAGCGGTTCGCCGAGATACGCCGCGAAAGCGAAGCGCTGGCAGCCAATCTGACGCCCGAGGATCAGTCGATCCAGTCGATGCCCGACGTCAGCCCGACCAAGTGGCATCTTGCGCATACGACCTGGTTTTTCGAGACCTTCATTCTGAGCCGGCTCGACGCGAGTTACCGTGTCTTCGACCCGGCCTTCGCCTATCTTTTCAATTCGTATTACGAGGCGGTCGGTCCGCGCCACCCGCGACCGGAGCGCGGGCTGTTGTCGCGTCCGGCGGTCGATGTCGTCGCCGCCTATCGCGACCACGTCAGCGCGGCGATCACCCGGTTCGTCGAGGAAGCCCCCGCGGAAGCCTGGCGGACGGCGGCACCCCTGCTCGAGCTCGGGGTTCAGCACGAGCAGCAGCATCAGGAGCTGCTCCTGATGGACATCAAGCACGTTTTCTCCGTGAACCCGTTGCTGCCGGCCTTTCAGGCGCGGCGGCCCCAAATCAGAGGGTCCGCGACACCGCTCTCCTGGGTCGAGTTCGCGGGCGGTCTCGTGGAAACCGGGCATAGCGGGTCGGCTTTCGCCTTCGACAACGAGACGCCTCGCCACAAGGTGTGGCTCGAGCCATTCCGGCTTGCCACGCGCCCGATCAGCTGCGGGGAGTACCTCGGCTTTATAGAGGCCGGCGGCTATGAGACGCCGGAGTTCTGGCTTTCCGACGGTTGGGCGGCGGTTCGCGAGCAGGGCTGGGAGGCCCCGCTCTATTGGTGCCACGAATCCGGTGAGTGGTCGATCTTCACGCTCTCCGGCCGCTGCCGGTTGAACCCGGCCGAGCCCGTCTGCCACATCAGCTTTTACGAGGCCGATGCGTTTGCCAAATGGGCCGGGAAACGCCTGCCGAGCGAAGCGGAGTGGGAGATCGCCGCCGAGCGTCAAGCGGTAGCGGGGAATTTTGCCGATAGCCGCCATTTCCACCCGCGCGCCGACGTGGCGGCGGCGCCGGCCAACGAGAAACCGCTTCTGCGCCAGATGTTCGGCGATGTGTGGGAATGGACGGCCAGTCCCTATATCCCCTATCCCCGCTTTCGACCGGCCGCCGGTGTCGTCGGCGAGTACAACGGCAAGTTCATGTGCAACCAGATCGTGCTGCGGGGTGGTGCCGCGGTGACCCCGGCCGGGCATGTTCGGGGCACCTACCGCAACTTCTTCCCGCCCGCGGCGCGCTGGGCCTTCGCCGGGTTGCGGCTGGCGGAGGACCTCGGATGATCAGCCGTGCTCGCTTCACGTTTCATGATCTGGCGCCCGGTGAGGAGAGCTTTCGCGACGCCGTGCTGAAAGGGCTCGGCGGCACCCCAAAATCTATCCCGTGCAAATTCTTCTACGACGCGCGCGGCTCGGCTCTGTTCGAGGCGATCTGCCGCCTGCCCGAGTATTATCCGACCCGCACCGAGATCGCGATCCTCGAACAAAACGCGGCCGAGATTGCCGCGCAGATCGGCCCGCACAGCCGGTTGATCGAGTTTGGCAGCGGCGCCAGCACCAAGGCGCGCATTCTACTGCAGGCGCTCAATCGACCGGCGGCTTATGTGCCCGTCGATATCTCGCGCGAGCATTTGCGGGACGCCGCAATCAGCCTGGCCGAGGACTTCTCGTCACTGCCGGTGGTCGCCGTCTGTGCCGACTACACCCGGGACTTCCCGTTGCCACCTCTGCCCGGTCCGAATGGCAAGCAAGTTGGCTTTTTCCCGGGCTCGACGATCGGCAATTTCGAACCCGACGCCGCGGTGGACTTCCTGGCCAATTATGCGCGCATCCTCGGACCCGGCGGCGAGATGCTGATCGGCGTCGATCTCAAAAAGAATCCGGCGATCCTCGAGGCCGCTTATAACGACCGGGCCGGGGTGACTGCCGCCTTCAACCTCAACCTCATCGAGCGCATCAACCGCGAGCTCGACGGAGATCTCGCTATCGACCGGTTTGAGCATGTCGCCTTCTATAACGAAGCCGAAGGGCGGATTGAAATTTACATCCGCAGCCTTGCTAATCAGGAAGCATGGATCGCCGGCGCACCGATCTTGTTCGCCAAGGGTGAGCTGATCCACACGGAGTATTCGTATAAGTATTCGGTCCCCGAATTCCGCGCTTTAGCGGCGGAGGCTAACTTTCGCCCGGTCGACACCTGGACCGACCCCGCTGAGCTGTTCAGCGTCCACTATTTCCGGCTTGGCTGATCTCTCAAGCTGTGGCCGCACCATCGACCGGCAGGGCGGCGCCGGAGACGAACGATGCCTCGTCCGAGATCAGGAACAGCGCGGCATTGGCGATCTCTTCAGGTTTCCCTGTGCGCCCCATCGGGTTCTGGCGGCCGCGCTGGGCGACCAGCGCCTCCTTGTCCTGCCCAGCGGTGCGCTGTTGGTCCGGCCGGGCGACAAAGACCCGCAGCATTGGCGTGTCGATCGGACCGGGGCAGATCGCATTGACCCGGATCTTCTCCGGCGCCAGCCGCTTGGCGAGCGAGCGGACAAAGCCGACGACCCCGAACTTGGCCATCGAATAAACTGGGCTGAAGGCCGAGCCTTGGATACCCGAGGTCGAGGCGGTGTAGAGCAGGCTGCCGCCGCCGCGCGCCCGGATCTCGGGGATCGCGGCCTCGGTCGTGACCAGCACGGTTCGCAGGTTGAGGTCGATGGCGATCTCGAAATCCGCCATGTCGATCCCTTCGATCGAAGCTGGGCCGGGGTGGCCGACATGGTTCCAGACGAAATCGAGCCCGCCGAAGGCGTTGGCCGTTCGCCGCACGATGCCGCTGGCGAAATCGTCCTGGCGCAAATCGCCGACGAGACCGAGGGCGCGGCCGCCGGCGCCGGTGATCTCGCCGACCACGGCATCGACGCCCGCCTGATCGATGTCCACGACCCCGACCGCGGCACCTTCGCGGGCGAAGCGAAGCGCACCGGCCCGCCCCATCCCCGAGGCCGCCGCCGTGACGATCCCGATCTTGCCGTCGAGCCGCATGGTTTCCCCCTTCCTCGGCTACCCCTCCCTTCCCTCGCCTGCTTGCGGGGGAGGGAAGGGAGGGGGTTCAAGCCGCGATGTCCTTGCTGTCGTAGAGCGCGTCGAGCACCGTGCCGTAGGCCTCGCAGATCACATGACGCTTGATCTTCAAGGTTGGCGTCATCTGACCGTTGGCGATCGTAAAGGGTTCCGCCGCGATCGCGAAGTGCCGCACCCGCTCGACGGATGAGAGCCGCTGGTTCACTCGCGTAACCACCGCGCCGATCGCCTTGGCAAACCCCGGGTCGCCGGCAAGCCCGCGAAAATCTCCGACCGGTCCTCCCGAAGCAAAGCCGGCGGCGAAGTCGGGGTCGGGAACCACCACGGCAACCAGATAGGGACGGCGGTCGCCAAACACCATCGCCTGGGCAATTTCTGGCTCGAGCGTCAGATAGCCTTCGACGCGCGCCGGCGAAATCGTCTCCCCCGCAGAAGTCTTGATGAAATCACGCTTGCGGTCGGTGATCCGGATGTAGCCATCGTCGTCGACAAAGCCGACATCGCCGGTCTTGAGCCAGCCGTCTTCGAGAACCTGCGCCGTCGCTTCGGGATCGTTCCAGTATCCCTGCATGACGTTGTCGCCGGCCACCAGGATCTCGCCGTCATCGGCTGTCTTCACGCGGACCCCGTCGAGCGGCGGCCCGACCGTATCGATCTTGATCCGCGCGGGTGAATTGCAGGCGATGACCGGGGCAGCCTCGGTCTGCCCGTAGCCTTGCAAGAGCCTCACCCCGAGCGCCACAAAGAAACTCCCGATCTCGGGATTGAGGGGCGCCCCACCCGAGACCATGGCCTTCAGCCGCCCGCCAAAGCGCCGGCGCAACTTGGCGCGCACCAGGCGATCGAGCACCGGATCGAGTAAGCGCTCGCCGAGGCCCAGCGGTTGCGGCAAGCATCGCTTGCGCCCGATCGCGACGGCCTGGTCAAATAATTTGCGCGAGATGCCGCCTTTGCGCTCGACCCCCAGCAAGATCCGCCGGTGCAAGGTCTCGTAGAGCCGGGGCACCGCGGTCATCAAGGTCGGGCGCGCTTCGAGCATGTTGGCTGCAAGTGTTTCGGCACCCTCGGCAAAGTAGATCTGGGCACCGAGCGATATCGGAAACATCATCCCCGCAGTGTGCTCGTAGGTATGCGAGAGCGGCAGGAAATTCAGAAAGACGTCGTTGCCGAGCCCGATGATCTCGAGCAGGCGGTAGGCGCCGCGGCAATTGGCGAGGATGTTGCGGTGGCTGGTCATCACCCCTTTTGGGATGCCGCCGGTCCCCGAGGTGTGCATCAGGCACGCGATGTCGTCGGGTTCGATCGTCGCGACGAGCTCGGCGGTATTGTCGGCCGTGTGATCGCCGCGTGCTAGCATCTCTTCCCACGATCGGATGTCGACCGCACTCGCCTGGCCCGCCGCGGGCTCGATCGTGATCACCGTGTGAATGGTAGAGACTTGGTTCGCCGCGGCCAGCACTCGGGCGGAGAGAGGCGGCTTCGAGACGATCACGGCGCGCGCGCCGCTGTTCGAAAAGACGTGCCGATGGTCCTCGATCGTATGAGTCACATAGGCCGGCACCGTGATCGCTCCGGCGCTCATGATCGCCAAATCCGCGATGACCCATTCCGGGCGGTTCTCGCTGACCAGGCCGACCCGCTCGCCGCGGCCGATGCCGAGCGATCTGAGGCCGAGCGCCAGCCGGCTTACGTCGCGCGCCGCCGCGGCCCAGCTGATCGCCTGATAATGTCCCGCGTGCTTGGCCCAGAGAAACGGCTTGTCGCCGAGCCGACCTGCCTGCTCGAAGAACATCGCCGGCAAGCTGCGGCAGCTGTCGTAGTCCATTCTTCCCCTATCCTCCCGGCCGCCTTTCTACGGGTTTCGAGCAGCCGGCGGAACAGAAATGTCCAAGCTTTCGCCGAGCGAGGTCGGCACGTGTTCCGCCGACATAATCGACAACGCTAAATTGAGTCAATTATTTCATCTCATTGCATCTGCAGCAAATCTGCAGCCAGATCTCCCCTAAAAGTTGAAGTGCCAATTGCGCGGCCGGCATGCCGCCCGGTGCTCGACGAGCACCGATCCTGGGTTCATCATCGCGGGATGATGCGGGGCCCCCGAAACAACGCGATTGTCCGATAGCGCCGCCTCTGTTGCGCGCCTTTGGATGCCATGCAGGGTCGTTTCAGGCAAATCTCTCTCAGGTTGTAAGACGTATCCCCAGGAGCAGCCATCCGGACTTTTCAAAGCCTGCCGTCGCACCGCTGTTTATGCTGATTTTTCGGCGAAATGATTTCTCATCGCGCCTCGTTCGTTGCTTACCACTCAAGGCCAACTCAATGAGTTGCAGTATAAAGTGTGAATTTGGCAATTCTAAGGTCGCCACGCGGGGTCGGTCGATGTCGCGGTTACAGCGACCGTTATGGCGCCGGATCTGGGTCCTCAAACCGATAAGGACTGCTGGCTCCCCGCAGCTGGGACAGCACGAAATCGGCTCGCGCAGTCACGTCGAGCTTTGGAACGAAAATGATCTGATAACCAAAGCGCTCGTAGGTGCGGAGCTGCGCCTCATAGCTCCCGAGCGCATCCTCGAAGCTATGCTTTCGTTCGTCGTCGTTGCTGAAGATTTCCGGCCACGGCGGCATCATGAAGACCTTCTCATAGTAGCGAAATCGCCTAACTGCTGCCGCGAGATGTTCCGGGATCGGCAACCCCAGGTGCGCCAGACCGCTGACTTGATCGATAATCCCTCGGTCAAAGAACGATAATTGATCGCGGCGGGCGGCGGTCACCATGTGATGAATGGATCGGGAGATCGTCAGCTCGAGGAATTGGCTCACGTTTCCCCACGGCAGCGCATCGCCGCCGATGTAAAGCTGTTCCTTGACGACTTGGCGGCCCGGTTCCTCGTAGATCGGGAAGCCGCGGCGTCCAAGCTCCGAGAGCAGCGATGATTTTCCAGCACCGGAGCAGCCCGAAAGAACGACGAATTTGCGGGCGTTGCCTTGAACGAGAGAAGGCTGATATTCGGCTTCGGTCTCATTCCCACTAATCATAGCCCCCTCCCAGCGGGCGGTTTGAGCTTACGAGACAAGACCCTCTAACAGTAACCGGGATGTTCGCGCCCGGCGTTAAAATGAGGCATCAGAGCTGGGGCTGTCGAAATCGGCGTGCTGCGAACGTCATCCGATTGGGCGCCCGACAGCCGGTCGCCGATGAGGAAGGAGGGGTAGCGATGCAATATATGCTGGCGGTATATAGTGACGAGCGGGCGGCCGAGAGCACGCCGCGCGAGCAGTTGACCGAGATCATCAACGCCTACATGGCTCATACCCAGGCCTTGCGCGACGCCAAAATCTGGGTCGCGTCCAATCGGCTGAAGCCGACCTCGGCGGCGACTGCGGTGCGCACCACCGACGGTCAGACCAAGGTGCTCGACGGCCCCTTTGCCGAGACCAAAGAGCAGCTCGGCGGCTACTACCGGATCGACGTGCCCGATCTCGACGCCGCGCTGTCCTGGGCGAAGCGGTGCCCCGGTGCGCGTCACGGCACCGTCGAGGTGCGGCCGATCTGGGTGATGTGAAGGGCACTGCACCCGCGCACCGTGCGGCCGAGCGGGCGGCGCGGCAGAGCTACGGCAAACTTGTAGCCTACCTCGCCGCGCGTACCGGCGATGTCGCGACGGCCGAGGATGCGCTCTGCGAGGCTTTTGCAGCGGCGCTCGCCAGCTGGCCGACCCGAGGTGTCCCGCAGGCACCCGAAGCTTGGCTGCTGGCCGCGGCACGCCGGCGGATGATCGACATGGCGCGACGCCGGCGCACCCGAGAGGCGGCCGCGGGGATGAGCCCCGAGGATGTGCCCGACTGGCGTCTGCGTCTGATGTTCGCCTGCGCCCATCCGGCGATCGATGCGGCCATGCGCGGTCGTCTGATGCTGCAGACCGTGCTCGGGCTGGGGACGTCCCAACTAACTAAATTCGGCGCTATCTCGACTCTTGGTTCGGCTGGGCTGACGGCTCCAGAACGAGCCGTCAGCCCCCCAACGCGAGTTAATATACCAAGTGTTGGAAATTGACCTCGATCTCACCTGATTTTATCGAGCGCCAGCTTGATAGCAGCGTTGGTGACTGGGCCGGGGATGCCGTCGGCAGCAATCCCGGCAACCGTCTGGAAATCTCTCACAGCTTCCCTCGTGGAGGGGCCGAAACGACCGTCGACCTTGAGCTGAGGATCTGCGCCGAGCGTGTTTAGCGCTTGCTGAAGCGTAATTATATCGTCGTCCGCATCCCCTGCTTGCAGGGCTTCGACTGGTTGGCCGCCCGTTTGAAGCAACCGAAACACTTGGTCGAATAAAGCTTCGCGCTCGGCAAGACCATTGAAGCCGCCATTGATTTTGCGAGTTATGGTGCGGATATCGTTCTTGTCCGCGAGTGCATTCAACCCTTCTTCGGTCCACTCCCGGAGGCCCGGCTTCAGGATGTGTAGGGGATCGGTCGCGAGACCGGGGTTATCTTCAAAATTGACCCCGCAGGCCTTTCCTATTTCCCGGTGAGCGCCTCGACCGGTCATTTGCAGTATCCCGTTGCCACGGTAGAGAAACCCATCGCCAGGGTTGGTATTACCTAGCTCTTGCGCCTTGTGCGGATTGCCAAGACCGTAGACCCTCTCGGCAATGTCCTCCTGATGATGAGCGAGAGTCGATGCCTCCGCAGGTGTAATCGCAGCCGAATGCTGCCCGACCCCGAATATCGCGGACAGCCTGGGGGCAGAATAGTTCATAGATTCGCGCAGGACTGTAAAGCAGCCCGTCTCGTGCAAGGCCTGCGCCAGGAAATGTGCCATGCGCAGTGGTGTAGTGATGCCATTTTGATCAAACAGCGGCCCACCTTGGCGCAGCCCTGCGAGATAATTGGCCCCCTTGGCCCCTGCGTCCGGAGCTACGGGCGAGATGCGATTGACTACGTCCACCATATCCATTGCCATGACTGTCCTCCCTTTCTACACAGAAATGATCCCATCATCGGGGGTAGAACCGGATTGACTGAATAGAGCGCATGGTTTCTTCATCGATACCTGTAATTCCCTGAGTATCCACGACCACCGAGCGCTTTCCGTTACTCACCACCACCCATAGGCACTCGCCCGCGCCTGCATGGAAGCTGCCGCCTTCCGAAATTCCGCAGTCCACTACGGACTTCAAGCCCTGCCAGCCCGGTCCCGCGAGCGGTTCGACAGGGTGCCTGCCCACGCGCCCTTTGGCAATCCAGTTGTTTTCCTCCCTAAGGAAAACGGCCCGCTCAACGGCTACCGTATCGAGACCCCCGTCAAAAACCTCGAATGCAACGAGGTAGTTTGCCGCTGGTGTGGTCTTGTTGATCAATGCCACGCAATTCTTACTGCTGTGGCACCCGAGCAAAACTCTTCGACTGTTTGGGTAAGAAAACTCGATCCCGAGATCGTGATCACGAAAGATGTTCCATTTCGTCTTGTCTGTAACGGCCAATCTCATGGTCGATTGCGGCGACGTTGCGAGTGGTTCACGCGAAACGACCACGATGGTGATCGCCAAGACCAAAATGATCTGCAGAGCGCGGCGCCAACGGAGTAGCTGGACGGAGCAGATGGGGGTCAGGCCGCGCATAGCCGAGTTACAACGCTTTGCCCCGATCAAAGTGAGGCCAGCACAGTCGAGTGCTGTCGCCTTCTGTGGAATGCGCGAGCCGCCGGCGGCGATATCCCAGATATCCCACTCGACAATTCGCGCCATCCGTAGCTACCCCATTAGCGACGTGTCTTAAAGTATCCTTCTCGCAGATGGAAGGGAGCAGTTAACGAGGACGGAGGAAGTCGGGTACCGCGGAGCGCTGTCGGGAGCTGCCTTGTCCGACCTTTATTCGAACTGGAAGGGGACGCGGTCGCGTCCTACTCCATCGTGTTCGCACCCGGCGCGGAAGCTTATCGCGATCAGCGTCTGGGCCGCACCGCCGGACTATGGTTTTCGCAGGGCTGCTGGCGTAACCTTTCCCAAGGCATCAGGCATCAGCGGCTGCCATCGGTGCCCGGCGCGCATCGGCTTTCACCTATCGGCAGCAGGCTGTCGAAATCGGCCGACCTCGAACGTCATCCGGGTGGGCGGCCGAGAGACGGTCGTCCGATGACGCGGGAGGGGTAGCGATGCAATATGTGCTTTTGATTTATGGCGATGAGCGGGCGGCCGAGAGCGTGCCGCGCGAGCAGATGACCGAGATCGTCAACGCTTACATGGCCTATACCCAGGCCTTGCGCGACGCCAAGGTGCTGGTCGCCTCCAATCGGCTGAAGCCGACCTCGGCGGCGACTGCGGTGCGCACCACCGACGGCCAGACCAAGGTGCTCGACGGCCCCTTTGCCGAGACCAAGGAGCAGCTCGGCGGCTACTACCTGATCGACGTGCCCGACCTCGATGCCGCGCTCTCCTGGGCGAAGCGGTGTCCCGGTGCGCGTTACGGCACCATCGAGGTCCGGCCGATCTGGACGATGTGAAGGGCATCGCACCCGCGCACCGCGCGGCCGAGCGGGCGGCACGGCAGAGCTACGGCAAACTTGTAGCCTACCTCGCCGCGCGTACCGGCGACGTCGCAGCGGCCGAGGATGCGCTATGCGATGCATTCGCGGCCGCCCTCGCCACTTGGCCGACCCGAGGTGTCCCGCAAGCACCCGAAGCTTGGCTGCTGACCGCGGCGCGCCGGCGGATGATCGACACGGCACGGCGCCGGCGCACCCGTGAGGCGGCCGCCGACGGGCTGTTACTGTCGATCGAGGAGGCGGCCGCAAGGATAAGCCCCGAGGATGTGCCCGACTGGCGTCTGCGTCTGATGTTCGCCTGCGCCCATCCGGCGATCGATGCGGCCATGCGCGGTCCGTTGATATTGCAAACGGTGCTCGGGCTCGATGCCGCGGCCATCGCGGCGGCCTTTCTGACCGCACCCGGGGCGATGAGCCAGCGCCTGGTGCGCGCCAAGCGGCGAATCCACGACACGGGCATTCCGTTCCGCCTGCCCGATCGCGCCGACCTGCCGGCGCGTCTCGACGCGGTGCTCGAGGCGATCTATGCCGCCTTCGGCGCCGGATGGCCGGATCCGGCTGGGCTCGATGCGCAGCGGCAAGGACTGCTGGACGAGGCGGTCTGGCTCGGCCATGTGGTGGTCGGGCTATTGCCCGAAGAGCCGGAAGGTCTGGGTCTGCTCGCCCTGATGCTCTATGCGGGCGCGCGGCGGGGCGCACGGCGCAGCGCCAACGGCAACTACGTGCCGCTGTCCGAACAGGACCCCGCGCTTTGGGATGCCGCAGCGATCGACGAGGCCGAACGGCTGTTGCAGCGGGCGAGCAGCCACGGTCGGCTCGGGCGATTCCAGCTCGAGGCGGCGGTGCAGTCGGTGCACGCAGCGCGGCGGATCAGCGGCCGGACCGACTGGCACGCTATTCTCGAGCTCTATGATGGGTTGCTGGCGCTGATCCCTTCGCCGGTCGTCGCGGTTAATCGCGCGGTGGCGCTGAGTGAGACGGCGGGCCCTGCAACTGGTCTGGCGGCGCTCGACGAACTCGCGCGAGATCAGCGCCTGGCTGGGTACCAGCCTTACTGGGCGGCGCGCGCCGACCTGCTGGCCCGCCTCGGTCGGCGTGAGACGGCAGACGCAGCCTATGCGCAAGCGATCCTGCTGGAGCCCGATACGGCGGTCCGCGCCTTCCTGGATCAGCGGCGGGCGAGGATTCGGCCGAATTTCGCCTGAATTACGGTACACTGGGGATCTTGGCCCGGTGCCACGGGGAGGTGTCGATGGAACGACGGGTGGCGATCGTCACCGGCGGGTTGCGTGGTTTCGGCCGGGCGATGGTATTCGGTCTCGCGCGCGAGGGGCACTCGGTCCTTGCGGTCGGTCACATTCACGCGGATGTCGCGGAGGTCGAGGAGTCGACCACCGGTGCCAATTTTTCGGGGTACATCCTGCCGCTCGTCGCCGATCTGCGTCGGCCGAGCGAGTGCGACCGCGTCGTCGCGACGGCGCAGGAGCGGTTGGGCAAGCCGCAGATCCTCGTCAACAATGCCGGCCTGACCTTCACGACGATCGACCCCGCTCGCTTCCGGCGCGCCGAGCCGCAGAAATTCTGGCAGGTCCCGGACGACATCGTGCGCGCGGTCATCGAGACCAACTACGTTGCCGCCGACCAGATGGCCCGCCGCGTCGCGCCGCGTATGGTCGAAGAGGGCTGGGGCCGTATCATCAACGTGACGACCAAGCTCGATACGATGAACCGCGCGCACACCTCGCCTTACGGCGCCTCGAAGGCGGCGCTCGAAATGGCGACCGAGGTCTGGGCCAAGGAGGTCGAAGGAACCGGGTTGACGATCAGCATCGTCAACCCCGGCGCCGGCGCCAACACACCGGGCATGGCTGAGGAAATGCGGATAATGAGCCGGGAAGGTCGCGCGCCGCGCCTCGTCGAGCCGGAGGAAATGGTCCCGCCGCTGCTCTATATCGTCTCACGCGAAGCCGACACCGTTAACGGCTGGCGCTTCGACGCCAACCTCTGGGACCCGGCATTGCCGCCGCCCGAAGCGGCCCGCCGCGCCGGCCGCCCGGCCGGCTTCGAGATGCACCTGCAACCCTTTTGACGGAGCTGCCCGGCTTATTCGTCGGGGAAGCCGACGCGGCGCAGACCGACATTCACCGTTTTTTCGCGGAGCGCCCAATAGGATGGGTTGTTCATCCAAGCGTATTCGCGCAGCCGCGCCAGTGAATTGATCTCCGGTTTGCGCGCGAGCGCTTCCGCCAAGGCGGCCTTTGCGTCGTCGAGATTGCCTTTGAGCCCGAGCGCCCCGGCGAGCATCAGATGCACATAGTACCCATGCGGATTACTGGCGCCCGCCTTTGTAAGCAACTCGATCGCCCGGTCGGCATCGTTGAGTAGAAGACGGCTCATCCCCAACGGCCAGTAAAAGTTCCCGGCATTGGGGTCGTAGGGATTGAGCCGGAGAGCCTTCTCGATATGCGGGATTGCCGCTCCGGGCTGGCCGAGAAGAATGAGGGTTAGGCCAAGGTTGAAGTAGGCGCGCGCGTTGTTGCGGTCGAGCGCGATCGCCCCCTCGAACTCCATCTTCGACTCGATCAATCGCCCCTGGCTGCGGCGCACCATCGCCATTGGATAGTGCGCCATCGAGCGGTTTAGATCGCGTTCCAGCGCTTCAAACAACAATTCTTCGGCCCGCGCCAGGTCTCGTTCGGCACCTCTGTTCCAACCGTCGGCGATGTTGGAAACCAGGATATCTAACTATATCTCTATCATCAGTCTAGGTGCCTCGAATTGGCCATGACGCAACTGTTGATCAGTCTCCCAGACGCCCTTGTCAGGCGGGTCAAACGCAATGTCTCGGTGCGACATCGCAGCAAGTTCATCCAGCGGCTCTTGGAAGAAGCTTTGCCCGCGGAGGATGGGAGTGACGATGACCCGTTGCACCAGGCCGCATTGGCGGTGGAGAAGGAGCGGGCGTTGGCAGCCGAAATGGCCGAGTGGGAGGTTGCCACGATCAATGACGGGCTCGGCGACGCTGGCCCTCTAAACGCCAGCGAGTGAGGGGTACGGCACCGGGCCAGGGTACGGTTGCCATTCGGCGCGGCGATATCTGGTGGGTGAACCTGGACCCCCGCAAGGCAGGGAAATCAGTGAAACGGCGCCGGGGGTTGTGATGACGGCAGACGCGCTCAATCGCGCCCGACGGACGGTTGCCATGGTACCCCTTTTCAATTCGTCCGGCTCCTAAACCGCCCATTGTCATGGCCACGCCATCGCCAGGACCAAATTTCGTCGCAGTTTGCGATCAGTTGCGGCCGGTTGACAAGCAGCGCCTCGCGCGCACGTCCGGACGCCCCTCGACTACCGATATGCGGACCATAGAAGAGGGTCTGCGGTGCGTTCTGGAACTCTGAGCTCGCAGTCTCGTCCTTCTTGCGTATGTGCTCAGTCGCGGCCGGCGGCGAAATCGTCGCGTACGCGGTTGCGCAGGCTCGCGGTCCCGGCCGCGATGTACCCGCCGTCGATGGCGATCTCCGCACCGCTGATAAAGCTCGATTCGTCGGACGCCAAGAACAGCACCAGATCGGCGCATTCTTTTGGCGTCCCCTGCCGGTGCAGCGGTATCGCGACGCGCGCGGCGTGGGCGAAGGCCTCTCCGCCGGTGCGGAAGAAGCCGGTATCGGCGATCTGTCCGGGATGGATCGAGTTGACCCGGATGTTCCATGGCGAGAACTGCAGTACCGCGGTCTTGGTTAGGCCGCGGAGACCCCATTTGCTTGCGGTGTAGGCGGCGTCGTCATGCGCAGTCAGTCCGGCGGTCGAGGAGATATTGATGATCGATCCGCCGCCGCTGTCGCGGATCGCCGGCGCGCAATGCTTCATGCCGAGCATGGCACCAGTCAGGTTGACGGCGATGGTACGGTTCCACGCCTCGACGGTTGTGTCGACGATGCCCTGGCGGGCGATCGTCCCGGCATTGTTGACCAGGATGTGGAGCTTGCCGAAACGCGCCAATGCCGCCGTGACGACTTCCCTCCAGGATGCCTCTTCAGCGACGTCCTGGCGCAGGAACACGGCTTTGCCGCCTTGGCCGGCGAGCCGCTGCGCCAGGCTCTCGCCGGCAGCGGCATCAATATCGGCGAGAACCACCGCGGCCTCTTCGCGCAGGAACAATTCCGCCTCCGCCGTGCCCTGCCCACCCGCGGCGCCGGTGATCAGCGCCACCTTTCCCGTCAACCGTGCCATTTCCTCACCTCCGGTCTATGTATAAGGAGATTGCTTCGTCGCGTCGCTCCTCGCAATGACGGAGGTTGTCATTGCGAGCGTAGCGAAGCAATCTCGCACTGGCATCTTTGCCCTCACTGGGAGACCATAACCATGGCGACAATGCTTCCCTATACAGGCAAGGAATTTCTCGACAGTCTCAACGACGGCAGAGAGGTCTGGATCTACGGCGAGCGGATCAAAAACATCGCCGAGCATCCGGCGTTCCGCAATACCGCGCGCATGGTGGCCCGGCTCTACGACGCTCTCCATCGCGACCACGCGGAAAAGAAAAACCTGCTGACATGTCCGACCGAATGGGGCGGTTTCACCCATCCCTATTTCATCGCACCGCGCTCGGCCGAGGACCTCGTCGCCGGTCGTGATGGGATAGCGGAGTGGGCAAGGCTGACCTGGGGCTGGCTCGGCCGCTCGCCCGACTACAAGGCAGCGTTCCTGGCGACCCTGGGCGCCAATGCCGACTTTTACGACCCCTACCAGGAAAATGCCCGGCGCTGGTATCGCTACAGCCAGGAGCGGGTCCCGTTCGTCAACCACGCGATCGTCCACCCGCCGGTCGACCGCAACATGGCACCGGGCGCGCCGGGTGGGCCGACCGACATCTATGCGCATGTGACGCGCGAGACCGATGCCGGGATCTACGTCACCGGCGCCAAAGTCGTCGCCACCGGCTCCGCCTTGACCCATTTCACCTTTGTTGCGCATGTCGGCCTATTACCGATCCAGGACAGGAATTTCGCCCTGGTCCTCATGGTTCCGACCAATGCGAAGGGCGTCAAATTTATCTGCCGCGTCTCCAACGAACAGCGCGCCGCGGTGCTTGGCAGCCCGTTCGACTACCCGCTGTCGAGCCGGCTCGACGAGAACGACGCGATCTTCATCATGGACGAGGTGTTCATCCCGTGGGAGGACGTTTTCGTATTCGGGGACCTTGAGAAGGCGAACACCTTCTTCCCCCGCAGCGGTTTCGTGCCGCGCTTTCAGCTGCAGGGCTGCACCCGGCTGGCGGTCAAGCTCGACTTTATCACCGGCCTGTTGCTGAAGGCGACCGAGACCGCCGGCACCAGCGGATTTCGCGGCGTCGAAGCGAATATCGGCGAAGTCATCACCTGGCGCCATTGCATGTGGTCATTGACCGAGGCGATGGCGCGAAACCCCGACCCATGGGCCGGCGGCTTTGTCCTGCCGAACCACGACGCCGGCGCCGCCTATCACGTGCTAGCGCCGGACGCCTATGTCCAGATCAAGCACCAGATCGAGAAGACCGTCGCCAGCAGCCTGATCTACCTGAATTCGCATGCCAAGGATTTCGCCGCACCGGAGATCCGCAAATACCTCGACCTCTATGTCCGCGGCTCGGGCGGCGTGACCGCCGTCGAGCGGGTCAAGCTGATGAAATTGCTATGGGACGCGATCGGCAGCGAGTTCGGCGCGCGGCATGAGCTCTACGAGGTTAATTACTCGGGCAGCCACGAGGAGATCCGCCGCTTCGCTATCCTGGGCGCCCGCGCCACCGGCGAGGCCGAGCGCTGGAAAGCGTTTGCCGATTCTTGCATGGCCGAATACGACCTCACCGGCTGGACGGTGCCGGATCTTGTCAACCCGGACGACGTCAGCGCGCTTCGCCAAAGCGAGTGATGACCCTTCAGCTGCTGCTGCTCGGCGACGCGCCCGTTGCGCAGCTGGTCGAGCGGGCGAAGCTAGCCGAGGCGAACGGCTACAGCACGGTATGGGTGGCGGACGAGCGGTTCTATCGCGAAGTCTATTCCTGCCTCGGCCAGTTGGCGGCTCACACCACGAAGGTCCTGCTCGGCCCCTGTGTTACGGACCCGTTCGCTCGGCATCCTGCGCTGACGGCAATGGCAATCGCGACACTCGACGAGATCTCCGGCGGGCGCGCGATCCTCGGCATCGGCGCGGGCATCTCGGGCTTTGCCGAGCTCGGGATTGAGCGCCGGAAGCCGGCCCGCGCGATCCGCGAAGCGATTGAAGTAATCCGGGCATTGCTGCGCGGCGAGACCGTCGACAACCGCGGCGAGGTCGTCGCGTTCAACCACGGCCGGTTGAGCTTCCTGCCGCTCCGTTCGGAGGTGCCGGTTTACGTCGCGAGCAACGGCGCGCTCGGGCAGCGCGTGGCAGCTGAAATCGCCGACGGCGTCATTATGGAAGCCTGCGCTTCGGCGGCGGAGGTTCGCGCGCTCCGGGCCGCGGTCGAGGGTACCGCGCGTAACGCCGGACGTGATCCACGGGCGATCCGGATCATCGCTCGCCTCAACACCTGCATAGCCACCGATGGCAGCCTCGCGCGCGACGCCGTTCGTCCAACCGTCGCGCGATATCTCGGCGCTGGAAGGTTGACGTCGCGGACCGCCGCGGCGCAAGGGCTCGCATTGCCGGCGGAGACCTTGGCGCCCGTCGCCGGAGCGGCCTACGCTGCCGGAGTGACGCCTTATCTGCCGCTGCTGCCGCTGATCACCGACCGCCACGTCGACGCTTTTACCCTGGCAGGCACCGCCGACGAGGTCACAGAGCATGTGATCAGCCTGCGAGAAGCCGGCGCCGATGGAATCATTGCACGGCCCATTGCTGCCGAGGGCGGAGCGATCGAAGAGACGATCGTCGCGCTCGGTTCGGAGGTTTGGCCCCGGGTCCTCCGGTAGTCGGGTTTCGTTTCGCTCGTCGCTCTGACCTCTCTCGGGTTGTCGCCGCCGTGTCGGGCATGGTATCCCGCAGGCCTCGCCGGGGCACCACCGGATGGAGTCTGATCCGATGACTATGCCCGGAGCGGTGGAGAGTTCGAGCCCGATCCCACAGCCGGTCACTGCGTTGCTGACGCGCGCGGCGATTTTTCTGGTCGTGACGATCAACCCCGGCGACGACAACGCCGCGACGATGCGGTCGCTATGTGCAGACCTCGCGACGCTTTTGCGGGCGGTCGGGTTTCGCGAACCCGCCGGAAACCTTACTTGCATCATGGCGTTCGGGTCTGTCGCGTGGGACCGGCTCTTTGGCGAGCCGCGGCCGGCGGAATTGCACCCATTTCGCGAGGTCCGTGCGGGAACGCGCCGCGCCGTCGCCACACCCGGCGACGTGTTGTTCCACATCCGGGCTGAGCGCATGGATCTTTGCTTCGAATTGGCGGCACAGATCATGGCGCGGCTCGGGGGTGCGGTTGCGCCGGTCGATGAAGTGCACGGCTTTCGCTATTTCGACAGCCGCGACCTGTTGGGTTTTGTCGACGGGACAGAAAATCCGACGGGTCAGGAGGCTTTCGACGCCACCGTTATCGGCGAAGAGGATCCTGCCTTCGCCGGCGGCAGCTATGTCATCGTGCAGAAGTACCTCCACGATCTCGCCGGATGGAATGCGCTGCCCACCGAGGCGCAGGAGCACATTATTGGCCGCACCAAATTGTCCGACATCGAGATCGATGAATCGGTCAGGCCGAGCTCGGCCCACAATTCGCTGAACACGATCGTAGAGGACGGCAACGAGATCAAGATCGTCCGCGACAACATGCCGTTCGGTCAGGTGGGGCAGGCAGAGTTCGGCACCTACTTCATCGGCTACAGCCGTTCGCCGCGCACTATCGAACAAATGTTGGAAAACATGTTTGTGGGCCGCCCGTCCGGCAATTACGACCGCATTCTCGACTTCAGCCGGGCCGTAACCGGCAACCTCTTTTTTGTGCCGTCTGCGACGTTTCTCGACGAGGTGACTCCCGACGCGCCGCAGCAGACGGAGCCCGCCGCCGTATCGCCCGCGGTCGAGTCCTCACAACCCGTCCCGACGGTTCCTGATGGTTCCCTCGGCATCGGCTCGCTCAAAGGAAAACCCCGATCATGAACAATCTGCACCGGGAGCTTGCTCCGATCTCCGATGCGGCATGGGCGCAGATCGAGGATGAGACGTCGCGCACCCTGAAGCGCTATCTCGCCGCGCGCCGCGTCGTCGACCTGCATGGCCCGAGCGGTGTGGCGCTGTCTGCCGTCGGCACGGGCCATCTGCAGAATATCACGGCACCCGGAAACGGCATCATCGCCCGGCAGCGCGAGGTCAAGGCGCTGGTCGAATTGCGCGTGCCGTTCGAGCTCGACCGTCAGATGATCGACGACGTCGAGCGCGGCGCCAACGACTCGGACTGGCAACCCGCGAAGGATGCTGCAAAGACCATTGCCTTTGCCGAGGATGGCGCGATCTTCGACGGTTACGCTGCCGGCGGCATCCAAGGGATCCGTCAGGGGACCAGCAACCCGATCGAGCCTCTGCCTGCAGACGTACGCAATTACCCCGACGCCATCGCCCACTCCTTGAGCGTGTTGCGGCTCGTTGGAGTCAATGGCCCGTATTCGGTGCTATTGGGCGCCGAGGCCTATACCGCGGTAGCCGAAGCCAGAGACTACGGATATCCGGTGCTGGAGCACCTCAGGCGCATCGTCGACGGCGAGATCATCTGGGCCCCGGCCATCAGCGGCGCGTTTGTGCTGACCACCCGCGGCGGCGATTTCGATCTGCACATCGGCCAGGATTTTTCAATCGGCTATCTCAACCATTCCGACTCCGCCGTGCGCCTCTATCTGCAGGAATCGTTCACCTTCCTGCTGCTCACCACGGAAGCCACGGTGGCCTTGTCGCCCGCACCTGCGACGTAAACACTATTTGTAGAGCCCGCCGGAAGCGCCTCGTTTGCCCGTGACGACGGCCTTGACAATAACAGTAAGCCTCCACTAACGTAAGTAATGGCTTACGAAGTGGCCCTGGCTGCACTTTCCGACCCGACGCGACGGCTGGTTTTCGAGCGCATCCTAGGCGCACCGCGGCCCGTCGCGGCCATTGCCGAAGGTTTGCCGGTCAGCCGTCCCGCCGTCTCGCAGCATCTCAAGGTGTTGAAGGAGGCCGGGCTGATCACCGAGCGGCGCGATGGCACGCGGCGGCTCTACGCGGCCAATCCGCAAGCCCTCGGCGAACTGCGCGCCGCCATCGAGGCGATGTGGCACGAGGCGCTCGCTGGCGTTGCCGCAGCGATCGACAAGGAGCAGGAGGGATGACCATCGCCCGCTTTCCGGTCCCGCCGATCGTCAAAACGGTGACGGTTCGCGCCGCACCGGCGCGAGCATTCGCGCTGTTTGCGGGCGATTTCGGGCGCTGGTGGCCGGTTTCGCAGGTTCACACTGGCCCGGATCCGGCGGACTGCGCGATCGAACCGCGGGTCGGCGGGCGCGTCTTCGAACGGGCGGCCGATGGGCGCGAAACGCCGTGGGGAACCGTGCTGGCCTATGACCCGCCGCATCGCCTCGCCTTTTCCTGGATCGTCGAGCTGCCGGCCGGGCTGGAACAACTGGTGGAGATCCGCTTTACCGCAGAGGACCGCGGCACCAGGGTCGAGCTGACGCATTCGGGCTGGGAACAACTCGGCGACGCCGCCGCAAGCCTGCGCGAGCGCTATGACCGCGGTTGGGGCTCCGTGTTCGAGCGCTATTTCGTCGCCTACGCTAATTCCGTTGCAACCTGAGGAGAGGAGTAAACCACGATGTCAGGCATGATCGTTCACGGCATTCCCGGCAGCCCCTATGTGCGCGCGGCCCTGCTGTCCCTGGAGGAGAAAGGTGCCGCCTACGAATTTGCCGCGATGGCGCTGGGCACACTGAAGCAACAGCCGCATCTGGCGCGGCACCCGTTCGGCCGCATTCCCGCCTTCGAGCATGACGGCTGGATGCTGTACGAGACGCAAGCCATCATGCGTTATGTCGATGCCGTCGTCCCCGGTCCGCGGCTGCAGCCGGAAGAGCCGCGCGCGACCGCGCGCATGAACCAGCTGATGGGCATCACCGATTGGTATGTGATGCCGCAGGTATCGGCGCCGATCACGCGCAATCGCGTCGTGGCGCCGCGCTTCAACCGGCCGGTCGATGAGGACGAGATTGTCAAAGCAATCCCCAACGCGCGGATCTGCATCGCCGAGATCGGCCGCCTGTTGGATGGTCATTCATGGATGGCGGGCGCCGCGCTCAGCCTCGCCGATCTGCTGCTGGCACCCCACCTGTCGATGTTCGCGCAAGCGCCGGAGGGCGCGCAGATATTGCAGGAACACGAGAACCTGAGCCGTTGGCTCGCCCGCATTGAAGCGCGCCCGAGTATGCAAGCGACTACCTGGGACAGGCTGCTCGAACGGGTGGCGGCTGCCGCTTAGCGGCGTGCGGCCGGAGGGCCCGAGCGATGCTCATCAGAGGTTTGCCGGCACTCGTCCTGATCTTGGCCCTCGCCGGTCCGGCCGCCGCGGAGGTCAAGTCCGCGACGCCCAACGGCTTCGAGGTCGTCTCCATAGTCACGATCGCGGCACCTGCCGATCGGGTCTATTCGGCACTCGGCGAGGTCGGCCGATGGTGGGACCCGACGCACACCTTCTCGCGCGAGGCCGCCAACCTCAGCTTAGATTTGCGTGCTGGGGGCTGCTTTTGCGAGCGGTTGAAGGATGGCGGCTCGGTTCAGCATCTGCAGGTCGTTTACGCCGCGCCGGGCGAAGGATTGCGTCTGCGCGGCGCGCTCGGCCCGTTGCAGATGGAGGGCGTCGACGGGACGCTCGCCTGGACCTTGAAACCGGCCGAGGGCGGCACGAGCGTCACGCAGAGCTATGTCGTCGGCGGCTACATCCGCGGCGGCATGGAGCAATGGGCGCCCCGGGTCGACCGGGTGCTCGACGAGCAGCTGCAGCGCCTGAAGAGCTTTGTGGAAGGCGGCTCCCCGCCGCGATAGCGAAGTACTCGCTCGATCCTCCTACCGGGGCTATCATCGTTCGTTCGGGCGAGGAAGGGTTTGATCCGACCCGCCGGGAGGGGAGCGCGCGTGATGGAAAAAAGATTCGGTGTGGTATCCGCGGATGGACACTGCCGGCTGATGCATCTGCCTTTCGACCTGTGGACCAAGCGCCTGCCGAGAAAACTCCAGGACGCCGGACCAAAAGTCGTGAAGGGACCGGACGGCACGCGGCAGTGGGTCGTCGAGGGACGTCCTTTCAGCGGGGTCGGCTGGGCTGGCGTGGGCCGGGGACCCGTCAACTGCTATACGCGGGCGGGCCTGGCCGAGGAGCCTGAACCCGGCATCTTCCGCGCCGCCCATGCCCGATATCGCTGCGAAGACATGGACCGAGACGGGGTCGATGCCGAGCTCGTCAACGGCCCCTACGAGCAGATCTCGGCCATCAAGGATCCTGAACTGCGCGCCGCGGTCGTTCGCGCCGTCAACGACTGGGCGCGGGAGGTCTACGAGGAGTCGAATGGCAGGTTCATCATGCTTCTCCCGTTACCCTGCCAGACGCCCGAGGAGGCCGTCGCCGAGCTGATACGGGTGGCCGACTTCGGCCTGCCCACCGGGGTCATCTTCGACTGGGTGGGCGCTCCCGAACCCGTATTGCACCAGATGTGGGAGCCGGTGTGGGCGGCAGCCGCCGAGACCGGTCTGCCGATCAACCTGCACGCCAACCCTAGCGGCGGGTCGCGCCAGATGGGGGTAGGGGTCGCAGGCCTCGAACCGCGCAACCAGTTCCTGATGAGGGTTGCCAACTTCCCGATGGGGGCGATGGGGGAACTGATGAGCGCGGTCGTTTTCTCGGGCATCTGCGATCGCCATCCGGGGGTGCGCTTCGTGCTCGAAGAGGCCGGGGTCGGGTGGGTGCCGTTCCTGTTCTGGCGCTTCGACCGCGAGTACGATTTCGGCGGGCCATCCGCCCGCGTCTTCAAGCCCGACGTTCCGCTGTCCGAGAACCCGACCGAGTTCGTCAAGCGCCAGGTGTTCTTCACCTTCGAGGTCGAGGAAGAGGGCGGTTTTCGGCGCGTGCCCGAGATTGGCTTGCGCAACTTCCTGTGGGCGAGCGACTTCCCGGGTCTCGACAGCCCTTGGCCGCAATCCAAGGCGATGGGACATGCCCCGGCGGAGGCGGCTCTCGGGAAAGAAGCGCTCAACCAATTGGTCTTCGACAACGCCGTGAGCCTTTACAAGATCCCGGTCACGTTGCCGCAACAGCGAGCGCTAGCGTAAGGCGACGCTCGCCGACGACCCCTTCCCTTCCGCTCCCCCGCGAGCCTCCGCGAGAGGCGGAGCCCCCGGACGGCCGCCCGCGAGGGCGGGCGTTCCGGGGGTAGGGTGGTGGCTTCGTTGGCATCTCGACCACCTCTGCTTCAGTCTTGCCGGTTTGCTCGGCATGCCATTCCAGCTAAATTGTTCTCGTACGGGAGACAGCGGAGTCTGTCCCCAAGGGGCGAGGAGCCGGCTGGAGGAAAATATCGATGACAATAGCGGCCACATACGAGACGCTGTCGGCGTCCGAACACAGCGCACAATTGCGCAAAGCGGTCATCGCGTCGACGATCGGCACCACGATCGAATGGTACGACTTCTTCATTTATGGCACCGCGGCCGGGCTGATCTTCGGTAAGCTCTACTTTCCCAACCAAGATCCACTCACCGCGACGTTGGCGGCCTTCGGCACCTACTTCATCGGCTTTGTCGGCCGCCCGATCGGCGCTGCGATATTCGGCCATTACGGCGATCGCATCGGCCGCAAGGCGACCTTGATCGCGACGCTGCTGTGCATGGGCATCGCGACTTTCCTGGTCGCCTTTGTGCCCACCTACCAGTCGATCGGCATCTGGGGTGCAGTGATCTTGACTGTTCTGCGGATGATCCAGGGGATCGGCGTCGGCGGGGAATGGGGCGGTTCGGTGCTGCTGGCGATGGAATGGGCGCGCCATCATGGCCACCGCGGCTTGGTCGCATCGTGGCCGCAATTCGGCGTCCCGTGCGGTCTGTTCCTGTCGAACCTGGCGATATTGGCTTTCAGCGCTTGGTCAGGCGATCAGTTCGCTACCTGGGGCTGGCGAATCCCGTTCGCGCTGTCGATCATACTCGTCGGCGTCGGCCTGTGGATTCGTCTCGGCATCCTCGAGACGCCGGTTTTCCGGCAACTCCTGAATACCAGAAGAATCGAGAAGGCTCCGATTGTCGAAGTCATCAAGAAACAACCGAAGCAGATCATCCTGTCGGCATTGCTGCGGATGGCCGAACAGGCTCCGTTCTACATTTTCACCGCCTTCATCTTCGCCTATGCCGTGGGCACCCTCCACATGTCGCGGGACCTGATCCTGGCAGCGGTCCTAGTCGCGTCTTGCGTTTCGTTTGTTAGCATTCCGCTGTCCGGGCACATCTCTGACCGCATCGGGCGCAGAAAGATGTATCTGATCGGCGCCGCGACGGTCGGTTTGTTCGGGTTCCTGTATTTCGGCATGGTGGACACCGCGATCCCCTGGGTGGTGTTCATCGCGATCGTCCTGTCATTGATCCCACATGACATGCAATACGGGCCGCAGGCTGCGTTGATCGCGGAGGCGTTCACACCCCGGCTACGTTACAGCGGTGCTTCGCTGGGCTATCAACTGGCATCGGTGATTGCCGGCGGGCCGGCGCCGCTGATCGCCACCGCGCTGTTTGCCGCCTTTCATACGGGTTACGCGATCTCGATCTACATCGCCGCTTGCGCGGCGGTAAGCCTGGTGTCGGCGGCATTCATGCCCGACTACACCGGCAAGGACATTTCAATGGAATATGACGACTGACGATCAAAGCAAATTCGAGAAAGGATAGAGGCAGGTTCGGGAAGGCGTTAAAGTCCGGCCAGCGCGCACGCGCCACGCTCCGGTGCTCCCGCGACGTATTCTGGGGGATCAGCCATGACCAACACGGCGGTTGATCTGGCGGCCGAGGGCCTCGGACCGCTGGAGCGCAAGCATCTCCAATATGCAAATTTTCGCGCAGTCGCCGGTGGAGCGGAGGTCACCAAGACACATTGGCACATTGCCTTGGCCAATGGGCTCGGCTGGGGCTTCGATGGTATGGACAGCATGGTGTTCTCGCTGGTCTCGCCGCTGGTCATCACAGAATTCGCGCTCGACCTACCGAGCTATCGCTCGGGGGTGCAGATCGCGTTGTTCGTCGGCATCGCCGGACTGTACTTCTGGCCGTGGCTCGCCGACCGCTATGGGCGGCGAAGTTTGCTGGCGATCAACATCGCCCTGTTCTCACTGCTGATGCCGGTGGTGGCGCTGGCCCCGAGCTTCGCCGTCTTCGTCGTCGGGAGGTGTGTGGTGAACTTCGCGCTGAATGGCGAATGGTCGTTGGGATCGCTGCTGGTGGCGGAGACCTGGCCGGCGCGCTTGCGCGGGCGGGTAATCAGCATCAATCGGGCCACATGGTGCTTCGGGGTCTCCCTGGCCGGGGGAATTTCTGGCATTGCCGCTGCTTTCTGGGGATGGCGCATCGCGGTGATGCTGCCGGCGGTGATTGCGTTGCTGGCGATCTATATTCGCGCGACCTGCCCGGAGTCGCCCTATTGGGTGCGCGCGCAGGACCGCAAGCGGCGTATCGTCGGGACCCTGTCGGCGGGCCGCGCGGTAAACGAAGACGACCGGGCGTGGTATGCCAAGGCCGGCAGAGTCGGCATCAGGCAGGTGTTTATGCCGGATGTGCTGCCGGCGACTCTCGTCGCTCTGTTTGTCGCTTGCTCCAGCTGCTGCATCTTTGGCACGGTGGGCGCCTGGATGCCCTATTACTACTTGTCGACGGAGAAGCACTGGTCGACGCAGGAGTACAGCGCTTTCTACGTGTGGTGGGGCATCGTCGGCTTCTTCGGCCTGTGGCTGGCGGGCTGGCTGGCCGACAGGGGCGGCCGCCGGATCGCCTTCATCGCAATGCTGATCCAGGGCGCGATTTTTATAACCCTATGGGTTCGTACCGACAGCCATATACTGTTGTGGGTGTTCGGTCTGGCTTGGAGCTTTGGGTTCCTTGGCTTCTGGGGACCGAGCACGACCTTGACTGCCGAGGTGTTCCCGACCCGCATCCGCGGTGCCGCCAACGGGGTGGTGTGGGCGATCGCCTATTTTGTCGGCTTTGTGCTGTGGCCGTTCGTCACGGTCGCTCTGCAGCAGTCGACGGGGTCGTTCGCGCTGGCATTCCTGTGCATCCCCGTCTTGATGATCGCCATGGCGGGCGGCGTTTGGTTGTCGGTGCCCGAACACGCCGGCAAGGAACTCAATGCCATCATCGTGTGAGGCGCCGGAGACCAGTGGTCACTCGGGTTCGAGCCCGCTCGGGAACCGGTTCAGCCAATGGCGGGCGATGTCGACGCGGGGCGCGATCCACGCGTCTCCGTTGTCCGCAATATGCCGCAGTATCCGCTCCAGGGCGCCGATCCGGCCCGGCCGACCGATTATGCGCAGGTGCAGCCCGATCGACATCATTTTGGGCTGGTGCGCGCCTTCGCCGTGTAGCCAATCGAAGGCGTCAATCACGTACTCGGCAAAATCGCCAGCGCCGCTGAACCGCTGCGTATGGAAGAACTGCATGTCGTTCGTATCGAAGGCATAAGGCAGCACGAGGTGGCGCTTGCCGGCGACATTGACGAAATACGGTAGATCGTCGTTGTAGGCGTCGCTGTCGTACAGAAAGCCGCCCTCCTCGACCAACAGACGCCGGGTGTTAGCAGATCCTGGGGATCGGGTGTGCCAGCCGACCGGCCTGACGCCGGTCGCGCCCTCGATCGCGGCGACGGTGCGCGCGATGCGGCTGCGTTCCTCCGCCTCGTCGAGCCCATCATGGCTTTCCCATCGCCAGCCGTGCGCCGAGACCTCGTGCCCGCGGCGGACGGCATCGCGAGCCAGCATCGGTAGCCGCTCGACAGCTCGCCCGGAGGCGCTGACCGTCGCCTTCGCGTGGTGGCGTTCGAAGAGGTCCATCACGCGCCACCAGCCGGCGCGGGTGCCGTACTCGAAATGGCTGTCGATGGCGGGATCCGGGCGGCCGACGACGAGCTGCTCGATCTCATAGACGGCCTCGTTCTCGGCATCGCCGTCGGTAATGGAATATTCGGCGCCCTCCTCGAAGTTGACGACAAGCGACACCGCCACCTTCGCCCCGCCCGGCCAACCTGGATCGGGCGGAGAGCCGCCATAGCCCAGCAGATCGCGGCTCGACGCAGTCATACCACCCCAGCTTTATGACCTCTTCGCGCACCAGATCCTTGATGCGGCGTTCCAGCCCGACGAATTCCTGTTCCGAGCGGTGGCGCGGGCGAACCGGGCAGGCCTACCCCTTGCATCGCCCGTGCCGATCAGACCGCGTGTCGATCGGGCTCGTCATCGCGCCCGGAGCAGGAGGCGGTATCCGGCTGCCAGTTGCTTGGTCAGACCGCGACCGGTAGTGGTTCAGCAGCGGGAGATTGACTAATAATCAGGCAAATGCTTGCGCCATCCCCTCGACGGCGGCGATCATGGTCCTCGCCCCGGATCTTCTCGATGCCTTCGTGTCGCCCGCATTGATATGGACCAGACCAGACTTTGTCCACATGGGCGATGCGGGTCGCAGTGACCAACGCCAAAGGGCAGCTGACGGAATTGATCCGACGCGCCGAAGCGGGGGAAGAGGTGATTCTTACCATGCAGTGCCGGTCAGGACACCCGTCGACCCCGCCACACGCAGGAAGATTCTTGACGAGGTACGGAAATGCGGAGACGCCAAGGCGCGCGCCGTCGAAAATGCCGCGAGGAGCCAAGACTTCCTTTTACGGCACAGACGGCTTGCCGGAGGGATAGCGGTCGACACTTCCGCCCTTATGGCTATTGTCCTAGGAGAGGCAGAAGGGGATGGCTGCATTGCCGGCGTCGATTTCTCGAAAACTGATCTGGAAAGCGCCCTTTAGCGGCAAGGGGTGATCGCGATGGCATCAACTGCTGAAAAAACCGATATGAATGATCCTTTCAATCTACAACGGTTTGCGGATGCCCAGAGCCCTATCTTTGACCAAGTCCGCTCGGAATTGCGCGGTGGCGTCAAGAGAAGCCATTGGATGTGGTTTATTTTTCCGCAAATTAAAGGTTTGGGCTACAGCCAGATGTCACGCAAGTTCGCAATTTCTTCCCGCGAAGAAGCCAAGGCGTATCTAGAACATCCGATTCTCGGACCGCGGCTCATAGAATGCACTAAGCTAGTAAATCTAATAGAAGGTCGTGCAATAGAACAGATCTTCGGCTACCCGGATGACCTTAAATTTCAATCCTGCATGACTTTGTTCGCCAATGCAACCGGCAATCAGGTCTTTGTGGACGCTCTGAGCAAATATTTTAAAGGAAAATCTGATTCGTCGACGCTAGAGGGACTGGAGACCTGGCATTGTAACCCATATAGGTGAGGTAGTGGCCATCGACCGAGAGGTGCAGCGCGCCTTCCGATTTCGAGCTGAAGTTCGTCGTGATCGCCTGCTGCTTTTGCGCGGCTGCGGCCGCCGTCAGCGGCAGGGTGAAGCCGGGTGGGCCGCCCGGCGTGCTGCGAAAGTAATCCGGAAAAATGGTGCCCTGGACCCGCTGACGTTGGGATCGTTGAATATAAAGGGAAACGTTTCGGGCCGCGGGGTGGTGTCCGTCACGTATTGGATGCCGCTGACCACAAGCACGGGGCCCTTTCTGCAAATCAGCGCTGGCCGGGTTGCTCGAAAGGCCAGCGTTCGTAGGGAAAGCGCCGCGAGATTAGTCTCGTTATGTGACAGCAAGGGTACAATCAGTACGAGCTCGCTGCCGTTCGGTTAAGACGGGTTCTCGCCGCGATCGCGACGGGTTGGTTCGCCGCGCTAGCACGTCGGCGACCTTGATCGCCCCAGCGGTATCGGCGCGGCGCTTGGAGAGGGCATCGTGTATACGGTCCTGCGCCAGGCTCCGCTCGGCGCTGACGCTGTTCTGACAGACATTGCAGTATTTCGAGCCGATGACACGCTTGATCGCCATCTCGATGTCGGCGTCATCAAGACGATCAACGGGCGTCGCCGCCCAATTCCAGCGCCAGCCTCTGGATGCTGCCGGCGCACTGCCGCATCAGCAATTTTCCGACCTCGGTCGAGGAGGTCGCCGGAAGCCACCGAATATTGCCGCCTGTCGTAGAATTCCAATTTCCCGACCTGTGTCGACAGTTGCAAAACTCCTCCGTTGGTGATATAGTTTTGACTGAGAGGTAGAGCACTTTGATGGCCCCGACGGTCATACGCTACGACGGGCGGACCAGCGAGATCTTCGGCCTCTCGTTGCGCGTCGGGTTCCTGACCTTGATCACGCTCGGCATCTATCGCTTTTGGGCGACAACACGGGTTCGACGCTGGTTCTGGAGCAGAATTACTGTTGACGATCAGCGGCTGGAATATTCCGGCACCGGCTTCGAGCTGTTCGTCGCCTTTGTCAAGGTCGCGCTGGTTCTGGTGGTGGTCCTGATCCCTCTAAGGCTAGCCAAGACTTTCTACAACTTCGCCGGGATAATCTCTCTCGCTCAGCTCCTGCTCCTTGGCTCGCTCTATATTTTCGGGGGGTATTATGCCCGCCGCTACCGCCTGACCCGGACACAATGGCATGGAATTCGCGCCAACTTGGTGGGTTCGTCACTGGGCTATTTGAAGCTGAATGTCGGCTATCTGCTGCTGACAGCGGTGACCTTGGGCGTTGCCTATCCCTATTACCGCATCGCGACACGTCGCTACCTGCTCGACCACACCTTCTTCGGCGACCAGAAATTCTCCTGCACGGCGCGGGCGAGAAGCCTCATGGGGCGCTGGCTGATCTATGTCGTGGTCGGTCTCGTCTTGCTGGGTTTTCTCGGACTTCAGGTGCGGGATCTCGCTCTTGCCCAGAAGGGCGGCCCAACCCCCGCGACGAGCGGAGCGGCGGTCGCCGGCCTTGTGGGGGCCTCCCTCTTGGCCGCCATCGTTCTCGGCCTCTTCTTTATTGCCTACCGCACCGCCGAATTCCGTGTTTTGGCCGACAGTGTCACTTTTCAGAACGTGCGCGTTTCCAGCAATCTGAGCGCGGGGCGAATGATGCTCTTCGCACTCAAGATGTGCGGTGCTGCCTTCCTTTGGATGCTGTCGCTGGGAGTAGTGTTCGCTATTGTAGGGCTGGTACTGTGGCATGGGCTCGGTATCGCCACGTTATCGGTCGCCGGAAAAGTGAGCCTGGCGATAACCCTATCGCTAGCTTTGTTCGTTTCTCTGCCCCTCCTCGCCATCTCCGTCTTCGTCCGAACCTACCACAATGGCTTGCTGAGGCGGGCAGTCGCGAGCCTGAGCTTCGAGGGCGCGCTCGACCCCGCTCGGATCGGACAGACGCGGGAACCCATCCCAAGATGGGGCGAGGGCATCCTCGAGGCGTTCGATTTCGCAGCATGACCTTGCGAGGCCCGTCTGTCGCTTCGTCGACGGGAGATCGGCGCGGTCCCACACGGTCTCGCTCGAATTCACGGAAAGCGCGCTCGAGCTAAGAAGTTCCGATTGTAAAGTCTGGCGTTGGCCGTACCCGTCGATCCGACGGCGCCCTGTCGAAGGCGCCGGCAACGAGCCGGCTTTCAGTTCTCTCGATATGCCAGATGCGCGCTTGGTGCTCGAGGACCGCGCGCTGCTTTCGGTCTTTGCGGACCGCTGCCCGAATCTCGACGCTCTGCTCAAACCCAACCGGCGGACTTTCGCGGTCCTCAGCGGCTGGATCGGGGGAGCGATCCTCCTGGTCGCGCTCGGCTACTTTGGCTTGCCGCGGCTGGCAGCTTTCTTCGCACTAATTATCCCCGAATCATGGGAGGCTCGTCTCGGGGATCGCGTCGAACGCAGCATCGAATCCAGTCTCGACGCCGAGCCCTGTCCAAGCGGGGACGGCGACGCTGCGTTCGACGCGCTGGTGTTGCGCCTCTCGAACGCCGCCAGGCTCGAGCACAGGCCGCGTGTTCTGATCTTGCGCCACGCGATGGTCAATGCCTTTGCGTTGCCGGGCAACCGCATCGTGATCACCACGGGAATGATCGCATTCCTCGAGGCAGGCGATGAGCTTGCCGGAATCCTGGCGCACGAGATCGGGCATTTGCAGCATCGCGATCCGGTGACACTGTTGATCGACCAGGCCGGATGGCAGGCGTTGTGGGGCGTCATCTTCGGTCTGAGCTCGACCGGCCAACTCGGCCAGACCCTGCTGAGCCTGTCCTACACCCGCAATGCCGAGGTGCTGGCTGACCAGAGCGCAATTACGACTTTGGCGGCCGCTCACATCGATTCGGCCGGTTTCGAGCATGTCATGCGGCGGTTCGCCACCCGCGAAGACGCGAATTTATCATACCTCTCGACACATCCGCCCAGCATCGGGCGGGCGGACGCGATTGCGGTTGGCGGAAAGCATGGCGATGCTTCGATGTTGCCCGAAGAATGGCAGCGGGTCAAAACGAATGCGCTTGCCTGCGCGATGATGCCGTCGAGCGCGCTCCAATAGTTTGCGGTCGCCTGCCGCTGGCGGACGCCATTCTGCGGATTTATTGGGAAAGAAGGGAGAACTGGCAAAATTAAACGAGATCGCCCCGGGCGAAAGGGGTTCCCGCGATCCTCCCCTCCGGCGAATTGCACCGCCTTTTATCGGTCGATGCCGCCCATGCCGAGGTATTTGAACTTGAGGAATTCCTCGATGCCGTATTTTGGGCCCCAGTGAACCGCCAGATCGGGCCGGTGTCGCGGCGGTAGAAATAGGGCGGCCAGCCCAATATCTGACGCCCGTGGGGCGGTGCTGCGCTTACAGTATTTTAATTATGGTGTGACATCGTCGTTGAACGGCGCGAAGGGTCCTTGAAACTTCGGTAGCGAGTTTTCTCGACTGGCAGAGGTCGTAGTGAGGTTTCGAGTACTCTCAGCAACAGCGGCTCTTGCGCTCCTCGCCTGTCTCGGTTTGGCGTCCGATTGCTACAGCGGTACAAGCCACAGTACAGGCTCGAGCTCCGGTTCGAGCCGCAGCTTCAGCGCGCCTTCCACAGGCGGCTCGGGTTGGGGAAGGAACACATTCTCGCCTTCTCCGGCACCGGCAGCAAGTCCGGTGACGAGCGGCGGATTTACGAAGCCGGCTACGGCCGCCGCATCTGCTCCGGCACAGTCCGCAGCTCTTTCAAATGGAGGTTTTAGCAAACCTGGCGTGGCTCCACGGCAGGCATCGAATGCTCCTTCAAGTGGCGGATTCCAAAAGCCGGGTATCGGAACTACTTCAGTGGCCGCTGCATCGCCTCAGACGCCGCGCACCAATTTCGACCGCGCCGTATCGGCAAAGCAATCGGCCGACGCGCTCAAGCAAATGCGCCAACAGCAAGCCGCATTCAAGACGCCTCCGCCCAAGGTGGAAACGCCTGCGGCGACCAGCGCTTGGGTCAATCGGACGGTGCAGGCTGGGCCCCGTCCGACGACCACCGTCTATTACGTCGAGCGCAACCATTACTACGACTCCATCGGCTGGCATATGCCCGTCTATGTGAACTATGGCGCGCCGTCATACGGCGTGTGGGATGCAATGTTCCTGTGGATGATGCTCGACCTGCATCACGACTGGGCATATTACCACTACGACGACCCGGCCTATATCGCTTGGCGGCGCGATGCAGAGCGTCAAGCCCAGGACAATGCGGAGTTACGCGCCAAGCTTGCTGCCATGGATCGCGATGTCGCGGCCCTGAAAGAAAGGGGCGTACCGCAAGATCCCACCTACGTGCCCGCGGGTGTTAAGCCCGAAGTGGCACTCGCAGCGGAAGTGGTGACGGGCGTTACTGCGCCAAAGCTCGCCTTCGCCACCGGCGTTCCGGAGGGCACGTACAGCAAGCTTTGCGAGGCATTCAAGAAAAGCGCTTCTGAAACGATGGAGGTCGATTGCCAGAACACGGCGGGAAGCCGGGAGAATGTCATGAACTTCCTTGCCAAAAAGGACCCGGCGATCTTCGCCACAGCCGACGTCATCGACTGGGCTCTCCGTGCCGAATCGGCCGGAGGCAACGGTCCGAAGAGCTTCGGCCGCAACCAGCTGACGGCGTATGACGAGCTGATGTTCCTGCTGGTCAACAAGGATTCCAAGATCCGCAACGTCACCGACCTGAAGCCGGGCGCGCACACGCTCTATGTCGGACCGCAAGGCTCCGGGACGGAGATCTCCTACCAGAACCTGGCGCACCATGCGTCCCAGAGCTCGTATATTTTCTTCAGCGCTCACAATACCCAATACGAAGGCATCGACATCAAGAACGCCCCGTATACGGACGCCATCCATGTCGTCGCGAACGATCCCAATGCCGCCATGCTTGTCATGATGCCAGGGCGCTCCGAGTTCGTGTCGCAAGTGGATGAGGAATTTGGCAACCGTGTGCGGCTCGTGCGTATGAACGGCGATTCGAGCTTTGACCGGATCAAAGACCGTGACGGCAATTACGTCTATCACGAGTGCGAGCTTCAGGGCGGGCTGTATCCAAAGCTTCTCGGCGCTTCCGCCGCCCGGACATTGTGCGTCCAAGCCGTCGTCGTGGTCTCGGAAGATTGGGTCGAGCGGTATGGCCAGACGGCCGAAGACGTGTTCCTGACCGCCTGGGAATTCACCAGGCCCGAGCTCGATCGGGCCGACGCCGGAGTGAAGCGATGGTAGGGTTCTATCGCGCCTTCGTCGCTTTGCAGGCGGCGAAGATCATGGCGGGGTTCCGTCCCAAACCGGGATCCCGCATCGACGAGGATCTGCCATTGGGACTGAAAATCGGCGGATCCATCCTCTTCGAAAACGCGACGGTATTCATTCTTGCCGAGGGCGCCGGGCATCAAGTCCGGCAGCCCAAAGAAGGTGTCGCCAAGGTATCGGCATGGGGACGGATGCCGTCTAACGGCAACACCCTCCACCGCTTTTACCTGGATAGCGGCGACGAAGGGGACGATCTTCTCCAAGTCGTCGCTGGCCCCGATGGCAAAGTTGTCCCCGGCGAGATCCGGCTCTTCCGGCTGATCCGTGAGTTGGCGCCGTCCACTCCAGAGGAATGGACGGTGTGGCTTCCGGGCAATCCGGATGATCCGAACGAGCGTTACCTCGTCGGATACAAACAGCTCGACGTGCCGGGCGGCGCAAATTACACGCGCATGTGGCCTCAGGAGGGTCCCGAACAGGTTGTTCCGATTGAACTGCAGGAGAGCGTGAATGCGGATCCATACGGATCCGATACCGTGTTCGTCACCCATCGGGCGATGCTCTATGGGCGCTCGCTGCCGCGGCCGGAAACCTTTTTGCCGGGGACGCAAGTTCCCGACGAGTGGATCTGGCTGCAAGTGAGCGAACACCAAGACCAAGCGATGGTGCAATTGTACGCGGGCCTTACCATCGAACCCGGCGACCTGCGGGTCGTGCAACCCGGCGCCTGAGCGGCGCGCAGTAGAGGAGTAGGGCACGCATGCCCGGCAAGCTGAGTTTTATCGCGGCCTTCGGTGTTGCCGAAGCCAATAGGGCCCTCAACGCCTTCACGACGGCACTCGTCAAGTTCGATCCGAAGACGGCGGGTGAGGCCGAAATCAGGGTGATGAGTCAAGAGGTCGAGAAGGTTGCGCGGCTCAAGGTCGAAGCGGCAGAAGAGTTGGGGCAGCTGAAGATCCATCACGATCAGCTTGGTGGCAACCGCGCCCGGGCATTCACGGCGCTGCAGCTCCTCAAGGCTCAGGCCGACAGTGCTCAGAGCGAAGCTGCGAAGGGCGAAATTGTCGGTAAGGCACAGCTTGTCAATCACGAGATCGATAAGCTCGACGAGGACCTCCATCACGACGACGAGAGCCTCGGTGTTGCCGAAAAGTGGCTGAGCGAAGTCACCACGGCACTCGATGATGCGGCGCAACGACTTTCCGATGCCCGCCGCAATCTCGCGGATGCCCAGCGCGACATGAAGCGCGCCGAACAGGAGCGGCTGATAGCCCAGCGGCAGATCGATCGCCAGAAGGAGCTTTCCGGCATAACGGGTGCCGGCGATTCACTTGGTGTGGCACTCGGCGCCATGAAAAATGCTGCAGCCAAAGCGCACCAGAGAGCGGCGGCCAATCTAGAGGCTGCAGGCGCCATCAAGCGCGCTTCAACGTCGGGCTCAGACGTGGTCAGCGAGGTGCTCGCCGGCGCTCCGCAGGCGGCCAGTTCCGATCCCTTCGCTCGCCTCAATCACGCGGCGTAAGGTGCTACTGAAGTATCAACCACGTTATTTGTGAGCCCGAAGGCCTCCTCCTTCGTGATGACTATATGGGTCTGCCCAAGTTCCCAAGTGTCATTGCGAGCGAAGCGAAGCAATCCCGAGCCGGCGAGCCCGAACCGACCCAGATTGCTTCGTCGCTGCGCTCCTCGCAATGACGCCGGGTGTTCCTTACGCCGCCGGTTTTCGCGGGCGATGTGTGCCTCGACCTTCTCGACCGCCTTCATGTCGATCAGCGGCCCGATCACCGCATCCGGCTCGAACCCGTCGGCGACCTTCATCGCACCGGCGGTCTCGGCGAAGCGCTTGGTGAACGCGTCATAGACGCGGTCCTGCACCAGGATGCGATTCTTCTTGATCGTGCCGGCGCACTGCTCGTACGGCACAATCAGGGATGCTTGCTTGTGTAAGGGAAAATCCTTACATCTATATCGGAAACGAGAGGACCGAATGCCCACGATCATCGAAGAAACCAGCACGATCACCGCCAAAGGTCAGACGACCGTGCCCAAGGCCGTACGACAGGCGCTCGGCGTCGATTGCGGCGGAAAGATCGCCTACCGCATCGAGGACGGACGCGTGACGGTTCACAATCCCGAAGCCGACGATCGCGACCCGGCGCTTACCGCATTTCTTGGGCTCATCGAGAAGGACATCGCCGCGGGTCGCAATCTGCGTGGCCTGCCGACCGGCGTTGCCACCGCCCTGCGGCGAGCCATGCAGGAGGTTCGGGTCGATCTCGACGAAAAACTGGACGGAGACGTGGCGCTTTAGGCCCTCGGCATGGTCGTGAATGGGTGGACGCTTCTTTTCCACGAAGCAATCGTCGCCCAGTTGAAGTTGACCGACGCCTGTCAGCGGGCGCGCAAGGCCGACCCGAAGAACGTCCGCTTCAACGCCAACGTTAAGGTCTTCGCGGCTCTCGCAAAGCTGATACTGGAGGTGATCCCGGGCGATCCGAGCCGCCCGGAATATCGACAGGGCAACACGCTCGGCGTGGAATATCGGCATTGGTTCCGGGCGAAGTTCTTTGGCCGTTTCCGGCTCTTCTTCCGTTACGACAGTCGAGCGCACATCATCGTCTATGCGTGGGTCAACGACGAGCGCAGCCTGCGCCAGTATGGCGGCAGGAGCGATCCCAATGAAGCATTCCGGCGTATGCTGGCATCGGGCAACCCACCAAACGAATGACGGCGCTGGTGAGAGATTCCAGCGATTTGCCCGCCGATGGCCTCGTTGATGCCCCAGGGCTGGATTTCTTGACCTGACTACCCCATAAGGGTAATATAAAAGGTGGAGAAGCGCACGCCCCATAACGATCTTGCGCGCGTCCAAGCTGATGTTGCGCAGCTCGGGGCGGCGTCCTTTACTAAGACCGCTCTCGACGGCGGCCGGAATATGGGTTTGACCACAATGGAGATGCTGGCCGTGATTGCCTCACTGACACGGCGCGACTTCTACAAATCGATGACGACCTACTCCGATCACCGCGTGTGGCAAGACGTCTACCACGCGGCGACACCGGTCCGGCGGGAAGCTTATATCAAGATCACTTTGCGCGATGCGGCGCCGGTGATCCAGTTCAAGGAGAAATGACCATGGCACAGAAGTGTCTGAACTGCGCGGGCCAGAAGGGCATGACGCGCTTTGAGCGTGAGACCTTTACCATCGAGTATGCTGGCATGACCGCGACGGTGGAAGGGCTGTCGGGCTGGCGCTGCCATGCCTGCGGCGAGGTCGAATACGATGCCGACAGCGCAAGGCGTTACGCAGCGGCGGGCGACGAACTGGTGTTGCGCGACCGCGAGCGGCAGAGCAAGGAAATTCGTCGCATCCGTCGCAAGCTCGGTTTGAGTCAAGTCGCCGCCGCCCGCCTCACCGGCGGGGGCCACAACGCATTCTCCCGCTATGAGCGCGGCGAGGTAACCCCGTTGCCCGCCGTTCTCAATCTTTTCCGGCTTTTGGACAAGCACCCGGAGCTGTTGAAGGACCTTGTTTGATCTCGGCTGGCTTACGGTTGATTAGAGAGCCTTCGCATCCCTCGCGATATCCGGCGCGACACGCCTCAATTCTTCTACCGCTCCGCGGGCCCATTCGATCAGCTGGGGGCGGTGAGACCCGCTCCAATACGGCCTGAACCTGATCCTTGGTCATCACGTAATCCGATCCTGGCCGGCCCGTTTCGTAATGATTCAGCGGTCGATGCCGTCCATGCAGAGGTATTTGACCTCGAGGAATTCCTCGATGCCGGATTTCGAGCCCCAGTGGACCGCCAGATGGGGCCGATGCCGCTCTCCTTTATGCCGCCGAACGGGGCGATCTCGGTCGAGATGTGCCCTCGTTGATGCCGACGATGCCGTATTCGAGCGCCTCGGCGACGCGCCAGATGCGGCCGATGTCGCGGCTGTAGAAATAGGAGGCGAGACCGAACTCGGTGTCGTTGGCCATTTTCACCGCGTCCGCCTCCGTCTTGAAGCGGTAGAGCGGGGCGACCGGCCCAAAGGTCTCCTCCTTGGTGATGATCATATCGGTCGTCACATCGGTCAGCACGGTCGGCTCGAAGAAGCTGCCGCCCTGGGCGGCCCGCTTGCCGCCGGTGACCACCTTGGCGCCCTTCTTCAGCGCGTCGGCAATGTGCGCCTCGACCTTCTCGACCGCCTTCATGTCAATGAGCGGCCCGGTCGCGGCACCCGGCTCGAACCCGTCGGCGACCTTCATGGCACCTGCGGTCTCGGCGAGGCGCTTGGTGAAAGCGTCCTAGACGCCGTCCTGCACCAGGATGCGGTTCGCGCACACGCAGGTCTGGCCGGCATTGCGATATTTCGAGGCGATCGCCCCCTTCACCGCCATCTCGATGTCGGCGTCGTCGAAGACGATGAACGGCGCGTTGCCGCCCAGTTCCAGCGACAGCTTCTTGACCGTGCCGGCGGATTGCTCCGTCAGCAGCTTGCCTATGTGGGCTTTCGATCAATCCAGAAACGTGCTATTCGTCATCGGGGCCGGAAGTCATCTGGCGAGTGCCGGTTCGAATTGACATCCGCTCGTCGAAGCCAAGTGCATTCCGTCGCTGTCCGGCCACTTGTGGCCCGCAATGTTCTCGAAGATGGGAGGAAATCCATGTTGCGTAAACTCGTGATTGGCGCACTCGGGGCTATGGCTCTGATGTTCTCGACTACAGCATTCGCGCAAGGCACAGCGGCCGACGCCAAGGCCATGCTCGACAAGACCGTCGCCGCCCTGAAGACAGACAAGGCAAAAACGCTGGACACGATCAATAAGGGAGAAGGCGGATTCCTCAACGGCGACATCTATCCATTCTGCTCCAATGTGAGCGACGACAAGATCGTTGCCCTTGCCAACCCTAATGCAAAGCAATTGCTTGGCACGGACGGTAGGCTGCTCAAGGACTCAACCGGCAAGGCATATGGCCAGGAATTATACGCCGCGGCGCAGAAGCCGGACGGTCAAATCACCGAGGTCAGCTACTTGTTTCCAAAGCCGGGCTCCGACAAGACGCCGGTTCAGAAAGTAAGCTTAGTAACCAAGGTGGGCGATCTGATTTGCGGCGTCGGTTACTACAAGTAGACTTTCCAAATGCCTGTCATCTCGCCGGGCAGTGTTCGGCGCTTCTTAAGCGCGGCGTATCAGCCAGGTTTTCAACTGTCCCGAGGGCCGCGGGTCGGCGCCGGATCAAGAAGCAGACTTCGCGCAGCTTCGTCGAGGAGTGCGCAGACCCGCTGGTGAAGGCGTAACAGCGACCCGGGGCGCTGGTGTCCGCGATACCTCACCCCGGCGCGCTTTCCTCCGCGATCTTTACCGGTCGATGCCGCCTATGCAGAGGTATTTGACCTCAAGGAACTCCTCGATGCCGTATTTCGAGCCTTCGCGGCCGATGCCGCTCTCCTTTATGCCGCCGAAGGGCGCGATCTCGGTCGAGATGATGCCCTCGTTGATGCCGACGATGCCGTATTCGAGGGCCTCCGCGACGCGCCAGATTGCGGCCAATGTCGCGGCTGTAGAAATAGGAGGCGAGACCGAACTCGGTGTCGTTGGCCATCTTGATCGCCTCGGCGTCTGTCTTGAAGCGGTAGAGCGGGGCGACCGGGCCGAAGGTTTCTTCC
>Ga0209656_10000069_pt1 | contig 65684 bp, 67 predicted proteins | sample BogFormECP12_OM2_FD_188239 | JGI IMG/M metagenome (GOLD analysis project Ga0209656, IMG submission 188239) | Bog forest soil microbial communities from Calvert Island, British Columbia, Canada - ECP12_OM2 (SPAdes) (version 2) | ecosystem: Environmental > Aquatic > Freshwater > Wetlands > Bog ...
GACCTTATGCAGACCTGAGAAACTAGTCAACCCGTAAGTGATTGAGGGGATGGTGGGCAGTGCAGGACTCGAACCTGCGACCTCCTGCTTGTAAGGCAGGCGCTCTAACCAGCTGAGCTAACCGCCCATCGTGCCGGGCGCGATAGCGCCGGATGGGGACCCATTTTGGGCACGCGGAGCAACTTGATGAGTATACGCGAGCCGTTGCAGAAAAGCCGCAATACATCCGCGATCGACAGCGCGCACCCGGTTGATTTCGTGCGGATAGAAACTCACTCATACCGCCGCCTCTTCGCCCCTGCTAGACTGGCGAGGTGCGGCGTTTGATCGTTAACGCGGACGACTTTGGCTTTACTGCGGGAGTGAACCGGGGCATTGTTGAGGGTCACTCGCACGGCGTCGTTACTTCTTCGACGCTCATGGCGAACGGTTCGGCCTTCGTAGAAGCAGCGGAACTGGCAAAGACGCTCCCGAAACTCAGCGTGGGCTGCCATGTTGTGCTCATCGATGGCCAGCCCGTGCTTGACGCAACGGAACTTCCCACTCTCACCATTGGGACGCACTTTCGTGACGGGATGAAGACTTTCGCCGCGCGTGCAATTGCCGGTGCCATGGCCCCCGACGAAATTACCGTCGAAGCGGCCGCGCAGATTCGTAAGATTCAATCCGCGGGCATCGTCGTTTCTCACATCGACACTCACAAACACACGCACTTGTTCCCCAAGGTTCTGCGCCCTTTGCTGCGCGCGGCCGCGGATTGCGGGGTTCGCGCCCTGCGCAATCCCTTTGGACCTCGCCTGCCTCTGCAGTCGAGCCGGCTGCTCTCACGACCAGGCCTTTGGGTGCGTTACGCCGAGGTCCGCGTCCTGGGCAGCTTCGCGGGAAAGTTTCGTGAGGCGGTAGACCGTGAGGGCTTCATCACGCCCGACGGCACGCTCGGCATCGTGGTCACCGGAGCGCTCGACGAGACCTTGTTTTACGCGATTGCCCGCAGCATTCCGGAAGGCACCTGGGAATTCGTCTGCCACCCCGGTTATAACGATGCGGACTTACAGGCGAGCAAGACCCGGTTGCGCGAGTCGCGCGCGACCGAACTTCGCGTCCTGACGCTGCCCGCCGCGCGCGAGGTGCTGGCGCAGGAAGGGATTGAGCTCATCTCCTATCGGGAACTTGCGCCTAAGGCCTCTTCTTAGCGGGATTCCGATTCTCTTATGCTCCGAAGTTCTCAGGGATGCCTTAGCCCGCCGAGCCCTGGCGGAATCAGGTACTCTCGTAACCTACTGACTCAACTGCAAGTAGTATGATATTTTTCAGATCACCCGATTCTTTGGGTTTTTCTAATCTGGAGGTTTTGTCGCTCATGTCGGCCCAAGGATCAGCTCCGCGCGCAACTCTGGACATAAAAGTCCGGGTGTGGGGTATGGGCTCTAATAACCAGCCGTTTTTCCAGAATGCCATGGCGCAAAACATCAGCGCGACAGGCGCTTGCCTGTTCGGCATTGAGCCTGAGCTGAAGGTGGGCGACGTGATCGGCGTGCAGTACGAAACCCGGAAGGCGCGCTGCAGAGTGATCTGGGTAGTGGACGCGGGCGCGCTCAAGAAAAACCAGGTCGGAGTGCAGCTCGTGGTCGACCAGGATTGTCCGTGGGCATCGGTACTTCCCGTGGACATGAGAGCCGATGAACGGAACCAGCAGAGCCAGGACAATCGCCGAAGATTCCTCCGCCACAAGATTTCGTTTCCCCTGGAACTGCGCGACGAGCGCGTAAATACTCCGATGCGGGTGAATGCCACCGACATCAGCGGGAACGGCTGTTATGTTGAGACCGTCATGCCGCTGGCCATTGGCACTGCCATTCGAGTGGACTTGTGGATCGAACAGGAGCGGCTCTCGCCCAGCGCCGTGGTGCGTACTCGCGATCCCGGCGTGGGCATGGGGATCGAGTTCACGGGCCTGCCCGAAGAAGCCAAGAAGCGTTTCCAGGCTCACCTCGACAAGATCGACCCGGGAATTACCTTCGGCCACAAAGAGAGCGAAAAAGAAGGCGAATAAGCGAGAGAGCCGCATAACAGACGGCCCACAGGGTCCCGCCTAACGCCTTCCGCTAGTGTAAAATCTGCAACCGCGGCCCAATTCCAGCCATCGAATGGCGTCAGTAAAGAGAAACGCCCGCTCGCACACGTCTCGCACCTATGAAGATCGGAATCACCTGTTATCCGACGTACGGCGGCAGCGGTGTCGTTGCCACCGAGCTGGGCCTGGAGCTGGCGCAGCGCGGACATGAAATCCACTTCATTTCCTACGCGCAGCCAATCCGCCTGCGAGGCGAGGAACCCAACATCCATTATCACGAAGTGGAGGTTTCCCGTTATCCGCTGTTCGACTATCCTCCCTACGACCTGGCGCTGGCCACCCGCATGGCCGAGGTCGCGCAGTTGTACGATCTCGACCTGCTGCACGTGCATTACGCCATTCCGCATTCGGTGAGCGCGCTGCTGGCCCGGCAGATGCTCGCCGCCGGGCCGCGCCGGCAGAAACTGCCGTTCGTCACCACGCTGCACGGCACCGACATTACGCTGGTCGGCCTCGACCGCTCCTACCTGCCGATCACGCGATATTCGATTGAGCAGAGCGATGGCGTCACCGCCATTTCAAACTACCTGCGGGACCGCACGCAGCGCGTGTTCGACGTGAAGAACAGCATTGAAGTGATTTACAACTCGGTGAACGTCGACGTTTATCACCGCAATCCCGATACTTTCGCACAACTGCGGGCGGAGTACGCGCCCAACGGAGAGCGCGTGCTGGTGCATCTCTCCAATTTCCGTCCGGTGAAGCGTCTCACCGATGTGATCGAGATTTTCGACCGCGTGCATAAGAAGATTCCCTCGCGGCTGCTGTTGATTGGAGATGGCCCGGACCGTTCCGTCGCCGAGTGGCTGGCCGTGCAGAAGGGCATTCATGATGACGTGTTGTTTCTCGGCAAGCAGGATCAGATCCAGGAGAAGCTTTCCATCGCCGACGTCATGCTGATTCCGAGTGAGCTGGAATCGTTTGGGCTGGCGGCGCTCGAGGCCATGGCGTGCGAAGTCGTTCCTATCTCCACGCGGGCGGGCGGCGTGCCGGAGGTTATTGAACACGGCAAGACCGGTTATCTCGCCGACGTAGGGGATGTCGAGACCATGGCGCGCTACGCGATTGAACTGCTCAGCAACGAGCAGCAACTGCGCGAAATGGGAAGGCAGGCGCGTGTGGTCGCCAAGGAGCGTTTCGGATCCGCCAAAATCGTGAAGCAGTACGAGGATTTTTACCGGCGCGTGCTCGAGCGTTCGGCGTAGAAGCCTTCCGGAACCGAACTCGCCGCCTCCACCAGCGGCAAGCGGATCCGGATCAGCGTTCCCTTCCCTTCGTGACTGTCGATGGTCATGCGCGCGGTGTCGCCGTAAAGTACCTGCAGCCGCTCCGAGATGTTGGCCATGCCGATGCCCATCCCCGACCAGCTACTGCTCTCTTCCAGTTGAGCCTGGCCCATCCCGACTCCGTCGTCCTCGACTTCAATGACGAGACGGGAATCGGTGACGCGGCTGCGTAAGTAAATGCTGCCGCCCTCCACTTTCGGCGCCAAACCGTGCTTGATGGAGTTTTCGACCAGCGGCTGCAGCAGCATGCTGGGAACGACGACGTCGAGTGAGGCCGGGTCGAGTTCCTTGACCACACGCAATTTGTCCCGGCCAAACCGCACCACTTCGATGTCGAGGTAGTTGTCGATGAATTCAAATTCCTCCCGCAGCGGCGCAAATGCCTCCCCGCTGCTGAGCAGGCGCCGCAAGATGGTGGCCAGCTTGAAGATCACGTCCCGCGCCATGTCTGGGTCGAACCGCACCAGCGACGAAATTGAATTCAGCGTGTTGAATAAAAAATGTGGATTGATCTGATTCTGCAGCGCCTCCATGCGCGCATGCAGCAGAAGACGTTCCTGCTCTTCCAGCTTGATCTGAATGCGGACGCTGTTGAAAATCTTCAGTTCGATTCCAATCGCCGCCACCGTTGCGGCATAGATTGCGCTATAGACCCACCAGTTGTCGGGACTCTCGACGCTGAAAATCGAACGTGGGAAGTGTTCCGCCAATTCCGTTTGCACGAAACGCAAGCCGATCACGGTCCAGAAAAATACGATCTGCCAGTCGAACAGGCGCGGACGCAGCAGATTGCGGCGAATCATGCGAAAAATGCTTTCATCGATGAAGGGAGAAAACGACCAGATGTTGTCCTTGTCGACAGCCCAGGTGCGCAGTTGGCCGGCGAGAAAACCAGAAAGCACCTCGAAGGGCATGGCGGCCCACTCGCCGTGCAGCAGCGCGGGGATGCCGATCAGCACGCCGCCCAGCGATCCCGCCCAGCGACCGCCGATCACTCCCAGCAGCAGCGCGGTTTCGAAACTCAGGTCGCCCGCCGCAAAGGCCTTCTGGAAAATTCGTATTCCGACGCCGCCCATGATCGGCAGGCCGAACCACAACACTAAGTACAGCTTCTGCTGGAAAGTGCGCTCTTCGCGAAACAGAAGACTCTTGAATTCCTTGGAACGCACCAGAGTGCTGGACACAGCCGCAGCTACACCCAGCTTGACCAGCAGATTGATAAGGATGAGGCGCGATTCCATAAGTTTTGTCGTTCCAGTAAATTGCCGAACTGCGGCGGTCAACTTCGCGATCAGCTTCGCCCAGCAAAACTGTAGCACGAAGTGGGGTTCCCAATAGCCCTTCTGCTGGCCAGAACGAAGGGCAGCCCCCGCGGCACCACGATGAAAATGAAGAAGGGAGAGAAATTGTCCCCGATTGTTCTAACCAGACCAGGAACTTCGACGCCTTTTTCGGAGTCTGAGAAATGTAGAATGTACTGCAGCGCGGCGTAGGACAGCGATTCCCCGGAGGGTACTCATGCGGAAGATCTGTTTGGTTGTGTTCGCCAGCGTCGCGGGCAGCGCTCTGCTGTTGGCACAGACGCCGGTCCAGAATTTCACGCCCCCACCGCCGCAGTCGGCCCGGCAGGCGTTGATCGAAATGTTTTTTGGCAAGGGCGAGAACGATTTCACGAAACATCTTCCCGAAGACGCTCGCGAGGTTCTAATTCACAAGGGTGAGACCCCGGAGACCTCGGTGGTGCTCCGCATCTCGGGCATCGGCCGCCAGATGGCCGCGCAGGGCGGGCACATCGAGACCTTCGATGTTGGCCCCACCCTCCTGGCTACCGAGCCAAATCCCGGTCACGAGAAAATCGAAGCAGTGGTCGAGCATGACAGCCTGCTCGGCGAGGCGGACGAGATTGAACTCTCGTTTCACTCTTACAAGGAAGGAGAACTGCAGAGCCTTCCCGTCGTGCCCCGCTTGATCTTCACGTTGAAGCAGGAAAAGGAAATCTGGCGGCTCACGGAAGTCACCGTGGCGGCGCACATTCCACTTACCGATCCCGACTATCTCAAGGAATTGCGCCGGGAACAGAACGAAGCGAATGAGACCGCGGCACAGAGCCGAGTAAGGATCATCGCCAACTCTGAGACGAGCTACGCGGCCGAGCATCCTGACGTTGGCTACACCTGTACTCTAGCGACTTTATTTCCGCAGGAACCGCCCGTAGGGGGCGGGATTTCCTACTTCCCGGAAGACTCCAATGAGGAATCCAATGGATATCGTTTCGCGCTCAGCGGTTGTGGAGGGACGCCGGGTTCGAAGTTTCGCGTCAGCGCCGTGCCCACGGACACAGACGCGGGGCAGAAAACTTTCTGCAGCGACGCATCGGGAGTATTGAAGTTCACGACCGATGGAAAGAGTTCAACTTGCTTCAGCCGGGGAGAGCTCGTGAACCCGCCAGCCCCAAGCAACGATGAATGAGAGGACGATTAGGGAATTCTATCCGTAGGCCAGTTCCTTCGCGCGCTGCGCGGCCTTCACCACCGCTTTGATCAGCGTGACCCGCAACTTGCCCTCCTCGAGTTCCATGATGGCGTCAATGGTGCAGCCCGCGGGGGTAGTCACAGCGTCCTTGAGCAGGGCCGGATGGTCGCCGGTCTCGAGCACAACCCGCGCTGCGCCCAGCGTGGTCTGCGCGGCCAGCAGCGTCGCGATATCGCGCGGCAGCCCCACCTTCACGCCCCCCTCCGCCAGCGATTCGAGAATGATGTAGATATAAGCCGGGCCGCTGGCCGAAAGCGCCGTCACTGCGTCCATATGTTTCTCGTCGACCACGACGGTGCGTCCAACCACATCAAACATGTGGCAAGTCAGGGCCACATCGTCCGCGCTGGCGTGCTTGCCTTTGCAGATGGCAGTCATGCCCGCGCCCAGTAGGCACGGCGTATTCGGCATGGCGCGCACCACCGAAACATTGGGTGGCAGATTTTTTTCAATCATCGATGTAGGCACCGAAGCCGCCACCGAGACAATCAACTGCCTTGAGGTAATGTGACCGCTGATCTCGCGGATAACCTCTTCGACGACCTGCGGCTTCACTCCAATCACAATAATGTCGGCACCCTTGGCGGCTGCAACGTTGTCGGTCCCGACCTTCACTTTTAGTTTCGCGGCCAACGCCTGGGCGCGCTCCTCATGCGCCACGGTCGCGCACGTCGACTTCGTCGAGAGCATCCCGTTCTTCAGCAGTGCTTGCAGAATAATGCCGCCCATCTTGCCCGCACCCAGGAACGCGACTTTCTTCCCCGTCAGATCGTTTCCCATAATTTCCTCAGGACTTCAGAATCTTAACCACGGAGGCCACAGGGTACACAGAGAAAGCGAAAACCCTCAAAGAAGTTCCTCTGTGCTTCTCTGTGTCCTCTGTGGTTAAGGATTTACCTCGCCACGCTCGCGCCCTGCCGCTCCATCCAATTCCACGCGGTCGCTACCACCTCGCGCAGCTCGCGGGTCGCTTTCCACTGCAGCAAGGCCTGCGCTTTCGCCGGATTTGCCACCAGTATCGGCGGATCCCCTGGTCGCCGCGGAACTGTCTTGCGCGGCACACGCCTGCCCGTCGCTTCCTCGACGGCGGTAATCACTTCCTGCACCGAGGCTCCGGTTCCGGTTCCCACGTTGACGGCAAAGCTTTCCCTCCCCGCCGCCAGGTGATCGAGCGCCTTCAAATGCGCGCTCGCCAGGTCGTTCACGTGGATGTAGTCGCGCACACAAGTTCCGTCGGGCGTCGGATAATCCGACCCAAAGACTTGCAACTCCGGACCCAGCCCCGCGGCCGCACTCAGCGCCAACGGAATCAAGTGCGACTCCGGTTCGTGCATCTCGCCGATTTCTCCGCTTTCATCCGCACCCGCCGCATTGAAATAACGGAGGCTGGCGAAGCGGAAACCGTAGGCCCGGTCGTAGGATTCCAGCGCCTGCTCGAAGAACAGTTTCGATACACCGTAAGGATTCACCGGCTGCCGCGGCGTGCTTTCCTCGATGGGAACTTTCGCCGGCTCTCCATACACGGCGCAGGTCGAAGAAAAAATGATCTTCTTCACTCCCGCGTCGAGTGCGGCGTTGAGCAGCGATAGCCCGCCCTCAACATTGTTATGAAAGTACTTTTTCGGATTCGTCACAGACTCGCCGACATAAGCATGGGCGGCGAAATGCATGATGGCGTCCACTCGCGGCAGCACTCGCGCCAGCGCGGCGCCGTCCAGCATGTCGCCCTTGATCAGTTCAAACCCGGCGGCCAGGATTTCATAGCCGGTGCTGAGATTGTCAAAAATGATCACTTCATGCCCCGCGCGCTTCAATGCCCGGGCGGCATGGCATCCGATGTACCCCGCACCACCGATGACCAGAACGACCACGTGATTTTCCTTTCCGAATCTTCTGCCAAAACTTCCTGAAGCTTGACGTTAATGAGCGCGCAAGGCGTCGTCCGCGGCGATTTCCAACGGCCTTATGAGTCGCCGGAGTACGGTCCAGAACCGGGAGGGGAGTAGAACCACATTGTACACAGAACGGAATCGAAATTACTTCCCCCTGGGCGATAGCGGATCGACCTTCGCCGCTCATCGTTTCTACCGGCCTGCTAGGATATGCTTTCTCCTGGTGATGCTTATGACCGAAAAACTTGCCGACAAAAAATGCGTGCCCTGCCGCGGAGGCGTTCCTCCGCTAAAGGGAACCGAAGTGGAAAAGTTACACAACATGGTTCCCCGGTGGACCGTCGTCAAGGATCATCACATTCAACGCGAGTACAAGTTCCCCGATTTCAAAGAGGCGCTGGAGTTCGTCAATCGCGTCGGAGCGCTGGCCGAAGAGCAAGGACATCATCCGGATATTCTGCTCGCGTGGGGCAAGGCCGAGATCACGCTCTGGACCCACAAGATTGACGGCCTGACCGAGAGCGACTTCATCATGGCGGCGAAGATTGACCGCCTGAGCGGCGCTTGAGGCCGCGGCGATTAAGCCCTCGGCGTCCGTTCACATGCCTGCTTCAAGTCCTCGAAGAACAGCCTCGTGCTTCGCTCGATGGCGGTATCAATCGCAAAACCTGCAATTCGCGAAAACACACCCACGAACTCCAGTTGCACATTGATCTCGGTCCGGTCATCAGAGATCGGCCGAAAGTTTACCCTGGTCTGCAGCGTAACGCCCCCGAAATGGCTGAGGAAGTCCGCGCGGCGGTAAGGCTCGAAGCGCATCAGTACCTGATCCACCGTTCCGCCCGGGCCATCGATTTCGATCTGCAGGCGGCTTTCCTCTTCCCACGGTCTTCCACGCACCCAGCGAACCGCGCGCAAGTACGAGCACCACCGCCAGGTATCAGGCTGGGTATAAACCGCAAACACAGTTGCCAGAGGACGATCTATCGTGACACGGATCTCAGAAGAACGCATCGAGGTGGCACTCGCAACGCCCCAAGCACCAGGCCGGTCAAAAATCGATGCCGTCAGTGTAGGAGAAGACAAACTGGAGGGCAAACGAATTCGCCTTCAGAGCGATCTCCGAGTCACGAGTTGGTCGCGCCCGGTGAAGCGGCTTTGCAAGCCTTGCTCAGTTTCCCGGTGCGCGAAGTGCGGGAGAACACTACACAGAAGAGCAATCATGAACCAGCGCGGGCAGTGCTGGATCGAGCGGCACGGAGCGCCCACGCCAGGATCGCAGCGGGCACCAGCATCAGCAGTCCCGTACTGGTCGCGACCGTGCGCGCCGAGATTCCTGCATCGAGGAACAACCCGGCCAGATAAGCGGTGACCGCGAACGTAAGACTGCCCAGGCCAAGATCTGCGGCAAACACGCGACCGCGGAAGCGGTCGTCCGTGTGCAGTTGCAAGAGCGTGGTGGAGAAGACCCACACCGTCGAGCCTCCCGCATGGGCCAGCATGGCGCAGACCGCAGCCATCCACACGCTGCGGCTCGCGCCCAGCACGCCGTAGCCGAACGCGATGGTGAGATAGCCAAATAAGATTCCGAGGCGAAGGCGATGGTCGCTCTGGCCCGCCCAGCGCGCCGATACGAGCGGGCCCACCAGCGCTCCCAGACCGCGTCCTCCGAGCAAAATGCTCATGCCGAGCATGGCTCCGCCGGCGGCATCGATGCCGCGGCCGTGCACGGCAAACTCACGCGCCCCCATCACGGTAAAGATCACCCAGCTCGGTCCCACCATGAGTTCTCCGGCCTTGGCAAACACCGCCGGAAACAACGTCGGATGACTGCGGATGTAGCGAATTCCCTCCAGCACTGGAGAGAAGTCGACAAGATCGCGCGGGCGCAGCGGAGCTGCCGCTTCGGCATGCGGCTCGGAAAACTTCATTCCGCTGATCAGAAGCGCCGAAGTAAGAAACGATAGCGCATTCAGAATGAAGACCGTGTTACGTCCGTAGAACGCAGCCACCACTCCGCCGACCGCCGCACCAATCAGCAGGTTCACCGACCACGTTGCCGACGACAGCGTGTTGGCCACCAAAACTTCACTCTCGGCCGTAATGTTGGGAATCACCGAACTGCGGGCCGGCTCGAAAAAGGCGGCCATGCTGGTTTCCGCCAGCAGCAAGGAATAGACCAGCCAGACCATCGAGCGCGAACGCACCAACAACATCGCCAGCACCACGCCGAAGCGAACCAGATCAGCCGCGATCATGACGTGCTTGCGCTTCAGCCGGTCGTTCACCACTCCCGCCGTCGGGCCCACGAACGTCTGCGGCAGAACCTGCAGCATCAACGCCAGCGCCACCGAGCCTGCATGTCCGGTCAGTTGCAACAGCAAGGTGTAAATCGACAGCGTGTAGAACCAGTCCCCAATCTCACTGACGATCTGGGCCAGCCAGAGCCGCCGGAAATTACGGTTCCCGCGCAGCAGCCGCGCGTACGACGTAAGCGAGATCGTGGACGCGCCGTGCTCCGGTTCGGGTTCCATGGGAGTGCTTAATCTACCGATTGGAGGGACATGGGCCCAAGTATTCCGATTTACCCGAGCGTGCGTTCACGGGCGCAGTCCGTGGCCGCTAAGGCCGCAGCTTGCGTTTCAGGTCATCGGCAATCTGCTTGCCGTGGAAGCGGCCATTTTCAATGAAGATTTCGTTGGTGCGCGATCCCGCAACGATCACCCCGGCGACATAGACTCCCTTGACGTTGCTCTCCAGCGAGACTGGATCGCACACCGGACGATGTTGCTGTTCCGACAGCTCGATCCCCACACTGCGCAGAAAATCGTAATCAGGATGGTAGCCGATCAGTGCGAGCACAAAATCATTCTTCAGCCGCATCGGCCCGCGCGGCGTGTTGATGACCACGTGGTCGATGCCAATCTCCTGCACCGAGCTGCTGAAGTAAGCTTCGATCTCTCCGGCCTTGATGCGGTTTTCGAGATCCGGCTTGATCCAGTATTTCACGTGGTGGTGCAGCCGCTCCTCGCGGTGCACCAGCGTTACCCGGGCTCCGTGACGCCATAAGTCGAGCGCGGCGATCGCGGCGGAATTCTTGCCGCCAATCACCAGCACATCGGTGTCGTAGTAAGGATGAGGCTCGCCGTAGTAGTGCGAAACCTTGGGCAGATCCTCGCCCGGAATGCTCAGCTGGTTCGCCAGATCGTAATAGCCCGTAGAAATGATGACCTTCTTGGTGCGGTAGTCATGCGGCCGCCCCGCGCGGTCAGTTGCCGTGATGCTGAAATCCCCGTCTTCTCCCATGACGGTCTTCACCCACTCGTATTGGCGAACGTCAAGGTGATAATGCTCAGCAACCTTGCGGTAGTACTCCAGCGCTTCTTCGCGCGTGGGCTTCTGCAGGGCCGTGGTAAAGGGAATGTCGCCGATCTCCAGCAGCTCCGGCGTAGTGAAAAAGACCATGTTCGCGGGATAGTGGAACAGCGAGTTCACGAGACACCCTTTGTCGAGGACGATGACTTTGAGCCCGACCTTCTGCGCCTCGATGGCGCAGGCCAGCCCCGTCGGCCCCGCGCCGATTATCAGAACGTCGGCGCGCATCTCGGCCTGAGGCTTGAGCTTAATTTTCGGAAGCGTGTCGAGCTCTTCGGAGGCAAGGAATTCAGGCATGGGACGCGATTGCGGAGTCGGTCGAGGCAACCAGGGTTCCAGGCCAACTCGGAAACCGTTGATTCTAGCATGGGCCGCGCGGCGGAATATTGCGCGCAGTAGTCCCCACTCAACAGTCACACACGCCGTCAGTTCCTCGTGTTGACGTAAGCATCGATCACGCCGGTAAATGTGATGGGATTGGTTTCCGGAAGGCACAACTGCGGATGCGGCTCCCACGATTGAAACAGCGCGTAGTCGGGCCGGCCTCCGTTTTGTCCTTCGTAGGTCTGAAAACGCGCCACGACCTTGCTGGCCCATTCGGAATCGGAAACATCCGTCAGATCGCCGATATAGATGATCCCGAAATGTAGCCCCTGCTGCCGGGTGGCATTCTCCATCGCTTTCACGATGGTCGGCCACGCCGGGTTGCTGAAATCGATATCGGCAAAGAAGAACGGCAGCGGTTCGCCCGTGACCGTCTGGTAAGTATCGTGCCATTGCCCGATCGCTGTCACCACGTCGGGATCGTAGGCGCTCGCAATGATCGGCTCGACATCCCCCACCTCCGCATTCGGATAAATAGTCTTGACCAGTTGCACATACTGTCCGACTTCCGAGGCGACTTCCGTCACGGAGAAGTGGCACGAGCGCGGATCATTCACCACACTGCCAAAGTAGTACGGCTCGTCGACTTTGATGAAGAGTACTTGGGCGCCCAGGCCCTTCAGTCGCTGCAAGTAGGCGAGAGTAAAATCGTAAAGCGACTGCCCATACGGTACGTAGCCCTCAACGCCCGAACCGCATGAAGCCTGAGCCTGCAGTGCCGGAGCCTCAATCTCGATCCCCACATTGTGGGCATTCAGAAACGCCACGACCGACTGCAGTTCGGGATCGCTGGCGGCCGTGATCCAGCCGGCGTACATGCCGAAAACCTGCGTGTGCGCCGCGGCGAGCGGCCACGGCGCGTTTTCTTGGAACAACGCCAGAAAGTCCGTTGCCCCCCCATTGGGAGACCCGCCCGGCCACGCCACAGCCGCCGGCAATGGATGAAACCAGACGCTCGCCGATGACGGCACCTGAGCAGCCGGTTGTCTTCCCGAGCCACAGGAGGCCGATACGGCGGCCAGCGCGGCGCAGACCAACGCAGTCCGCCATCGGCAGTGAGCGAATGGAGCACTCATGAGGAGTGGTGTCGCAGCTCCATCAGCTTGTTCTGCTGCGCCTCCGTGAGCAGGTTCTTGATGCGGACCAGCAGAGAGATCTGCGCCTTCTTGATCTCGCGCTCCCGGTTCAGCACCTGGTCGACCTGGGCGAGAACTGCGCTCTCATCGACGGGTCGAGCCTTCAGCAACTGGACCAGCTTTTCCGATTCCGACTGCATGTCCCACTGCAGGTCGAGGAACTTCGCCTGCGCCTTCTGGATCAATTCCTTCATCGCCTTCGACTGGCCGTCGTCCAGGTTGATTTCCTGGCGGTACTTCATGACCAGTTCCGGTGGGAACAAGTTCTGGGCTATGGGATCGTCGGCTGGCTTGGCCTCCTGCCCCCAGCACGCAGCGCCCAACAGTACCGACGCGAGCAACACCAAATAAGATTTCAAGTGGCTCCTCCTTCTTAAGGTGAATTTTGTTTTCTGAGTTGCGGACGTTCTTTTCCCGGCTTTGAAACTTGGGTGTAGTCATGCCACTCTCCGATGGCCGGCACGGTGCGCAGCATATCCCGTCCGGGCGTCTCCAGCAGGAAGTCCGTGGGCGCTTTCCACTCCGTAATTGAAGCGACGCGATTGCCGTCCGGTTTCGGCGAAACCACTCTGAGCCAGATGACGACTGTCACAATCGTCACCAGGCACGCCGCGACGGCGATGAGCTTGCCCGCACGTCGTCTTCGGCCATGATCAGCTCCACGCCGCGCCGGAATACTGAATTCCGGGGCCTGCGCTTCTTCCACTTTCCGCAACACTGCGAAGCGGGCCCGCAGGTCGTCGTCGCGAAAGTCGTCGCCATGAAGATCACGATCGTTGTCATTGCTCAACATATTGTTTCCTCTGGCTGCGTAAGTCTCTGGCGAAGCCGAGCCTTGCCCCGTTCAAAGTGGGTGCGCGCCGTTCCCACGGAAACCTTCAAAACCCGGGAGGCTTCCTCAACCGTGAGGTCCTGGTAGAACACCAGGTGCAAGACATCCCGCTGTCGATCCGGCAAGTCCGCCAACGCTTGCAGCAGCGCTCGCCCACTCTCTGATCCACGCGCCACGGCCTCCGGATCGGGCGTGGGCAACGGCCCGGGCTCGCGGGCCAGCCAGCGCCCAAATATCTGGTCGCGCAACCAGCGCCGCCGGCGGCGCTCCCAAGCCGTGCGGCGGATGACCCCGAAGAACCAGGTTCGCAGGCTCGAGTTCCCGTCGAATCGGGCAGTTCCTTCCAGCACTTTTAAGTAAGCGGTTTGCAAGACGTCCTCGGCCTCTTCCCTCCGGTGATCGCAGCAGCAAAGCGCCCAGCCGAAGCTGGCGGGGTGCAGTCGTCCGAGTTCACCCTGGAAATCGGTTTGCTTCATGCTGTCCCGGGGGTTACCCCGCGCTCGGATCGAGTTCGTAATATGAGTGTCCTGAGATGGCCGCGTATATGACATAACGGCTGGAACGAAAACGGAATTAGAACGTGCGTGCCCCAACCTTGCGCCATCTTTGCGCAATGGCGGCAACTGACCAAACCGCGGGCTTTACCTTTCACGCCGCCGTATAATACTCGGTTCCTCATACCCGCCGAAGCGTCCGGATGCTCGCTCTTCGGTTGCACGCTGGAGATTTCATCATGTCCACCCTTACCGAACCTGCCACGCCCGCCGAAACAAAGACCCGCATCGAATCCGACAGCATGGGAAAGATCGAAGTTCCGGCGAATGTTTACTGGGGCGCGCAGACGCAGCGTTCCCTGCTGCATTTCAACATTGGCCGGGACACCATGCCACCAGAGTTGATCCGCGCCTTTGGCACGCTCAAAAAAGCCTGTGCACTGGTGAATCAGGATCTGGGCAAGCTTCCCGCCGACAAAGCCAAGCTCATCGTGCAGGCCGCCGACGAAGTCATCGCCGGCAAGCTCAACGACCAGTTCCCGTTGCGCATCTGGCAGACCGGCAGCGGCACCCAGACCAACATGAACGTGAACGAGGTCATCTCCAACCGCGCCATTGAGATTTCTGGCGGCGAAATGGGATCGAAGAAGCCCATTCATGCCAACGACCACGTCAACATGTCGCAGTCGTCCAATGACACGTTCCCGACGGCCATGCACATCGCGGCGGCGGATCGCGTAAAGAATTCATTGATTCCGGCCATCAAAACCGTGCACCATGCGATCGCGGCCAAGGCGAAGGAATTCGACAGCATCGTGAAAATCGGCCGCACGCACTTGCAGGACGCCGTGCCTCTCACGATAGGCCAGGAATTCGGCGGCTGGGCCAGCCTGCTCGAGCGCGACATTCATCGCCTGGAACAGGTGCTCGACGGACTTTACGATCTGGCCATCGGCGGAACCGCCGTCGGAACTGGGCTGAACACCCATCCCGAATTCGCCGAACGCGCGGCCAAAAAGATCGCGGAACTCACAGGCCTTCCCTTCCGCTCCCACGGCAACAAGTTCGCGGCGCTTTCGGCGCATGATGAAATCGTTTTCGCGCAGGGCGCGATGGAAACTCTGGCCGCCTCGCTGATGAAAATTTCCAACGACATTCGCTGGCTCGCTTCCGGCCCGCGTTGCGGCCTGGGCGAGTTGTCGATTCCCGAGAACGAGCCGGGGTCCTCCATCATGCCGGGCAAGGTCAACCCCACGCAGTGCGAAGCCATGACCATGGTCTGCGTGCAAGTGCACGGCGCTACGGCCGCCGTCGGATTCGCCGGCTCGCAGGGCAACTTCGAACTCAATGTGTACAAGCCGGTCATCATCTACAACTTTCTGCATTCGGTCACGCTCATCACCGATGCCTGCCACGGCTACGTCGAATACATGCTCAAGGGCATAGAGGTCGATCGCGCCAAGGTGGACTGGTACGTGAAGAATTCGCTGATGCTGGTCACCGCGCTGGCCCCAAAAGTCGGATACGACAAGGCCGCGCAGATCGCGCACACCGCGCACGTCGAGCATTCAAGCCTGCGCGAGGCGGCGCTCAAGCTGGGGTACCTTACGGGCGAGGAGTTTGATCAACTGGTAAAGCCGGAAAAGATGACGCATCCGTAAGAATAAGCTGCGCGAGATCCCTCGCCCCGCTGGAGAAAACGCGGGCTTTCGGGATGACGCATCAGGTTGGTTATTGGAGAAACAGAGAGTTTATTTCTTCAGCAGGCTGGTATGGCTGGCCACGCACTGCCACTTGCCGGCGTCCATGACCCAGGTGTCGGTGAAGCGGCCTACGTGGTCATAGGGCTTGCCCTGGTAGGTTCCCTGCGTGTGATAAATCCCCGTGACCACCGCCGTGTCGCCAAAAAAATTCATCTTCACATCCTGGATGTTGAGGACGGAAGGTTTGAAACGCGGATCTCGAATATCGGCAAGAAACTGCTGCTTGTCGCTCAGCTCGCCGTCCCACTCAGTGTTCACGAACCGGCTCGAAACCAAGGCATCGAGCGCCGAAGCGTCGCGGTTGACCTGCGCCTCATTCCACAGGCGCTCCAGAACCAGCAGCTTGCTCTCGCGTGGATCCGCTTGCTGGGCGGCCAGTCCGGCCGCTCCCAGAGCCAACAGAAGACAGCAGCAGATGGTGGTGCGAATCATGGCTTACACTCTCGCCGGCATCCCTACGTGGGGCAGACGTTCCAAAACGATAGCAGCCCGCACCCGGTCGTCGCCATGGAAATACACGAAAGAGAGGTTACGAACGTCTTGGACCGGACGGCAGACCTCGGACCTCAGACCTTAAAAGTAAGATCGGAGGTCTGAGGTCCATGGTCTGAGGTCTGTCTTTAAAATCCCCAGCGCAACAACGTCGCACCCACGGTAAACCCAGCCCCCACCGAGGCCAGCATCACCAGACTTCCCTTCTTTAGCTTGCCTTGCTCGATCGCCGTATTCATCGCCAGCGGGATTGTCCCCGCCGTGGTATTGCCGTAGCTCTCGATATTTATGACGACGGCCTCAGGCCGCAAGCCCAGCCGGTCGGCGGTGGCATTGATGATGCGCAGGTTAGCCTGATGCGGAATGAACGCATCAATGTCGGAGCCTTTCAATCCGTTGCGTTCGAGTAATTTCTGGCAGAGCTCGGTCTGCTTGCGGACGGCAAACTTGAACACCTGCTGGCCGTCCTGATGAACGTAATGCATGCGCTTTGCAATCGTGTCTTTGCTCGTCGGGTGCAGGCTGCCTCCGCCCGGCATGTAGAGAAACTGCGAACCCGAACCATCGACTTCGTGAATGTAGTCGATCAGCCCGACCGACTCATCTTCCGCAGGCTCCAGAATCGCCGCACCCGCACCGTCGCCGAAGATCACGCACGTGGCGCGGTCGGCGTAGTCGATGATCGACGACATGACGTCGGCGCCAATTACCAGCACCCGCCGGTGCGATCCGCTGGCGATGAACTGCGCGCCCACCTGCACGGAATAGAGAAAAGCCGAGCACGCAGCCGAAAGATCGAATCCCCAAGCTCCCTTCGCGCCCAGCTTGTCTTGCACCAGACAGGCCGTCGAGGGGAAAAACATGTCCGGGGTCACGGTGCCGACAATAATGGCATCAATGTCGGTGGCCTCCAATCCGCGCTGGGCCAACGCCTTCTTCGACGCTTCGACGGCAAGGTCGCTCGTGGCCACGCCCTTCTCCGCGATGTGGCGTTCGCGGATTCCAACGCGGGCCATGATCCACTCGTTGTTGGTGTCGACCATTTTTTCCAGGTCGGCGTTGGTGAGCACGCGCGGCGGCACATAGGTGCCGAGGGCGCTGATTTTGGCGCGGATCGGTTTCGTCAACAAGAGCTCCTAGGGATGAAGGCTCAAGTATTTTGAAGGATTAGGAGAAGAAAGTCTAACGGCGGACGTCGGACCTCAGCCCTCGGACCTTGAACCCCTACAGCGGGCCCGAGCACAGAGTCGGCGCAACCACTGCAGCGATGACACAGGAATGTCCGAGGTCTGACGTCTGAGGTCCGAGGTCCGGCCTTTAGAACGCCCAGCGCAGCAGCGTCGCCCCGGAAGTAAACCCAGCGCCGACGGTTGCAATCAGCACGCGGTCTCCCTTCTTCAATCTGCCTTCTTCGATCGCCGTCTGCATGGCGATCGGAATCGTCCCCGCCGTCGTATTGCCGTAGCGGTCAATGTTGATGATGACTTTCTCCAGCGGCATCCCCAACCGCTCCGCCGTCGCGGTAATGATGCGGCGGTTCGCCTGATGTGCGATGAAGCAATCCACATCCTTGCCGGTCAGCTGATTCTTCTCCAGAATGCGTTCCGTCATCTCCGCCATTTTCTTCACCGCATACTTGAAGACATTCTTGCCATCTTGATGAATACAGTGCATTTTTCTGTCGACGGTCTCATGCGTGGCCGGATTCAGACTTCCTCCTCCTGGCATGAATAAATACTGCCCGCCGATGCCCTCAATCTGCGCCACATGATCAAGGATGCCCAGTTCTCCATCCTCCGACGGCTCCAGCAAAACCGCGCCTGCCCCGTCGCCGAAAATAATGCAGATCGCGCGGTCGGTGTAGTCGGTCATCGACGAATTCACGTCCGACCCGATGACCAGCACCTTCTTGTACTGCCCCGACTCGACAAACTTCACCCCGGTGTTCAACGCGTACAGAAACCCAGAACAACCGGCGGAAACGTCGAAGCCCCAGGTATTCTCGATGCCCAGCTTATGCTGCACCAGGCATGCGGTCGACGGATACATCATGTCGGGCGTCACCGTGCCCACGACAATGAGGTCAACCGTCCGCAAATCGAAGGGATGCGACGCGACCAACTTCTTCACCGCTTCGACCGCCAGGTCGCTGGCAGCGACGCCCTTATCCACGAGATGGCGCTCGCGAATTCCGACGCGCTCCATGATCCATTCATTGGTGGTGTCAACCATTTTTTCGAGGTCGGCGTTGGTAAGAACTCGTGGCGGCACATAGGTGCCAAGAGCGCTGATTTTGGCGCGAATCGTTCTGGTCCAGATCGGTGCAGTCAATGAGGCTCCTAAAATATGAAACTCAATATTTTCAACAATTAGGAGCAGAATGTCTAACGCGGACGGCTCGTCTAGCCACCGATTCCCTTCAAGCAGCGGCGCGATCCCTCTCGTGCTCGATCCAATCACGGATGAAACGCGGGCAAAAGACTATGCCGAAATTGCGATCTTCGCCGTCGATCAGATAGAACAGAGCGGCCCGGTCCAACTCCTCCAGGCACGAGAGATTTAACAGAGGCCACAAACGGCATTCGGCCGCAGAGCCGACCAAGTGGTTCAGATAAGGCAGATGTCCCTCGAATAATTTTCCAGATACGCGGATGGTGACATGGGGAGTGAACTTGGGGGAAATACCACGACTCTTCATCATCTCTCCTTGCGGGCCGAGTCAAACGATTCTGCCGAGCCTGCTTTCAGTGGATGCTGCGAGAGGACGATTCTTGCGAAAAGAGTCGTAAAGAATGTGTAAATCTTGGTAATCAGAAGGGCAGGAACTAGTCAGAGCGGAAAAATTAGCCAGGCACCGGGGACCCACTGCACACGCAAGAGCCCGTTACCGTTGCTTCCTTCCGGACCTGGCGGGGTTGGCGAGAGTACGTCGCGTGAGACCGATGCCTGACCTGAATCATTCTAGCATTCTGTGGATGGTGCTCTGGCAGCGGTTTCGATCTCAACGGCCTCTCGTTCCAACCGCCCCACGAAGGGGCATGTGACTTTTGGTGCAAGAATCTCGCCGCAAAGCCTTCCCTTCTGTTCACGGTTGTCGAACAATAGTTCTCTAGGCCGATGGTCCAGCTAGCTGTGTGAGAATAGAAGCCTTGCAGCCGGCTGGCAAAGCAGTTCTGCTCAAAACGAATGTCGCCCCCGTCTTCTCAATCCGGCTTGCCCCCGCTGACTCGAGCGATCGACTATTACTTCGAGCTCGCGCTGTATCTGCTTGTTCTCACGGGCTTTGCCACCCTGGCCAGCACCGGCGGGCTCGACCTGCCTTCGACCATTCTGGTGGGAGTCGCTCTCGCCATCCGTGGCTATCTGCTGTCGCAGCGGCGCCAGTTCGTAATTTCCGAGCGCTGGACCACGCCGCTCTCGGTCGCCTACTTTATCTTTTTCGCCGCCGACTACTTCATTTTTTCCCATAGCTTTTTGCCGGCCACTATCCACCTGGCGTTGTTCGGCGTGGTGGTGCGGATGTTCTCCCTGCGCCGCGAGCGCGACCACGTCACCTTGGCCATCCTCGCTTTTTTGATGGTGCTGGCATCGGCGGTGCTCACCGTCGACAGCATCTTTCTGTTCTCGTTCGCCGTGTTCATGATGATGGCCGTGGGAACGTTCGTGCTGATGGAAATGCGCGGTTCCGGGCACGCTGCCAATATTCAGGCGCGGCATTCGAACGATCCCAAGGAACACCGCCATCTTGCTTTCGCCCTGGCGCGCGTCGCCCCAGCTTTAATGCTGATGATCCTGCTCAGCGGCACGGCCGTCTTTTTCCTGATGCCTCGCATGTCGGCGGGATACATGGGCGCCTACTCGTTTGGCACCAACATCTCGTCCGGGTTCAGCGATCACGTTCAGTTAGGCCAGATTGGGCAGATCCAGCAGTCGAGTGCACTCGTCATGCACATCGAGATCGACGGCGATCGCGTGGGCGGGTCTGACCTGCATTGGCGCGGCGTGGCCCTGGCGGATTTCGACGGACACACTTGGTCGAATCCCCGCGAGCAGTTCATTTTGCAGCGGCAACCGGACAACAGCTTTCGCGTCCCACCCGCCAATGCGGAACTGCGCTCTTCCGTGACTCCCTACGTAACCCAGAATCTGGCGCGCCGGCATATGATCCACTATCGCGTGCTGATGGAACCGATCGGCACAAATGTTTTCTTCCTGGCTCCATGGGCGCGCGATGTCAGTGGGAATTACCGCATGCTGGCCGCCGACTCCAGCGGAGCGGTGTACAACTTCGACACCTCGCGCGCCATCAGCCGCTACGAGGCCGATTCCGACATCGCGACCGCGGCGCCCGCGGAGTTGCGCGCCGCAGGGCAGAACTACCCCACCCAGGTCACGGCGACGTACCTGCGTTTGCCGGAGATCGATCCTCGAGTTCCGCGCCTGGCGGCGCAAATCACAAATTCCGCCAGCAACGATTTCGACCGAGCCACAGCCCTCGAGAACTATCTCAGGACGCGCTTCGGCTACACCCTGGAATTGCCGCAGACCGCGGTGAAAGATCCCATCGCCAATTTCCTGTTTGAGCGCAAGCGGGGACATTGCGAATACTTCGCTTCCTCCATGGCGGTCATGCTGCGCACGCTGGGGATTCCTTCGCGCGTGGTCACCGGATTCCGTTCCGACGAGTTCAACGACCTTACCGGCAAGTATGTGGTACGCGCCAAAGACGCGCACGCCTGGGTGGAAGCGTACTTCCCCGGTTCCGGCTGGCAGACCTTCGATCCCACTCCGGCGGGCGCCAGTGGAACGCCGGAGGGCTGGAGCCGTCTGGCGCTTTACGTCGACGCTATTTCCTCGTTCTGGCGCGATTGGGTGGTCAGCTATGACACCTCGCACCAGTACGCGCTCGGTCAGGCTGCGTTCAGCGGCAGTCGCGGCCTGTGGACGGGCGCTCGCACCTGGGCACGCAACAAATACGCATCGATGCTGAAGTGGGCACGGCGCAGTCAGGATCGCGTGGAGCATTCGCCCGGCCGCTGGGCCGTCCTGGGCGCGGCCGTCACGCTCGTTCTTCTGCTGCTCGGAAACCTGGGCAGAATCGCGCGCCTGCTCCACGAAAAATGGCTGGCGGCGCACCCCGAGCGATCGCCCGAACAGGCCGCAGCCATGTGGTATCGGCGGATGGCTCGCGCCCTGGCGCGGCGCGGCGTGGAAAAACCGGCGGCACAAACGCCCCAGGAGTTCGCGAAGAAGATTGAAGACAGCCGGCTTCGGGAACCGGTCGCGCGCTTTACCCAGGTCTACGAATCCGCGCGCTTTGGAAATTCCATTGATGACGCCCAGCGGCTGCCGGAGTTGTATGAAGAAGTCGAGATGGCTACTCGCGCCCGCTAGGCGGTCATCTCGGGGCCGCGTAAACTAGAACCTCCAGATAGCTCCGCCACCCACAAAGTAGTTGTGCTGCCGCGATTTCCCCGTAGGTGCCAGCGGATAATCCGGCTCCCCCGACCAGTAGTCACGCACCTCGCCCCGCATGCTGAGCTTTTTCCAGACCTTCACATCCAGACCAAGTCCGCCCTCGATCACGGCTGAAGTGGTGGACTTGCCGGGATTGACGCCGCCATAGTCCAGGCCCGAGCTTTCAGTGATGTGGCCAAAACCTGCTCCGAAGCTCGCCCACGGAGAAACCGCCGTCGTGGGAAACAGATTCACCCGGGCCGCAGGCGCCACGAACAGCTCTTTGTAGGACTCCGGCACAACCGAATTGAGGTACGCACCGGCGTTGAGTTTTACTTCGTGGTTGTACATCACCAGACCTTCGGCGGAGATCGCGTAGATCGGGGTTACCCAGATGCGGCGGGCGTATTCCCCTTCGACCGTGAGACCCTTGCCCGCATGGATGATGGGATCGGGCAAACTCGCGTCATGGATTCCCTGGTCGCTGATGAACGTACGACCGAGGACGACGCCGATTTCGTTCTTTTCATCCTGTGCAACCGCCGACACCGCCAGCGTGACCACTACGGTCAAGACCGCAACCCAAAGACGTTTGCCAAACATTTCCCCTCCTGCGAGGTGGTTTCTAAATTGTTACGGCGGTAAGACCTAGCCTAGCACGACCCGGCTGTTTTGAACCATCGGTACTATCTTTTCTGGTGCCATGCCGTCTCTGGCTCAGGAGACTGCGATGCCGGATGCCGCTCCGCGGGATGCTAAAATAGAAAGATTGCATGCCTGTAAAGGACCTCACCGTTAGCGGCTCCTCAGATCTCAAACCTGATTTCAAACCGGATCTCAGGAAAGAGAAACCTTCGGGGAATCCGCCGTCCGGACGCCCGCAGCCCGTGCGCCCGCAGAAAGTGGGCTTCGTCAGTCTCGGCTGCCCGAAGAACCTGGTGGATAGCGAGGTCATGATGGGCCTGCTGGCGCGGGCCGGAGCTGAACTGACACGTCGCGCCGAAGACGCCGACGTGATCGTGGTCAATACCTGCTCGTTCATCGAGAGCGCGCAGCAGGAATCGGTCAACACGATCCTGGAAATGGCCGCGCACAAAACCGGGGGCAAGGCGAAAAAGCTGGTCGTTGCCGGATGTCTGGTGGAGCGTTTCCGCGACCAGATTCGCAAGGACATTCCCGAAGTCGACGCCGTGGTAGGTACCGGCGAACTGGAGAAGATTCTCGCCGCAGCCGGTCTGGCGCCCGCGCCGCAGCCAAGCGACCCCCGAAGCGATTCCCCGTTTGTGGTCTTGCCTTCGCGGCCGGAAGGCGATGCCCGCGCCGCCCAAGGCCGATTCTCGCGCGAGTCCTGGGATGGCGCGATCACTGACTTGCCGAACTATCTCTACGACGACGCCACGCCGCGCATTCTGGCCACGCCCGGCCACATGGCCTACATCAAAATCGCCGAGGGTTGCGACCATCCCTGCACCTTCTGCATTATTCCCCAGCTGCGCGGCCAGTTCCGCTCGCGCCGCTTCGAATCGGTTATCGCCGAGGCCGAGCGCCTGGCCCTGAGCGGCGTGCGCGAAATTACCCTCATCGGTCAGGACACAACCTGCTACGGCGAAGACTTCGGCCTGAAAGATGGCTTGGCGTTATTGCTGGAAAAACTCGCCGCCATCGAAGACCTGCGCTGGGTTCGCTTTCTCTACGCCTATCCCAACAAAATTACCGGCAAGCTTTTGGATACGATCGCGCAGCACGAAAAAATCTGTTCCTACATGGACGTCCCCCTGCAACATGCCTCCGCGTCAGTGCTGAAGCGCATGAAGCGCGGCGGCGGCGCCGATGTCTTCCTGCGCTCGATTGCCAAGATGCGCCGCACCGTGCCGGACCTGACTCTGCGTACCTCGTTCATCGTGGGCTTTCCAGGCGAAACCGAAAAAGAATTCGAGGAACTCTGCGACTTCGTCCGCGAGGCGCAATTCGACTGGATGGGCGCGTTCGCCTACTCCGACCAGGACGGTGCACAAGCCTTCGGTCTCGATAAGAAACTCTCGCCGCGCGAGATTGAGCGCCGGCGCAAGCATCTGATGGGAATCCAGCGCCAGATCAGCAAGAAGAAAAAGAGGGCGCTGGTGCGGCGGGAATTTGATCTGCTGCTCGAAGGCGAGTCGGAAGAAACCGAGTTGCTGCTCGAAGGCCGCACACCCATGCACGCTCCTGAGATCGACGGCAAAGTCTTCGTCAACGACTTCCCCGAGGAACTGGATCCGCAGCCCGGTCAGTTCTTTCGCTGCCAGATCACCGAGGCGCACGATTACGACCTGGTGGCGAAAATTCTGTAGCCAGACGTTTCTCTGCAAATCGTCTCTTGGCAAACCGTCCGGCTACAATACGAATCGTATGCCGCGCAAGCGTACCGTAAAACTCCGCTGCCCCATCTGCAAGAAGTCCGTGAAAAGCACCGACCCGGACTTCCCTTTCTGCAGCGACCGCTGCCGCATCATCGATCTGGGCAAGTGGGCCAGCGGCGCCTATGTGATCTCGTCTCCGACCACCGACGCCGACGAATCCATCCGAGACCGCAATCCCGAAGACCCCGAGGACGAATCGTGAACGGCGACCGTAGCGCCGGCGTCCCGCCGGCTGTCGCGGGGGCGTCCCGCCCGCGCTTCGGCGAAGTAACAATCCGCGACCGCGGCCGCCTCCCCCACTGGGAAAAAGAAAGCGCGACCTACTTCATCACGTTCCGCCTGGCCGACTCTCTCCCGAAATCCATTCTGGACCGGATCACCTCGGAGCGCATTGCCATCGTCGAAACCGCAAACCAGCTTCACCGCAGCCTAAGCCCCGATGAGCGCCGGAAAATTCAACGCCTTTCCTCCCCCATCATCGAAAAATATCTCGATAGCGGCGCAGGTGCCTGTCACTTGAGGAATCCCGCCGTCGCCGAAGACGTAGCCAACACCTTGCGTCACTTTGACGACCGGCGCTATCGGCTCTTTGCCTGGTGCGTCATGCCGAATCACGTGCACGTAGTCGTCCGGCTTCTTCCCGGTCAGGTACTGGCGGAAGTGATTCACTCGTGGAAGTCTTTCAGTGCGAAACGGGCGAATACGATCCTGGCACGCCGGGGATCGTTCTGGCAGCGGGAGTACTATGACCACCTGATCCGAAACGAGGGCGAACTCGAACGGTCCATTCGCTACGTCTCGGAAAACCCCGGGAAAGCAAACTTGAAAGATTGGAGATGGGTTTGGGTGTGCGGGCAAGATGCCCGCACGACAGCCGCCGGGGACGGCGGCGCTACCAAACCCACCGCGTCGTAAGTCGAAAAATGTCTGCCCCACAAAAGACGGCACCAGACGCGCCGCCCGACCGTAGCGCCGGCGTCCCGCCGGCTGTCGCGGAGCCTGCCCTGAGCGAAGTCGAAGGGTCCCGCCCGACCGCGCCGCTTTGGGCAACTCTAGTAGCAACCTTTTTCGGAATCGGCCGCCTGCATCCCGGACCCGGAACCTGGGCGTCCGCTGTCACGGTCGTGATCTGGGCCGCCGTCGCCTATGAGTTGCCGCCATCGCTTCGCACTCCGGTCGCAATCGCTCTTGCCGCGCTAGTCACACTGATCGGCATCCCCGCCGCCACGCGCGTGGCGCGAGCCTCGGCCACGAAAGATCCGCAGTTTGTGGTGATCGACGAAGTCGCCGGACAGCTCATCGCGCTGATCGCGGTCCCGCTCGCATGGAAAACTTTTCTCGCGGGTCTTATACTTTTTAGAGCGTTCGATATCGTCAAGCCGCCTCCGGTGCGGCAACTGGAGAGACTTCCAGAAGGCGCCGGAATCGTGCTCGATGACGTCGCGGCAGGAATTTTCGCCTTCGCGGCGATGCATCTCCTGCTTCATTTTCGGCTACTAAGCTAGTACCTAGTCGCGTGTACCGAGAAAAGGCTCACGATACTCGGCTCGGTACTCAGCACTCGGTACTCGGTACTTCTTCATGGGATTTTCCGACCGCATTCTCGGCAGAAAAAACGTCAACGGCGGACCTCGCATCGAAATGGTGGCGCCCTCGCTGGCGCTGGCCGGAGGCGAACTTCGCATCAGCGGCTCGGGCCTGCGTCCGCAGGAACTTCACCGCCCGAAGGTAAAATTCGGCGAGTTCGAAGGGTCGGTCATCGTCAGTTCCGATGGGTTTCTGGTCGCGCGAGTCCCGGAGGGAGCGACCTCCGGTCCGGTCGTCGTGGCCACGGACGGCCACGTCAGCAATCCGCATACGGTGAAAGTCGCTGTACCGATCGCCGACAATCTGCACCCCGTGACCAGCCCCGCGCTCGATCCCGAAGGCAACATTTACGTGACTGTTTCCGGGTCGCGCGGCCAGAAAGTTCCAGTCGCCGTCTTCAAGATTGACACCAACTACGACGTCAAGCCATTCGTGGCCGAGATGATGAATGCCACCGCCATCGCCTTTGACCGCCAGGGGCAGATGTACGTCTCTTCGCGCTTTGACGGCGCGGTCTATCGCGTGGCTCCGAACGGAACCATAACCACCTACGCCGAGGGCATGGGTGTGGCCACGGGTATCGCCTTCGATCGCGAGCAGAGTCTCTATGTCGGCGACCGCAACGGCACCATCTTCAAGATCGCGCGCGACCAGCAGGTCTTCGTGTTTGCCACGCTCGAACTCAGCATCTCGGCCTATCACCTGGCTTTCGGTCCGCACGGCGATCTGTTCGTCACCGGACCCACCGACCGCGTTTACAAGATCGATCCCAACGGAGCGGTCACCACTTTCTACAAGGGATTGGGCAGGCCGCAGGGACTGGCCTTCGACGTGGATGGCAACCTATATGTCGCAGGCTCGCTCTCCGGCACGCGCGGGATCGTAAAGATCGCGCCCGACGGCCTGGCCAATCTGGAGGTCGCGGGACAGGGCTTGGTGGGCCTGGTGTTCGCGCCCGGACGCTCCGTCATTCTTGCTACTACCAACAGCGTGCACCATCTTTCGTGGAACATTCAGGGCCTGCCCCTGATACCGGAGTAATCTCACTCGAATTCATTCCGCCCCGGAAAACGGAAGAGAAAGCCACCGCAACCCACCACAGGGTAAAATGGCTGCAGCGAGGTGCTCATGGCCCACGTCACGCCACAACTCTCGGAACTCCTCGAAAAAGCCCTCGCCCTCTCCACCCAGGATCGCGGTCTCCTCATCGACCGCTTAATCGCCAGCCTCGATGAAGATCCCGCGGACGAAGGCGTCGAAGCCGCCTGGGACGAGGAGATCAAACACCGCATCGACGACATTCGTTCCGGTCGTGTAAAGACGATCCCCGGCGAACAGGTGCTTGGCCGCCTGAAGGCTCGGCAGCGGGATGCCAAGACGTAAACTGTACCGACTCCATCCAGAGGCCTGGCTGGAATTCACAGCCGCCGACGATTGGTACCTGTCGCGTAGCCTCGACGCGAGCGCCGAATTTCTTTCCGATGTCTATGAGGCATTGGTAACCATCTCCAAAGCCCCGCAACACTGGCCAAAATATCTCCACGGAACCCGCCGCTTCGTCCTCCACCGTTTCCCCTTCGCCATCATCTACCTCGATGATTCCGGCGTAGTAACAATCATTGCCGTCGCCCACAGCAAGCGGAAACCCGGATACTGGAAGCACCGCGTTTAGTCTGGAGCTGCGGTTTCCATCAATCAATCCCCGCTCCCCTTGTCATTCCGACGCGCGAGCAAAGCGCGCCAGGAGGAATCTGCTGTCCCTCGGCGTTTTCATTTAAACTTCTAACGCGTGAATGCCGAAATCATTGCGGTGGGTTCCGAGATGCTTACGCCCTACCGCACGGACACCAACTCGCTCTACCTTACCGAGCAACTCAACCTGCTGGGCGTCGACGTAATTTTCAAAAGCATCGTCGGCGACGATCTCCGCAGGCTGGTGGCGGCGGCCCAGCACGGCCTGTTTCGCTCCGACATCGTGATCTTCAGCGGCGGCCTCGGCCCCACCGAAGACGATCTGACCCGCGAGGCCGTTGCCGAAGCGCTCGGCCTGAAGCTGCGGCGCGATCCGGAAATCCTGACTCGTCTGGAGCAGCGTTTCGCCGGCCGCGGCTGGAAGATGTCTTCCAACAACGCCAAGCAGGCCGATGTTCTCGAGGGCGCCAGCGTGCTTCCCAATCCTAACGGCACCGCTCCCGGACAATGGCTCAGCGGCGAGTTCGACGGTCGCGAGCACATCATCGTGTTGCTTCCCGGCCCTCCGCATGAACTCAAAGCCATGTTCGAGTCGGAAGTGCGCGAGCGTCTGCGCGTCAAGGTTCCTCCGGCATTTCTGGCCGTGCGGACGCTGAAGATCGCCATGCTGGGTGAATCGGCGGTCGACGCGCGCGTCGCGCCGATCTACAAACGTTATTCCGACGTCGAGACCACCATCCTGGCCGGCGCGGGAGAAGTTGAATTGCACTTCAAAACTCGCGCCTCTACGCAGGACGCCGCGCAGAGCCGGGTCGATGAAGTCGCAGGAGTCGTCGAAGACGAACTGGACGACGCCGTCTTCTCGCGCCATGGCGAGTCGCTGGAGCAGATCGTCGGCTACTGGCTGCAGATGCGCACCGCGACCCTGGCCGTCGCAGAATCCTGCACGGGAGGCCTGCTGGCGGAGCGCATCACCTCGGTCAGCGGAAGTTCACGCTACTTTCTCGGTGGAGCGGTTGTCTACTCCAACGCGCTGAAAACCGAACTCGCCGGCGTGCCCGCGGAAATGATCGCCCGGCACGGCGCAGTCAGCCGCGAAGTGGCCGCCGCGCTGGCGGAAGGGATCCGCTACCGCTGCGAGTCGACCTTAGGCGTAGGCATCACCGGCGTGGCCGGCCCCAACGGAGGCACCGCCGAGAAGCCCGTAGGCCTGGTGTTCCACGCCGTGGCGAGCAGCACCGGGACGGAAATCATCCAGCGCAATTTTCCTGGCGACCGCAAACGCATCCGCCGCTTCGCGTCAACCATGGCGCTGGACATGGTGAGGAAGAAACTGATCTAGTACCGAGTCGCGAGTACCGAGTACCGAGCAACACACCCAGCCAGGTTTTTCTCGGTACTCGGGACTAGGTACTCGGTACTCTTATGCGCCTCTTCATCGCTCTCGACATCGACGACGCCATCCGCGCACGCATCGCCCGCTTCGTCGAAGGCGTGAGCGGGTTCGCGCCTGACGCACGCTGGGTCCGGCCCGAATCTCTGCACGTGACTCTGAAGTTCATTGGCGAGCAGCCGGAATCCGCTGTCGAGGCAATCAAACAGGCGTTGTCCAGCATGCAGGCCAGCGGCTCGGAAATTCACTGCCGCGGCTACGGATTCTTCCCCACGGCGAAATCGCCGCGCGTCTTCTGGATCGGCTTGGAAGCCGGCCCTCAACTCGCGGCTTTGGCGGCGTTGATCGACGACAAGATGGCATCCCTGGGAATTCAAAGGGAAGACCGCGCCTTCAGCCCGCACCTCACGCTGGCCCGCGGCGCAGGCGGTTCCGGTTCGCCGCGCCGGAACAAGGCAGACCAGCCCAATCGCATCTTCCAGCGCCTGCAGGAAAAACTGGCCGCCCTCCCCGCTCCGGAGTTTGGTACCATGACGGCCCGCGAGTTCTTTTTGTACCAGAGCCAGTTGTCGCCGAAAGGATCGAAGTACACGAAGCTGGCACGATTTGATTTACAGTAGCGCCGGCGTCTCGCCGGCTGTCGCGAGAGCCTGCCCTGAGCTTGACGAAGGGGCGTCTCGCCCTCGCTTCCAATAGCATAGTAAGAACCGACTCGTTTTAAGAACATGCCGCGCTTCCTTCTCATCGCCGCCGCGAGTTACCTGCTGGGCTCCATCCCCTTCGGCTATCTCCTCGTACGCATCTTCCGCGGCGAGGACGTGCGCCTCAGCGGCAGCGGCAACATCGGCGCCACTAACGTCTCGCGTAAGTCTCCGGCGCTGGGCGTGTTGACGCTACTGCTGGACGCTCTGAAAGGGTCGGCCGCAGTCGCGGTCGGCGTCATTTTGAGTCCGCCGTTTTTTGAGCGTATTCCGATTTCTCAGATTCCGTGGCGCACCATACTCCCGGCATCCTCGCCGGGCTTCGTCACCTGGGCGGCTACGGGCGCGCTGTTCGCCGTCGTGGGTCACATGTTTCCAGTTTGGCTCAAGTTTCGCGGGGGCAAAGGTGTCGCCACTGGCCTCGGTGGTTTCCTCATGATTGCGCCGCAAGCGGTGCTTCTTTCCGCCGGCATTTTTCTCGTTGTGGTACTCCTCTTCCGTTACGTTTCTCTGGGATCGATCACTGCGGTCGCCGCCTTCCCCAACCTCGCATTGCTTCTGCACGAGTACGGCAACGTCCCCCTGGCGCTCGCACTAATGTCGCTGGCTTCTGTTCTCATTGTTGTCCAGCACCGTGCCAACATCCGCCGCCTGCTGGCGGGCACAGAAAACCGCTTAGGCTCGAAGTCGGCATCAGGAAGGCAAGCATGAGTGAGATCGCCGTGATCGGCGGAGGAGCCTGGGGAACGGGCATCGCCATCGTACTCGGGCGCAAAGGCACGCATCGCGTGCGCCTGTGGGCGCACGAAACCGATGTCTGCGAATCGATGACGCAACAGCGGGTCAACGAGAAATTCCTTCCCGGCCGCCGCATACCAGATTCCGTGACTGCGACCAACGATCTGACCGCGACTCTTCAAGGGGCGCAGATCGTTGTCAGCGTCATGCCTTCCCAGCATTGCCGCGCTCTGTTCGAGCGCATGCGGCCGCTTATGCAGCCGGATGCCCTGATCGTCAGCGCCACGAAGGGTTTGGAAGAAGGCTCCTTACTCCGCATGACCGAAGTGATCTCCGACGTGCTGCGGCGCGAGGATGGAACCGCTCCCGGCGTGGGCGCACTCAGCGGCCCGTCCTTCGCGCAGGAAGTCGCACGCGGCGATCCGACCGCCATCACGATCGCCTCGCAGGATTCCGCGCTCCTGCGCACGGTGCAGCAGGAATTCAGCGACCCGAGTTTCCGTGTCTACACCAACAGCGACGTTATCGGCGTGGAGCTAGGCGGAGCCTTGAAAAACATTGTCGCCATCGCCGCCGGAATCTGCGACGGTCTCGGCCTCGGCCACAACTCGGTCGCAGCCCTGATCACGCGCGGACTGGCGGAGATGACTCGGCTAGCCGTGGCCTGCGGAGGCCGCGCCGAAACCATGTCTGGCCTGGCCGGACTCGGCGACCTGGTGCTCACCTGCACTGGCGGCTTGTCGCGCAATCGCAGCGTCGGCGTCGAACTCGGCCGCGGACAAAAGCTACCCGAGATCATCGCCGCTATGCACGGCATGGTGGCCGAAGGAGTCTTCACTACTTCGGCAGCCGTCGGTCTCGCCCATGCCCGCGGGGTGGAAATGCCCATCACCGAGCAGATGCATGCCATCCTGCACCAGGGAAAATCGCCGCGCGAGGCGATCCAGGAACTAATGTCGCGCACCGGCAAGAGCGAGACGGGTGTACCTTAAGGCTTCCTTCGTATACCTTAGCGTGCTTAGTGGTTGAAGATTTGCAGTTTCAATTCCGGAGCCTCCCATGCGCGGATTCAATCTCGGGTTTGCAATTCTCTTGATGACATCGCTCTTAAGCACTGCATCCGGACAGACCAGGACGATCGCCGAACGCCTCGGTTACCCGCCGGATTCGAAACTGCTCATCATCCACGCTGACGATCTCGCGGTTGCCCACTCGGAAGATGCCGCCAGCTTCGATGCGCTCGACCAGCATGCCGTCACCTCCGCGAGCATCATGGTCCCCTGTCCCTGGCTCACCGAAGTTGCCGACTATGCGAAAACCCATCCCGACGCCGACCTCGGCCTGCACCTGACCCTCACCGCGGAATGGAAAACCTACCGTTGGGGCCCGGTGGAATCGAAGGACAAAGTCCCGAGCCTGCTCGATCCCTCGGGATATCTTTGGCCCGAAACCGATCCGGCCGCGCGCAGTCTCAAACCCGACGAAACCGAGCGCGAGATTCGCGCCCAGATCGAACGTGCAATCGCCATGGGAATTCATCCCACTCATCTCGACAGCCATATGGGCGTGCTTTTCGCGCGGCCCGATCTGTTCGCCGTCTACGTGAAAGTCGCTCACGAATACAAACTGCCTTTCCTGGCGGCGCTAACTCCGGATGCGCCCAAAGAACTCGTGTCTCTGCTTTCCGAAAAAGACGTTGTTCTGGATTCGGTGGTGATCGCCGGTCCACAAGTCGGCGCCGCCAACTGGAAAGCCTTCTACGCTAATGCGATCAAAAACCTGAAGCCCGGTGTCACCGAAATCATTGTTCACCTCGGCCACGACGACGCAGAATTGCAAGCCGTCACCGTTGACCACCCCGACTACGGAGCGGCCTGGCGCCAGCGCGACTACGATGCCGTCACCAGCCCGGAAGTCAAGAAAGCCATCGCAGACAATCACGTAATTCTCATCCGTTGGAGGGACTTGGCGAAGCTTCTGAACTAGCTTCGAAATCCGCGGGCAGACTTGATTCAGCAGGTCTCAGGCTCCTGCTTTTCTGTGCCAAAGCCGCGCCAAATGCCGTTTTCAAAGGGTACTTCGGTAATGGCAATCTCCCCAGCTTTCGTCTTTCCGCAAACATTCCCCGTTAGAATTGTAGAGATACTTTTGAACGTCGACGCCACCACTTCGCCTGCGACGCCTGCGATAAGCGAGGGGAGAAACTTGTCCTCCAGCACTCAGAATTACGCACGCATTCCGATTCTGTACCTGATTCTCGGTGTGCTTCTGGTGATCAGCATCGTTCCCATGTATTTCTACTCGGCGCAGGTCGAGGCCATCAACCGGGACCGTCTGAAGACCAACGAGATGTTGCTGCAGAATACGGTGACGCGTTCGCTGGCGGATGACCTCGCGCAGCACGAACGCTCGCTGCATATGATGCTGGCCAACTTGTCGTCCGCCATTCAGGTGGCCAGCGGCGGAGACATTGGCGAGGCCAACATCCAGGCCCCGGAACTCCGGGCGCTGCTGGAAAATTTCGTATCCTCGTCCGACGAGATCGCGTACGCGACGCTGCTCAACTCGGAGGCCAAGGGCATTTCGGCCGGACGCATTGCGCCTGATGCTTTCCTGAACCGCGAATTGGAACGCGCCTACGCCGCCGCCCGCGATGGCCGCGTCTACAACGGCCAGGCCCTCGTGGTCGGCGAAGGCAAGTCCGCGCGCACCGTGTTCGTCGTCAGTTATCCCGTGAAATATGGGCAGCGTTTTCTGGGAATGATTGCCTCCGTCGTCGACCTTCAATTCCTCAAGCGCCGCCTGCAGGAAGTCGCCGGCGGCGGGCTGACGCCCTACGTCGTCGATGCCCAGGGCCGCCTCGTCGCCGCAGCCACGCCCGAGTTTGCCACCGGCCAGGATATGAAGAACCTGGACATTGTGCGCAACTTCGTCGAGGGCGGCTACAAGGCGCAGCTTGCAGCCACCCGCGAATTTACGGTCGACGCCGGGTCCGAGCACGTGGAGATGCTCGGCACCTACAGTCCGGTCACGTCCCTGGATTGGGCCGTCGTGGTGCAGAAACCGCAACGCGAGGCCTATAGTGGAATCCTTGAGATGCAGCGCACTGCCCGCCTGCTCGCTGTCCTGGCTGTGTTATTGAGCATTGGCGTCAGCATTTTTGCGGCGCGCCGCATCACCAATCCCCTGCACGTGCTCATTCAGTCCAGCCGCGCCCTGGCTCGCGGCGACTTCTCCCAGCGCGTCAACCTGTGGAGCCGCACCGAGATTGGCGAACTCGCACAAACTTTCAACACCATGTCCGATGAGCTCGAACATTTCGTCGAAGACTTGAAGCGCGCTGCCGAAGAGAATCGCGAATTGTTCATGGGGTCGATCCAGATGCTCGCGGGAGCCGTCGACGAAAAGGATCCTTACACGCGCGGCCACTCCGACCGCGTCACGCGCTATTCCCTGCTGATCGCCAAGGAAATGAACCTGCCCTCTTCCTTCCTCGAGACGCTGCGCATCTCTGCCCAACTTCACGATGTGGGCAAGATCGGCATTGAAGATCACATCCTCAAAAAGCCCGGCGCGCTGACCGAAGAAGAATTCGAAGTCATGAAGACGCACACCACCAAGGGCGCCAACATTCTGCGCCCAGTCACGCAGCTGGCGGAAATGCTTCCCGGCATCGAGTTGCACCACGAAGCGCTCGACGGCCGCGGATATCCCTACGGCTTGCAGGGCGACCAGATTCCACTCTTGGCCCGTGTGATTGCGGTCGGCGACACCTTCGACGCCCTGACCACGAATCGTCCCTATCAGAAGGAGCACACGCCCGAGCAGGCCCTGCAGATCATCAAGAACCTCGCGGGCAAACGCCTCGACCCCAAAGCCGTCGAGGCTCTGCTCGCGGTCTATGCCCGCGGCGAGATCAAGATTCAGCGCTTCACGATCAAGCGCCCCATCGCGCCACCGTCCACCGAGACTCCCGCCGTCGCAGTTGCCGTAGCCAGCGCAGCCCAGTCGGCTTCGGTCGAAACCGCGACCCTGGAGAGAACCCGCGTTTAGAATTTGTCTTCGGAATGCGCCCGGCTCACAGCGCCGCCACTCGCCGCTGCACCAGCAAAAAGTACACTGCCACTAACACCAGCACGACTCCGTTCACGCCCAACACGATGGGTGCTGTAAACATCGGAACCAGCCATCCCGACAGCAGATTCCCCATGGGCATCCCCCCGCGAAACGCACAGTTATAAACGCTCATTACCCGGCCGCGCATTTCGTTGGTCGTAATCAATTGCACCAGCGAAGTCACCGTGGCAAACACCGCCATCATCGAGGCGCCCACCACCACCAGCGTGGCATAGCTGACGGGCAACGACTTCGACAGCGAGAAAACCGCAATCCCCGCGCCTAGCAAGATCAGCATGCTCAGCGCGAACCGTCCTTTGTTCCGCATGTTGCCGATCCCAGCTATGGCCAGCGACCCGGAAATCGATCCCACACCCATCAGCGACAGCAAATTCCCATACGTCTCCGGCCCGCGGTGAAAAATATCTTTCACGAACACCGGAATATAGGTCCGCATCGGCATGCTCAGCGCCGTCATGCAGAACGCCAGCACCACCAGCGCCTCCATCGAGTTCTGCTTGCGGACGAACTTAATTCCCTCCTTCAGGCTGTTGACGATCGATTCGCTGGATTTCTCCGGCAAATATCGCGCCGTGATCATCGACAGCGAAATCACCGGGGCCAGAAACGAAACCGCATTCAGGCCAAAGCACCACTTTTCCCCCAGCTTCGCCAGCGCCTGCCCAGCCAGCGCCGGACCAATCGTCACCGCCAGGTTGAACTGGATCGAATTCAGCGCGATCGCGTTCGGCATGTCCTCGCGATTCACCAGCGTCGGAATCAACGCGGAATATGCCGGCCCGCCAAACGACTGAGCCAGTCCCGACACGAACGACAGGCACAGGATGTGCCACACATGTACCGTCCCCGTCGCCACCAGCACCGTCAGCACCGCAGCGCTTGCCATCTGTATATATTGCGAGAGCAGCAGAATCTTCCGCCGCTCCGTGCGGTCGGCCACCACGCCGCCAATCAGCGAGAAAAGAAAAATCGGAATCCCGCCGAGAAACTGGTCCAGAGCCAGCAGAAACGCCGAATGGCTCAGCCGGTAAATCAGCCAGCCCTGCGCCACGATCTGCATCCAGGTGCCAATACTCGAAGTACAGGCGCCAATCCACATCAGGCGAAAATCGCGATATTGAAAAGCTTTGAAGATTCTGCGCAGCGTTGGCGTTTGCATGTGCTCCGTGCAGTGATCGCGTCCGAAGTCTATCTTCGCACGGACGTGCCCACAAGGTTTCCGTTAGCAACAGGCGAAGAAGCTGCAAAAGAAAGTGGGCTCGTGCTTGGATTCTCACGGACTTGTCGAGGACTCAGTAAACTACCCGGTCGCACCCGCTCAACCCGGATCCTGCCCGTATAATCAAGTTTTAGGTCTTTTATGATTCAGACCCTGTTTGGCAGCACGGAAGAAAAGAAAACCGGTTTCTTTGACCGCATGAAACAGGCGGTCACGCGCACCCGCGAGAATCTCGCCGAGCGCATCGAAGAGGTCGTCTCCTTCGGCAAGGAGATCGACCGCAACACGCTCGACGATCTCGAGGCCACGCTCATCGGCGCCGATCTCGGCAACACCACCACGCAAGAAGTCCTCGCCAAACTGCGCGACAAGGCCGATCGCAAGCAAATTAAGAACGTCGAAGAACTCAAGCGTCTGCTGAAAGAAGAACTCCTTGCAATTCTGAACGCCGCTAACACACGCCCCGTCAGCAAAGTCGACGGATCGCCGGAGGTAATTCTGGTGGTTGGCGTCAACGGTACCGGCAAGACCACGACCATCGGCAAACTGTCGCAGGTCTTCCGCTCCCAGGGCAAAAACGTCCTGCTCTGCGCCGCCGACACTTTCCGCGCCGCCGCCATCGACCAACTCGAAATCTGGGGGCAGCGCACCGGCACCGAAGTGATCAAGACCAAGCCCGGAGGCGATCCCTCCGCAGTATTGTTCGACGCTCTGCAGGCCGCCGTAGCCCGCAAAGCCGACTACGTAGTCGTCGATACCGCCGGTCGCTTGCATACCAAGACGAGCCTGATGTCCGAACTCGACAAAATGCGCCGCACTGCGCAGCGCATCATCCCCGGAGCCCCTCACGAAACCTTACTCGTGATGGACGCAACCACCGGCCAGAATGGCTTGCAGCAGGCCCGCATGTTCACCGAGTCCGCCGGAGTCACAGGAATTGTCCTCACCAAACTAGATGGGACCGCGAAAGGTGGAGTCGTCGTTGCAATCTGTCGCGAACTCGGCCTTCCCGTGCGCTATGTGGGCGTCGGCGAAAAGGCCGGCGATCTGTTGCCCTTCGATCCAAAGGAGTTTGTCGATTCCCTGTTCGAATAGAGGGTAAACAACGGCACGGCTCCAGCCCGTGCCGTTTCCAGGAAAAATCTTCTTTGAGGCCCGTGAACAGTAACTAGAAGCGCAGCACAATTCCCGTCGAGATTCTGACGTTGTTGCTTCCGCTAAACGAGGGAAAGCTCGTTCCGTCGATGGTCTTGCTTCCGAAGTGGTAGTAAAGCCAATCCACCTGCGCGACGCGAATCGACAACAGCCGGTTGACTTTGGCGTCCACGCCACCGCCAAACATGGTCGTGAAACCGTTCCATGAGACTGAAACCCCGGCATTCGATTCGCTGAGTCGGGTTCCTCCGAACAGCACGTGGGCGAACGGTCTTATACGGCCGATCGGCATGAAAACGACCGGCCCTCCCGCGTATGTGTAAACATGAACGTTGACCCCGCTAACCGTGGCATAAGTGCCCGCGAAATCGCCCTCCACGCCGACGAACCTGTTCGCTTTGCCGGTGAGGGCGGCATTCCAGCCATTGAAGCCTTGGCCGTTTATATTAATGCCGTTTGTGTTGTTATCACCGATGTGCAGGTACTCATAACCGCCAAACACCTCGACCCGATCCTGCGCCATCAAGGGCAGCGACAAGACGCAAACGAACACCAGTATCAGACATTTGTGCATACTCTCTCCTTACCATAAATAGCGAGGTCACTCGCTTACAGCGGCAGCCAGTACGGATAGGTACAAACAGCAGCTGAATTCGCAATCTTATCGCAGCGATATGTTCTACTTCTAGTAACGCGAACCGAGAACCTAACTACTGCCTCGCCTTCCCTCCGGTAAACGACATCCCCCACTTGCGGCAAACAGCGGCGCTGATGACAAGCGTTGCGTTGATCCGCATGATAGATTCTCCCTAAATGCCCGCTCACTCCCTGGACGAAGCGCTTCTCCACCGCGCCCTCGAACTCGCGCACCAAAGCATCGGCATGGCCTCGCCCAATCCGTACGTCGGCGCCATCATCGCAGACCCGCACGGCAACGTGGTCGGCACCGCAACTTACACCTACGCTGGCGTGAAGCACGCCGAGGTTCTCGCTCTGGAGGCTGCCGGCAACAAAGCCCGCGGCGCAACTCTTTATATCAACCTCGAACCGCACGCCCATCAAGGCCGCACGCCTCCGTGCACCGACGTACTGATTGCAGCGGGAATTCATCGCGTGGTCGCTGCTATGCCCGATCCTAATCCGAAAGTGAGCGGGAAGGGATTCGAAAAGCTGCGCGCCGCCGGCGTGCACGTCGAAGTCGGCCGCTTGGAAGAACAGGCTCGACGCCTGAACGAAGCGTTTGCCCGCTACATCCGCCACGGCACGCCGCTGGTGACCCTGAAGGCCGCCATGACACTCGACGGCAAGATCGCGCCGCCGCCACCGGATCGCGGCCACGACACTTCAGCCGGGGGATTCTCCAGAAACTGGATTACCGGCGAACCCGCGCGCGCCCACGTGCAGGAACTGCGGCACCAGAACGACGCGCTGCTTGTCGGTGTCGGCACAGTTTTGTCGGACAACCCGCTGCTGACCGACCGCAGCGGCCGCGCGCGGCGCCGCCCGTTATTGCGCGTCATTCTCGATTCGCACCTGCGCCTGCCGCTCGGGTCGCGAATAGTGCAAAGCGCCGCAGCCGAACGATCCAACGACGTGCTGGTCTTCTGTCTGTCCGCGGACGCGCACAAGAAACAACAACTCGAACAACTCGGTATCCGCATCGAGAATATTTCTGCGCGTGATCCCGGCGGACACCCCGACCTGCAGGCCATTCTGCACCGCCTAGGGCAGTTGGAAATCGCCAGCCTGATGATCGAAGGCGGAGCGAATATAAACGCGACTGCGTTTGCCTCCAGCGTCGTAGACAAAGTATTCCTCTATTACGCGTCCAAGATCCTCGCCGGTGCAGATTCAATTTCCCTCGCGGCCGGAGCGGGGTTCCGTGACATGAGTCAGGCCGCGCAGGTCACGAACGTGCACTTACATCGATTCGGCGAGGATTTCGCAGTGGAAGGTTATCTCCGCGATCCGTACGGGGAATGACCCCCCCCTTTCACCACGGAGGTACGGAGACACAGAGAAAATCAATTTCTTTCCTTGTTTGTTTTCTTCCGTGACTCCGTGCCTCCGTGGTGGGTTAGCGTGGCGAGGTTTATGATGTTACGTTCATCCCGGAGGTCCTCATGTTTACTGGCATCGTGGAAGAAATTGGACGCATTACCCGCATCGAGCAGCGTGGCGAAAACCGCCGTATCACCATCGCGGCCGCGAATACTCCCAAAGAACTTAAGCCCGGCAACAGCGTCGCGGTGAGCGGCGTCTGCCTCACCGCTCTCGACATCCAGCCGGGGTCATCAGAAATAGGATCGTTCTGCGCCGATCTCGCGCCCGAAACCTGGGTACGCACCTCGTTCTCGCGCATTCGCGAAGGCGCGCTGGTGAATCTCGAACTGCCCATGAAATCCGACGGCCGTTTTGGCGGACACATAGTCCAAGGACACGTGGACGGAGTCGGCAAGCTGCTCGCGTTCGAGCGCATCGCCGAATCGGAAAACTGGTGGCTGCACATTGAACTGCCCGATGACGTCGAAAAATATACCGTCTACAAGGGTTCGATTTCGATCGAAGGCATCAGCCTCACCGTCGCAAAGCTGGAGAAGAATCGCTGCACCATCGCCATCATTCCTCACACAGTAGAAATGACGAATCTGCATTCCCTGAAACCCGGCGATCCGGTGAACCTCGAAGCCGACCTGATCGCAAAATACGTCGAGAAGATGATGAAGAACGAAACTTCGGCGAGTTCACTGACGGTCGAAGACCTGGTGCAGCAAGGGTTCTAGAACAGTGGGCAGTGATCAGTGGCTAGTGGTCAGTTAGATCGGTTTCACTGGCAACTGACCAATGGCCACTGCTTCTAGGCTTCCAGCTTCAGTTCGTCCAGTTCCAGAAATTCCTGGATGATGGGCTCGGGAGATTTTTCCATGTCGGGGTACGAGCCAAAGAAAATTGCTCGGCCTTCATGCAGGAACATCACCCGCTCGGCCAGTTTCTTAGCCAGTCGCATGTCGTGGGTTACGACGATGCTGGTCAGGTTCAGTTGAATCTTGAGGCGCTTGATCAAGTCGCCGAGCAACTGCGCCATCAGCGGATCGACCATCGTGGTCGGTTCGTCGTAGAGAACGCATTCCGGGCGCGCGGCCAGCGCCCGCGCAATCGCCACCGAGCGCTTCATGCCCGTGGAAAGATCGGAGGGCAGCAAGTCTCGCATCTCCTGCACGCCCACCATCTGCAGCAGGCCATCGACGATCTCATAGATCTGCTCTTCGTTCAGTTCCCCGGTGTTCAGTTCACTCGCCTCGCGCAGCGGGAAGGCCACGTTCTCGCCAACCGTGAGCGAGTCGAAGAGCGCTCCATTCTGAAAGACCATGGTGACTTTCTTGCGGATCAGTTCCAGTTGCTCCTCGTTGTAATCAGTAATGTCCTGCCCGGCAACGATGACGCGACCCGAGTCGGGCTTCAGAAATCCCATGATGTGATGCAGCGACACCGACTTGCCCACGCCGCTGCGGCCGAGTATGCAGACCGTTTCGCCCGGCAGAACATCAAAACTGACGCGGTCGAGCACCACGTTGTCGCCGAAGGCCTTGGAGACCGCCTTGAATTCGACGTAGGGCTCGGGTTTCGTTTCGTCGGGCATGAGGTTTAGCTTCTAGCTTCTAGCTTCCAGCGCTTGGCTTCGGCCAATGCGTTTGTCATCCTGAGCGCGCGGTTCTTGCGCGCGAAGGACCTATGCAATTCCACTTCGGCGGTTGATGTCTTCCCTCTGAACCGCTTCCAGTTCCTCCCGCGTGTTCAGGTTGCGAAACACATTCGACGAAAAACCGGCTGCTTCCAACTCTTCTTCACCGATCACCTGCGTGTCCGCAGCTTCGAACAACGCGTCAATTCTGTAACGCCCGGCACGCAGAGCTTGCTCTGCAGCGTCTGCAAACTCACGGCGATATACCGCGCACAAGGGCTGCCAGCCGCCACCCGCCTGCGCGACCGTCACCGTGGCAGACGCCGCCTGGCGCGCCCGCTCGATCAAATACTTTAACAGCGCCGACGACAACAACGGCACATCCACTGCCAGGATCAAATTGAGTTCCGTCGGCGACGCCCGCAGGGCGGCATGAATTCCTCCCAGGGGTCCGCACTCGCGAAATACATCTTCGACCACCGGAGCGAACGACGCAAACTTTGCCGCATCGCCCACGATGAGCACATCGGTCGTAACGGAGCGGGCTAAGTCCAACGCCCGCGCCAGGAGTGTGCGGCCGTCGAGCGTGACGAACGCCTTGTCCGCCCCCATACGTGTGCTCTTGCCCCCTGCCAGGATGAAGCTGGTGACGTCGATTGAGGTGCGGCCCATGGGGCCGATGATACATGGTCAGTGTCACTCCCGCGTCCCCCAGAACCAACCGCCTGCACCCCTGCAGTTTAGTAATCCTCGCGCTCTTACTTGCACGAAAGTAACCTTCCCAAAGTCAGCACATCGCGCGATGATGACGGTGCGTCCGACGATCGATTGACCCGGAAGTAACAATCATGCCGCAAAAATTCATGGATGTTCTTATGCTTGGGCGCTGCTCTCACGAGTTTTCCTGGCCGCGCCGTGGCGGGGATGGCGACTACTACCAGGTCTGCCTGCTCTGCGCCGCGGAATACAAGTATGACTGGACCACCATGCGCCGCACCCAACGCGTGGAGCACGCCAAGCCCGAAACCAGCCTCCGGCGCAGCCATGCGCGCGAGAAGCGGCCCTCGTGGGTACCGCGGGCGCGCCGCCTGAAGCTCGACATGCCTCTGCGCTACCGGGTCAACAAGACCAGCACGTGGTATGAGGGCATCATCGAAAACATCAGCCAGAGCGGCGTGCTGTTCAACGGGCCACAGCAGCTTCCGGTAAACGCCCTGATTGAGATGGTGTTTGAGATGCCGGAAGAAATTTCCGGACAGAAGAACAGCAACGTCGTCTGCCAGGGGCGCGTGATGCGTCTCAAAGATGCGCCCAAGTCCAAGGATCTGTCGGTGGAAGAGAATGGCGCGCTGGCGGCTTCGATCGTCGACTATAAATTCATCCACTAGCGCCCTCCCGGAGCCTTCCTCGTCACCCGGAGCGCTTCTCCGCATTTACATCTGCAAGAACGCTTCCCTGCATCTAAACTGTTTCTCGTCTAGACTGTTCTGGACGGGGCTTGCCCGCTCATGCGCTCCGGCCAGCATCAGGAGTCGAGTATGCACATCACTTCCCGGTTCGCGGCCTTGCTCGTTTTGGCGATCGTTTTGGGGCTCGGCGCAGGCTGTGCCCGCAAGCCCGACGACGCGAAGATTTCTGCGGACGTTCAGGGCAGGTTCAGCCAGGATTCCGGACTTTCGACCAAGCAACTCACCGTGCAGGCCAGCAACGGCGTGGTAACGCTTGGGGGCACGGTCGACAACGATGCGCAACGCGAAGCGGCCAGCCGCCAGGCCGCGTCTGTTCTCGGCGTGAAAACGGTTGTTAACAATCTGAAGGTGGGAGTCGCCACATCCTCGGCTCAGCCATCGGTTTCGACGCCGACTTCCAACGTTGCTCCGACGGGAAAGCCCAAGACGGGCGTTGCCAAAAATTTCGCCAAGGTTGGTGCTCCCAAGGATTCGAGCGCAGATCAGAATCCCGCGCAAGAAAATGATGCGGATGAGAATGCGAATCAGATGAGCGCCAGTAACACACCCCCGGACGCAGCGGCGCAGACGCCGCCAGCCCCGGCGGACACGGCCGCGACACAGCCTCCGCCATTCCCGGCAGCGCCGAAGAAGCTGATCATCGATCCCGGAACGCCCGTAACCGTTCGCCTCATCGATCCGATTGACAGCGAGAGAAATCAGGCCGGAGACACGTTTCATGCCACGCTGAACGCTGCCCTCGATTCAGACGGAGAAGAGGCCGTGCCGGCAGGCGTCGAACTCACCGGGCACCTCGTCGAGGTGAAGAGCGCGGGCAAGTTTGCCGGCCAGTCGGTGGTCGTGCTGCAACTGGACAGCCTTTCGTCCGGCGGCAAGACTTATAGCTTGAAGACCGATCAATACCGGAAGGAAGGAAAATCCCGTGGCAAGAACACCGCCGAAAAGGTTGGCGGCGGCGCGATTCTGGGCGGCATCATCGGCGCGATCGCGGGCGGCGGCAAAGGCGCGGCAATCGGCACGGCGGCCGGCGCGGGCGTAGGAGGCGGCGTGCAGGCGGCTTCCAAGAGCCAGCAAATCAAGCTTCCATCCGAGACGGTGTTGAACTTCACGTTGCAGGAGCCCGTCGAGGTGGTGCAGGTTCCCAGCCCAAACGCGAACCGGCAGAAGCTCGGGGATTCGCAGTAACGGAATCCGCCGGAACGAGCCATCTGATTGCTTGGTCGTGGTGCAGTTTGGTCCTGACGATTCGTGGCGATCCACACGATCCCTCCCTTCGCCTGAAGAACGGCTCCGCTCGGGATGACGCTGACCACGGCCGGGTTCGCGTACACTCGTCTTCGCAGGCTTCCGCTCATGGCTTCGATCACGGCGCTGCTGCACACCGAAAATGATGCTCTGCGGCTGGGGCGCGCGCTCGAGACGCTCTACGCTTGCGACGACATTCTCGTCGTCGACCATGGCTCCCGCGACGCCACGGTGCGCATCGCGCGCGAGTATGGGGCACGTGTCATCGACGCCATTCCTGAAGCACTCCCGGGTGACTATCTGCGAACCGCAGCGAACTCAGTATCCTCTCGCCGAGCGAGCCCAGGATGGATTCTGTGTCTCGACCCTCGTGAATCGCTGACTGAAAAGCTGGCAGCGAGCCTGTTTGAATGGAAATCCGAATCGTTTCACACCCAGCCCTCTGCGCCCCCCGCGTTCTCCGTCTTTCTGCGCGAAGAGACGGCACAGGGTTGGATGCAAGTTCCCACCGCACAAACCCGCCTCGTTCCCGAAACCTGGAATGTATGGAACGGAAGGTTTCCCGTGCATGCCGCTTCGGCTCTCGCGCTGGAGGGAGAACTGTTGCGCTTCGTCTTCCCCTGAGCTTCATCCGTCACACCTGCTTGTGATTCTGATCACCGACCTGCGGCAGACCCGCGCCTAGACTGACCCGTTATGGCAGTTTCGGGCCAAGTAGCCCAGGAGGAAAGACTATGCGTGTAACGAAATTCATCAGTCTGGCTTTGATTTTGCTAGCGATTTCCGCTTTTGCCGTCGCCCAGGATGCGCCGGCACAGACCCCCACCGTGAAGCATGTTCCCATTGCCAACACCCCGTCGAACTCAGGTAAAGAGATGTACAACAGCTATTGCGCGGTGTGCCACGGAACAGACGGCAAAGGCAGCGGCCCGGCGGCCTCGGCCATGAAAGTTCCGCCCACGGACCTGACGGTTCTGGCCAAGAACAACGGCGGAAAGTTCCCGGCATCGCACGTGGCTTCGGTCATCCGGGGACAAGCCACCACGGCGTCCCACGGCAGCCAGGATATGCCGGTCTGGGGCCCGCTGTTCTCCAGCATCAGCCAGGGTCATGAAGCCCAGGTGCAGCAGCGAATTTCCAATCTGGTCGCGTATATCGAGAGCCTGCAGGCGAAGTAGGCGCCAGGATTTCAGAATCGAACGTTGACTCCGGGGCGCGACGGCGCGCTCCGGCGCCCTCTTTTCTCGGGCCATAACCGCACCGTGGTCAATGTCTTACCGCCCCATGGCCGTTTGGACAGTGACTTCAGTACCTTAGTCCTCTCTGCACGATCGCCTTATAATCCAACCAAGAACAGGGAAATGCAGCGTTCTATGGGAGAGGTTCGCTCCCAGGCGCAGGTTGTTCCCTGCGAGATCATCCGAGACTCCGTGGACCCTGTCTTTGCATCTTCGATTTTTCTCTTCGGGCTGGCCTTCGGCAGCTTTCTGAACGTGTGTATCTATCGCCTGCCGCGCGGACTGTCGGTGGTGACGCCGCGTTCGGCGTGCCCCAACTGCAAGCAGCCGATCGCCTTCTACGACAATCTTCCGGTGTTGAGTTGGCTGATCCTGGGCGGACGCTGCCGCCACTGCAAAACCAAAATTACGCCTCGCTATTGGATGATCGAGTTGCTCACCGGCCTGCTGTTTCTGGCCTGCTACTGGTATTTCGGGCTGACGCTGGCAACGCTGAAATACTGCGTCCTGGCGTTTCTGCTGCTGGGCCTGATTTTCACCGACGCCGAAACCAAGCTGCTGCCCGACAAGATGACGCTACCCGGACTGGCGCTCGGCCTGATCTTCAGCCTGCTGGTTCCGGTGAATGACCTGGCTTCGCAGTTCCTGCCGGGCATGGTGAATCTGCCCTTCAGTGGCGAGGTTTCGCTGCGCCTTCTGTCTCTGCTCGATTCCCTGCTGGGCGCGGCAATCGGTGCGTCGTTCATTTACGGAGCGGGAGCAGTGTATCTGCGCTGGCGCGGCACGGAAGGTATGGGCTTCGGCGACGTCAAGTTAATGGCCATGGTGGGCGCGTTCCTCGGCATCAAGCTGACGATCCTTACAATTTTTACCGCCTCCATCGCAGGGTCGGTGTTTGGGTTGACCACCGTTTTCGTGGTCTGGCTGAAGCGGACGCATCGCTTTATGAAGCGTCTGGCCAATGCGCAAGCCGCCCGGCGCAGGGCATGGCAGTCGGCGCAAGTGGTCTACCGCAATTACCAGATGCCCTTTGGTGTCTTCCTGGGAAGCATGGCCCTGATCGCGTTTTTCTTTGGCAACCAGTTCTTGCACTGGTACGGAGGGCTCTGGTGAAAATACTGACCAACCCGGTGTTGCTGCGGGCGGCGGTCGTGCTGTTCTGCGGCACATTTGCCTTCCTGCTGGGCTTGCTCTTCATGCGCCTGCTGCGGAAAAACATTGCCGAAGAGGGCGATTTTTCAGCCAGCGCTGCCCCATCCATGGAGACGTTGCCGCTGCACGTGTTCGACACGGTGATCCAGCAACTCAAGCAGCAGAAGCACGAACTGCAGGTGCAATCGAAGGCCGAACAGCATCGCGCCCGAACCAGTGAAACTTTCAGCCAGGCGGTGCTTTCGAATCTTTCCTGCGGCGTGCTCGTCTTTGCCACCAATGGACTGGTGCGGTCTTCTAATCCCGCGGCGAAGGCGATTCTTGGTTTTGCTTCCGCGACGGGAATGAGTGCGGACGACATTTTCCGCGGCACGCTGGTCAGTTCTTCCCAGCCGCCCGCGGCCGCCGGCCTTTCCGATGAAGCTGTCGATGAACCGGTCTCGCTCGCCGACGAGGTCCGCGCCGTGCTGAATCAAGATTGCAAACGGCGGGATGCCCAGGCCGAATATGAGACCCCAGCCGGCGAGAAACGCTTCATCGCGATCACGGTTTCTCCAATCCCGGCGGTCGATGGCAGCCTGCTCGGCGTCGCCTGCCTCATCAACGACCTCAGCGAACTGGAAGGCATCCGCCGCCAGCAGGAACTGCACGGCGAGATTTCAGCCGAGATGGCGCTGCAGTTGCGCAGTTCGCTGACCACGATTTCCGGCTATGCACAGCAGCTGGCCAACAGCCGCGATCCTGAACTGGCAAAGCAACTCGCCGCCGACATCGCGCACGAGGCAGCGCAACTGGATCGCAGCATTGGAGGATTCTTGAGCACCAAGGGTGCGGCGAAGGGAGCGGCCGCGGGCGCCTCCGCGAATTGATGGGATGCATTGGTGAGATGGATTGATGGAATGAACGGAAACGGCTGGTCCGGCGAGGCGTCGCCGGCCTCCGGCGAAACACACTTCGGTACAAAAAGGTGGGAGTGATGAAACATATCGCATGCAATGGAATTGGACTCGTGCTGCTTCTCGGACTGGCGGGCCTTTCCGCCGGCGCTCAGAATCAGGCTCCGGCGGCAGCGCAGGACTCGTCCTCCGGCTCGTCGCTGGGCGCTTATGCCCGCCAGGTCCGCAAGGATCCGGGAACCGCGTCGAAACCGAAAGTGTACGACAACGACAACCTGCCGAAAGACGACAAGCTCTCGGTCGTAGGCACGCCGACCCCCAGTGACAATTCCTCCGAGCCGAAGGCGGCAGAGTCGGACAATGCGGCTCCGGCCCCGGCTCCGCCTGTGGGCGAAGCCACGCCTGGCACCGAGACGAAGACCACGACCGAAGTGAAACCTGCGACGGCGACCGGCAAGCCTGCCGACGAAGACGAGGCGGCCAAACAGGCGGCATGGAAGCAATGGGGCGACAAGATCGCGGCGCAGAAGGATCAGATTGATCTGACGGCGCGCGAACTCGACGTGCTGCAGCGCGAATACCAGATTCGTGCCGCGGCCATGTATGCCGACGCCGGCAACCGCATGCGCAACGAAGCTGACTGGGACAAGCAGGACGCCCAATACAAGCAGCAAATCGCCGACAAGCAGAAATCTCTCGATGACGCCAAACAAAAGCTCGAAGACATCCAGGAAGACGCGCGCAAAGCCGGCACTCCAAGCTCAGTGCGCGAGCCGTAGACCGACGCAGCCGCAGACAACTCGAGCGCCGAAGTCATCCTTCGGCGCTCAATTTATTTTGCTTACCGCATTTCAGTTTGCCCCGCAAGTGCACCACGCCGCAGCCGGCGAATCTGCTTCACATGATGCCGGCCGTGCACCAGGTGAAACTTCCTCCATTGGCCAGCGGTAAGTGGCCCAAGGATGGGATGGTCGAGCAGTTTCCTGCGCGCGCCCAGCTTTTGTTCACAGCGCGTCATAATGTCATCCATCTCGGCGATCTTTGGCCCAATCTCGGCCAGCACTTTCTCCGTCGGCACGCCGCGCGGACGAGCCACAGGGGGGGCCTCGCGGCCGGAAGGCAGGTACCCGAATCCCACGACCACCAGCGTCCGCCCTCGCTGTCGCCAACTCTGGGCCGTGGCCAGCGGCTTGCCAGCTTCGACCACGCGCTCAAATCCTTTCACCGTTCCCGTGTAGGTTAAGTACAAATGCTCCAGGATCTCGGCGGCGCACCACTTTCCCGGAGGGTGCCAGCTTAATTGTTCGGCCGAGAGGCCTGCGACCGCCGACGCGATCTCTTCCTGCAGTTTCTGGAGATGGGAGTCCACCGGGTCACTTACCTTTTTCTTACTTTCGGTTAGAATATTGCGCGACCATAAAACTCACCCCAAGTTATCACAGGAAGGATGTCATGAAGACGCCTAGCCTTGCCCGCACGGAGTTCAGATGCCGAAGTTTATACGCCGGTTCGACTGCTGCTCTCGCCCTCGTCTTGCTGATGCTTCTCGCCGCTTGCTCATCGGATTCCGGCAAACCGGCGGAGGCGAAACCGGAAGTGAAAGGCCCCGAACTGATCACCGCACGTTCGGCTTTCCAGAAGCTTTATATTGCGGCGCGCGCCTGGAACCAGGATGCGAAGCCTTACCGGATTGAGTCCACGGCGACCAGCGACGGCAACGGGCAGGATGGCAAGTGGGCGGTATGGCGTGCCGGCTTCGCTTCGGCGAACCAGCGCTCGGAAAAATCTTACACATGGTCGGGCAGCGCGGCCAACGGCGCGCCCGAACGCGGCGTCAACCCGGGCACCGAAGACAGTTACAGTGCCTCGAATAGCTCTACGCAGGTATTTGACATGGCCTTCCTCAAGATTGATTCGGATCAGGCTTTCGCCGTGGCCCAGAAACACGGCGGCGACAAGATTCTGGAGAAGGCGCCCGACACGCCGGTCATCTATGTCTGCGACTGGAACCACAATACCAGCGAGTTGACATGGCACGTCATCTACGGAGCCAGCCGCGAAGGAGCCAAGCTGACGGTTGCGGTCAACGCTTCCTCGGGCGAATTTATCCGGGTGGAGAAGTAGGTCTGTTCTCCAGATTCTGCCACTGCGTCGATTGGGTAGGGGGAGCTGCCGCGGGAGCTCGTGCTATTCGTTTGCGCCGTCTTCGCGGTTGATCTGGGCCCCGAGTTGGGAAAAAAAGCTGTGCAGCGCCTCGGCCGAAGCGATCGCTCGCTGCAGGCCGCGCCGGTCCCCGAAAGCAACTATGTCTCGCAAGGAATACTGGAGGCGAACACGGTCCGCGGCGCAGTGCGCGCTCAGCAACTCCACGCTGGCGGCTGCGAGATCGGCTTTGAGGCGGGCAATATCAACCTGTTTCCTGGTTCCTGACTCCATGTACAACTCCTCAAATTTTATTGGGGTCACAACGCAGGTGGGTCCCGGGAACCGTTGGGAGGACTGCCTTCTTGCGGTTCCGGCGGGACCCACCCTGCGAGGTCATCAGTTCTAGCTGTAAATATAGTATACAGCGTTAACAATACGCAGTGCAAGTAATTATTTTCGAGTTCTGGAGGCGCAGTGCCCCGGCATCCCGACCCTGATTTGGAACAGCGCATTCTCGCCGCGGCCTCCCGGCTGTGGGCCCGCGGCGGAGAAAAAGCGCTCACCATGCGCGCCGTCGCCAAGGCCGCCGGCACTACCACCCCCACGGTCTATGAGCGCTACCGCGACCGCGACGACATTCTTCGCGTCCTGCGCCTTCAGACCCGCAAAGAACTGTTTGCCGCCCTCAGCCGCACCCGCACGCTCCGCGAGGCCTTCCAGGCTCATCTCGAATTCGCTCTCGGGCATAGTCACGCCTACGAAGTGCTTTTCGACGGCGTGGCCAAACCTCCTTCGCTGCATGAACCCTGGCCTTCCTTCAATCTCATGCGCGAGCGCGTGGCCCAACGGCTGGGAGGAACTCCCCGGCAGCACACGCGGCTCATGCTGGCGGTGTGGTCGCTGATGCACGGCACCGCCATGCTCATCATCCGCGGCGGTTTCGAGGGCGCGCTCCGCACCCAGACGATTCACGCCTGCCTCGACGCCTTCGACGCCATCCTCGACTCGGCCGCACGATCCAAGGGAGTCGCTCAATCGGCGCCCAAGTGGCCGTCTAATCTGATTCTGGGTGAGGGCAAGCAGAGCAGGGTAGGCAACGGCAACGGAGACAGAGGAATAAAGTCGAAAGGCAAGAAACGCCACCCGGTAAAGGATTCCAAGCCCGCGAGTTAGTGTGATTGCAACGCCAGCAAGATTTTCGCCAGGGCCTCTACTACGGGGCGGACTTCGCGTTGGCGGCAGTGCCCTTCAACCTTTGAATCGCCTTCCGGGCTTCTTTTTCCTCTGGTCCGTGGGGCAGGATATTCAAGTAGTTTTCGTATTCCTTGCGCGCCTCGTCTGGTTGATCCATTTTTTCCAGGCACACCGCCAGGCGGAAGGTGGCGACTGCGTCATTCGGCTTGTAGAGCAGCGCTTCGCGATAGCGGTCTTCGGCGGCGCGATAGTTCCTGCGCTTGAAATAGAAGTCGCCTACTTCGATATCTTTAGCCGCCTTGTGCGGATTCCAGTGATGGAACTCGTTGATATCCCCGCTGCCGGCAGAGCCCGCGTCCATCAGGATTTCGGAACTCTGCGGATGAGCCTTGTCGTCGTTCGACGGAGGACTCAAGTCGATCGGCGAATCTTTGCTCGAACTCTTGCCCGGATCGTCGCCTAATTCATCGGCATTCACCCGATCCGACCGCGGGGGCGTCAAATTGGGCGTGCGCGGCGGGGCCGGCTTGGAAGTGGCCGACGATGCCGTATCTGGCGTCTGTGCATTCGACGGCGCGGAATTGGAAGGTGCGGAACTCTGCGCCCATACTCCCACGCTGCTCACAAGCAAAAGGACCAACAACCGACTGCGCATGGAACTATTTTACCGCTCCCTCAAACAGCTTCGTTAAAATGAGTCGTTAAACATGGGCTGCACGGAATGCCTGCAAGCACTTGCGGGCGGTCTCCAGCTCGGGGAATCGGCTTCCCTCCTGCTCAATCAGGTAATACTCGACACCGCCAACGCTTTCAGCAGCCTGGAAAATGCCTTTCCAATCGGCCACGCCCTCGCCGAATAAAGTCTTGTAGGCCACCGCAGGGTCGCGCGACCAGTCTTTACAATGGATGGAGCGAATGCGCCCAGGGTTGGCTTGAATCCATGCCACCGGGTCGGCGCGCCCTTCCAGACAGGTCCCGACATCCAGCTGCAGCATGACCGAGGACTTCGTATTCTTGGCAAGAATATCCATGGGACGCTGCCCGCCCAGCGGCGCCCACTCGGCCTGATGGTTGTGGTATCCCGGCTTGAGCCCGGCAGGCTCCAGGGTTTCGGCAGCGGCATTGAGCTTGTCCGCAACCGCCTTCCACCCATCGACGCCCGTCTTCGGGTCCGTCCATGCCAGCACGACATATTTGCTGCCCAGAATCAAGTTCAGGTCGCGCACCCGCTTGATCTTGTCCGCGCCGAAATAATCTTCGTCGTTGTGGGTGGAGTAGCAGCGGATGCCCAAATCGTCCATCAACTTGCGCATCTGCTTGGCTTGGATCTCCGTCCACTCGAAATACGGCGCGTAGAACTCGACCGCCTGATATCCCATCTGCGCGACCGCGCGCACCGTGCCCTCGGGATCCTGCTTCAGTGCGTCGCGGACGGAATACATCTCGAGTCCAACCGGAATCGAACCAGACGCGGCCACTCCCGATGCCACACCACGCAAGGCCCAGGGCAATACGGTGGACAACGCCAGAAACGACCGACGGGAAAAAGGCATGGAAGTCACCCCAAAGGTTCTTTCAGAATTGTAGACGGTTCAGTTCTGCGATTCCTGTTCGAAGCGAGTCGACGCAATTGCTTGGCGGTCCGCCCTCCTGGCGAGCCCACAGAAACAGCGCTTCCGCCGCGCTGGGAATCAAGTCGCTCCAGTCGCCCCTCGTCGTCTTGTAATCGGTATCCTCGTCGACAGGTTGCTCGTTTAGACAAAGAATCCAGGTCTCCACATTGCGCTTCGGCACCAGCCGCGCAATCTGTTCGTGCTCGACATCAACGCGCTGTTTTCCACCATCCTCCAGCGCTCGATCAAGCTGTCTCCATCTATCTTGAACCGTATGAGTGTCTGCATCGATCATTACGATCAGTGCAGTTTTGGCCTGACGGGCGCGGTACACCTGCACTTCCTTCGCGAACATTTTCCGCACCCACCCTTCGGCGTTCCCGCCGCCCGAGGGAGAACGCTCAATCCTCATCTCGCGGTCTCCCATCCCTCGCTTTTTGAGATATCTGCTGACGAGCATTTTCTGGCGGTCGTCTTCCAGAACCACGATGACATAGACCCGAGATGATTTACTCATCCTCCTGTCCTCGCGCGATCAGTTCCGACGGCTGCAAATTCCCGTCCGGGTCGGTCTTGAACTTTTCTGTGCGAACGTGGCCGTTGTCCTCGCGGAAGAATCGCAAGCCATGCTCTTGCGCCCATTGATTCAGAATTTCCGGGTGATGGGAGATGAGGATAAGCTGTGCACGATGGTCTTCGACCGCTTCCTCCGCCGCCAGCAGCCAGGGCTGTATTTCGCGCAGAGAGATGAAGTTGTCCGGTTCATCGATAAATACTGTATATCCCCTGGCGATCAAGAAGTGCAGGGCCATGTATAGGGCGAGCAGGTACCGCTGGCCCTCGGACAGCTCGGACAATGAATAACTCACCCGCCTATTAGTTGAGGTTGTAAAATCGGCGCGAAGTTTCTTTACGCCATCTTCTTCCGAGGAAAATCTGAGCGTCTGAAATCCGTCCAGCGCGGCCTTCATGGACTCCACGAACTTCAGGTTCTCCTCGGGATAAGCGCCCACTAAGTATCGGTACCAACCGGCAATGTTCTCGAGTTCGTAGTCGGGCACCTGCTCCTCGCTGTCGGCGCTCTCATCCATCGCGCCCGGATAGGCGTCGATACGAAGGCAATGAACACTTCCTTTCATCCATTCCACGAAACGTTGGACGTGCGAGTTGCTCATTTGCGACAAGTACATCGCGGATTTGGTGGTCCACAACGGTATAGGTTTTGTTACACCTTCGCTTGGGAAAAATCGTATCTCTCCATTGGCCAGTTCAAATACGGTTGCGCCGGAAACCCTTAATCGTTCCAGATTCACCGACGGTCTTGTTTCAGACTTAAATCCGATCTCAACTCGATATTCGTATTTCCTACCATCTAACAAGGCTTCGATTTCCACGATCTGGAGCGGTTTGTCCTGCCAGCGGGTGCGAGTGGACTGTGTGAAGGGGTTCTCATCGCCATCGATTAACCGCTTGACGTAGAGAATCGCGTCCAGTAACGACGACTTGCCGCTGCCGTTTGGGCCAAGCAGCAACTGCTCTCGCTCCGGTTTGTACTCGAAGTTAACAAAGCTGCGGAAGTTATCGATGTAGACCCGCGTCAGCATGGCTTCATATTATACGGAGAATAGTTGAGTGGTGGGCATTCTTGCGCCGGGGACGAAGCCAGAAAAAAAAGCAGGCCGCTCAGAGGGAGCGGCCTGGTTGGCGAAGTCCTCCGGGGGGAGGAGGGTAAGTTCTTTCTTACATCGATGACGGGGTCGCGGGCGCCGGCGTGCTGCCGTCGACCGTGTTGGTCATCAGGCGTACATCGACGCGGCGGTTGTCGGCGCGGCCAGTAGAAGTCTTATTCGACTCCACGGGCTTATCTTTGCCGAGTCCAATCACGTAGATCTTGTGCGCGGGCACATTGTACTTTACGGCCAGGTACTGAATCACCGCGTTCGCGCGGCGCTGGCTCAGGTCGTAATTGTAGTCGGCCGAACCGACTGAATCCGTTCCGCCTTCCAGCGCAATGATGTAACCCTTGGTCGCCGAAATGCTGCCCGCGAGCTGATCCAGCGCTTCCTGCGCCTTCGACGTCAGGCTGTCTTTGTTGAAGCCGAACTTCACCGAGGTCTCCGCGACGGCATGATAGTTGTCGAGGTTAGCGACTTCGTTGGTCAGCACGCCCACGCGGCTGTTGGCGGCATCCGCCATCTGCTGGGCTGAGGCTGCGGTCTGGCCCGCGGTCTGTGCCTTCTGCTCGACGTCGGCGGTCTTGGCGTTCACGGCTGCAATGCCAGCCTGGGCGCGCGCGTCAACGTCCTTGATGTCCTTGGTATTCTTGGCGGTCAGGTCGTCGAGTTCGTTGGTCTTATTGATCAGTGGCGTCGTCTGCTGTTTCACATAGTTCTTGCTGGCGCAGCCGACGGTGGCCACCATGCTGGCCGCCAGGCAAATCACTAATGAAGTGCGGTTCATAGGGTAAGGCTCCTTGTTTCGATCTTGTGTGCAGCTTTTGGCGTTTTCCGGGTTGCCCCGCACGCCGTATTTCTAATCTTGAGGCCCTGGGAATGACTAGTTATCGCTTACAAGTTCCGCTTCTGCTTTTGCACGGCACATGCCAGTTCTCCGTATTGGGAAGAGCTGAGGTAAGTATATACGTTTTCAATGGCTTGCGGAAACAGAATACGCCGATCACAACGTCTTGGGAGCGTGCAAGGACGCAAAGGGCACACAGGGAGTGGAAAATTTATATGGTTTAGGCCCATATCGGTCGTATCTCAGTTATGCCGTGGGGGGCACAGGATGGGAATCGTCTCCCTCTTGTTCCGCCGATAAACTCGGAAATCGCTCTCGTCGACGGTGATAACAGTGTGGCGAGGATAGAGCTCGCTCATACGGATGAGACAAAGGTCGGCCAAGTCCGGCTTGCGGTCGGCAAAACGCCTCGCTAACTCGCGCAACTCCGGAAGATTCTTTGAAAAATCGAAGGCTACCCGCAACATCTCGTCCTCGACCAGGGAGAGTACATAAGGAACCGAGGCCAACTGAAACGCCGCTTCGCTGATCACGGACTCACACGTAAGCAGCGGCTCAGTGATTCCCTGTGCGACCCCTGCTGCCCAGGCGTGATGCTGGTCGTCGCGATTGCCCAGCGCAACGATGAATCCTGTGTCCGCTATGCCTTTCATCTTTTGGAGTACCCTCTACGAGACGAGAGGTCAGGCGGCCCGTTGAGCGCACCAATATGGCGCATGAATCGCTGCTTGCCACCGTTGGCTTTGGCGGTCTCCAGTTGCTCCCGGACAAGCCTCCCCATCGGCACGCCGGTCTGGCGTGATCTTTCCTTGAGCCAGGTTAAAAGCTCCTCTGTAAGACGTATTGTCAGTGTGTGACTCATATGCACAGAGTGTAACACAGCCGCGACGATCAGTCAGATGCAGAAATCGAATAAGATTGATCTTTCCAGTATTGATCTTTCCGGTAATGGATCTTCTTGCCAAAATCCGCACCATCCCCACCGAACCCGGCGTGTATCTCTACAAAAATGCCGAGGGCGAAGTCATCTACGTGGGCAAGGCAAAGAACCTGCGCAGCCGCGTGGCCAGCTATTTTCACGAGGGCCGGTGGGAAGATGCCAAGACTGGCACGCTGGTGCGCGAGGCCGTCGACGTCGATTACATTGTCGTCGCCAACAACAAGGAGGCGCTGGCGCTCGAAAACAATCTGATCAAGCAGCGCAAGCCGCGTTTCAACATCCTGCTGCGCGACGACAAGACTTATCCTTACGTGAAACTCACGCTGGGCGAGCGCTGGCCGCGTGTCTACGTCACCCGCCGCTTGCGCAAGGACGGCAGCAACTACTACGGTCCGTACTTTCCCGGCAACCTCGCGTATCGCATTGTCGATCTGATTCACCGCAATTTTCTCATTCCCTCGTGCAAAGTCGATCTAACTCGATTTCATCCCCGCCCCTGCCTGCAGTATTACATCAGGCGCTGCCTGGGCCCCTGCGTGCAGGATCTGACCGCGCCCGACGTTTACCAGGAAGCAGTGCGCGACGTGAAACTGTTTCTCGAAGGACGTCCGACCGACCTTAGCCGCTCGCTGCATGAACGCATGGAACAAGCCGCAGCAGCCGAGGAGTTCGAGCGCGCGGCCAGATATCGCGATCTGATTTCGACGGTAGAGCAACTGCAAGAGCGCCAGCGCATGGCCGCTGCCGAAGGCGACGACGCCGACGTATTCGGCTATCACTACGAAAACGGAATGCTGGCGGTAAACCTATTCCACATGCGCGCCGGCAAGATGGTCGACCGCCGCGAGTTCTTCTGGGAAGACTTGCCGGAATTCATCCCAGGTCCTGTGGGGAAAGAAGATCATGTGGGGACGGGCGCCCCCGCCCGTCCGAGCGAGCAAAGCTCGCCAGCGCAGTTAGCCGGTGCTACAGACTCCTCCCCGGCTTGTCATCCTGAGCGAAGCGAAGGACCTATGCAGTCTGCCGGGAGTTCCGAAAACGCCGGCGAGTGCACAGATCCATCGGCTCGCAAAAAGCGCGAACCTCAGGATGACAATGCGAATCTCGACGCTGCGTTTCATCCCGGCGAATTTTTCTCCGCCCTTCTGAAGCAGCTCTACATCGGCCAGCCCTACGTCCCCCGCAACCTTTACGTACCGGTCGATTTCGAAGACCGCGAAGCCCTCGAAGACCTGCTCTCCGATCAGGAGGCGGAGAAAACGGCACGCCCCGCGCGCGTCCACATTCTTGTTCCGCAGCGAGGCGAAAAGCGCTCGCTCATCGATCTCGCCGGAAACAACGCCAAGCAGTCCTACGACCAGCGCTTCCGCGTACTCAAACCGAACGCGCGCAAGATCCAGGAAGAACTGCAGGACGTTCTCAGCCTGCCGGAACTGCCCAAGCGCATCGAATGTTTCGACATCTCGCACATTCAGGGCACCGAAACCGTCGCGTCCATGGTCGTCTGGGAAGACGGCAAAATGAAGAAGTCGGACTACCGCAAGTTCATCATCCGCACCGTAGAAGGCGTGGACGATTTCGCTTCGATGCGCGAAGTCGTGACGCGCCGCTACAAGCGTCTACAGGAAGAAGAAAAAGCGATGCCCAGCCTCGTGCTCATCGACGGCGGCCTCGGACAGCTGCACGCCGCCGCCGAGGCGTTGGACTCGCTGGAAATCATCAACCAGCCGCTGGCAGCCATCGCCAAGCGCGAGGAAATTTTATACGTCTACGGGCAGGAGAAAGATCCGATCGCGCTTGACCATCACTCGCCCGTGCTTCATCTGATTCAACTGATTCGCGACGAGGCCCACCGCTTTGCCGTAACCTTCCACCGCAAGCGCCGTCAGATGCGCGACCGCTCCACCGAACTGCTGGAAATCCCCGGCGTGGGCGCGAGCACCACGCGCCGACTCCTCGAACACTTCGGCAGCGTGCAGGCGGTCAAGCAGGCTGACCCGGCAGCCTTGTCGGCCGTCGTCACGCACACGCAAGCCCAGGCCATCAAGAACCACTTTCGGAAATAACCGCTACTTCGGTTCCGGGCTGGCGTTCCCCATGTCGAGAACGACTTTCCACCTTCCATCCTTCTGCAGCTTCCAGATGCTGGTGTACTTGCCGTACTGCACGACCGGTTTGCCATCTTTATCTTTCGCATGGAACTCATAGTTCCCGTAGGTATAGCCGAGATCGCCCGACGCGGAGATGTCGGCACCGACCGGCGTCCAGATAAGTCGATTGTTCTTGTCGTCGAGAAAGCCCATGCCCTTGGCAATCTCTGCCTTCCCTTGGATCAAAGGCGCGCCATTCGGCACTTCGACGGCGTCGTCCGCGTAATACGACATGTACCCCTGCGAGCCTTTGTCGGCGGCAGCTTTCATGAACTCGCCTTCGAGTTGCTTCAACATCTCCGCCGTCGCTTTCGGTGACGCCGAAACGGTGGGCCTGGTAATGGGCAGGGCGATGGTAGCGACCAGGAAAGTGACAACGAAAACCGGCAGAAATGACTTCACAAAGCCTCCATGGATAGCGGGCTCATTCTACTCCGCGCTCCGAGAACTATGGCGCATACCGCGGACGTACATCGCAATCCGGATCTCGCTTTTCTTGTCCCCCTGTGTTCCTCTGTGTCCTCTGTGGTTAAGATTTTGCTACACTGACGGCCACCATCATGAAGCGCGTTTCGATATGGTCGCTCGTAGTAGTTGTGCTGGCAATCTCGGCCCTGCACACTGTTTCCGCCCAAAACGCGAGCAATCCCGACATGGCCACGCCGCTTGAAAAACATCTGCGCAATGTGCACCAGTTAACATTCGGGGGACAAAACGCCGAGGCCTACTTCTCCGCCGACGGCAAGAAACTGATCTTCCAATCGTCGCATGGCGACGTGAAGTGCGACCAGATTTTCATCATGAACATCGACGGCAGCGACCAGCACATGGTCTCGACGGGCAAGGGACGCACCACCTGCAGTTTTTTCTATCCCGACGGCAAGAAGATTCTTTACGCTTCGACGCACCTGGCCAGCCCGGAATGTCCGCTGCGGCCTGACTTCTCCAAGGGATATGTTTGGGCGGTGTATTCGGGATACGACATCTTCACGGCCAATCCTGACGGCTCAAGCCTGAAGCAACTCACCAATACTCCGGGCTATGACGCCGAGGCCACGATCTCGCTCGACGGCAAGAAGATTGTTTTCACCTCCATGCGCAACGGCGATCTCGACATTTATTCCATGGACGCCGACGGCGCGCACGTCAAACAACTCACCCACGAATTGGGATACGACGGCGGCCCGACTTTCTCCCCCGACCGCAAGTGGATCGTCTATCGTGCCTACCATCCGCAGACAGAAAAAGAAATCTCCGATTACAAAGAATTGCTGGCGCAGAATCTGATTCGTCCGACCTCGCTTGAAATCTGGACCATGAAGGCCGACGGCACCCACAAGCGTCAGATCACGAACCTGGCTGCGGCCAGCTTTGGACCTGCCTACACGGCCGACGGCAAGCGCATCATCTTCTCGTCAAATTATGATCCGGAGACCCACGCCACCGGCGGCATGGGCAACTTTGAATTGTGGTTGATCGATCCCGACGGCAGCGGCCTGGAGCGCGTCACCTACAGCGACGGCTTCGACGGCTTTCCCATGTTCTCGCCCGACGGCAAGAAACTGGTCTGGGCCTCCAACCGCAACGCCAAGGCCCCGCACGAAACGAATATTTTCATTGCGGATTGGATGCCGTAAGGATACTGATTTCAAATTGTTGATTGCTGATTGTTGATTGGAATCGCGCCTGCCAGATCGTCAGGCCTCTTGATTTCTCACAGCCCGCATTGCCAGCCAAGCCACGCAGGCGATCATTCCGCACCAGCCCAACACCCGAACCACGGCGGCAATCTGCGTGTCGTGGTCGAGTACGCCGAGGCTGGAAAATATCCTGAAGAAATCGTGCTCCACGAAATCCGGATCGCCGGTCGTAACCAGCGGCAGCACCTGGGCTCGCGCGTCGGCCATGTAGGTCGCGGTGTACAGCCAGTTTTCAAAAAAGAAAAACAGGCAGAAGACAAAGCCGGTGGTCTGGCGCTCGGCGAAAAAAATAGCGGCCAGCAGAAACGGCACCAGCCATTGCAGCAGCGTGCCTCCCCAAAGACAGAGCGTTGGACCGAACCAATAGAAAAGATTGTGTCCGCCTTCGTGCACCACCAGGTTGGCGTTATCGATGAAAAGAAATCCGCCGTGAGCGGAGAACGCGTACACGAGGAATCCCGCGTAGAAGATCAGCCACGCCACCAGCGCCGGGCGGGAGACCGGCTTCCACGGCTCGTCGGGCAGGGTTGCGTCGAGAATCGATTGCAGTGCTTCGATCATGCGCGTCTCGGATAATTCTACGGGCGCTCATTTCCTCGGGCACATTACGAACGTGTGCGGCGTCGTCGGAGTGAACACGGGCCCTTCAGGCCGGGCGCAAAAATGACTTGGCCCCGCGGCCGTCGCACGAGGGCAACGTTTCTTGCTAAAGTGATCTGACGCGCGTCGCGGTCCATTCGACCGCAGGAATGCACCATCGTAGCAAGAAAGACGTAGCCAGCTACGCCTCCACGAAGCGAGTCCGCAACGGTTATGAAAGTTCAGCACTGGATTACCGCGATCATACTGCTCTTGCTGGTGGCCGTTGCCATCGCAGGAGTGGTGTGGACGCGCGAGTTGCCCACGGTCAGCGAAGAAGCGGCCGCGACTCCGGGCAAGAAACCGCTCGGACGCATGCCACTGGTGGCGCAGCATCCGCTGATAGACCAGCGTCCCCTGCAAACGGCCAAACGGATGGCGGCGCTCGCAGCTACGCCCGAAGAGCAACTTCTGGCGCACCAGGCGGAAAAAGTTGGAGACCACGAGGTCGATCTCTCGTTTTTGGATGCGTTGCGCACGGCCGAAGAAAATCCTCCACAGCTTTCGCCCGAAGCCCGGCAACTAGCGGATCGCAAGAACAAAGCGGAACTGGCGCTCAAGGAAGATCAGGAAGGCATCACGCTGCTGACGCGAAAGCTGGCAGCCTCCGCCGACGCCCAGAAGGACAATCTGCAGGACCAGATCGACGTCGCCAAAGCGCAGATGGATCTGGATCAGAACGAGTTGGACGACGCCTCCGAGGATCTGGAGCAGGCCGGCGGCGATCCGCAATCGAAAATCAAGCGCTTGCAGGGGGAGCATGAATCTGGCGAGCACGCCGGCGACGCGGCCCTAGGCTCGGCGTCAAATCCGCACGAACAGGACTATCAGTCGCACACGCTCCTGAGCGTGTTCCGGGCATGGCGGGCGCTGCGCGAGAAAAAAGACAAGTTGCGGGCTGCGCAGGAAGAGAGCAAGGCCAAGCAACTGCGTCTGAGCCAGCGGCACCAGACGCTGACAGCGCAGGTCGAGAAAGACAAAGAAAATCGCGAGGCTGCCCGGCAACAAGCCAAGGGATTCGCCAAGAGCAACAACCCGGCGAGCCGCGACGAATCGAAGGCGGCCGCGAAGTCCGCGCTCGATTCCCTGAAACAATACACGCGCGATCAGAAAAATCTCGCCGACCTGGGCAAGCGCCTGCAGGACGAACAGGAACTCACCGAAACCTACAACAACTGGATCGAACTGGTCGAGACTCGCGAGCGGGCTGCCCTGCACAATCTGCTCGAGTGTCTTCTCTGGATTCTGCTGGTTCTTTTAGCGGTGTACCTGGCGGACCGGCTCATTGAACACCTCTTCACGGGCATGACCGCCGAGAACAAGCGGATCGACACGCTGCGGGCCGTGGTTAAATTCGCCGCGCAGGGGGTTGGCGCCGTCGCCATTCTCTTCCTCATTTTCGGCATGCCCACGCAGACGACCACGGTTCTGGGCCTGGCTGGAGCCGGCTTGACGGTGGCGATGAAAGATTTCATCGTTGCCTTCTTTGGATGGTTCGTCCTGATGGGGCGAAACGGCATCCGCGTCGGCGACTGGGTAGAAATTAACGGCGTCGGCGGAGAAGTGGTCGAAGTCGGTTTGCTCAAAACGGTCCTGCTCGAAACCGGCAGTTGGGCCGACGCCGGGCATCCCACCGGCCGGCGTGTTTCGTTTGTAAACAGCTTCGCCATCGAAGGCCACTTCTTCAACTTCACCACTTCGGGACAATGGATGTGGGATGAGTTGCAGGTGCTGATTCCGCCGGGACAGGATCCCTATCCCATCATCGACGGCATCCAGAAACTGGTGGAGAAAGAGACCGAGGCCAACGCCGGCAGCGCGGAGGCCGAGTGGCAACAGGCCTCCGCGCGCTACAAGGTCAAGACATTGTCTGCGGTGCCGGGCATCAACGTGCGTCCCACGGCGGCCGGCATTGAAGTACACGTCCGTTACATCACGCGCGCCTACGAACGCCACGAGTCGCGCAACCGGCTGTACACGGCGGTCGTGGAAATGATGCACGGGAAGCGGGAAGGGGTGAAGCAGTAGGGCTGCGCTGCTGGCTTTTAGCTCTTGGCTCTTGGCTCTTAGCTTTTGGCTCTTAGCTCGCAAGCTCTCCGGCCACTAAATCAACTGCTCGCAGGACCGTGGAAGAGTAGCCCTTAAGGGCCGCGAAAGCCTCTAGGATGAATCAGGGCTTTAGCCCCTGTGCGACCTATGACCGACAAACAAGATCTCGGAACCCTCATCGTCACCGGAGCCTCCCGGGGAATTGGCGCGGCCATCGCCACGCTCGCGGCCGAACGCGGATACGCGGTTGCGGTCAACTTCGCCACGGGCGAGGCCGAAGCAAAGAAAGTAGTGGAAGAAATTCTGGCCAACGGCGGGCGCGCCGTCGCCATTCAAGCCGACATCTCACGCGAACAGGACATCCTAGGCCTCTTCGAAACCGCAGAGCGCGAACTGGGTCCGATCAAAGCCCTCGTCAACAACGCAGGGATCACCGGCGGGTTCGCTCGCGTGGAAGAAGTGTCGAGTGCGGCCATAACAAACGTCCTGGCTGTCAATGTGACGGGAACCATCCTGTGCGCGCGCGAAGCCGTGCGGCGGATGTCGACCAAGCGGGGCGGAGGCGGTGGCGCGATCGTGAACATCTCATCGCGCGCAGTGCACACCGGAGCGCCGGGTGAGTGGGTGCACTACGCGGCGTCGAAGGGCGCGATCGACAGTTTCACGATCGGACTGGCGCGCGAAGTCGCGACCGAGGGCATCAGGGTAAATGCAGTGGCTCCCGGATTGGTCGATACCGGACTGCACGCCGCTAACGGCGAGCCGGGCAGACTGCAGCGGCTGATGGGAACCATTCCGATGGCAAGGCCAGGCACGCCGCGCGAAGTCGCCGAGGGCGTGCTGTGGCTGCTATCGCCCGCAGCGTCCTACGCGACCGGCTCGATTGTGCAGATTGGCGGAGGCCGGTGAGATCTTCTACTTTCCCGGCATTAGTTCTTTTCGCAAATAACTTTTGATCTTCTCCGGCAGGCGTGAAGCATGCAGAATGTCGCGCAGCTGCGCCGGTGGAATGCGGCGGGCAAATTCTAAGGCGCGAGCCAGCGGAACGGATTCATTGCGCAACAGCGCGCGGCGCACTTCCGGCCGGACCGACCATTTCGCGTGATGGCAGACCGCCGTCACGAAAGCCGGCGTCGCACCCGGACGCAGCAGCGCCTTCACGATGGCAGCTTCTGTGAGGCGCGGATTCTCCAGCGCCGTCTGCCAGACGCGCGCTTCCTTATCGAACAACAGCGCTCCAGCCACCATGGCCGAAGAGCGGCGGGCGAGCGAAATGCGCTCCCCCAGGGTGATGGAGGCAAGCCGCGCCACCAGCAGTTCATCCGCCACCCGCTTCAAGTCGGCTGCGACGGCGGGCAACAGCGCGAAGAGCATGAGATCGAATGTGTACAGTTCGCGGATCAACCGCAGCGCGATGCGGCGCGGAGCGCGAGGATGGGCGGCCAGAGCAACGCGCACCTTGCGCGACTTCATCACCGCAGTATTTCGGCTGATTCGTTCGATGACCTCCGAAGCCAGGTCGCGATCCTTCACCATGGCGAGCGCGAGATCGGCAGTCAGCGCGGGATCCGCGGCGCTGGGGCAGTCCGGGGATGTTGGTGCCGTGCCGGGCCCCGGGCCTGATTCGACTTCATCATCGAATTGCGGTTCGGCCGGATTCATGAAGCCTTGGTTTTCGCCGCGGACAATGCCCTCAAACGCGGGGCCGGCCGCTTTATTGCGGTGTGACTTCCTCTGCGGCGGCTCTCCGCGCCATGCGCAGCGCTCCCTCAACAGGCTCGACCACCTGCGGATTCACCACCGCGCGCGGTTCCATCGCGCGAAGCTCATTGTAAAAAACCTGCCGCACCAGCGGCGCATGACGAAAGACCCCTCCGGTCATGGCCACCGGGACGGAAAGACTTTGGTCCTTCGCGAAGAGTCGAAGGATCACCACTGCCGCAATCGATGCGAGTTCCTTGCCCGCGCGGGCGAGAACCTGTGTGGCCAAATCATCCGTGCTCGCCGCAACCGCCGGAAACAGCGCTGCAAAGTCGGGAGGAGGAATCGAGTTTCCGGCGCGCGCAAGGTCGGCCAGCGACCGCACTCCCCAGATCTTGAAAAGGGCTTCAGCGAATGACGAGTGCGTCCTAGTTTCCGGAGTTCCATCGCGTGATTCGGCGGGGTAAAGATCGGAGGGAGAAAGATCGGAGGGAAAACGATCGGAGGGAAAACGATCGGCAGCCCGCAGAACCGCGCTCACCGCCGCGCGCCCAATCCAGTGGGCGGAACCCTCGTCGCCAATTGCAAATCCCCAACCCCCGGCGCGAACGGTCCTTCCCTGCCGGTCGCGGCCGTAGGCGATCGATCCCGTGCCCGCAATGACCACAACTCCCGGCCCGGTATCAAAGGCAGCCTCGAGGGCGATCTGCATGTCGCCGACAACGTCGATGGGGGTAGAGAGAATTTCAGCCAGGGAGCGGCGAACGATCTCGGCCAGTTCCGGCCGCGCCGCGCCAGAACCCCCAACGCAAGTGCGCGCAACCTGCGCGAGCGCAATGCCGGCCGCAGCGCACGCCTGGCGCACCGACTGTTGCAGCGATTCGCTGGCCTGTACTTCTCCCACGCGGACGACGTTGCTGGGCCCGGCAGTCGCGGTCGCGATCAGCCGCGTTTCATCGCCCACCGCGCAGGTGGTCTTCGTACCGCCGCCGTCGATGCCAAGATAGTAGGGCACGGTCATTTTTAACACAGAGCCACCGCCCCATTGTCGGTTGGCCAGTTGCCGGTTCTTAGTCCTCGACGAGGCCGCGACTAAAGAGTCTCACTCGCGCAAAAGGGCGATTGCTTTCATAATGAGAGATCGTCTCACATGGGCCTGAACAAGTTCGATTTTGCGATCATCGCGTTGTACCTGGCGGGAATCACGCTGTTTGGCCTGCGGTTCCGCAAGAAGCAGCGGTCGCTGCGCGACTACTTCCTCGCCGGGCGCGACATCCCATGGTGGGCCATCGCTCTGTCCATCGTCGCTGCGGAAACCAGCACCCTGACCATCATCAGCATTCCCGGGCTGGCGTACGACACCAACTTCACGTTTCTCCAAGTCGTAATGGGATATGTGGTGGGCCGCGTGGTCATCAGCTTTGTGCTTCTGCCGCACTACTTCCGCGGCGATCTCTATACGGCTTACGAACTCATCGAACGGCGCTTCGGGCGCGGCTTGCGCTCACTGACCGCGGGCTTGTTTCTTCTCACCCGGGCCGCCGCGGAGGGCGTGCGTGTCTACGCGGTGTCGATCGTCGTTGCAATTGCGTTGGGGACGGGCGAATTGGCATCGATTGCCATCATCACCGCATTGACGGTCATCTATACGTTTGAAGGCGGCCTCGCCGCCGTGATCTGGACCGATGTCGTACAAACCGCGATCTACGTCGGCGGAACGCTGGTCGGACTGGTCACGATTTTGCACCTCGTGCCCGGCGGATGGCCGGCCATTCATGCGGCGGCGGCCAGCGCGGGCAAGCTACAACTGTTCGATTTCAGCCGTAGCATTTGGATTCCCTACACCTTCTGGTCGGGGTTGATTGGCGGGACGGTTTTCACCACGGCGAGCCACGGCACCGATCAACTCATCGTGCAGCGCTTGCTGGCGGCGCGTGGACAGAAGCAGTCCGCAACCGCGCTGGTTTCAAGCGGCTTCGCCGTGCTGTTTCAGTTTGCGCTGTTTCTGACGGTGGGCACCATGCTGTGGGCTTACTACCGCGTGCCGTCGGCGGTGTTCGGAAAGCCAGACCGAATTTATCCCACGTTTATTGTCACGCGCATGCCGCACGGAATCTCCGGCCTGTTGATTGCGGCAATCCTCGCGGCGGCCATGTCGAATCTGAGTGCCGCGCTCAATTCCCTGTCGTCGACCTCGATCATGGATTTCTATGCCCGGCTGCGTCCCCAGGCCGATGAAAAAACCAAGATGCGGCTCTCGCGTCTGGCAACGCTCGCCTGGGCGCTTGTACTCTTCGCTCTGGCCTGGATTGCCCTGCACAAAGTTGGGCGCGTCGTGGAGGTGGGCCTGCAGATTGCGTCGGTGGCCTACGGCGCCCTGCTCGGAGTGTTTCTGCTGGGCGTGCTGACGCGCCGGGCGAATCAACTCGGAGCCGTGGTGGGGATGGCGTGCGGATTTATCCTCGATCTGTACCTGTGGCTCGGGACCAAGGTTCCGTGGACCTGGTGGGTACTGATCGGCACGACAGTAACTTTCGCGATAGGCTGGATCGT
>Ga0209656_10000070_pt1 | contig 64803 bp, 66 predicted proteins | sample BogFormECP12_OM2_FD_188239 | JGI IMG/M metagenome (GOLD analysis project Ga0209656, IMG submission 188239) | Bog forest soil microbial communities from Calvert Island, British Columbia, Canada - ECP12_OM2 (SPAdes) (version 2) | ecosystem: Environmental > Aquatic > Freshwater > Wetlands > Bog ...
CGGCTACGAGGGTGAGCGTCATGACGTGGAGACGTACCTGGCTGACCGCGGATGGCACGTGGTGCGCACGCCCTTGAGCACGCTGTTGGCCGACAACGGATTACCGGCGCTTCCGCCCACCGACGGTCAGCCGTCGTTCGCGAACAACTATTACTGCACGGCGACGCTCTGACGCTGGCGAAACGCTTTGAGCCGCTTGGGTATTGCGATAGCCCTGGATTATGGCGGTGGCGCGCCCGGGTTGGGCGGCGGGCCCTGCGGTGGCGCCGGCTGGTCCGGTGGGTTCTGTTGACCGTGCAGGCGCTCAAGGAGCTTGGTGAGCAGCGGATGTGGATTGGGCGGCGGCGGGGCGACCGGCGGTGGCGGCGCCGGCGGTGGGACCGGTTGGGCCGCGGGAAGTTCGGCCGGCGGTTGCTGGGAAACGACGGGCTGCGGCTGGGCGGCCGCCGGAGCCTCGGTCGGCTGTTTGGCCCGTGCCGGCGGCGGTGCTGGTCGCGCAATCGGTGTCTCGACCGCTGCCGGCTGCGGAGCCGGGGCTTGCACGACGGGAGGAGCCGCCGCCCGGTGCGCCACATGTTGGACCAATCCGGTAGCGCGGTTGGGAACCAGATGGGGGCCCAGCGCGAGCGACAGCGATGCCACGAACGTGACCGCACCGGCGACCAGCATCGTCAACGCCCCCGCGTAGGAGTTCTGCCGGGAGCCTTCCCGCTCCGCTGGCCCGCTGTCGACGGCCTCAACCATTTCGGCGTCGATGAATTCCGTGCGGCCAGCCGACGCGAGAGCGGCTCCGCGCGCCATGGCCAGCTCTGCACCGGTCTGCGTAATGACCGGGACCGGGACTGCCTTCTCGAGCCGCCAGGACAAGGCTTCGAGGTCCTCGTCGGGGCCGACCACGACGATGCCGCCCGGTTGCCATGAACTCCGCTCGAACAGGCTGGTCAGCCATTGGACGAGTCGGCCCGCGCCGCCGGTCAGATGCTTGACGGCGGTTTGCGGCTCGTCGTCGCACGTGTCGACCATTGCGACGATCGTCGAATCGCCGTCCAGCACGCAGACCGCGGCCTTGTCATAGCCGACGACCGGCGCGATTGCCCGGGCCAGCAGGTCGCACGCATCGTGCAACCGAATCGGCACAACATTGTGGAAGCCGGCGTCGGTCAGGGATTCCAGCAGCAGCGCAGCCTCGGCGGCGGCCTCGTCGCTCCAGGTGACGCCGATAACGTGAAGACGGCGGTCATAGTTGGCTGCGGCCGCCTGCGCGTCCAACACGGCCGCAGTCGCCTGCTCTGAGGTGTTGACGACACGCACTCCGCCACCGCAATCCACCTGGAAATCCTCGTGATCCAGGATGGTCCCGTCGGCGTCGCGGCCTTCCACGAGGACCCAGCCGACCGATGTGGATGTCAGCGACAGTCCAACTACCGTGTCCAAATCTGCACCTCAATCGTGTCCCAATGCCCATGCGCCGCCGCCAGCACGAAACCGTCGATGCGGGTTGGTTCGTGTGCTGCGGAAGGACCGGGACTACGTGGTCTCGTCGGTCTACCCCGGGTGAGCCTACGCGCTCATCGCGACAACAGCTGAACGGGTGTCGATAGCCCCGCGCGAGGTCGCGATGACCTGCGACATCGCGCCAGACACCTGCAGGCGACGCGCAGCCACACGGTCAGCGGACCAGCCATGCGTAGTGAAAGAGCCGCCAAATTCCGGCTCTAAAAACTGCATCGGCACGTTGCCAAGGACCCAGCTACCACAGGCTCCGCGCAGGTCGCGACGGCCGATACCGAATCGAGACACCTTTGCGTCCTGATCGACATATGGAGTACCACACGGTAAGTTTTGCGATTAGCGCACGACGGCCTACGACAAGGGGCAGGGATGACATACGTGAACGACAAGATGCGTGGCTGGGTGCGGCGACTTGCGGTCGCCGCTTTTGCGGTCGCCGTACTGCCGGGCCTCGTCGGCCTTCTCGGTGGATCGGCGACGGCAGGGGCGTTCTCCCGGCCCGGCCTTCCGGTCGAGTACCTGCAGGTACCTTCGGCTGGGATGGGCCGCAGCATCAAGGTCCAGTTCCAGAGCGGCGGCGCCAACTCGCCGGCGGTGTATCTGCTGGACGGCCTGCGTGCCCAGGATGACTACAACGGCTGGGATATCAACACCCCCGCCTTCGAGTGGTACTACCAGTCCGGGCTGTCGATCGTGATGCCGGTCGGCGGGCAGTCCAGCTTCTACACCGACTGGTACCGCCCGGCTTGCGGCAAGGCCGGCTGCTCGACCTACAAGTGGGAGACGTTCCTGACCAGCGAGCTGCCCGGCTATCTCTCCTCGGAGAAGAGCGTCAAGCCGACCGGTAGCGCCTCGGTCGGGATTTCCATGGCGGGTGCATCGGCAATGAATCTGGCGATCTACCACCCAGGTCAGTTCATCTACGCCGGTTCGCTGTCCGGCTACCTCAGCCCGTCCACCGGGCAGGGCTGGATAGGCCTAGCGATGGGCGATGCCGGCGGTTACAAGAAGGAAGACATGTGGGGACCCGACAGCGACCCGGCATGGGTGCGCAACGACCCCTTGGTCAACGTCGGCCAACTCGTCGCGAATAACACCCGGCTCTGGGTGTACTGCGGCAACGGGACTCCGAACGAACTGGGTGGCGCCAATCTGCCGGCCACCTTCCTCGAGAGCAACTTCATGATCGGTGTCAACAAGAAGTTCCAGGCCGCCTACGAGGCCGCGGGTGGCCACAACGCCGTGTTCAACTTCCCGTCCTACGGCACGCACAGCTGGGAGTACTGGGGTGCCGCGCTGAACGCCATGAAGGGTGATCTGCAGGGCTCTCTCGGCGCTCACGCCGGCGGGTAACAGCCTCGGGAGCAAAACTGCGCTTGACGGTGATCCGTCAAGCGCAGTTTTTGGCGCAAAGTTCAGTGCAGCCGGTCGCTGATGTCAATCCATGCCATCGAGTCGCCACGATGGTTGTTCATGTCGCGGCACTGACCATAGATACGTCCGACTCCCTGCTGCGGAGAATCGCTGTCCGGGTAGAGGATCGCGGTAACGCCATCCTTGGACAGTGTCTTGCCGAAAACGTTCTGATGGGGCGCTAACCCCTCACGCCAGCCGCGGGCAACCATGGCCGCCGCGATGCTCCGGAAATACTCGTCGCCGTGCGCATCGGTGGGGACGGCGAAGTTCAGGTAGACCGCTCCTTGATAGGGAGGAGCATCGCGGCTTTTACAGGACATCAAAAGGTAACCCGCCGTTGCGTTTTGAAGCGCACCGACGGTGACGATGACCCTCGCTTGGTCGACGACCTCGGTTTTGGTCTGTTCGTCGGTGGCGGTACGGCCCGGGTGCTCAACAGAATCGGCGGCCGATGAATGCAGCCGGCCTACCGCCAAAAACGCTGCGCCCAGGAAGAGCGTCGACGTCAACGCGGCAGCCAGCATTATCCGAGTCGCCGGCCACCGCAGCCGTTCGGCGGGGCCGGCCGCCGGGTCAGCCGTCCAAGGCAGCGAGGAGTTCCTTGATCCGGGCCGCTTCATCATCCGTCGGGATTTCGTCGGCCTCGATGGCGTCGAGGAGATCGGCCGTCAACCCCGCGCCGTTGGCGGTTTCCTGCGCTGAAAGCTTGGCGCGCCGACGTACGGCATACAGCTGTTGACCCAGCGTCGCGCCGGGCGCGTCGGCGGCCATGGCCATCAGATCGTCGTAACGCGTTCGAACTCCGCTCAGCGAGACGATGACAGACGGCGTCGCCCTGCCGCGCGACGCTGCTTTGGTGAGTGCGGTCTGCAGCTTTCGCAGGCCGGACAGGATCACCGCTGCGCGTCCGGAGAACTCCGGGTCGTGGTTGTCGGGCAGGGCGTCGATCGCTGCGGAGAACATCTGCATCGCCGCCTCGACCAAGCTGACGATGACCGGCGCCTCGCCGTCATCCGGTCCGCCGCCCTTGGAACGCTTTGTGCCGTGGAAGGAATCATTGAACTCGTCGATGATGATCACCCGTCTTGATCGCGATAGAAGACGTCGAAACGCTAGCGCGGATCCATCGTCTGTACAAGAGCAGTGCTGGCCACCAGGCCGTCGGCAACGCTAATAGATATATTCGCAACCATTCTTTTTGATGGTTTAGAGAACGATGGTCTTGTGCAAATGCCGAGCCGCGAGAAGAGTAAATGCATGACCGACCAGAAATTGATTGAGCACTGGATTCAAGGTTGTGCGGTGCAGCGGATCATGTTCCGCGACGGTCTGGTGCTCAACCTCGAGGATTACAACGAACTCGTCATCTCGACGCCGATAACTCTGACGCTGCCGGCCATCGCCAACTCGCCCGTCGAGGCCGTTTCCATCGACCCCAACGATCTAGCCGTCCAGGAGAGACCGCTGTTCGATTTCTCCGGAGCGACGTGCACCGACGTCACCTGGGATGACACCGGAGACCTGCACCCGGAATTCTCGGACGGACATCAGATCGACGTGCTGCCCGACGACAACGTCACCGCGTGGGAGCTGTACGGCAAATACCACGGCTACGCCGCCTGCCTGCCGCATGGCAAGGTGCGAGTGGTGCGGCACGACTTGCCGACCGACTAGTTGCTCGGCGTCAAGATCGGCATTTCCGGTCACCGGCCAAGCGCAGGCATGCTTGGATCGGCTCATGCAGGGCTCGGCGACGGTTCACATGGCGGCACCCGCGGACAAGACTGGAACCTGATCGCGGATGTCCGCAACATCGGGCGGTTCTCCCCCGAAACATTCGAGGCCGAATGGCTTGATGGAGCTACCGGGCCTGCGCTCGGGGCGCGATTCCGCGGCCACGTCAAGCGGAACGAAATCGGGCCGGTGTACTGGACCACCTGTCGGGTCACCGCGTGCGAACCCGGCCGGGAATTCGGCTTCGAGGTGCTCCTCGGCGACAGGGCGGTGAACAACTGGCATTACCGACTGGCGCCAAATGCCGGCGGCACCGACGTCACCGAATCATTTCGGATGGGCGCCTCGCCGATGACCACGCTGTATTACTGGATGTTCGGGGGTTTCCTGCGTCAGCGACGCAACATCCGCGACATGACCAAGACGCTGCACCGCATCAAGGAGGTTGCCGAGGCGTGAAAATCGCTGAAGACGTAGCACTATCGAGCTGAATGAGGTTGCCATGGGACAGTGGTCGCGCGATGAGATCGAGTCGGCCTTCGAACGGCACAAACAGGTTGTCGTAGAAATCGGTTCCAGTTGGGACTGGTCGCGATTCGCCGATCAGTTCACCGAGGATGCAACCTACGTCGAGCACACCTACGGAACCTTCCACGGGCGCGAGCAGATCCGCGCTTGGATTGTCTCGACGATGAATGTGTTCCCAGGCAGCGAGATGCCGTTCTATCCGACCTCCTGGTATTCCATTGACACCGACCGCGGTTGGGTGTTCTGCGAGTTCCTCAACCGGATGCGGGATCCCGGCGACGGCAGCATCCATCAGGCGGCCAACCTGTCGGTCATGAAATACGCCGGTGACGACTTGTGGAGTTATGAGGAAGACGCCTACAACCCGATGAACTTCCTGCCGGTGGTCCGCGACTACATCCAGCGGTCCAAGGCATGCGGCACGGTCACCGACGACGCGATCGCGTTCGCGAAGAACATGAATTGGGAACTGGCCTAGGGTTGCGATAGCACTGCCCGTCTAGGTGGAGGGCCCTACATGTGGACATCGCATTGAAGCAAAGGTTGCACTGGCTGGCGCTGCACGGCTTTATGCGCGGCCTGTCGTCGATCGGCGCACGACGGGGCGACCTGCAGGCCCGGTTGATCGCCGATCCGACGGTCAAAGCGGATCCGGTGCCGTTCTACGAGGAGGTGCGGGCCCGCGGTCCGCTGGTGCATTCACGCGTCGGCTACATCACCGCGGACCATGCGATTGGACATGAACTGCTGCGGTCGGATGACTTCCGGGTGCTCTCGATCGGGTCGAATCTGCCGGCGCCGCTGCGGTGGCTGGAGCGTCGCGCCCGCGACGAACTGCTCCATCCGTTGCGTCCGCCGTCGCTGCTGGCGGTGGAGCCGCCGGACCACACCCGCTACCGAAAGACAGTGTCGTCGGTGTTCACCACGAGGGCGGTCGCCGCACTGCGGGACGGCGTCGAGCAGACTGCGGTGATACTGCTCGATCAACTGTCCCGCGAACCGGGTGTCGTCGACATCGTCGACCGCTACTGCTCGCAGCTGCCGGTGGCGATCATCAGCGACATCCTTGGCGTACCCGACGCCGATCGTCGGCGCATTCTTGAGTTCGGCGAACTCGCTGCGCCCAGTTTGGATTTCGGCCTGCCTTGGCCGCAATACCGCCAGGTGCAGCGCGGGATCGAGGGATTCAACTACTGGCTGGCCGAGCATCTCCAACAGCTGCGCCGGAACCCCGGCGACGACCTGATGAGCCAGCTGATCCAGAAAGCCGAAAGCGGTTCGGCGGAAACGTATCTGGACGATGCCGAGCTCCACGCGGTCGCCGGTTTGGTGTTAGCGGCGGGCTTCGAGACGACGGTGAATCTGTTGGGCAACGGAATTCGCATGTTGTTGGATGCTCCTGAACATCTACACACACTCCGTCAGCGCCCGGAGCTGTGGCCCAACGCCGTCGAAGAGATCTTGCGTCTTGAATCGCCGGTGCAGCTCACCGCACGGTTGGCGCTCAACGACACAGAGGTAGCCGGTAAGTCGGTCAAACAAGGCGAACTGGTCGTGGTGTACGTTGCCGCGGCCAACCGTGACCCCGCCGTGTTCGGCGACCCGAACCGTTTCGACATCGAACGCGACAACGCCGGTAAACATCTTGCGTTTTCCGGTGGTCGGCATTTCTGCCTGGGAGCGGCGCTGGCCCGCGCCGAAGGCGAGGTGGGGCTGCGAGCATTCTTCGAACGCTTCCCCGACGTGCGTGCTGCCGGCGCGGGCAGTCGCCGCGACACCCGTGTTCTGCATGGTTGGTCGACGCTGCCGGTGGCGCTAGGCCCCGCGCGGTCGATGGCCACTCGATGAATTAGTGCAGAACTACGCGAGGTACTGGCCGAACCACTCCAGCACCCGCCCCCAGGCGTCGTGTGCGGCGGCGGCGTTGTAACGGGGTCCAGTGTCGTTGAAGAACGCATGGTCAGCGTCGGGTTCGACAACGATGTCGTTGATCAGCTCGGCACGGTCTAGGGCTGCTTTGGCCGCGGCCTGGGAACTCGTGACACGGGTGTCGAGGGCCCCGTAGAGCGCCAGCACGGCGGCGCGCTTGGAGCCGGCGAAATCGGGGTTGTTCGGCAGCGGCCCGTAGAACGGGACCGCGGCCGACAGTTCTGGCGCGCCGGAAGCCAGCAGTTGCCATACCAGCCCGCCGCCAAAGCAGAACCCGACCACCGCGATTTTGTGGCCCGGAACCCGCATCTGCAGTTCGTCGACGCCGGAATTCAGGTCCGCGATCAACCGGTCGGGCTTGGCGGCGCCGAGTGCAGCGGTGGCCTGCGCCGGATCGGCAAAGTGCCCGGTGCCGCCCTCCTCGGACAACAGATCGATGGCCAGTGCCGAGTAGCCGGCGCCGGCGAAACGTCCGGCCACCGACCGCACCCAGTCGTTCAGACCCTTGTTCTCGTGGATGACCAACACCCCGCGACGGGCGTTGTGTGCTTGCGACCAGGCGCCCTGGAGTTGTCCACGCGGTCCAGACCAGGTGACCGGCTCGGTCGGTAGCGCCCGGTCCATCCCGGGCGGCTTTGTCCCAGTCGTGGCGGATGACCCGCTGTGCTGCTTTTGCCCGTCGCCGCAGGCGGCGATCAACGCGGCCGCGGCCCCGCTGCCCAGACCGAGCAGTGCCAGCCGCCGCAGGGCCTCGCGTCTAGTCAGCAGGCCATCGACGTGATCGGTGGCGATCTCTTCCGCAATGTATTGCCGTAGCGAGGTCACCTTGGGGAGTATGCGCTGAAAACCGCGCTGTCGCGCGGCGGTTGCGGCGGCGCGCCTCAGCCGAAGCTGTCCGGGTCAGCCACCGGGATGAGCAGATGCGACGGGGTGGGGCCGCCCTGATGAAGCTGGTAGCTGCCGCCGGCCAGAGCGCGGCGCGCGGGCTTGGTCGGGACCAGATGCGGGAAGTCGTAGGTGGTCACCGTCAGCCGGAGCCGGTGTCCCGGCTCGATCAATGCGGCGGTCGGGAAGACCTCGACGTCGTAGCGGGTCAGCTCGCCGGGAACCACGGGCTTGACCGCCGACCGCGTGCTGAAATGGTACGGCCGTAGTACCGTGCCGTCGGGCAGATACCAGGTGCGATCCGGATCCAGCGCGCGGTGCGAACCGAGCAGCGCTCCCTCGGTCAACGGGCGGCTGGCCCCGTCGGGCGCGACGTCGTCGAGGTGGGCGACCCACAGCGCCTCGCTGGTGGTGGCCGTCGCGTGCACGGTCAGCGTGATGGGTCCGGCAACCAGTGTCGGAGTCGCAAATGGCTCGGTGGTGTAGGTCAGCGCGCCGCGCTGCAGTCGCCGGTTGTCCTGGTCGTAGCGGGTCTGGCCGCCGCGCTGGGCGCGGATGAAGCTGGTCATCCCGAGGGTCCACTGCTCGATGCTTCGGCCGGCCACCGGACCCCGTCCCACGTAATTGATTGTCGCCGTGGATGTCTCGGGCGCACATTCGGCGGACAGCCGGCCGGACTGGGACAGGTAGAGCCGTGTCGGCGTCGCCTCGGCGAGCGGATAGTCGCGGGCGTGGAACCATCGCGAGCTTCCGATCGCTTGAAAGGTGAACGGCGATCCGGAGATTGCCGCTTCCGCATCGTCGTTCAGCCAATGGTCGAACCAGCGCAGCTGAAGCTCGTTGATGTGCAGCCCGCCGAAGTCGGAGACGTGATACCAGGGGCCCATCAGTAACCGCAGCCGTTCGGACACCGGCTGGCCGGGTTGCATCGGCGACTCGTCGGGCCGCCCGGCGAAGGCGTTCTGCAACGCCGCATAGTTCAGCGGCGCGCCGCGCTGGAAGGCGTCGTGCCAGCCACCGACCAGGAAAACCGCCACATCGTTGGCGACGATCCCGGCAGGACCATGCCCGGCCGCAACGCATCCCAGTACGGGGCGTCGAAGGCCGTCTCACCGCCGGCGATGGCGTCGGCGATCAACGGCCGGAAATACCCTCGCTGATCACGCCCGCGCTGCCGCACCCCGGCGAACCCACCGGCCCGCGGCCGCGGATGCTTGCCGAGGTTGGCCACCTCCAGCGCCGGGTTGACGATGTTGAGCAGCCGGTAGACCGCCCCGTAAGCCCGAACTGTGCGCAGGTGCGGGGCCCCGCCCATCGCGGCCGCGTCGCGATAGAAATCGCGGGCGGCCATCACCGGGAAAATCGCTTTCAGCGGCGAATGCGGCCCGACCGCCGCGGCGGTGAACAGCTGGTTGATCGCCAGGTAGGAGGTTCCGAACATGCCGACACGGCCATTGGCGTTGGGCAGCTTGGATGCCCAATCGACCAGCTCGATCCCGTCCTGGGCCTGCCGCTCCCCGAACATCTCGAAGGAACCGCCGGACACGCCGCTGCCGCGGACGTCGACCATCACCTCGATGTAGCCGCGCTTGATCAGATACGGCGTGGCGCCACCGCCGATCTGGGCGGCCGGCGGCGGGGCCTTCTTTCCGTAGGGCGTCAGGCACAACAGCACGGGGAACGGCCCGGCGGCGGGTCGTCCGGTCTCGGGCACCGTGGGGTAATGAATGTCGGCGCGCAGGGCGATGCCGTCACTTATCGGTATCGCGACGTTGTGGTGCACCCCCCATCCGAAGAGCGCGGGCCTGGGTGTCCAGGAAGGTGTGAACGGCGACGGGCTGGTCCTGCGGACACGCCTGGTGCCGTCTTTGCGTCGGGATCGCAGCGTCGCCATCCCCCACCTCCTGCGCGCAACATTGACAACGTGTTCAGCTGCCGGGTTCTATGACATCCCATGCCGGTTGACGACACGGTACTCGGGCTGTGGCAGGCCCTATCGCGACGGGACTGGGGCGCGGTCAAGACGTTCTTGTCGGCCGACTGCGTCTATGTGGACATGCCGGTAGGGCCGACCCTGGCCGCGCGTGGCCCCGACGACATCGTCAAGCGTCTCAAGGTCGGCCTCGAACCGTTGGCGGGCTACGAAAACCATGCCGGGGTGCTGGTGTCCAACGGCGCCGACGTCATGTACGAGCACTCCGAGACGTGGCGGTGGTCGAGCGGTGAGACGGCCTTGCTGCGGTTCGTTTCGGTGCACCGAGTCCAAGACGGCAGAGTGACGCTGTGGAAAGACTATTGGGACATGGGCAGCATGACCGCTCAGGCGCCGCCGACCTGGTTAGAGGATCTCGCGACGGCGGATACGTCGTGGATCTTTGATGCCACGGGACTGGTCTGATCGGGCCTCAATCCGACACCCGATTTCGGCTTACTCGACAGCTACGCCGCCGTGCATCGGGCCATCGCCGCCGTGCACCACTGACTGAAGCTGCTGTGCCCCAACTGTTCCCAGCCCTCGCCGTTGGCGAGATCCTGACACAGCGGCGCGCTTGGGCGTCGTGCGTCCACGTCGGGCCGCTGCCACATTCCGCCTGCCACGAGTGACGGGGAGAACCGTTGACTCGCGTCGGGTGGTGGCGCTGCTGGCGGAGGGGCTACGGGCGGAAGGACCACCACAGGCGCCCGGCAACGATGCCGGTGCTGGTGCCTGCTCTACGAGCGCGGGCCTGATCACGTACTGGCGATCGGCGCGCGAGTTCCCGCACCATTCGTCTACCGTTCCGCTGAAGCCGGTCGGGGCGATCTATCGGACGGCGTTAGCGACGACATCATGGACGGTGTTGCCCGCCTTGCGGATCCCGTAGGCCTCCACGATTTCGAACACGCCGATGACGACGAGCCAGATGCCGACGACGAGAGTCAATATCTCGAGCGAATCGAACGGCCAGGCCAGGACGACGATGCCGGCGATAAAGCTGATGACACCGAAGAATATCACCCACCCTCGTCCGGGAAGGCCGCGATCACTGATTGCCGATGCCGCCGTCGCCGCGCCGCGGAAGACGAACCCGACAGCGATCCAAATGGCCAGCAACAGATATGCGTATCCGTAGTCAAAGTGGCGGAAGGCCAGTACGGCCAGGACCACGGATGCCGCGCCGCTGAGGAACAGCAGGATCCGCGCGCCTGCCGTCACAGGCAGAGTGAACGCGAAGATCACCTGCGCGACGCCGCTCACGAGCAGATACACGCCGAAAAGGACCGCCGCGACGGTAAGCGATTTTCCCGGCCAGACCAGAATAAGGACGCCCAAAACCGCGGTGAGCACTCCGGACAGTAGCGTCGCTTTCCAAAAATGCTGAAACAGACTCTGATGAGCAGTGTTGGTCATCCTCGAAGTGTTTCACGCCAAGAACTGAAATCCAGTGTTTTTCTCGCATCGATTTAGGGCGTCTCGTCGACGCTCGGCAATAGCGCCATCACCAGGGCGATCACCAGCACGTAGGCCCGGGCCGCGAGCAGTCCGGCATTCCACAGACCAAAGTCGATTCGCCCGCTTCCGGGCCAGGGCTCACCGGCCCACCGGATCAATTCATCGCTGCTGGCCACCAGACCTGTGCTGTTTACAGCCAGGGCGGTTTCGGGATCGGGATAAGCCCGCGTCAGGTCGCGATGATCAAGCTCAACTCCGACCTTTCCTCGCAGGGACATAACCCGCACGACACGCAGCAATTAATGCTCGACGCAACCAGGGCATACTGCGCGCAATTCTCACCACCGCAATAAGGAGATTCCCTCGCGGCAGTACGGGAATGGGTGCCGCCAACTGTGTGCGCGCTTACGGCGCGTAACGCGCTGCAAATGTGGTTGCTGAAGTCCAAATAGTCGACCCCACAACGCTCCCCGATTCCCGCATTTCAGCAGGTCAGGACACAGTGCTTGCTCCGATCAAGGGAAGGACCACTGGGACATGGGCAGCACGACCGCGCAGGCGCCGCCGACCTGGCTGGAGGACCTCGGAAAAGCGGATGTGAGCTGGGTATTTGATGCTAACGGGCTAGTCTGAGACGCCCCAGCACGCTATAGAACACCGCCTGAATTGCTTTGAGCATCGCTAGGCCAACTCCCCGCTGACTTCAGTCCGACCAGGGGTACGCCCACAATGGGGTGACTGCAAATGTGAATAGCCACAACAGTGCGCACAAGATCAGGAGCAAGATCGCCTGGGCGAAGAACCGCCTGACCTCGGCCATCCGATCATCATTCCCGTCACCTACTTCGGACCGGATGACGGTGCTCAGTCGATCCAGATCGCCGGCGGTCAGGGACACCCTCTCCCGACCGATCGCCATCAGATACGCGCGGGAGCCATTGGCCCGATCTAGGCGAACGAGGTGTAGCTGATCCCCGTCACTGTCGCGCAGGCCGATGAGGCTGGTTAGTTCTGGTTGTTTCACGGTGTACCCCTTCGGTTGTTGGGAGTTCCGTGGTTGGGCTGGGACGTTTTTCCTGTGGTTGGAACACGCTGACCATATCTCCCCCCGTGAATGCGCGCAATCTCTTGTCTCGCAAGTGATTCCGTATTGCGGCGATACACTGGCTGCAGCACAGCGCACCCGGATTTGCCCATTTCCGCAGGTCAGAGCACAGTGCCATCTCTGACACCCACCGAACCGGAACATGGCCGCGGGCTGTGCAAGCCCCGCCACGACACCTGCACCGGGAGCACGATGTAGTGAGTCCGCTACCCGCGCTTGGCGCGACGGTATAGCCATATCACCAGAACGACGACAGCCACTAGGACGACCACGCCGACGCCGACTCTGGCAAGGGCGGCCATCCCGAGAGCCGTGCCAAAGAGGTGCCCATGCCTTCGCCGTCTCGTGCTAAACGACGCAAGTAGAGTCGCCATTGAGACGGTCAACACGTCCAACCCCTCTCCGCTACGTGGCGCGTTGTTGCGGTCATCATCCGGCCAGCTCTACTTCGCTATTCGATTGCGCGGCTGTGCGCGTTGCCTGGAATTATCCGACGGTCGAACGGCGGCTGGCGGATTTTGACCAACTCAATGCGCTATGCGTGAAGTCACCGATCTCCGACGCAACCGATTTACCAAACCCACAACGACAAGCATTGATGGCGGCAGTCCGTACGCGCACTAACGCTTTTGGGGCCGACGCCGCGGCCGGCGTACCTTCACGGTTGCGGGCTTCATTTTCACAATCCGCGGGTCATAGGAGTACAGCAGGGTTTCGGGGTTCACGACCCACTGCCGACCCGTTGCCAACCCACGCACGATCACGCGACGTCCGATTCGGCCTCGGACAGTTCGGACGATCTCCACCGAGGCTTCGTGTTCCCCGCGTCGTCGCCTGTCCCAGATGGCGCCCTCGGTGATGGCGCCGGCGCGTTCGGGGTCGAGCCTGTTTGCCCGCATCGCCTCGTTCCCAACGAGAAACGGTACCCATTCCCGGGGTAATCCCCGGACCCTCTCGTTGTACCCGGCCAATAACACTCCTAATCCGACCAACCGGACTTATCGATTTAGATACCGGACCATTCAGCTAATTTATGGATGAGGGTTTATCGGCGTGTCGCCGGGCGCCAGCTAACTCTCGGTGCTTATGGCCGGCAAGCGTTCCCAGTTCCCGATTGTGGGGACGTCCTCGCCCTGGACATCTATATAGGAAGCCTCGGTCAAAACCGGCGCTGAGAAGCTCCGGCCGCCGGCTTGATTTTCGGTCACGGTGACGCCGTAGGGCGCGCGCTCGACCTTCACGCTGGGGTCGTCAAGCTGCAAGCGCCACCGTGGTTGGCTCCTGATCGGGGCCAAGAACTCGAGCGCCTCTTCCTTCGTGGGGAATGACCTGGCGAAGACGGGAACGGGCTCGTCCCACCGATAGATCAGGTAGCTGATCTTCCCGTACCAGTTTCGATACACCACCCAGTAGCCAAGGTGCGAGGCCAGCTCGCCCAGTTCCGTCACGCAGTGTCTCCTCCGCCTCGACCGCTACGGAACTAGTCTGGCCGATCGGCATTCATCCCGCTTCCCTGGCCGGCTGGAGGAATGTCAGCGCGTAGGTGTCCTGGTACCTCTCCGGGTCCGCGGCCAGCTCCTTCAACTTCGCGTGCAGCTTGTCTAGTGTCTCAGCGACTTCATATTCGCAGCCACCGGGACACACCGGCAGACTGAAGAAGCCATAGCGAAACTGGTCTGTCCAGGGACGGACTAGTCCGGCGGGGTCGACGTAGCGAATGGTCGCGCGGGGTAGATGGGTGACCAGTTTCCCGAGGAAATGATTGTTCCTGCAGTGCAAGGTCAGCAGGGCGGAGATTTTTGGCCCGGATTCAGTGCTCATGCTTGACTATCGGCGAAGGGGCCGACAGCGTTTCTAATCGCGCTGACCGGCCGTTCCCAGCCGATAGATACGGGTCGCGTTGTCACGAGCGATGAGGTAGACCACCCGCACCGCATCGGCTTCACTCCAGTCACCGTCGTTGACGAATCCGCTCAGCACCCGATGAATACCGTTGCGCCACAGCCTTGTACCGAGGTAATGCAGCTCGACCGGGCCGAAGCCGTCGGACGAGTACAGGATTTTGCGGAACGGCGCCAGTTCCAGCAGCCGGGCGATGAATGCTGGCGCGCGGGCGCCCAGGTGATTGATACTCAAGCCACCATCCAGATAGACGTTGTTGAACGCCTGCGCCAGGTAGCCGGCCTCCCGTTCATAGGGGTAGCAGTGCAGCAGCACGATCGGCGTGTCGCCGGGCTGGCGCAAAAAGTCGAGCAGATACAGCGGGTTGGCTTTGCGTAGATCGCACTCCCGATCGCCGAAGCCAACGTGGAATTGCAACGGTTTACCCACCCGCAGCGCCTGATGCACCCCGAAGCGCAGCAGCACCCGATCCTCGAGCCGGACGCCGCCGCTGTCGCGCCACCGGGCGGCGGCCTCGGCGACCTCGGTTGCCGACGGTTCGGTCAGATCGCCGTCGAACCCACCGCGGTAGGCAAGGATGGATTTGGTGGCTACCGCTGTCGCCGCGCGCCGGTGCAGGATCTCGTTGAACGCCGACGCGTAGTCACCCGGGGCGTGTGCGGCCTGCTCGGCCACCTGTTCGAGGCGAACCACTTCGTGGACGCGGCCGCCCGACCACTCGGCGAGCTGCGCGACGTCCGCCACGCCGTCGGCGTATCCGGTGTCCACCAGCCAATCGCTGACGCCGGCGGCGCGCAGAAAGATTCGGGCCAGCTCGGCCTCGGTGAGCTGGCTGCGCCGTTGCCAATATGGTTGTGGGTCAGCGTGTTTAGGCAGGCCGAGTATCGGCGCACAGTGGGCTCGTAGCGCGAAGCCCAATTGTGAGTCGAATCCGGAGTCGAAGTCGGCGAGCGGTTCGGTGTTGGCCTCGTTGAGGCCGTTCTCAAATCGCTGCCGGTCCCCCGCGGTCAGCCAGCAGCCGTGCATGTGTTGGTCGATCAGCGGCACGCCGGCGATATGGTCCGCCAGGGCCGCCACGCTCAGACGCTCCAGGCCATACGGAATTTGTCGGCCAGGTGCTCACGGTTGAGATGGGCGTACTGCTCGTGCTCAAAGCGGCGGACAGCGACCACGACGTCGACGGCAGAATCGCCGAGAATCGCACGCAATCGGCTCGAATTATCCAGTTCAGCAATAGTTTTGGCTTGGGACTCAGACAACGCCACGATGCCGGCGCGGCTGCGATCTGAGTCGGACAGTGTTGCCGGGTCCACCTTGATCTCCGGCGGCAGCGCCGCTTTGTCCCTGATTCCGTCCAGCGCCAATCCGAGGATTGCCGCCGTGGCGAAATACGGGTTGGCCGACGGATCGACGACCTTGATTTCGATGTTGCCGCCGTGCGGGTTACCGGGGCCGCCAACAACAAAGCGCAGCGCCGCTTCTCGATTCTCGGTTCCCCAACAGGCGTACGCGCCGGCCCAGTTACCGGGATGAAGGCGCAACCCCGACACGATCGAACCGCACAACATGCCCTGCGCCTCCGGCAGGCCGCGCAGTATTCCCGCCACCGCGTTCTCACCCTCGCTCGTCATACCCCGGGTGCCCGCTCCGTCGGAGAACAGCGGGCCCGCCGAGTTGCTCAGCGAGACATGTTGGTGCGCACCGCATCCGACATCGCCGACGAACGGCGCCGGTGACAGGCTGACACGCAACCCATAGCGTCGGGCAACGCGGCCGATGATCAGCCGGGTCAGCACCAATTGGTCGGCCGCGGCGACCGGCGATTGCGGTGCCAGTGAAATCTCAAACTGGTTGGCGCCGTACTCGGGGTGTAACTGCTCGATCACGATGCCCGACACGGTGGCTGCCGCGGTGACGTCGCGAACGAACGCCTCGTATTCGAGCACACCGGCCAGCCCGTACTGCGCCCACAGCGTCGACGGCAACCGGCGGCCGTCCGGATTGACCAGCAAGAATTCGATCTCGTGACCGACCAACGCCTCGATACCGGCGTCGGCGAGCACCGCCTCGATACGGCCGAGCGTTCCGCGGCTGCAGCTAGGCACCGGCGTGCCGTCCTGCTCGAAGAATGAGCCAGGCGCCCAAGCCAATCCATCACCGACGATGTGCAACGCGGACAGGTCAATCCGGACGCGCTGATCACCGACGACACCGATGTGTTCGCTGAACGCGATGCCGGTCTGGTCGATGGCGAAGCCATGCCAGCTCCGGCTGGCGCCCAGGCCCGGATCGGCGAATGCGTTGCTCCGGCGTATCGGTACGGTCTTGGCCTGGGTGAGCCCGGCCGGATTGACCACCGTGCCGATGATCGCGTCGACCCCTTCGGCCTCGAGTTGGGCGATCGCGGCGGCGGCGAGCGGTATGGTGGTCATCTGCCGGGCGGGCCCGGGTGGGTCAGACCCGACTCGGCAGCGTCAGCTTGCAACTCTGGCCGATATCCAGCGTCCGCAGCACTCGGCCCATGCCGATCCACAACGCGCACGACAACGCCAAGTCTGCGAGCAGCTCTTCGGAGAAGTGTTCGCCACAGCGGGTCCAGAAGTCTTCGTCGTCGCGCAGCACCGTGTGCTCGGTGGCGAACCGGTGGGCGAACTCGGCGGCCAACCGCTCCTGGTCGCTGTATCCGGGCCAGGTGCGCCACTCGCGCGCATGGTCGTACAGCGCTTCATCGACACCGGCGGCGGGTCCGTCGCCGTCGCGGGTATTGACGCAGACTTCGCATTCGTTGTCGTGGGCGATGACCATACGCGCGAGTTCACGGGTCCGCATCGGCAACCGGTTGCGGCTATAGACCGCGTTGGCGAACGCGCCTATCGCGCCGCCCAAGTCCGGAGATTTCAGGACCCAGCCGGCCAGGTCGTCTTCAGCGAACGTTCCGATGCGACTCATGGCGAGATGGTACGCCTCCGGCTGTCGTATCCCGAACCCCCCAAACGCTTCGACGCGCCCGTCGAGCCGCTGCGTTATCGGCCTTTATGGTCACGTTGATCGACAAATGGCACCCCTTCTTCGCAACCTTAATGTTAGATATACGTCAAATTCTATTCAATTTCTAGACATGTATGAAATACCGCGCTCACGGGTCGAACGGAGCCCTGCTCATCGCATCGTCAATTACGAATCTGGAGGTTTCTTCGACCGAAACCTACTGCATAGCAACGTAACCCGGGATGATCTGGCGACGAGCCGTGTTGGTGCCCTGCGCTGTTGTTAGGCCATTCGACCCCAATTTTTCTCCTGAATGCAGCCTAAGCGGTCACTAATAGACACTCAGACCCGTGCAGAATTTACATACATAACCAGCGTCTTCTGATATAGGCTCGGGCGGTCGGCGAACCGTCGGGGTTGGGACGCTGACGATGGGGCCGCCCCCCATTCATGTCCATATCGACCATATCGACACATACCAGATTGGAGAGCTCGCACATGAGTCGGAACGCTCGTACCCCAGCGCCGCGCAGCCGCCGGATAGCGTTAGGTTTTGGCACGGCCGCCGGCGCCGCCGTTGTTGCCGCGTCGCTCAGCATGGGCACCGCACCCGTGGCCGGCGCGGACGTCTCCGACGCGGATGCGGTCAGCTCGTTGGCCGGGGCACTCGACCTGGACGCGTTGAGCGCCGCGAGTGTCGCCGATGCGGCCGCGAGTGTCTCCGATAAGGATGCGATCAGCTACTTGATCGACGCAGTGTTCCCGAACCAGTTTGTCGGGAGCGCACCGACGGGCGCGTTTGGGCTTCTGGGCTACTACCTTGACGAGTACTTGTTCGGGCCTACCGGCATTTTTCCTGGCGTTGATGCCTTTCTCGAGCCGTACGTTTTAGAGTTGGTGAGTAAGTTGCCATCTGACGCCGCAAGTGCCGCGACTGTGGGCGGTGCGGATCCGGTCAGCGACGTGATCGGGGCGCTCGACCCCAGCGCGTTCAACGCCAGCGACGTGATCGGGGCGCTCGACCCCAGCGCGTTCAACGCCAGCGACGTGATCGGGGCGCTCGACCCCAGCGCGTTCAACGCGCTCGACTCGGTCATTGACGGCTTAGTGGGTTCGATCACGCTCTTCTGATCTCGGTCGCTCTGGCTGGCGAGGGCCGACCGGGTCCACGCCAACCAGATGGCCACTAGCAATAGAAAGCAATCGCGTCCATCCGTTTCGCCCTAGTCTCACCGCGAAGCGGTACGCCCGGAATCGCTGGGAATTGGCCTAGGAATCCGCTTCGTCGCTTCTCTGCCAGTCGCCGACAGTCGCCGTGGGTCGTCACCCCAGTCAGGTTGCACGACGATCCGTTGCGCGATCCGGTCGAGCGTGGCTTCGACCTGAGCGCGGTCGGGACTGCCTTCGAAGTTGGGCGAGCGGGTGAGTTTGTCGACGATCCATTCCCGGATCAGCGTGGTGACGAAGTCGACCTGGCGTAGTCCGGGCGGGGTGAGCCATAGCCGGTCGACGTTGCGTTGCGCGTAGCCCCGGCGGACCAGGCGATCGAAGGTGGGTTCGAGAACTTCGTAAGGTATGCCCAACTGTTCACCGATGTCGGTGATCCGGGCTATCCCGAACGCTCGCTGATGACGGTTGATTCGCAAGCAGCGCCCACAACTCCGCGACGTCGAGTTGACAGTCGGGCCGCATGGCGATGCTGCGCAGCCGCATCCCCGGTTCACCGCGCAGCAGGCGTCCGATCGCGGTCTCCAACATCTCTTCCGGCGACTGGGTGGTCGGCATCGCGAACCCGTCACCCAGGTCGGCGGCGGGCTTGCCGATCTCACGCAACGGGACTTCACGAAGAAACAGCGCCAGGGCGAAACCGACCAGCGCGACCGGAACCGCCCACAAGAACACCTGGGTGAGCGACGTCGCATAGGCGTTCACGATGGGTGCGGCCATGGCACGAGGCAGGCGGTGCAAGGCCTCCGGCGGATTCGCCGCTGTGGGAGATGCGCCGCTGGCCGCGATCGCCGGACCGATGCGCGCTCGCAGGAAATTGGTGAACAGTGAGCCGAATATCGCAGCGCCGAAAGAACTTCCGATTGTGCGGAAAAACGTGACGCCCGACGTGGCGACACCTAGATCCTCGAAGCGCGACGTGTTCTGCACGATGAGGATCAGTACCTGCATGCACATGCCGATGCCGGCGCCAAGGATGAACAGGTAAAGCGATTGCAGCACCGCCGATGTGGACGGGTTCATCCGGGACATCAGCAGAAACGCGATCGCCATCACCGCCGTCCCGGCGACCGGGAAGATCTTGTATCGCCCGGTTCGGCCGACCAGCACGCCGCTGCCCATCGACGTCAACAGCATCCCGGCCACCTTCGGCAGCGTGCGCAGTCCCGATGTCGTTGCCGACACACCGTCGACGAACTGCATGTAGGTCGGCAGAAAGGTCAGCGCCCCCAGCATGGCGAACCCGACCACGAATGACAGCACACAGCACACGGTGAAAACCGGACTGCCGAAGAGCCGGGTCGGCAGGATCGGGGCGGCGACCCGACTCTCCACCCAGACGAAAGCGGCCAGCGCCAGCGTGGAAGCGACGAAGAGCCCGATGATCGTCGCGGATTTCCACGGGTAGGTGGTGCCGCCCCAGCTGGTGGCCAGGGTCAATCCCGTTACACCCAGGCCAACGAGCAGGATGCCGGTGTAGTCGATGACCGGTTTGCCGCGCCCGGCCAGCGACGGGATCGCCGCAGCCGCAACGAAGAACACGACGATGGACACCGGCACGTTGATATAGAACGCCCACCGCCAGCTGAGATGGTCGGTGAAATAGCCGCCCAGCAGTGGGCCGATCACCGTGGTCACACCGAACACCGAACACCGCGCCCAAGGCCCCCTGGTAGCTGCCGCGGTCGCGCAGCGGAATGATTTCGCCGATCAGCGCGGTGGCCGTGACGGTGATGGCGCCGCCGCCCAGACCCTGCAACGCGCGCGCGCCCACCAGCATCGCCATCGACTGCGAAATACCGCACAGCGCCGATCCGATGACGAAGAACGTCACGGCGGCCTGGAACACCCGCTTGCGGCCGAACAGGTCGCCGAGTCTGCCGGCGAGCGCGGTGATGATGGTCGAGGCCAGCAGGTAACTGGTGACCACCCAGGACTGGTGGCCGGCGTCGCCCAGGTCGGCGACGATCGTGGGCAGTGCGGTGGCGACGATGGTTTGGTCGAGTGCCGCCATCAGCATTCCCAGCATGATCGCCAGGAAGACGAAATTGCGTCGTTGCGGGCTGAGCAGGGTGCTGCCGGATTCGGCATCCGGCGTGGCAGCGATCTGCGCTGTCATGCCTGCCTTCCGTCAGCGTGCGTCAAGCTCAGTGCCGGGCTTGTCCCGTCGTCGGCGGCCGCGCGACACACTGAGCCAAGTAGAGCTCTTCACCAAGCTTTTCCATCAGCTGCAGCTGGGTCTCGAGGTAGTCGACGTGGTTCTCCTCGTCGGCCACAATCCCCTCGAGCAGGTTGGCGCTGGTGGTGTCTTGCTTCTCGCGGCACATGATGATGCCCGGTTTGAGCCGGTCCAACACCTCGTGTTCGATCGCCAGATCGGCCTCGAACTGCTCGCGCAGCGTCTGGCCGATGCGCAACGAAAAGAGCCGCTGGTAGTTCGGCAGCCCCTCCAGCAAAAGGATGCGATCGGTGATCGCCTCGGCGTGCTTCATTTCGTCGAACGACTCGGCGCGGGTGTGCTCCGCCACCTCGGTGAAGCCCCAATTTTCTTGCATTTTGGAATGCAAAAAATATTGATTTATCGCGGTGAGTTCACTGGTCAATTGCTCATTGAGCAAGCGCAAAACTTCCGGATCGCCTTCCATTATCACTCCTGTCTACGTTGCCACCACGGTCGTTGCGGCTACGCTACCGCAGGTCAAAAGCCGTTGTCACCCAAGGTAATACTCACTCAGGACAGCTTTCCCTAAGTAACCGAAGCCTATGTTTAGTGAACCAACTCATTCTCGGCGCTTATCGGCTGAGTGAGCATCGTACTAAGCGAGTTTGTGCGTAGGCCGTCAATGCGGTGTGCGGTGAGAGCGATCACAGGCAAATCGCCCCGAGCGAGGCGCCGGCTGGAAATTTTCTCCTCGGCAAAGGTGTGGCGCTTGACAGTGACGGCGTGGCTGCCAGCACGCGACCAAGCAGTTCGGTGCTTCAAGAGCCCCGTACGTTGAAGAGCTGGTCATCGGCCAGTCGACGGGTTTGAAGTGAGCTGGCAGACTTAGGTTAGACTGCACTAACTGACTTAGGTTAGACTCCACTAACAATGTACGTATGCCTGTGCGTCGGAGCGACAAGTCAGACAGTGTCTGACGCTGTCGAACGCGGGGCGTCGACATCCAAAGAGGTTGCGGCGGCCTGCGGAGCTGGCACCGATTGCGGACGTTGCCGGCGCACGTTGCGGGCGATCATCGCGGCGGCCGCGCAATTGGAAACCAGCGGGTCGCGCTAGCCGCGCCGACCGGTGAAATCGGCAAGCGCCTGCGCGTTAGCCTGACCGCCGAGCAACTGGGCGAATTGGTCATTTTCGCGGGCGGTTGCCGCCGCGATTTCTGTACGAGTCGGTTCGACGATGGTCTGCTTGACCGCGATCAGGCTCGAAATCGGCCGCGAGGCAAGGATTTCGGCGTGCCTGCGGGCATCGGCGATCAGCTCGGACGGCTCGCACACCTTCCAGACCAGCCCCATTCGCAGCGCCTCGGCAGCGGTGACCCATTCCGAGGACATCAACAGCCAGGCGGCATTTTGCCGGCCCACCAACTGCGGCAGCAGGTACGAGGACGCCGCCTCCGGCGCAACGCCCAGGCTGGTGAACGGGCATTTCAGCCGAGCCGTCGATGACATGAATGCCAGGTCCGCATAGCCCAGGATGGTGGTGCCGATGCCGACTCCGACGCCGTTCACCGCGCAGATCAGTGGTTTGGGAAACCGGGTCAGCGCATCGATCATCGCGGTGAAGTGCGATCCCTGACGGGCCATTTCCGGGTTGGTGATGCGGGCTTGCATCTCGTTGAGGTCGTTGCCGGCGCTGAAGGCTCGTCCGGCCCCGGTCAACAGCACGACAGCGATGTCCGGGTCATCGGCTGCCGACCTCAACGCTTCGGCAGTGGCCTGGTAGAGCGCCTCGTTGAAGGCATTGAGTGTCTCAGGCCGGTTCAGGGTGAGGGTGCGCACCCGGTTTTGGTCTTCGCTCTGCAGTATCACCGGTGTCTCCTCATGTCTCGAATGGTGTTTTCAGCACGTAGCGGCTGGTCGGCACGGTGTCGATGTTCTCGTTGGCGCCGAACGCCGATGTGCTGGCGACCATCCGGCTCAGCCGCTGTTGCAGGTCGGCGTCGTCGGCGGCGCCGAAGAAGGCCTTCAGATCGGTGATCGCCTCGGCCGGGAACAGCTCTTCGACAATGCCGGACAGCTCCGGGGCGTCCGGTGTGAGCGCGCGTACGACGGCGTTCTGGGTGTAGCCGAAGGTGGACTGGGTCTCGATCGCCACCGCCGTGTGGTCGTGCTGCCAGCGGCGCAACCAGCTCGCCTGGTCCAGCTCGGCAGGCCGGCGCAACAGCGCGATGTTGGCCAAACCCGTTGTGCGGCTGCCTAGTTGAAGCGGCGCCTGCAACGGCACCGACTCGGTGACGAGATAAGCCGCGAGCTGATCGCACTGCGCCTCCAGTAGACGCAGCGCCGTAGTGATCTGATCGCCGTAGCACTGCTGGGTCCAGATGCTCACCACGGCGGCCACTGGCGGGTCGAGCGTCGTCAGCGTCATGAGTGAATGACGCACCGCGTCGTCGCGGACGTTGACGGCCAGGCCGGGGACACCGAGCCGAAGAATGGCATCGGCGACCGTTCCGCGCTGCCGTTGGCACCAGTCGTCATCGCGGTCGGCCGCCATCAGCACCGCAACTACCTTCTCCATGAGGCGAAACTAGAACACGTTCATGTTGCCGGCACTACCGGGCCGGGCGTACTTGCTTGTCGCCGTCGACCAGCTCGCCGATCAGAACGGCAAGCTGCCGGTAGGGCCCCTCGCGGCCGCTGGACGAACGAAATACCAACCCGATCCGCCGGCCCGGACGAGGTGTCGTGAAGTAGGCCAGTTCCAGCCGGCTGCGTGCGGTCTCGACGGGCACGGCGCTCTGCGGAATCAACGTCACACCCAGCCCGCCGGTGACACATTGCACTGCGGTCGCTAGCGACGCCGCCCGGGTGTTGGCCAATTCGGCGCGTATGCCCGCCTTATGGCAGACGTCCAGGGCCTGGTCGCGCAGGCAGTGCCCCTCGTCGAGCAACAGCAACGGTAGCTGCGCCAGTGCGGTCGGTGGCACTCGTCGCTTGCCCGCCAGCGGATGCCCGGGCGGCAGCGCGAGCACGAAATCTTCGTCGTAGATCGGGATTTCGGCGATGCCGCCGGCTTCCGCCGGCAAGGCGATCAGCGCCGCATCCAGGGATCCCTCGCGTAGCCCGGTGAGCAGCCGCTCGGTCTGGTCTTCGATCACCCGCAAGGTGAGCGATGGCAGCCGCTCGGCCAGCCCCGCAAGCAGGGTCGGCAGCACGTACGGTGCCACCGTCGGGATCAGTCCCAGCCGGATGCTGCCCTGCAGCGGGTCCGAGGCGCCCGCGGCCGCGGCCGAGAACGCCGTCGCCGCCTCGATCACCGCTTGCGCGTGCGGCAGCAGCTGCTTGCCTTCGGTGGTGAGGAAAACCCGACGAGTCGATCGCTCGACAAGCTGGACGCCGAGCCCGGTTTCCAATGCCGACAGGGCCTGCGACAGCGTCGATTGGCTGATGCCGAGAGTTGTTGCGGCGCTGCCGAAATGCTGCTTCTCCGCGACGGCGACAAATGCCCGGAGTCCGGCGATGGTCGGCTGATAACTCTTATCGGTCATACCCATCAATATAGTGGGACATATCACCTTTAATTGTAAGTTGGATTGCGGCAGGATGGGCGTTGGAAAACTTGACTGAATCCAATCTTGTTGAAAAGGAGCGACATGGCACTGCTGACCATCGGTGACCAGTTCCCCGCCTACCGGCTGACCGCGTTGATCGGTGGCGACCTGTCCAAGGTCGACGCCGAGGCGCCCGGCGACTACTTCACCACCATTTCCAGCGACGACCACGAGGGCAAGTGGCGGGTGGTGTTCTTCTGGCCGAAGGACTTCACCTTCGTGTGCCCGACCGAGATCGCCGCGTTCGGCAAGCTCAACGACGAGTTCGAGGACCGCGACACGCAGGTGCTCGGGGTTTCGGTGGACAGCGAGTTTGTGCACTTCCAGTGGCGCGCCCAGCACGAGGACCTCAAGAAGCTGCCGTTCCCGATGCTTTCGGACATCAAGCGCGAACTCGTCGAAGCCACCGGGGCGCTCAACGATGAGGGTGTAGCCGATCGGGTCACCTACATCGTCGATCCCAATAACGAAATCCAATTCGTCTCGGTGACTGCCGGTTCGGTGGGGCGCAATGTCGACGAGGTGCTGCGTGTGCTCGATGCCCTGCAGTCCGACGAACTGTGCGCCTGCAACTGGCGCAAGGGTGACCCGACGATCGACGCCGGCGAAGAGTTGAGGAAGTCAGCCTGATGAGTGTCGAGAATTTGAAGGACGCACTGCCCGAATACGCCAAGGACCTCAAGCTGAACCTGGGCTCGATCAGCCGCAGCACCGTGCTCAACGAGGAGCAGCTGTGGGGCACCGTGCTGAGCAGTGCCGCGGCGACGCGGAATACCCAGGTGTTGGCCGAGATTGGGGCCGAGGCGGCCGACTACCTGTCGTCCGAGGCCTATCAGGCCGCGCTGGGTGCGGCATCGATCATGGGTATGAACAACGTCTTCTACCGTGGCCGGGGCTTTCTCGACGGCAAGTACGACGACCTGCGCCCGGGCCTGCGGATGAACATCATCGGGAACCCGGGCGTGGACAAAGCGAGTTTCGAGCTGTGGTCGTTTGCGGTGTCGTCGATCAACGGGTGTTCGCACTGTGTGGCTGCCCACGAGCACACCCTGCGTGAGGCCGACGTCGCCCGGGAAGCCATCCTCGAGGCATTGAAGGTGGCCGCCATCGTGTCCGGCGTCGCGCAGGCCATCACCACGGCCCAAACGCTGGCCGCCGCCGGCTAGACACCGGCCGTAGACTTCGGGTCTGTGGCCCTGAGCGAAGTCGATCTGCAACGGTTGCGTCGCTGTGTCGAGCTTGCCCAAACCGCATTCGACAACGGGCACGCGCCGTTCGGCGCGATCCTGGTCGACGCCAAGGGGCGGACCCTCTACGAGGACCACAACCGGATCACCGACGACGATCAGACACTGCACGCCGAGATGGGCATCGTCCGGTGGGCGGTAGCGAATTTGGCTCCGGTTCTTCGCATTCGAGCGACTGTCTACACCTCGTGTGAGCAGTGTCCGATGTGCGCGGCCGCGCACGCGTGGGCGGGGCTCGGGCGCATCGTGTACGCCACGTCGTGTGCTCAGCTGACCGAATGGCTGGGCGAGTGGCAGGTGCCCACACCGGTCGCCATGTTGCCGATCACCACGGTGGCGCCCAGAGCGGTGGCCGATGGCCCGGCGCCCGAACTCGAGGCCGAGGTGAAATCCCTCTACGAAGCCAGGTATCGGCGGTGACGGTGCCGCCCTGGGTACGGCATGTGATCTGGTGGCATGTCTACCCATTGGGGTTCGTCGGCGCTTTCCCGGCGACCGCACCCCCGGACCCGGGTGAACACCGGCTGCGACGGGTCGCCGATTGGTTCGATCACGCTATCCAGCTCGGTGCGTCGGGGATCGCGCTGGGGCCGATTTTCGCGTCGCGCACACACGGTTACGACACCACTGACCACTACCGGATCGATCCTCGGCTCGGCGACGACCACGATTTCGACTATCTCGTGGCCGAGGCCCATCGGCGGGGCTTGCGGGTGCTTCTCGACGGCGTGTTCAACCACGTCGGTGTCGACTTCCCCCGCTATCGCGAAGCGGCGCATGACGATGCGGCGGCACACTGGTTTCGCGGCCCCCCAGGGCACTTTCACACCTTCGAAGGCCATGGCGGTCTGCTGGCGTTGAATCACGACAACCCCGAGGTCGCCGAATACACCGCCGCCGTGATGGCGCACTGGTTACGACGCGGCGCTGACGGCTGGCGTTTGGATGCTGCGTACGCTGTGCCGTCCCAATTTTGGGCTGAGGTTCTGCCCAGAGTTCGCCGGCTCCAACCGGATGCGTGGTTCGTCGGAGAGCTGATACACGGGGACTATGCCGCGGTGGTTCACGAAGCCGGTTTCGACTCGGTCACCCAATACGAACTGTGGAAGGCGATCTGGAGCAGCCTCAACGACGGGAACTTCTACGAGCTGGACTGGGCCATGCGGCGCCACAACGATTTCGTCGAAAGTTTCCCCCCGCTGACCTTCATCGGCAATCACGACGTCACGCGGATCGCCAGTCAACTGCAGCGTGCCGAACACCTCGCTCATGCGCTGGTGATCCTGCTGACCGTGGGTGGCATTCCCAGCATCTACGCCGGCGACGAGTTCGGCTACCACGGAATCAAGGAGGAGCGATTCGGTGGCGACGACGCGGTGCGGCCTGAATTCGGCTCTCCCCCACAGCAATTAGATGCGCGTCAGGCCGAGGTATGGCGTTTGCACCAATATCTGGTTGGGTTGCGCCGGCGTCATTCCTGGCTGCATGCGGCGACGACGACTAAGTTGCGATTGGACAATCGGCATTACGTGTACGAGTCACGACGCGGCGACCAGGCGCTGATCGTCGCGCTGAACATCGACGACGTCCCACTGCGGGTTGTGTTGGGCGAATTGGGCGTCGGGCAGGCACAGGTCATCGCCGGCAGCGGCATGCCGCCGGACGAAGTCGTCGACCGGGTGCAGATCGAGCCGCAAGGCTGGCGAATCCTGCGGCCCACCAAGGACAGTTTGGGTGATGCACTCTAAACTGGACAACGGGCCATGTAAGAGGAGCGGCAACAGAAATGGTAGACGACACCAGCTCGTTGAGTTTCCTGAGTCGACGCCCCGTTTGGTGGTTCGTGATAGGTCCCGCTGGCGCTGTTGGCTCGGTGTGGGGGAAGCGCCTAGGCGAGGACCGTCCGCTTCTGGGTCGTTTCGTTTTCATCCTCGGCCTAGTGCTTATTGCGATCGGTCACGGCTGGGCCATCGACGGGGCGTACGTTCGTCTTGCCGGTCATCATCAGCGACGCGCGTAAACGCGAGAGCACGGACACCCGCGCATCGTGTTAAACGGCTAGGTCAGGCGCTCCACTGTCAGCGGATCTTCCTCGCCGCCGTAGTACCGCTTGAGCAGCCGCAGGAAATCGTGGTTGTCCGCGGTCGCGTGGGCAAACAAGGTCATCGCCGAGCGAACTTTCAGATCATCGGGCGACCCGAAAATCTCGCCGATCGAACGGCCTTGCACGGCGTTGACCAGCCGGGCGCATTCGTGCAACCGCGGTCCGAGCAGTTCGTGCTGAAGATAGGCCCGGGCTTCGTCGAGTGAGGAGATCGCGTACCTGGCAGCTGTCGGGCTGCTGCCCAGCCCGGCGACCTGCGGGAAGATGAACCAGATCCAGTGGCTGCGTTTGCGCCCGGCGCGCAGCTCGTCGAGGACGTCGTCGTAAACCCGCTGCTGCGCGTCAACGAAGCGCTGCAAATCAAAGGGGTCGCGTGCGGAATCCATAAGACCTACCGTGACACAGTGGTCAAACGACGGATACCGAAGCCGCAAGACCTCGCGCCGCTGATCCGGTTACGCAAGCCTCGGCTGGACCGCGTCCAACGCCGGCTTGATGATGCACAGACCATCCACGATCTGCGACGCATCGCCAAGCGCCGGACACCGAGGGCGGCTTTCGACTACACCGACGGCGCGGCCGAAGAAGAGATCTCCCTGGGCCGTGCTCGACAAGCCTTTCGCGACATCGAGTTTCACCCCACGATCCTGCGTGACGTCAGCAATGTGCGGACCGGTTGGGAAGTTCTCGGCCAACCGGTGGCGCTGCCGTTCGCGATCGCGCCGACGGGCTTTACCCGGTTGATGCACACCGAGGGCGAGATCGCCGGCGCCCGGGTGGCAGCGGCGGCCGGGATCCCGTTCTCGCTGTCCACGCTCGGCACCGCCTCGATCGAAGAGGTCGCGGCCGCTGCGCCGCAGGGCCGCAGATGGTTTCAGCTCTACATGTGGCGTGATCGGGACCGTTCGATGGCATTGGTGCGACGGGCGGCCGACGCCGGGTTCGACACCCTGCTGGCCACCGTCGACGTCCCGGTTGCCGGCGCGCGATTGCGCGACGTCCGCAATGGGATGTCGATCCCACCGGCGTTGACGCTGCGGACCGTGCTCAACACCGTGCCGCGTCCGCGCTGGTGGTTCGATCTGTTGACCACCGAGCCGCTGGCGTTCGCGTCGCTGGATCGGTGGTCGGGTACCGTCGGCGAATACCTCGACACGATGTTCGACCCCGGCCTGACGTTCGATGATTTGGAATGGATCAAGGCGCAGTGGCCGGGCAAGCTCGTCGTCAAGGGCATCCAAACCCTCGACGACGCGCGGGCCGTGGTCGATCGCGGCGTCGACGGCGTCGTGTTGTCCAATCATGGTGGCCGCCAACTCGACCGGGCTCCGGTGCCGTTTCATCTGCTACCCGCTGTGGCGCGTGAACTCGGCAAGGACGCCGAGATCCTGCTGGATACCGGCATCATGTCCGGCGCCGACATCGTCGCCGCAATCGCCCTCGGCGCACGCTGCACGCTGATCGGCCGGGCCTACCTGTATGGGCTGATGGCCGGCGGCGGGGCGGGCGTTCATCGCGCCGTCGAGATCTTGTCCGGACAGTTGACCCGCACCATGCGACTGCTCGGGGTCACCTGCCTCGAGGAGCTGACGCCCAAGCACGTGACGCAGCTGCGGCGGCTGGTGCCGGTCACGCCAGAGTGACCAGATCCGGCGCGTAGGATCCTTATATGAGAAGGGCTTTCGTCGTTACACTCGCGTTCGGATTGATCGTCGCATTTTTCGGTGTGATTTGGGCGCTTCAGGGATTCGGGGTGCTTCTTGGTAGCCCGATGAGCAACACCACGACCTGGTCCATCACTGGCCCGATCACGGCGCTGATCGGCATCGCGATTGCGGTATTCAGTTGGCGGAGACTGTCGTCGAAATAGTGCTTCACGTGGCCGCCACGGTGAAGTCCACCGTGTGCCAACCGGTGGCACCGTCGGGGACGGTCCCAACTCGATCGGCAGTTTGCGCAGCTCCGGTGTTGTCGGTGGCACGTACGGTGACGGTGTGTTTCCCAGGGCTTGTCGCCTGCCAGGGGAAGCTCCACAACCGCCACGTCTCGTTGGAATAGCTCGCGCCCAGTCCAGCGGGCTGCCACGCCCCATCGTCGATGCGGATGTCGACGGCTCGCACACCGCGATTCTGTGCCCACGCGACGCCGCCAAACACCACCTGCCCCATCGGCACCTTCTGGCCAGCTTTCGGCACGTCGATCCGCGACTCGGTCTTGATGGGAGCACGCGCTGCCCAGCCCTGCCGCGTCCAGTACGCCGTTGCTCTGTCGAAGCGGGTCAACTCCATCTCGACGACCCACTTGGTCGCCGACACGTAGCCATAGAGCCCCGGTACGACCAGCCGGGCCGGGTAGCCATGCTCGACCGGCAGCGGCTGGCCGTTGAGGCCGACCGCCAAAAGCGCGTCACGGCCATCGGTGAGCGCCTCCACTGGCGTGCCGGCGGTGAACCCGTCGATCGACGTCGAGAGCACCATGTCGGCGTCCGCGTGCACGCGGGCCACCGCGAGCAGATCGGCCACCCGGTATCCCGTCCAGACACCTGTCGAAATCAGGCTTCCGCCAACGGGATTCGATACACAAGTCAACGTCGTCACCATTTCGACGACGTCGAAGTGGGCAAGGTCGTCGAAGCGGTAAGTGGCTTCGCGCTGCACCATGCCATGGATGCGCAGTCGCCAGTCGCCGCGGCTGAGTTGAGGAACACTGAGCGCGGTGTCCACCCGGTAAAAGTCGGCGCTCGCGGTGACAAAGCTCGGCAGCGCAACGCCGTTCGGTTGGACATCGGCAGGTATGGGCGGCGCCGATGTGCGCGGTCGGGGAAGCGTGAAGCTGTTGCGGTCAGCGGCCACCGAATGCACCAACCGCGTGATGACCGCGCCCATCACGCCACTCACTACTCCGAATCCGACCAATCCGAACATGACCAACCTGCGCCTGCCGGCATCCGGCTCGTCGTGGTCGGCTGTGTCCTTCGGGTCTGCCAGGCCGGGCCACAACCGACGGGTGAGCAAGCGTAGGGTCGCCACGCCGCAGGCGGCGCCCGCGACGGTGGGGATCGTGTCGAGTGCGGTCGCACCCTGCCGCGACAGCACGGCGGCGCATCCGAGGACGCCCGCTGCTGCGATCGCGGCGCTGCCGAGCGGTCGGCGCTGAGTCTCGAGCGTCCCGGCGATCGCCGCGATCGCAGCGATCACCACCAGCACGACCACGCCCACGAAGAGTTTGTCCAGAGAGCCCAGGGTCTGAATAGCCCACTCTTTGATGGGCGCCGGTGTCAGGTCGACGGCCGCTGAGCCGATCGCAGCGCGCGCATCGGCCCGCGCGCCGAACGGGATACCCACCACCTGGGCTACCCCGAGCGCGACGGACGCGGCGGCGACCCCGGCGATCATCCGCCCATCCGACGGCGCTACGGCCATCGGAGCTACTCTACTCGCGTTCCTCTCAAGGATCGCAAACACGTTGCCCTGCAGGCGAACCGGCGACATCGGCATGCCGCCGTCGACCCGCGCCACGGTATTGGCCAGCCCCGAAGAGGCTTAAGCCCGTCGGCCCCTCGCGGCGCGTTGTAGCAGCCATATAGGTCGGCTGGTTACTCGGTTAGACGGCGGAAGCGATCTTTGCGTTCGTCCCGATCTTCTCCGCGTAACCGGTCCATATAGTTACACCTTGCGCTCGGGCCTGAAACCTGTCAAGGTGGTTACTTATGACGTTCGCCTATGTGGGTGGCCGGCAATGCCTCAACTTCGTCGGCACCATGAAGCACCGACACAGCTCACGTGAGGAGCTGCTGACCGAGCCGGAATTGCTGTCGGACTGGGCGGTTGAGGCCGGGCTGCTGGATGCCGCCATCGACGTCACCGACGACGATCTGGCGGCCGCACTTGCGCTGCGGGAAGCCATCTACCGGACTGTCAGCGCCCGACTGGAGGGTCATCGGCCCAAGCCCGCCGACGTCGAGCTGCTCAACGAACGGGCCGCCCAGCCCCAGCTCACGCCACGACTCCTGCGCAGCGGCGCTACCCGCCGCGAAGGCACCCCAGCGCAACTGCTTGCCAGCGTGGCCGCCGATCTGCTCGACCTCCTGGCCGGAACCGACATCGAGAACGTCAAGCAGTGCTCGCACCCGGACTGCACGCGGCTGTATCTGGATGCGTCGCGAGCCAAGAATCGGCATTGGTGCGGGATGGGCACCTGCGGCAACAAGGCCAAGGTCCAGGCCTTCCGGGCCCGCCAGCGCGCCGCGTCTGGCTAGACCCGCTTCCCGTCGGGAACAAACTGGATCCGATACAGGTTGAGCGCATCAGACTTAACTTTGGAGGATTGATGTCTGAAGCCAAATCAGTGCCGGTGTTGTTCGTCAAAGACCCGATCGTGTTGCCCGGAATGGTGGTGCCGATCGCCCTCGACGATGTTGCTCGCGCGGCCGTCGAGGCCGCCCGGGCCAGTGAGTCGGGCACGCTGCTGATCGCTCCGCGGCTTGACGACCGCTACCCGTCCTACGGGGTGTTGGCGACAATTTTGCAGGTCGGCCGCATACCGGGTGGCGGCACCGCCGCCGTTGTGCGCGGCGAGCGGCGGGCCCAGATCGGCGTCGGAGCGAGCGGCCCGGGCGCCGCGCTGTGGGTCGAGGTGACCGAGATCACCGAACCGGAACCCACCGACGAGACCCGTGCGCTGGCCGCCGAATACAAGAAGCTGCTGCTGGCGATGCTGCAACGACGCGAGGCCTGGGAGCTGGTCGACGTCGTCAACAAGCTCACTGACCCGTCGGCGCTGGCCGATATGGCGGGTTATGCGGCGTATTTGACCGACGTGCAGAAGCGCCAGCTGCTGGAAACCGAGAATGTCGCCCAGCGGCTGCGGGTGTTGATCGACTGGACCGGCGACCACTTGGCCGAGGTCGAGGTCAACGACAAGATCGCTGAAGACGTTCGCGAGGGCATGGAAAAGCAGCAAAAAGAGTTCCTGCTGCGCCAGCAACTGGCCGCGATCCGCAAGGAACTCGGCGAAGGCGAACCAGACGGCTCGGATGATTACCGCTCCCGCATCGAGGCGGCTGACCTGCCTGAGAAGGTTTGCGAGGCGGCCCTGCGCGAGGTCGGCAAGCTGGAACGCTCGAGCGAGCAAAGCCCTGAAGGTGGCTGGATCCGCACCTGGCTGGACACCGTGCTCGACCTGCCCTGGAATGTCAGGACTGACGATTCGACGGACTTGGCGGCGGCGCGAGAGGTCCTGGACGCCGACCACCACGGGCTGGACGACGTCAAGGACCGCATCGTCGAGTATCTGGCCGTGCGTACCCGGCGCGCCCAGCGTGGGCTGCAGGTCGTGGGTGGCCGCGGCTCGGGTGCGGTGATGGTGCTGGCCGGCCCGCCCGGCGTCGGGAAGACGTCGCTGGGTGAAAGCGTGGCCCGGGCACTGGGCCGCAAGTTCGTGCGCGTCGCCTTGGGCGGTGTGCGCGACGAGGCCGAGATCCGAGGGCACCGTCGTACCTACGTGGGTGCGCTGCCCGGCCGGATCGTGCGGGCGATAGGTGAGGCGGGATCGATGAATCCCGTTGTGCTGCTGGACGAGATCGACAAGGTCGGTTCCGACTACCGCGGCGATCCGAGCGCGGCGCTGCTCGAGGTGCTCGACCCGGGCGCAGAACCACACGTTTCGCGACCACTACCTGGATCTGGACCTGGACCTGTCGGACGTGGTGTTCCTGGCCACCGCCAACGTGATCGAGAACATCCCGTCGGCGCTGTTGGACCGCATGGAACTGGTGCAGATCGACGGTTACACCGAAGATGACAAGGTCGCCATCGCCCGCGACTACTTGCTGCCCCGGCAGCGGGAACGGGCCGCGCTGAGCGATGACGAGGTCACGATGGTGACCGCGCTGGTGTCGATGGCCACCGGGCGCCAGGTTCGCGCTGACGTCGGGATGACCGGCGAGGTGACGTTGAACGGCCGGGTGCTGCCGATCGGCGGCGTCAAGCAGAAGCTGCTTGCCGCCCAACGGGCCGGCCTGTCGACGGTGTTCATCCCGCAGCGCAACGAGCCGGATCTGGACGATGTGCCCGCCGAGGTGCTCGAGGCGTTGGACGTCAAGCCGATGACCGACGTCGCCGAAATCGTCGCCCAGGCACTGGAACCGGCGGCTGAGACCGCTACGGTCGCTGCCTGATACGGCAGAGCTGGGGTCGCCCGGCGCCGGCCACATACCGGTCGCCGGGTCCCTCAGCAAGACCGCTTCCCAGCCCTGCCAAGCCCATTACTCTGCATCGATGGCCGTGATCTTTCGCAGAATGCTCCGCATTCGCAAGTTGCCCGCCGACATGCGGGCTGAAGTCGAATCAGAGGGAATAATCTATCTTGCCGAGTTCGTTCCCGTCACTTTCTGATTCAGCGGCCCGGTGCCGGGCTTCATCGCCAAGGAAACATCCGCGGCTATGTTGGCGCCCTGGCGCTGGGATGCCCCCGAGGCAGGCCCGGTGAAAGCAGAATTTCCCGAGGACGGTCTTGCGCTCGACGTCGACATCAGCCAAGTCGACCCCGCGTTCTCCGGCCACGTGTCACTGCATTACGAAGCCGCGATCCCCGAACCGGTCCTATCCACGATTTCCGGTCGGTCGCTGGAGTCCGCCGTTCCCCGCGAGTGGGTCTCGCGTGCCGTCGGCGTCCCCGCCCCGCGTCCCGCGTAGCATCTTGCTCGCCGCGAACGGATTTCGTCAGCTGTGCCGTGCCGCTTCCTGCACCAGCTGCACTCGGGAGGACAGGCCCAGTTTCGTGAAGATGTGCGAGAGATGGGCTTGAACCGTGCGCGGGGATACGAATAGCCGCGCGGCGACGTCCTTGTTGCCCAAGCCTTCACACACCAGCCGCACGACGTCGAGCTCGGCCGGCGTCAGCGACGGCCAGCCCGTGTCAGCTCGGTGCCGTTGGCCGCGGCTCCGCGTGGCAAAGGCGATAGCCTCATCAACCGTCAGTGCATCGCCCTCGGCCCACGCAGCGTCGAACTCGTTGGGCGCTAACTCGTTTCGAAGTCTTGCGAGCAACCCGCGATAGCTGGCTTGGTGAACCGCGAAGCGCACCAACCCAGCACGGTCCCGGATCGCTGCGGCCGCCGCCAGCAACCGCGCAGCGTCGCCATGGGCTCCTTGATCGCTGACGGCAGCGGCCAAACTCTCCAGGGCATCGGGCGCTTGCAAATATGTCCCGCAATCGGCGATGCACGAAAGCGATTGCCGCGCGTCGCGATCCGCCGCCACGGGGCGGCCCTCCAGCAGAGACACGCGGGCCCGCACCACCAGCGCGTACGCCAGGTGCCAGCCTTGAGTCAACGGCATCGCCTCGTCGGTCCAGGAACGCGCCACGCCGAGATCACCAATGGCTAGCGCAGCCTCCGCGCAGCGGACTCGCTGCCCGGCCGCCAGGATTTCCTGGGGACTCATCTGTCGCCAAGCTGTCTCGCCCGCAACAAGACTCGCCTCGGGCTCCCCTGCCGCCAGTTCGACCATTGCCAGCGCAGAGTGGCCGATTCCCTGCATGGACCCACCGACATCAGTCTCGGCGGCGATCGCGGCGTGCGCAGCCACGCGCGCCTCGTCGATCTGACCGGCCCAGGCAAGTGCCGAGCCGAGACCGTGCAAACAGGCGGGCTCCATAAACAGGGCGCGCGCGGCCTCCGACTCGGCGAGTACCTCACGGAACTGCGCTATCGCGCCCGAGACGTCAGCGGCCATCAGCTGCGCCCACCCGAGTCCCAACCGACACTCCCGCGAGTCGAACGCATTGCCGATCGCGTCGGCGATATCGCGTCCCTGCTCGGCCGCGGCGCGCACCGCGCGTGCGTCGCCAGCGCTGATCGCGGCGTAGGCCTGCCACGCATGGATTTGGCTGAGCCGCCAGAAGTCGCCGAGTTCCCGGGCAACGCGAGCGGCTTCCTCGAAGCAGGCCTGCGCTTCCGGCCCGCTAGCCGAGCTGTAGCCGGCGATCAGCCCGTAGGACGTTAGCGCCCGCGCCAACAGGGCGGCGTCATCGACCTCGCGGGCGATCGCCAGCGCCTGCTCGGCACGTTGCATGCTGCCCGAGACCCCCAGCCACGTGCCCAGCGCTGCCCCGTCGGCCAGCGCTCGCGCCCATACCGCGCGATCAATCACCGCTTCATCGCCGGGAGAGATATCTGCGAAAACGGTGTCAAACCAAGCCTGGCCCTCTCGGATACGCAGGCGCGACCGCCACAGCGGAACCAGGGCGGACGCCAGCGTCAACGCTTGTCCGCGATCATGGGTTTCGAGACACCAGCCCAACGCCGCGCGCAGGTTGTCCATCTCGAGCTCGGCTTGGTCAAGGCGTCGGTCATAGCCAGTGCGTTGCGGTTCATCAAGCGCGGTGGCCATCGCTAGGTAATAGTCGCGATGGCGGGCACGTACTGCGTCGCCGTCGCCGGACGCGCCAAGTTTCTCCTGTGCATATTGGCGGATGGTCTCGAGCAACCGGTACCGCGTTCCCTGCCTCTTTTCCTCGGCGACCACCAGCGACTTGTCGACCAACAAACTCAGCTCATCGAGGACGTGGAAGCGCTCGGCGTTTTCGCCCGCGCACACGAAACATGCTGCGTCCAAGTCGAATCCAGCCGCGAACACCGAGGTGCGGTGAAACAGCGTTCTTTCCTCGTCGGTCAGCAAGGCGTGCGACCAATCAACTGAGGCATGCAACGTCTGTTGGCGGCGTACCGCCGTGCGTGAACCGCCGGTCAGCAACCGGAAGCGATCGTTGAGGCCCTCGACGATCTCCGGCAACGACAGCGCGCGCACCCGCGCCGCCGCTAGTTCGATGGCCAGGGGAAGACCATCGAGGCGTCGGCACAGGTCGCGCACCACGCCAATGTTGTCTTCGGTGACCCGGAATTCGGGGCGAGCACGTCGCGCGCGGTCGGTGAACAACGCGACCGCATCGTCGTGGAGAGACAGTGACGGCACTCGCCAACTCACTTCTCCGACGACGCCAATCGGTTCGCGACTGGTCGCCAGCACCGTGAGATGTGGGCAGCGGGCGAGCAATTCGGTAAAGATCGCGGCGGTTCCGTCGAGCAGATGCTCGCAATTGTCGACTAACAGCAACATGGCGCGCTCGCCGATGAAGCGCGCGACATTGTCGAGCGTGGAGCGCCCGGGCTGGTCCGGCAGACCCAGTGCCAGTGCGATAGTCACCGCGATCACGTCCGGGTGCGGTATCGGCGCCAGGTCGACGCACCTGGCGCCGCAAGCGAATTCGGCGGCCGTCGTCGTTGCCAGCTGCAGCGCCAGCCGGGTCTTGCCGATGCCGCCCGTTCCGGTCAGCGTCAGCAGACGGTTGTCCACCAAGATGTTTCGCAGCTCAGCGAGTTCATCGCGCCGCCCGATGAAGTTGGTCAAGTGAACCGGAAGGCGGCCGTTGGCAGCGTCCTCGACCACCCGCAACGGCGGGAATTCGACGTCGACGTCCGAATGACACAGCTGCACTACCCGCTCGGGGCGCGGCAGGTCCCGCAACCGGTGCGTGCCCAGTTCGGTGATCCATGCGCCAGGCGGCAGGCTATCGGCCACCAGTTCGGCGGCCGCACCCGACAGCACGGTCTGTCCGCCGTGAGCGAGATCGCGCAGCCGCGCCGCCTTGTTTATCGTGGTTCCGATGTAATTGCCCTCGTCGCGCAGCTGCACATCACCGGTGTGCACCCCGATGCGCACCCTTATCGGCACCAGCGGCGCCCGCTGTAAATCCAAAGCGCACGCGACCGCGTCGCTAGCGCGAGGGAACGCCAGGACAAAGCTGTCGCCCTCGCCCTGCTCGACAGGTCGCACACCGCGGTGCCCGGGGACAATCTGACTCAGCAAGCCGTGCAGTCTGGCGATCGCGGCCGCCATCTCGGCCGGAGCGGTTTGCCACAACCGCGTCGAACCTTCAACGTCAGCCAGCAGCAGCGTCACTGTCCCCGTCGGCAACACCTCGGCCACGCTCAGGTCGCTTTCGTCGATTTCGCTCATGCTAGCCACGATCCACCGCGATGCGATGGCAATTCATCAGCCAAATTGCTGACGCCGCCTACTCGGCGAGCTCGGGGAACGAATAGGCAATTCGGCCGATGACCCAGCCGCGGTTGTGCCCGGATATTCGATTCCGACCCCACTGCGAGGAGCATTCCGATGACCGCACACGCTTTGCCAACCATCAACGATTTGGCCCTTCCCGCCATCGCCTATGACGACGCCGACACCATTGATGAGGTTCACGAGGTGATTCGACAGGCCCGTGAGCAGGGCCCATTCGCGCTGGGGCCCTTCGGCCCCGAAGTCCTCACGTACGACCTGGTGCGGACAGTGCTGCGCGACTCCCGCTTCACCATGCCGCGTGGTCTCGCGCTGGCTGTCCAGGGGATTACGTCGGGACCGGTGTGGGACCGGGTGTGTCGACTGATCATCAGTCTGGATGGTGCAGCACATCACCGTCTGCGCCGGCTCGTCTCGCGTGCCTTCACTCCCCGCGCGGCCGAGCGGCTGCGACAAACATGTGCCAACGTCATCACCGAATTGGTCGCCACGCGACGCGAAGCGGGTCGCTGCGACATCGTCGCCGATATCGCCCGCCCCTACCCGGTGCCCATCATCTGTGCGTTGCTTGGCGCGCCGCGCACAGACTGGCAGCTATTTTCCGGCTGGGCCGACCACATCGGCCACGCGTTCGGCGTTGACGTCGCGCAGCACACAGCTGCGATCGTGGCGGCCTGGGATGAGTTCGACGAATACCTCGACGACTTAATCGCCTGGCGCCGTCGCGATCTGTCCGATGACGTGATCTCCGATCTCATCCGGGCCGAGGACGAAGGCGACCGCCTTACGCACGAGGAACTCATCAGTTTGGCTCTCATCCTGCTCAACGGCGGCACCGATACCACCCGCAATCAGTTGGCCGCCGCGGTGCAGGCATTTTGCGACCATCCCGACCAATGGGACCTGCTGGCCGCGCACCCTGAGCTGGCGCCGCGCGCGGTCGAGGAGGTGATGCGCTACTCGCCGATCATCATGAAAACGCTACGCATCCCGATCGAAGACGTTTCACTCGGCGGCGTCATAATCCCAGCTGGCACCCTGCTTTTCGCTAACACCGCGGCGGCCAATCGCGACCCAGCCGTGTATGAAACGCCCGGACGTCTGAATATCGCCCGCGATGCTCCGCCAGCGATGCTGACCTTCGGCGGCGGTCAACATTTTTGCCTAGGCGCTCACCTGGCACGGGTTGAGCTCGCCGAAGCGCTCACGGTGATGACGCGGATGCTGAGCCGACCACATCGCTTCGGCGATGCTCCCTGGAAGCCGATCGCCGGGATCTCCGGCCCCACTCAACTCATCGTCGATTACGCCCCGCGGCCAAACTGATCTCCAGGTTTGCCCGGTAATGGCGCGCATGCTGCAGAATCGAGGATATGAGCGGTATTGGCGATCTGAAACGGCAAGTGGTCCACACGACCCAACGTCTGGTGGTCAATCCGGTTGGCCGGCGTTCACCGCTGACCATGCTGGAGACCATCGGCCGAAAATCGGGCCAGCCGCGGCGTACCGCGATCGGGGGCCGTGTGATCGGCAACCAATTCTGGATGGTCTCGGAGCACGGCGAGCATTCCCACTACGTGCACAACATCAAGGCCAATCCCGCCGTACGGGTGCGCATTCACGGACGGTGGCGCAGCGGAACCGCCCACCTGCTGCCTGAGGACGACGCCAAAGAGCGGCTGCGCAGCCTGCCCGGGTTCAACAGCGCCCTGGTGCGACTGATGGGCACCGATCTCTTGACCATCCGGGTGGATCTGGACTGAGCCGGACCACGCATGGCCTACGACACCGACCTCGCCGACCGCATTCGCGAACTGCTGGACCCGCTGCGCGGCGTTGACGAGAAGCGACTGTTCGGCGGCCTGGCGTTCCTGATCAACGGCAACATGTCCGTGGCTGTGAGCAGGCAGGGCGGTCTGATGGTCCGGGTGCCGCCAAGCGACACGGAAATGCTGTTGGGACGAGCCCATGTCACCCCGATGGTAATGGCCGGGCGGGAAGTCCGCGGGTGGGTCCGCGTCGAGCCCGACGGGGTGAAAACCAAACGGCAATTGACCGGCTGGGTGACCCGCGGCGCCGACTATGCGCGAAGTCTTCCGCGCAAATGAGCTCCACGTTTGCGAACTCCAACTACGGGTACGCGGAGCGTTATGGGCGAGCGTAACCAAGTGGTGCAGCGATTGCTGAAAGTCGCGGGCACCACCTATGCGGCCGAGGCGGGAGTCCGGATCAGTGACAAGCCCATGCCGCTGTTTCAGTTGCTGGTGTTGTGCATGCTGGCCAGCAAGCCGATCGACGCGGCGATCGCCATGCGTGCCGGACACGAATTGTTCAGCGACGGCCTGCGGACGCCGAAGGCGGTCCTGGATTCCGATCGACGCACAATGATTGACGCTTTCGGTCGGGCGCACTATGTGCGTTACGACGAAAGTTCGGCTACCCGGCTCACCGAGATCGCTCAGCGGGTCGTGGAGGAGTACTCCGGCGACCTCCGCGAAATCGCTCGCCGCAGTGCCCACGACATCGGCGCCGCGAAGCGAATGCTGAAGACATTCAAGGGAATCGGTGACACCGGTGCCGACATCTACCTGCGCGAAGTCCAAGACGTTTGGACCTGGGTGCGACCGTACTTCGACAAACGCGCCGTCCGCGCCGCCAAGGCGCTGGGGTTGCCCGCCGACCCGACAGAGCTAGGTAAGCTCGCCCCGCGCGCCAATGCCCGTCTGGCCGCCGCGTTGGTGCGGGCATCGCTCGATGACGATCTGCGCCACCAGATTGAGCACAGCTGAGCAGAAGGGAGCAGCGATCATGGCCAACGCGTCCACATTCGTCATCATCGGTGGCGGACTTGGCGGTGCCAAGGCCGCGGAAGCATTGCGCGAGAAAGGCTTCGACGGGAACGTCACTTTGTGTGCCGAGGAGGAGCAGCTCCCCTACGAGCGGCCTCCGCTGTCGAAAGAATTTCTTGCGGGCAAGAAATCGCTCAGTGATTTCACCGTGCATGACTCAGCGTGGTATCGCGAGAACGAGATCGACCTCCGCCTGAGCACTCGGGCGGCGTCGGTGGATCGGGCGGCACACACCGTCGAGCTTCCCGACAAAACCACCATCAGGTACGACAAGCTGCTGCTGGCCACCGGGTCGCGCTCACGGCGGCTGCCGATTGCGGGATCCGATGCTGCCGGAGTTCATTATCTGCGGACATTCGACGACGCGTCGGCGCTGAATTCTGCTCTGGTGGAAGGATCTTCGCTGGCGGTGGTCGGTGCCGGCTGGATCGGGCTGGAAGTCGCCGCTAGCGCGCGTCAGCGCAACGTCAACGTCACCGTCGTGGAGACAGCCAAGCTGCCGTTGATCGGTGCGCTCGGAGAAGAGGTCGGCACCGTATTCGCCGCGTTGCACCGCGAGCACGGCGTAGACCTGCGTCTGCAGTCCCAGGTCGAGGAGATTACGACCGCCGACGGCAAGGCCACCGGTCTGCGGCTGGGTGACGGATCGAAGGTCGCCGCCGACGCCGTGCTGGTCGCCGTCGGTGCGCAGCCCAATGTCGAACTCGCCGACCGGGCCGGGCTGTCGATGGACGACGGCGGGGTGCTGGTCGACGTATCGCTGCGCACGAGTGACCCCGATGTCTACGCGGTAGGCGATATCGCTGCCGCCGAGCATCCGTTGTTCGACGGCCGGATCCGGACCGAACACTGGGCCAACGCGCTCAAGCAGCCCGCGGTGGCGGCGGCCGGCATGCTGGGTCAGCAAGTCGAATACACCGAGCTGCCGTACTTTTTCACCGACCAGTACGACCTCGGGATGGAGTATGCCGGGCACGCGCCCACATACGACCGAGTGGTGTTCCGCGGCGACGTCGACGGTCGCGAGTTCGTCGCCTTCTGGCTCGATGCCGGCAATCGGGTGCTGGCGGGAATGAACGTCAACATCTGGGATGTGCTCGACGACGTCAAGAGCCTGATCCGGTCGAAGAGCGCGGTCGATCCCGACAAGCTGGCCGACCCGAAGGCGCCACTGGGTGAACTGGTCAGCTGACCCCGATGACGTCGGGTAGGCGCTGACTCTGCAACCGCTCCCGCTCGGTGCGCCGGCGTTTGATCCGCAGCCGGGCATCGGCGGGCATGCTGACCGCTTCGTCGCAGGTGAGGTAGAAGACCTCGCCGGCAACGTCGATAACTTCCGCGGCGGCGAACCGGGATCCCAGCTCTCGCAAAGTCATTCGCAGCTCATGGGTGAACCGCATGGTGGCGTCGTAGGCCAGCTCCCGAGAAGCTCGAGTGCTGGCCGCCATTCGCTCGGCCAGCTTCGCTGCCGAACCGTCGGGCGGCATCGGCCGGGGCACCGCGGACGCTGCCCGTCCGGCAGCAACCAGCAGCATCGCCGGATCATCACCGAACACCAAGTTGGCTAATTCGATTTCACCCGGACCGCGGTGGGCGATCCGGGCGACCGCAGCGGTGAAGGCGGCGGCGGTAGTGCGCGACACGTCGCTGATGCCGTCCAGGTCTGCGTCGAGAGCCAGCGCACACAACTTCGGATCGTTTCGGATCAGCGCCGCCAGCGAGGAAGTCTTGGCCTCGACGACATCGCTATCCACCAGCGCGGCCACCCCCGAGACGGTGGTGCGCGGGCCGGTGCGCTCGACCGTCGCTGCGGTGACACCGGTGTCGATCAGCCACAGTCCGGTGAGACCCCAGCCCTGGTGGATCCGGTCCCGCAGTAACCGAGTCCGCACCTGCAGTTCCGCGTCCGACAGCGAATTCAATTGCGCGGCATCGAGGTGCTCGGCCGTCGCGGCCCCGACGTAGGTGCGGGTGTCGGCCCGCAAATGCCGCAACAAGGCCAACGCCCGCTTGACGGCAACAGCTTTTGCGGCCGAACCGAGCAGCCCGCCGGTCACCGGCGGGCGCCCCTGCGGGAACAACCCATCGGCGGGTGCGTCGCCCAGCGACTGCTGCACGACTTCGCGCGCATCCCAGCCGGGCAACTGGCCTGCGGCTATCACGCTGGCCGAAACGCCAACGTATGGGCGGTGACCGAAGACCGCGATAGCCCGGCTCCCCCATTCGTCGGCAACCACGTCACCCAGAGATATCACCTGGCTCATCGCTCGGTTGGCGGCGCGCAAACCCGCGAGTTGGACGTCAAGCGTCATCGGCGTCAACGGGCCGGGCAGCTTCTCGGCCAAGGGCGCCGCGCTGAATACCGGGAATCGGGGGTCGATCCGGTCGTCGAATTCGCCTTCAATGCCGTCCGGCGCGGCGGGCCGCAATTCGGTGCCGTCAAGCGGCTCGTTCCGCGGCGCGACCTCCAGCGGCACCGGCAGATGACCTGGCAGGTCCACCGCGCCCCTGACGTCGAGTCGGCGGCCGGCCAATCCGCGCGCCGTGTCGGCGACCGCATCGCTGGTGGGCCAGCCGAACTCGAATTGCCAATCCTCCTGCACCGCTGAGACATCCAGCTCGGGTGACAGCTGGGGCCAGGCCGGGAGGCGGCTGAGCCGTGGGCGCTGCTCGACCGAGCGTAGCAACCCGCGCGCGCTGACCAGATTGGTGGTGTCTCCAGGCGCGAGGTCGACCAGCCCAGTGCGGTTGGTTGCCACCGCGAGCACCAGGAATCGAAGCAAGTCATCGAAATGCAGTAGCCGCACCGGCGTGGTCAGATCCTTGCTATGCAGCAGACTGCCGACGGTGCGGCAGATCATCCAGTCAAGCTGGCGCCCCACCGGGGGCGCCGCCCGGACGATCAAGCTCGGCGCCCAGCCGGTCGACACCAGCATCTCGGCCTGCCGGTACAGCTTGGGCTGCCCCGCCGACTGCGACACGTAAATCAGCCGAGCACCCGCGCGGGCCGCCGCATGAGCGACCTGCACCAGTCCGTTAATCCCGGCGCTGCCGGGCGCGGCGGCCTCGATCGGGGCGAGATGAAGGACGACATCGGAGTCGTCGGCCAGCTCCTGCAGAATCGGGCCGCCGAGCGGCCCGCAAACCAGGTCGACGTCGGGATCCAGGTTTTCATGCGGGCGATATGCGATGCCGCTGACCCCGTATCCGGCCGCCAGGAGCTGCCGGGCGACGGCGCGCCCCAGCACTCCGGTGACCCCGGTGAGCAGGATCCGCACGCCCGACCACCTCCAACGGCGTCTTGCTACCAAAACGACAATAAGCGCGCGAAGCGTCTCACAGGCAACTTTCAGCTAACCCGAAAGGGTTACTTCAACGTTGCGGTGCCGTCAGGGTGGATCGCAACCTTGGCGCCGGCCAAGTCATCCCCGTCATCACAAACCGTCGCCGCGGCCGCCGCCGCGTCGGGCATCAACGCCAGAGTGCGTCGGTCGTCGGGCGTGCGCACCGCAAGAAACGCCTTCTCCGGCTGACCGTCCCGGTCGAACGGCGTCGTCCAGGACTCGACGGTACCAACACCCTCCCATTCCACCGCCGCATCCCGGGTGGGCTCTCGGTCGACCACGGATTGCGTATCCTCCCAACGGAACTCGGTCGATGGCGGTTCGGTGCCGTAGACGCCGAAGCTGTGCTTGGTCAGGAAACCGCCGTTGGCGGTGATCAGGCCGCGCCGCCCCGGGTTGGCTGTGAGTAGTTCGGCCATCGTTGCGATCGAGTGTGACACGTAGTTGCTCCAGGGACCGCCGGCGAACGTCAGCCCCCCGGTCACGGTCAGCGGCCGATCCGGATCGTCAACCGGCAGCCCGAGTTCGGCCGCCGCGACCTGCACAGCGGACGGGAAGCAGGAGTACAGATCGACGTAGTCCAGGTCGTCGATGCCCAGACCGGCCAGCGCCAGCGCGCGCGCACCGGCGATCCGGATGGCCGGCGACCGGTGCAGTTCGGCGCGCTCACTGATCGCGTAGGTGTCGTGCGCGTCGGTGCCCGCGTATGGGTAGACCCAGCGTTCGGTGGGGATACGCAGTCGGGTCGCGGTTTCGGTCGACGTCAGGATCAGGGCAGCGGACTGGTCGACCATGTTGTTGGAGTTCATCAACTTGGTGTACGGCCAGCTGATCATCCGGTTCGTCGGGCCGTCCTGGCAAATCTCTTCGGCTGTAACGGGTTTGCGGATCCAGGCATGCGGATTGTGCACCGCCACGGCGTTGAACCGGGCCCATAGCTCGCCGACGCGTCTGCGGTGGTCGCCGATCGACTCCCCCATGCTGATTCGCAGCGCCTGCTCGAACATCGGGTAGATGTAGGCGGGCCGGTCCAGTCCGATTCGGTCTTCGGCCGGCCCGGCCATCGGTACGTTTTCGTCATTGCCCCGGGTAGCAGGCACCGACTCATCCTGATCGGTCCACGTAAGTCGTTTGCCCCTGGCGCGCAACTGCATTCGGGTGCGCCACATTTCCGCGCCGGCCACCAACACCACGTCGGCGCGTCCGTGCTGGATGTCCAGGCAGGCCCGGTTGACCAGCGACTGCGGCACGTTGCCGCCAACCCCGCTGTAGCGGGTGGCCGGGCGGTCGGCGCCGATGCGTTGGCCGAGCAGCAGCCCGGGGTCGCGGTAGCGTGCCGACAACAGGTTGACGACACTGATGGAGTCGACGGCCTCGAGCACCCGGGGATCGGCGGCTTGGCGCGCGGCCTCGGCCATCAGGTCCACGGGTTCTTTCGCGTTTACCTCAGCGGCCGGGTCGTCACGGTGATTGAGCTGGCCATAGCCGACCAGCACCGGTGTTCTGGGGTTGACGGGCATTCGTGAGACCTTCCGCGATGTGTGCCGAGGGGAAATGCTAAGCGGTGTCCGTCGTGGCAAACAGCACGCCGTCGTTGATCAACTGCTCGGTTTCCGCGCTGCTCATCCCGAGAATCTTGCGGCAGATCTCGCGAGTGTCCTGGCCGGCCAGCGGCGCCGGGCGCCCGGGCGCCGGCGGGATGTGGCGAAACGGCGCCGGGCCGGTTTCGGCCGGCATCGGATGATCGAATAGCGGATGCACCATGTCGCTGAACAGTTTTCGCGCGCGCAACTGCGGGTCTTCGAGGATATCGGGTGGGCGGTTCATCGGTCCTGCGGGAACGCCTGCCGACTGCAACGCCTCGGTGACCTGCAACGGTGTTCGGGTACGAGTCCACGCCGACACCTGCGCCTGCAACTCGTGTCGGTGAGCGACTCTCGCCTCGCCGGTCGCGAACCGCTCGTCATCAGCCAGCTCGGACAGCCCGAAAACCGCTGTCGCCGAGCGCCAATCAGCATCGGTACGGATCGAGATGACGCACCACTCGTCGTCGCCTGCGCACGGGTAGACGTCGTGCACGCTGGTGTCGTCACGCAAATCGGCGTGGCCTGCCGCCCGTACCGAGTCGGTGACATACCGGACGTCGAGTTGGTTGACGACCGCCTCGGTTTGGGAGACGTGCACGCGGCTTCCCGTACCGGCTCGGTCGCGGTGGATCAGCGCCGCCAATGCACCGATCGCGGTGATCCGCCCGACCACATGATCGGGGAAGATCGTGAGCGCATCGTAGAAGCGGTGCCGTGAGCCATCGGCAGGCCGATCCGGTTGAGCGCCTTGATCGTCGTGGTCTGTCCAGAGCTTGCTGACGCCCGCGGTGGCGCGCACCAGCGGTCCGTACCCCATCCGGTGGCTCCAGGGCCCGGTGTCGCCGAAGGCGCTGCTTTCTGCGAGCACCACCCGGCGGTTCAGGGCATGCAGCGTTTCGTACGGAAAATCAAGCGCGGCAAGGGTTCCCGGTTTGAAGTTGGCGAACACCGCGTCGGCTTGCGCCACCAGACGGCTGAAGATCTGTTTGCCCTCGGCGCTGCGTAGGTCGACGCCGAAGGCCAGGTTGTTGCGATGCGTCCAGGCGAATGACTCAGTCATGGCCTCGCCGACCCGTGCCTGGCGCAATCCGTCGGGATAGGCCGCACTTTCGATTTTGATGACCTCGGCGCCCAGATCGCCGTAGAGGCGGCTGAGTTCGCCACCGGCGACGATGACACCGAGGTCGAGGATTCGCAGCCCATCGAAGGGACGGCTGACCGTTCGCGGTGCCGGGGCGGCGGCCGGGTCGGCGAGCCACCGGCCTTCGTCGTGGCCGGCGGGCGGGGCGGGTGTGCGGAAACCAATGTGCTTCCCGTCGACGGCGAAATAGCCGGTCGGGATGCATGCGTGTACCCCGGGGACGAGTTCGGCGTCGACGATGGCACCCACCGTTTGGAAATGCTCCGACGCCAAGATTTGCGCCGGCGACAACATGGCAGCGATCGGCACGCCGTGCGCTTGCCCGGCGGGTACCAATGCTTTCATGGTCTGGTTGGCGAACAGGTCCTGGACCAGCTTGCCGATCTGCGGCCAGGCGGCGAACCGCGCCGCGAGCACGTCATACTTGGGGTCCTGAAATTGCTCAGGCTCCCCCAGCCAGCGGCGCAGCCCGCGCCATTGTCGCGGCGACAACACACATAGCCGCACGTAGCCGTCCTGACACGGGCAGATCGGGTAGGCGTCCTGGTTTTTCGGGCGCCCGCGCCACCGATTAGGTCCGCGCAGGCCGGCAGCCGCCTGCCCGTGCGCCCCGAACACCGGATCGAGTGTCATCACGACAGCGTCGAACCGGGCAAAGTCGATGTAATCCCCTGTGCCACAACGTAACCTGTTGTAGTACGCAACGAGTGCGGCCCATGCGGCCTGGACAGCGGCGGTGGCCGATGCGATACCGTCCGGCGGTAACACGGGTGCTCCGGTGGTGGGACCCGACCGCGACAGCGAACCCGATAGGGCATAGAGCACCGGATCGGTCGCCCGCCACGACGACCGCGGCCCGCATTCGCCGAAGTCGGTGATCGACAACGCCACCAGCTGCCGATAGCGGTCGGCCAAGTCGGCGCACGACGTTCCGTACGCCGCGGCCTGACCGGGATTCCCGCTGTCGACCACGATGTCGGCGCTACCGGCAAGCTCGACCAGTCGGGTTCGGTCGTCCGAGTCGGCGGGGTCCAGCACCGTGCTGCGCTTGTTGGCGTTGTGCAGCGCGAACCGCACGCCGGTGCCGCGCAGGGTCGGCGGCAGGGTGCGCGCCGGACTGCCGGCTGGCGGCTCCACCTTCAGCACATCGGCGCCCAAGTCCGCGAGCAGCCGGGTCACCGCGTCGCCGTCGTCGCCGGACAGGTCTAGCACCCGCAGCGAGGCCAGCAATTCTCCGCCGTCGGCCACGTCCACGTCGGCCAGCGTAGTGGGCGGCCAATCCCCTACTCGCCTACCTCGACGTCGTGCGTTGTTCACCGAGCTTGCGGAGAATCGGGTGGATGAGCTCACAAACCGTCACGCTTGCGAAGCTGTCCGATGATGAACTTGCCGGCATTCACGCCTACTGGCGCGCGGCCAACTACCTCTCGGTCGGGCAGATCTATCTGCTGGACAATCCGCTGCTGCGTGAGCCGCTGGCACCCGAGCACATCAAACCGCGGCTGCTGGGCCACTGGGGCACCACCCCGGGGCTGAATCTGGTCTACGCACACCTGAACCGGATCATCCGCGACCGCGATGCGAACGTCATCTTCATCACCGGACCCGGTCACGGCGGCCCCGGTCTGGTCGCCAACGCCTACCTGGAGGGCACCTACAGCCAGGTGTACACCGGCATCGAAGAAGACGCCGAGGGACTGCGAAAACTGTTCCGGCAGTTCTCCTTTCCGGGTGGCATCCCCAGCCACGTGGCCGCCCAGACGCCGGGCTCCATCCACGAGGGTGGCGAGCTCGGGTACGCCCTGGTGCATGCCTATGGCGCGGCGTTCGACAATCCCGACCTGGTTGTCGCCTGTGTCGTCGGCGACGGCGAGGCCGAAACCGGGCCGCTGGCCACCAGCTGGCACTCCAACAAGTTCCTCAACCCGGTCGTCGACGGCGCGGTGCTGCCCATCCTGCATCTCAACGGCTACAAGATCGCCAACCCGACGGTGCTGGCCCGCATCCCGTCCGAAGAGCTGGAGTCGCTGCTGCGTGGTTACGGCTATCGGCCCATCACCGTCGCCGGAGACGACCCCGCCGACGTGCACCAGCAGCTCGCCGCGGCCCTCGACGACGCCTTCGATGGCATCGCCGCGATTCAGCGGGATGCCCGCAGCGGCGGGAAGACCGATCGGCCGGTGTGGCCGATGATCGTGCTGCGCACACCCAAGGGTTGGACCGGGCCCAAAGTGGTGGACGGCAAGCAGGTGGAGGGCACCTGGCGCGCACATCAGGTCCCGCTCGCCGAGACGCGGAATAACCCCGCCCACCGCGCACAGCTGCAAGAGTGGCTGCGCAGTTATCGGCCCGAGGAGTTGTTCGACGACGACGGCAGCCTGCGCGCGGAGCTGCGGGCGCTGGCGCCCGGCGGCGATCGCCGGATGAGCGCCAACCCGCATGCCAACGGCGGCCTGCTGCTGCATGATCTGGACTTGCCCGACTTTCGCGACTACGCCGTGACGGTCTCGCAGCCGGCGACCGAGACCCACGAGGCAACCCGGGTGCTGGGCACGTTCCTGCGCGACGTGATCGCGCGCAACCGCGACCGATTCCGGTTGATGGGCCCCGACGAGACCGCCTCCAACCGCTTGGACGCCGTCTACGAGTCGACCGGCAAGGTGTGGCTTTCGCAGACCATGCCCGATGACGACCACCTGTCACCGACCGGCCGGGTGATGGAGGTGCTCTCCGAGCACCTCTGCCAAGGCTGGTTGGAGGGGTATCTGCTGACCGGACGGCATGGGCTGTTCAACTGCTACGAGGCGTTCGTGCACATCGTCGACTCGATGCTCAACCAGCATGCGAAATGGTTGTCCACCAGCCGCGAACTGCCTTGGCGGCAGCCGATCGCGTCGCTGAATTATCTGCTGAGCTCCCATGTGTGGCGTCAGGACCACAACGGCGCATCGCATCAAGATCCCGGCTTCATCGACCTGGTCGCCAACAAACGCGCCGAGGTCGTGCGGGTCTACCTGCCGCCGGACGGCAACACGCTGCTGTCGGTGGCCGACCACTGCCTGCGCAGTCGGGACTACGTCAACGTCATCGTCGCCGGGAAGCAGCCGGAGCTGGCTTACCTCGACATGGAGTCGGCTATCGACCATTGCGCTCGCGGCCTGGGCATATGGCCGTGGGCCAGCACCGCGACGGGCGAACCCGACGTCGTGCTGGCCTGCGCCGGCGACATTCCGACACAAGAGACGTTGGCCGCTGCCGACATGCTGCGTCACGAGCTGCCCGACCTGGCCGTGCGGGTGGTCAACGTCGTCGACCTGATGCGTTTGCTGCCGGATTCCGAGCACCCACATGGGCTGCCGGACAGGGAATTCGACGCCTTGTTCACCGCCGACAAGCCGGTCATCTTCGCTTACCACGGTTATCCGTGGCTGATCCACCGGCTCACCTACAGTCGCGCCAACCACCATCACATGCACGTGCGTGGGTTCAAGGAGCGCGGGACCACGACGACGCCGTTCGACATGGTGATGCTCAACGACCTGGACCGCTTCCACCTGGTCATGGACGTCATCGACCGGGTGGACGGGCTGGCCAGCCGAGCTGCGGTGCTGCGTCAGCGGATGGCCGATGCGCGGCTGGCCGCGCGCCGCTACACCCGCGAGCACGGCGAGGACGACCCGCGGATCAGCGGCTGGACCTGGGGAGGCTAGCGTTCAGCTGGCGCTACGCTGGCGAAGGTGACGACGGTTTTGTCGGTCAACGTGGCTCGTGCGCGAACCAATCCCGATCCGCACGCGATGTCGAATGTGACCGGCATCGACAAAGTTCCGGTCACCGAGCCGGTCATGGTGCGGGCACCGGGGCCAATGCATGGTGGTCTCGGCAGCGGACTGGTCGGCGACACCATCGGCAACTCGAAGTTCCACGGCGGTGACGACCAGGCCGTCTATGTGTACGCGCGAGAAGACCTCGACGCCTGGGAGATCCAACTCCAACGCACACTCATCAACGGAAACTTCGGCGAGAACCTGACCACTTCGGGCGTCGATGTGACTGCGCTGCGGATCGGCGAACGCTGGCGCGTCGGCACCGACGGCTTGGTACTGGAAGTCTCCGCGCCCCGCACGCCGTGCCGGACGTTTCAAGCGTTCATGAATTTGGCCCACTGGATGAAGACCTTCATTCAGGCGGGGAAACCTGGCGCTTATTTTCGGGTGATCTCGCCTGGAAGGGTGCGCGCGGGCGACGCGATCGCGATCGATTACCGCCCCGATCACGACGTGACCATCGGGTTGGTCTTTCGGGCCCGATTTTCTGAACCAGCACTGCTTCCTCAGCTGTTGGTGGCGGACGCGCTTTCCGCAGAGCTGAAGGACTATGCGCGCCGCCGGGTTGCGTCGAAAAACGGTTGACCGGGACCGCAGAGGCCCGCGGGTAAACTTGCCGAGTGCTTGACGCGACCGTTGCCGCCGACACCCATCCTGTGGTGTCGCAGCTTTCGGCGCTGCACCAGTTCCGCATCTACGTCGACGTCGCGCTGGTCGTCGTGGTGCTGATACTGACGAACCTGATCGCACACTTCACCACGCCGTGGGCGAGCGTCGCGACGGTCCCGGCGGCGGCGGTCGGGCTGGTGGTGTTGTTGCGGTTCAACGGCCTGGGCTGGGCCGAGCTCGGCCTGGGTCGTGACCACTGGAAATCGGGCGCGGCGTATGCGCTGGGCGCGATGGCGCTGGTGGTGACGGTGATCGCGGTCGGCGTGCTGCTTCCGCTGACCAGGCCGATGTTCATGAACAACCACTACGCGACGATCTCGGGCGCACTGGTCGCCTCGATGATCATCATTCCGTTGCAAACGGTGATCCCCGAGGAGCTGGCTTTCCGCGGCGTGCTGCACGGCGCATTGAACCGCGCCTGGGGCTTTCGCGGTGTGGCGCTGGCGGGTTCGCTGCTGTTCGGTCTGTGGCATATCGCCACCTCGTTGGGACTGACAAGCAGCAACGTCGGCTTCACTCGGCTGTTCGGCGGTGGAGTCCTAGGCATGCTGGCCGGCGTGACGATGGCGGTGATCGCGACGGCGGTCGCCGGGTTCGTGTTCAGCTGGCTGCGCCGACGCAGCGGCAGCCTGATCGCGCCGATCGCCCTGCATTGGTCGCTGAACGGGCTGGGCGCCTTGGCCGCGGCGCTGGTCTGGCACCTGTCCAGCTGACGGCGTTACACCAGCAGCACCGCGGCGCCGGCGATGCGGCCGGCGCTCAGATCAGACAACGCCCGATCTGCTTGACTCAGTGGGTATTCCGGCGTGGTCACGTTGATGTGATGCTCGGCTGCGAAGTCGAGGAAGGCCCGCGCGTCTGCGCGGGTGTTCGACGTTACCGAGCGCAGCTGGCGTTCCTGGAAAAGGTGGCGCTGGTAGTTGAGGGCGGGAATGTCGCTCAGGTGGATGCCCGCGATCGCCAAGGTGCCGCCGCGGTCGAGCGCCTCCAGCGCGGGCAGCACCAGATCACCGACCGGCGCGAACAGGATCGCGGCGTCGAGACGCACCGGTGGCGGGTCGGCGGCGCCTTGGGCCGACGCGGCGCCCAGGTCGAGCGCCAGCTCCTGGGCGGCGGCGCCGCGCGTCATCACGTGCACTTCGGCGCCTTGGGCCAGCGCGACCTGCGCGGTGATGTGCGCGCTGCCGCCGAATCCGTACAGTCCGAGCCGGCCGCCCGGCGGCAGCGCGGCGCGCAGCAGCGAACGGTAGCCGATGATTCCGGCGCACAGCAGCGGCGCAAGCTCGCTGTCGGTGTAGCCGCTCGGCAGATGATGGGCGAAAGCTGCAGGGACCGTGGCGAATTCGGCGTACCCGCCGTCGGCATCCCAACCCGTGTAGCGGGACTCCGGACACAGGTTCTCGTCGCCGCGCCGACAGTACTTGCAGACTCCGCAGGTATGCCGCAGCCAGGCGATCCCGATCCGGTCCCCGACGCTGAACTCGTCGCCGGCGTCGGCGCCGACCTCGACAACTTCGCCGACCACCTCGTGCCCAGGCGTCACCTTTTCCCGGTGCACCGGAAGGTCCCCCTCGGTGACATGAAGGTCGGTGCGGCACACCCCGCATGCACGCACGGCGACGAGCAACTCCGGCGGCTCGGGGCGGGGCACTGGCGTGCTGACCCGTTCCAGCGGATCGGTGCTCATCGGACCGGGCCGACGCACCCGCCACGCGCTCATCGTCGCTGCGGTCATCACTACAGCATGCCGTTAATCGCCACGGCCGCAGCGGGTTAGCGCCTGGCAGCGCCTCGCACCAGCCGCACAACAAACAGTAGAATGATCGCCCCGAGCAACGCGGTGAAGAACGTAAACCACCGATGGCCATGCTCGACATCGACGCCGAGCCAGCCCAGAAGCACTCCGCCGAGATATCCGCCGATGACGCCGACGACTACGTCGAGCAGGATGCCTGACCCGCCGCCGCGAACGATTTTGCTCGCGACCCAGCCAGCGATGCCGCCGATGATGATGAAGGCGAGCCAGCTGACCGCGGTCGGTGTGTTCAGTGTTGCGAGGAATTGAGTAGCTGTAACGACATCCATTGGGAACTCCTTGCTATCGCTGCCTAAGCCCGCTGCCGGACTGTCATTTCGTATACCCGCTTCAGCGTAACGAGTCGCGGTTATCAGCCGGGTACGTTCGGCTTTAACCGTGCGGTCAGGTCGATACCGCGCCCGGAGCCGGCGCCCCGCCGTTACCGCCGGCCGGCTGTCCAGGTGCCGGTGCCGCGGGTGGAGCGGGCGCCCCGGGTTGAGCGGGTGGCGGAGGCGGAGCCGGCGGCGCGTTCGGGACCGGTGCCGGCGCCGGGGCTGCTGGCGCGTTCGGGGCAGGTGCCGGGGCTGCCGGAGCCGGGGCTGCGGGAGCCGGGGGCACCGGGCGGACCGACTCGGCCAGCGCCTTCGCCCCGTTGACGTCGACCGGATCGTTGCCGGTGCCCAGCCACACCACAAACCAGCGCTGGTTTGCCGAGCCCTGCGGCGCATTCGGTCCCGACGGGCCGATCACTCCCGCCCAGATCTGGCCGTTCGGCTTCGTGGCGTCGCTGAATTTCACTTCGTAATACGACGCGCCTCCCGCCATCCCGGGGGCGTTCAGCGGCGCGGTCGCCTGGTTGATCCGCGTCCCGGGATACGGCATGAAGAACTCGCCCATATCCGACGCCAGCCGGGTCGCGGCCTTGGTGTTATCGGCTTCGGCGCTGGCGTAGAGCTTCTGGTCCAATTTGCCGAGCACGACGCGGGTGTCATTGGCCACCGGTGGCGGCTGGCCCGGGGCGGGCGTCCCGGTAGCCTTGCTGAGCAATGCCGAGCCGTAGTCGAGGTGGGTGGCGTCGGATTCCACCCAACCGGCCGGAATAACGTAGCTGAATCCGCCGACCGGGTTATCGATGCGCGCAGGCTGGGGTGCGTTCGGATCGGGGGGCGGCGGCGCGGGTGTATTCGGACCGGCTCCAGGTGGCGCGCCGACGGGGTCGGCGGGTGGAGGCGCCGCGGGACCGGGTGCCGCATCGGCCGGACCGTTGGGCGGCGGCGGCGGCGCTGGCGTGGTGGTTCCCGGCGGTGGAACTGGGTCGGCGTTGGCGGTGGCCGCAGGCAACGCGAGCGCGATGGCTCCGGCACCGCTTATCGATGCGACCGCCAATGCGGCCCAGCGGCGTTTGGGCCGCCTCGAGTGTGCGTGCACCTCGTGCATAAACAAAAACCTACCGTGTTACAGCGGTGGGACAAGTTCCTAATGCTGACTATGTTACTGATTTGCCGCCCGTCGCGAACAGGCAATCGGCAGCATCAGCGCAGATCAGCGGGCCAGTTCAGCCAACGCCCGCGGTCGGGGTGAACGAGCGGCATCCCGATCACACCCGGGCGCGTCTTCAGGGCCCGGCGAAGCCGGCTTGGTTAAGCACCTTTTGGCCGGTTTCCCCGGTCACCAGATCGATGAACTTCTCCGCCAGCGCGGGCTTGGACGCATGTTTGAGGACCGCGATTGGATACACGATGGCCGCGCCGGCCGACTCCGCGAACTTGACCGTGCTCACTTTGTTGCCGGCGCTGCGAGCGTCGGTGACATAGACCAGCCCGGCGTCGGCCGCGCCGCTGGTGACCTTGGTCAGGACGTCGGATACGGCCGGTTCTTCGCTGATCGGGTTGAGGTGCACGCCGGTGTTGTCCTCGATGCGCTGAGTCGCCGCTGCGCAGGGCACCGGCTGCCGGCACACCACGACATTGAGGCCGGGTTTGGCCAGGTCAGCGAACGACTGGATCTGTTTGGGGTCGCCTGGTGCCGTCACGATCACCAATGTGTTGGACGCGAAATTGACCGGCTCGGTCTCCGTCAAGCCCGCCTTGGCCACCGTGTCCATCTGCGCGCTGTCGCCCGAGGCGAAGATGTCGGCGGTGACGCCCGAGGTCAATCGAGTCGCCAGTTCGGTGGAGCCCGCGAAGTCGAAATCCACTGTGGTGCCGGGATTGTCGGCCTGGAACTTCCCAGCGAGCAGGGTGAACGTCGGCTTTAGCGCTGCGGCGGCGAAGACCATCAGCGACTGAGCCGACGATTGGCCCTGGGATGAGGAGTGGGCGGCCGGCGGTGACTTCGCGCCACACCCGGACAAACTCGTCACCAGCACGAGCGACATGACCCAGATCCGGGCCGGGCGCCTGAACAGGCCCTGCCACCGTGCGAGCACCCGCTCAGTTTCTCAGCCGCGACGTCATGCTGCCAACCGTTGGCCAAACAGTGACCACGCCGTGCCGGGCGCAGAGTTTCATCTATAGCTACCGTCCAGTAACATGTACGCAGAATGACGCCATACACGCCCTGATATCCCACGGGACGGCGTTGGCCGTCACCTAGGTTCAGCGTTGAATACGAGGAGGTCATGGCGGTGGAGGTGCTAGTCACCGGGGGCGATACGGAATTGGGTCGCGCCGTCGCGGAGGGGTTTCGCGACGCGGGCCACACGATCACCTTGGCCGGGGCACGTCGAGATGATCTCGAAGTGGCCGCCAAGGAGCTCGAGGCGGACGCGATCGTCTGCGACACGAGCGATCCCGCCAGCCTCATTGAGGTCCGCGGGCTGTTCGCGCACCACATCGACACCATCGTCAACATCCCGGCGCCCCGCTGGAACCCCGCCGATCCGCGCGCGTACTCGCTGTCGGATCAGGCCGCCTCATGGCGTAATTCGCTGGACGCCACCGTGCTGTCGGCGGTGCTGACCGTCCAGACCGTCGGAGATCACCTGCGCTCGGGTGGGTCGATCATCAGCGTCGTCCCGGAGAACCCGCGCCCAGGCAGCGCCGAGGCCGCGATCAAGGCCGCGCTGTCGAACTGGGTCGCGGGCCAGGCCACGGTCTTCGGCACCCGCGGTATCACGGTCAACGCCGTCGCCGCCGGACGCGGCGTACAGCCGGGCTACGAGGGGCTGTCCAGCACACCGCCGCCGGTTGCCGCCGAGGTCGCGCGGTTGGCGCTGTTCCTCACCAGTTCCGCGGCCCGCCACATCACCGGGCAGCTACTGCACGTCAGCCATGGTGCGCTGACGCAATTCGCCTAGCCGAGCGATTCGCCCAGCGCGAACATTTCATTTGGGGGCCTCCGCTGGCGGCGAACGGTCATTAGGGTAAATCGAGTGACTATCCGACTTGGCTATCAAATTCCCAACTTCTCTTACGGCACCGGCGTCGAAAAGCTCTTCCCAACCGTCATCGCGCAAGCCCGCGAAGCCGAATCTGCCGGATTCGACACGGTTTTCGTGATGGACCACTTCTACCAGCTGCCGATGCTGGGCTCCCCCGACCAGCCGATGCTGGAGGCCTACACCGCCCTCGGCGCGCTGGCCACGGCAACCGAGCGGGTGCAGCTCGGCACACTGGTCACCGGCAACACCTACCGCAACCCAACCCTGCTGGCCAAGATCATCACCACCCTCGACGTGGTCAGCGCGGGCCGGGCGATTCTGGGCATCGGCACGGGTTGGTTCGAGCTCGAACACGACGAGCTGGGCTACGAATTCGGCACCTTCACCGATCGGTTCAACCGGCTTGACGAGGCGCTGGAGATCATCCTGCCGATGATCAAAGGTGAGCGGCCGACCTTCTCCGGCAAGTGGTACCACGCCGAAAATGCGCTGGCCAACCCGCGCTACCGCGATCACATTCCGCTGATGATCGGCGGCAGCGGCGAGAAGAAGACAATCCCGCTGGCCGCCCGGCACTTCGACCACCTCAACGTGATCGCCGGATTCGACCAACTGCCGGGCAAGGTCAAAGTTGTGCGAGAGCGCTGTGAGGAGATCGGCCGCGACCCCGCAACGCTGGAGACCAGCGTGCTGCTGACCGTGCTGCTGGACGAAAACGCCAAGCAGGAACAGATTCCTGAGGAGATGAGCCAGCGCATGCTGGCCGGCGGCGCCGACTTCATCGCCGAGCAGGTCCAGGCCAGGGTGCTGGACGCCGGCATCGACGGCGTGATCATCAACATGCCGTTCTACACACCCGGTGCCATCACCGCGGCCGCCGAGGCGCTGCGCCCGCTCGTCGGCCTCTGACCGGGCCGGCGAGGCGCGTCACGTTCGCCCTCGCGGGTGGGGGTGATCACAAGGGTTGGACTCGATAATTGCAGGTCCCGGCGACTACGGTGTTAGTTGAGCCTTAGCAAACCGTCGAGGAGCAATCCACACCATGAGCGCCCAACCCGAAGCCACCGCACCCGATCGTCGGCACCGGGTCGTGGTGATCGGCTCGGGCTTCGGCGGGCTGAACGCGGCGAAAAAGCTCAAAAGGGCCGACGTCGACATCAAGCTGATCGCCCGCACCACCCATCACCTCTTCCAGCCGCTGCTGTACCAGGTTGCGACCGGCATCATCTCGGAGGGCGAGATCGCCCCGACCACCCGCGTCATCCTGCGCAGGCAGCGCAACGTCCAGGTGCTGCTCGGCGATGTCACGCACATCGACCTGTCCCGCAAGGTCGTGGTGTCGGACCTGCTGGGTCATTCCTACGAGACCCCCTACGACAGCCTGATCGTGGCCGCCGGGGCCGGGCAGTCCTACTTCGGCAACGACCAATTCGCCGAGTTCGCCCCCGGCATGAAATCCATCGACGACGCGCTGGAGCTCCGCGGCCGGATCTTGAGTGCGTTCGAGGCGGCTGAGCGGTCCAACGACCCGGAGCGGCGCAGGAAGCTGCTCACGTTCACCGTCGTCGGCGCCGGGCCCACCGGCGTGGAGATGGCCGGGCAGATCGCCGAACTGGCCGACTACACGCTGAAAGGTGCCTTCCGGCACATCGACTCGACCAAGGCCCGGGTGGTCCTCCTCGACGCCGCGCCCGCCGTCCTGCCGCCGTTTGGTGAAAAGCTCGGTAAGCGCGCGGCCGCCCGGCTGGAAAAGATGGGTGTGGACATCCAACTGGATGCGATGGTCATCGACGTCGACCGCGACGGGATCACGGTCAAGGACCCCGACGACAGCATCCGGCGCATCGAATCCGCGTGCAAGGTGTGGTCGGCCGGAGTCTCGGCGAGCTCGCTGGGGCGGGATCTGGCTCGGCAGTCGGACGTCGAACTCGACAGCGCGGGCCGCGTCAAGGTGTTGCCCGATCTGTCGTTGCCCGGCCACCCGAATGTCTTCGTCATCGGCGACATGGCCGCTGTCGACGGTGTGCCCGGGGTGGCGCAGGGCGCGATTCAGGGCGCCAAGTACGTCGCCACCACGCTCAAAGCCGAGCTCGCCGGGGCCGACCCGGCGGAGCGAGAGCCGTTCCAGTACTTCGACAAGGGCTCGATGGCGACGGTGTCGCGGTTTTCCGCGGTCGCCCAGATCGGTCCGCTGGAATTCAGCGGTTTCATCGCCTGGTTGGCGTGGCTGGTCCTGCACCTGGTCTACCTGGTCGGCTTCAAGACCAAGGTCAGCACGTTGCTGTCGTGGACAGTGACGTTCCTGAGCACGCGCCGGGGTCAGCTGACCATCACCGAGCAGCAGGCGTTCGCCCGCACCCGGCTCGAACAGCTGGCGGTATTGGCTGCCGAGGCGCACGAGGGCGAGGCGGCGAAAGCTAGCTAGGCCCGGCCGGGGCGTCTTCCAGGTTCTGTAGCCGCACCTGCCCGCGGGCCACCACCCGATCGTCGGCATCGGTGATGATGACGAGCCAGAGTTGCTGACGACGGCCGCGATGCAGCGGCGTCGCGGTGCCGTACACGGTGCCGCTGCCGATCGCGCGCAGGAAGTCGGTGTTGTTGTTGACGCCGACGACGCCGCCGCCGCCGTTCGCGTTGATCCAGCTCCACGCGGCGAGGCTGGCCATGCTCTCGATCATCGAGCAGTAGACACCGCCGTGCACGATGCCCATCGGCTGCAGCAGCTTGGGCTGCACCTCCAGTTGTGCCCGTGCGACATCCGGGGTGAGTTCGGTGAACACCAGCCCGAGCTCGTTGTCGAACGGCGCTTCGAAAGCCGGTGGGATCGCTGAGTCTGGCGATGGCTGCATAGCCCTTGTGTGTACACGGCCTGGGGGGACATGAGTGGTTCCGGGGTGCAACAATGCCACGTGGGAAATGCCGGCGACCGATACTGTGGAGTGCCGGCGCGGAAACCTTTGCAGTACCGAAACGGGGAGTGGACGACATGGCAACGGCGACAACTGAGCCCGTGCGGCTACCGCCGGGTCCGCGGATACCGAAGCCCGTCCAGGCCATCGGGTTTTTGGTTTCAAACCATGGAATGTTTGGCGCTCTGGCCCGACGGTACGGCAGCGTGATCAGCGTGAATTTGCCGGGCGCCGGCCGCGCGGTGGTGATCACCGACCCAGTCCTGGCTAAGGACGTGTTCAACACCAGCACCGATCTGATCGAACGCCCGACGTTTGGGTCGGGGACCCTGGGCGACGCATTCGGCCCGGGGTCGACGTTCAGCCTTGCCGGCGACAAACTCCTCGCGCGCCGCAAGGTGGTGGTCCCGCTGTTTCACGGCAGGCGGCTGCGAAGCTACGAGCACATCATCGAAGAGGAGGTGATGCGCGAGATCGCGACCTGGCCGGAGGACTGCGAGTTCGAAACACTGCCGCCGATGACGAGCATCGCTCTCAGCTCGATCCTGCGTGCCACGTTCGGCGTCGACGGACCCGCGCTGGACGAGCTTCGCGACCTGGTGCCAACCCTCGTCACGCTTGTCGGCCTGGGCTTGCTGGTGCCGCCGAGGATGCGGCGTGACCTGGGTCTGTGGAGTCCGTGGGGGCGGTATCTGCGGTACCGGCGCCGTTTCGATGCTGCCGTCGACTCGCTTATTGCCGATGCGCGGGCCGACCCGGCCCTGGGAGAGCGCAGCGACGTGCTTGCGCTGCTGGTGCAGGCCCGCTACGAAAACGGCGAGCCGATCTCGGATCAGCACGTCGCCGACGAGTTGCTGACCTTGTTGGCCTCCGGTCACGAGACAACCGCGTCATCACTGGCCTGGGCAGTGGAGCGGTTGCGCCGCCATCCACAGTTGCTGTCGCGGCTGACTGAGGAAGTCGACGCTGGCGGATCTGAATGGCGGCAGGCCACGATCTGGGAAGTGCAGCGCACCCGGCCGGTTCTCGACGCCGCGATGCGGCGCACAAAGACGCGAGTCCGATTGGGGGACTGGGTCATTCCGGAGGACACCAACTTGATAATCAGTATCCGACTGGTCCAAGAGTCAGAAGAGAGCTTCCCGGACGCGGCGTCGTTCAACCCGGGCCGATTCGTCGGCACCGGTTCGAAGCCCGCCGCGTGGATTCCGTTCGGCGGCGGCGTCAACCGTTGTGTCGGCGCAGGGTTCGCCAACATGGAGATGGACGTCGCCCTGCGCACAATGCTGCGCGAATTGCGTTTCGCGCCAACCGATGCACCGGGCGAACGACGGCACTGGCGCGGTGTGGCGACCGTGCCGGCACGGGGCGCACGAGCGGTGGTCTACCGGCGGACCGCTGAGGCGTCCAGGGATAGAGACTCTGCTTCGGTGGCCGACCACGGTGGCGCATGATGCGCCTGGCATACTCGCCGCTGTGACTAGCACTCTCAGTCGGTACATCAAGGCCGTCGACCCTTTCCCGGGGTTGAAAATAGCCATGAACAAGTACTGGTACCCCTTCATCACCCGCCGGTGGGAAAACGAAGACATCACCTTTCTCAACTGGGGCTATGAGGAAGATCCGCCGCTGGGACTGCCGCTGGCCCCTGAGGATGAGCCCAACCGGTACTGCATCCAGCTTTACCACCGCACGGCGACCCAGGCGGATCTCGGCGGCAAACAAGTGCTGGAGGTCAGCTCCGGACACGGCGGTGGAGCCGCGTATCTGGTACGGACGTTGCGCCCGGCCTCCTACACCGGGCTGGACTACAACCCGGACGGCGTGGCATTCGCCCAAAAAAGACATCACCTACCGGGGCTGGATTTCGTGCACGGCAACGCCGAAAGCATGCCCTTTCCCGATGAGTCCTTCGACGCGGTGGTCAACGTCGAGGCCTCGCACGCCTACCCTCACTTTGACCGTTTTCTTCCTGAAATGGTGCGGGTGCTGCGTCCGGGAGGTCATTTCCTCTACGCCGATTTCCGCGGGTTCCTCGAATATGACGATTGGGATGCAGCCCTGGCCGACATGCCAATGCGGATGGTGTCGAAGCGCGAGATCAACACGGAGGTGCTGCGCGGGCTGGACAAGAACTCGCCGCGGTACCAGGACCTGGTCGTTAAACATGTGCCCAGGTTCATGCGGCCCTTCGGCCGCCTGTTCACCGGTTTGCCCGGCACGATGATGTACCGCCAACTGCAACGTGGACAGCTTTCGTACCGGATGTACCACTTCATCAAAGATTGAGGCGGGAGCGTCAGCCACTCGCGCGGTGGTACGAAACCGCCGCGCGGGAGCGACGTGCACATGGTCTAGATCCGTGCGGCAGGTTGGCCACGACGTAAAGGGGCGAGGATCCTCGTGTGGGCTACGCGCTACGGCTGCAGCCCTCGAGAACCGACCGAGTGTGCGAACTCGACTGGCAGATCGCCGTATGATGCTGACCTGCAAAAACACTGGTGGGCGCGGACGGTATCGAACCGCCGACCGCTGGTGTGTAAATCGCCGCCAAGTCGTCCACCGCGTTCTCGACGGTGCCATAGTGTCTCCAAAGGGCCAGTTCAACGGCTTCTAGTGTTCGTGCTGTCTGAGGCTTGTCGGCCTGTCTCTGCCCGTCTTGGCACACTCTTGGCACAACGGGGGTTTTGATCGTCAGCATCAGGAAAAGCGTCGCCAGCGGTAAGACAGCCGCGAGTGAGCTCCACGCCAGCGAGTGGGCGACGGGATCAAGGATCTGGCGATACATGTCAGGCACCTTCCGGACGTGTGAGTTTTGTTGTGGGTGCGGATGTCGATCGCTGCACGAAGAGGACGACAAGATTGTGCGCCGTCTCCGAGATGCCATCGGCGCGAAGGACTTTGAATGCTCGTGGGTCGAGGGCGCGGCCCTGTCAACCGAGGACGCGATCGCCTACGCCTAGCGTGGAGGCGGCGAACGCAAACCCGGCCCAGTGGAGCGCCGCTAGCTGAGCGGCGACGAGCGCACCCAACAGCGTCCAGCGGGAGGACAGTCCCAAGCCTTGGTGGACCAGGTGTAGCCGGATCATTTCATCAACGAACCCGTTGCGGCAGCGGCGCTTTCTGATTCCGGCAGTGACACCATCTCGAGTTGGGCGAGGTTGGCGGCCACCGTAACCAGCGGCTGCGCGGCCTCGACCACTTCGACGTCGTCGGTCGCCTCGGCGCGCAACGCCCGCACGAATTCCCCGGCGATCGGCTTCCTAGGCGTGTCGCTGTGTCCCGAGATCTGTTTGGTAACGAATTCCATATGCGCTTCTAACACAGCCCGTGCGGTTGGGTACGTGCCGAGTGGCGGCAGCGTCCTGATGTCGGCGATCATGTCCGCCGCCAGGCGCACCCAGGCGGCTCGGTTGGCAGCCCTGACCACCGGGGTACGCAGGTCGGCACCGGCGCCGGTCTCCGAAAGATAATGGCGTACAGCGTCATCGATTCGTCGCCAACCCACCACTGCATCGTGGCTCAGGGCCGCGACGTTGGCATCACTTTCCTCCGAACGGCCACCGGTGACACGTAGCACGGCCGCCTGAAGATAGCGCACATTGACATCGAGTGCGGCTCTGATCACAGCCGACACCGCAGCCGTGGCACCCCTGGGCCACAGCAGCAGCGATACGCCCATACCCACGGCCGCGCCCATCGCGATGTCTTCGATGCGAAGCAGACCGATGCGCCAGCCAGCAGGGGCCGTGAGGTTGAGGATGATCAACAGACTCAACGCGGCCATGGCCTGAGCGACAATGAACGAAACGAAACGCGGCAGGTAGGTCGACCCGAATACCGTGATCGGCACCAGCAGCCACAGCACCGCTGGTTGTACACCGGCCACGCCAATGAGCACCCCGCCGAGGACGATGCCCAACGTAGTACCCACCACAGCCTGAACGACCCTGGTTCTGGTGCTGAGCGCACTGCTACTGAGCACCACCATGGTTCCCACCACGACCCAGAAGCCATGCTCGACCAGATGCAGATGAGTGACGGCGACAGCCAGAGCCAACCCGACGCCCGTGCGAAGGCCGTTATGTGCCGCCACCGAACGGGCGGCCAGAAACGCGGTAACAACCGTAGTGCCGGCTACGGTCTCCGGCGACAGCCGATCGGCGAAGCCGGTGGGTGGCAGTTGTAGGCCGAGGGCCCGGGCCCACACCGGTCGGGCATCGGCCGCGCCGGCTGCGGCGATGACCCTGCCCGTCAATCCGATGGTTGTCGCGATTACTCGGCACGCCAGCAGCTGCCGGCCCGTCGCAACCGCCGCTGCGTCGTCCGGAGCGCTGAGGATCAGTAGCACGTCGCCGCGGTAACGGCCACGTGCCAGCGACCGCAATCGGCGAAGTGTCTGGTCGAGAGCGGCGCGATTCGCGGCGCGATGGGCTACTTGCGATACATCGAGCAACCGAGCGCAGCACCGCAAGACGTCGATGGCCGGCGGTTTCACCGGCCCCAATGTCGCCCCGGTGTGGTCGTCGACGAGATCGGCGACCAGTTGGAGAAAGTCGACGACGCGTACCAGTGCCCGGCTGCCGGCGCTAAGGCCGACCGGCCGGTAGCTGGCAGCCAGGAAGTTGGCCCGCAGCCCGTCCATTGCCACGGTCACGTCCGCGGCCGAGCCGACGCCCTCGATCCGGTCGGCCAGCGCCGCGCACACTCGTCCGACGTGACGGCGCAGTTCGTTGTAGTGCCGTGGGGGAAGGAAGAACAACGCCGCCGGCACGCATATCACGACGGCGATCAGCCAACCCAGCAGCCGCTCGCTGATTGGCCCGACCGGTGTGCAGACCGGCCAGACGTACGACAACAGGATCGCGCGTTGACCGGCGGACATCGTCGCACTGGCCACACCGGCCAGTGTCACCGCCACGCCGAAGAAAAACATGAACGTCACCGCGAGCCAGGCAATGGGGGCAAGCAAGGTGCCGATTGTGATCAGAAGACTCATATTGAAGGCCAAGCCGAGGTAAGCCACCCCACGCTGCTGTCGATTGCCGGGAAACTCGGTCGTCACCAGCAGCCAAAAGGCGCCCAGCAACGTGAATAGTGGTGCCACGGTGCCCCCCACAACGACGACAGTGAACCCGGCCGCAAGAGGTATCACTATCGCCGCACGCATGGCGCGTCGCAGCGCCTCACGCTCTGGATCTTTGATACGCAATAGCTCCACAGTTCGCCGGATCGGCTGGCCCCGGATCAGCATGACTGGATGGTAAAGGCGGTTGCGAATCCTTGTATCGCTCAACGAGCGGCCATTGCTATCGGGCTCCGCAGCGAAGGTGCGCCGCCGACCCATGCCGGTCTAGCCCCCCTGACCTGCTGAAACTCTGTGGAGCTAAGGGGATTCGAACCCCTGCCCGTTCCTGCAAAAATGGGCTCTGAGC
>Ga0209656_10000071_pt1 | contig 64330 bp, 58 predicted proteins | sample BogFormECP12_OM2_FD_188239 | JGI IMG/M metagenome (GOLD analysis project Ga0209656, IMG submission 188239) | Bog forest soil microbial communities from Calvert Island, British Columbia, Canada - ECP12_OM2 (SPAdes) (version 2) | ecosystem: Environmental > Aquatic > Freshwater > Wetlands > Bog ...
GCTTTTTTGGCCGGTGTCTTTTTGGCGGGAGCCTTCTTCGCCGGAGCCTTCTTGGCCGGAGCCTTCGCCGCGGCCTTCTTCGCCGGCGACTTGCCGCCATCCGACCGCGCCTTCACACTGGCCTCCAGCTTGGCGAGCAGATCGGAGACGTCTTCGGTCTCGTCGAGCTCCTTAGGCCGCTCTTCAGTGGTAAAGGCTTCTCCGCCTTCGAGTTTGGCCTGCACCAACTCGTGCAACTGCTCCTGATAGTCGTCGTGATAGCGGTCCGGGTTGAAGTCGTCGGCCATCGACTCGACCACCTGCCCGGCCATCTTGAGTTCCGCCGGTTTGATGTCGACCTTCTTGTCCAGCACCGGGAAGTCGGGGTCGCGAATCTCGTCCGGCCACAACAGCGTGTGGATGACCATTACTTCGCGCTTGCTGAAATCCTTGACCCGCAAGGCCGCAAGTCGGGTCTTGTTGCGCAAGGCGAAATGGACGATCGCCACCCGCTCAGTCTCGGCCAGCGTCTTGGCCAGCAGGACATAGGATTTGGTGGACTTGCCATCCGGCTCAAGGAAGTAACTGCGGTCGTACATCATCGGGTCGAGTTCGTTGGCCGGGACGAATTCCAGCACTTCGATTTCGCGGCTGCGTTCTTCGGGCAGCGTCGCGATGTCGTCGTCGGTGATCACCACCATCTGGCCGTCGTCGGATTCGTATGCCCGCGCGATATCGCGGAACTCGACGACTTCACCGCATACTTCGCACACCCGCTTGTACCGGATGCGGCCATTGTCCTTGGCGTGCACCTGATGAAACTTGATGTCGTGGTCCTCGGTCGCGCTGTACACCTTGACCGGGACGTTGACCAGCCCGAAGGAGATCGAACCCTTCCAGATGGAACGCATACAGTCAGTATGCCCATACGGCCATCCCGATACGCGCCTAACGACGCGCCGGCTTCCTGCCGGTCACGTACCAGGTTTCGACGGGACCTGCCCCCTTGACCTCGATCGTCCCGCGAGCCTGGCAATCGAATTCATCGCCGACCAGGTCGAACGTATTGCGCGTGATGTGAATGACGCCGCTTTGGCCGTGAGACTCCATGCGGCTGGCCATATTGACCGTCTCGCCCCAGAGGTCGTAGATGAATTTTCGGCGGCCGATGACGCCCGCGACCACCGGGCCGGAGTTGATGCCGATACGAAAGGTCAGTCTTCGCCCGCCAAAGGTCCGCGTGCCGATCTCGGCCTGCATATCGAGCGCGAAGTTCACCAGAGCCTGGGCGTGATCAACGCGCGGGCGTGGCACCCCCGCGGCGACCATGTAACAGTCGCCGATCGTCTTGATCTTCTCCAGGTCGTACTTGTCGACGAGATCGTCGAAGCACTCGAACACGTCGTTGAGCAGGTCGACCAGAGTGAGCGGCATCATCGTCGCCGCCATCGGGGTGAATTCGACGATATCGGCGAACAGGATGGTGGCCTCTTCGTAGTGGGCCGCGATCGCGCGCGGTTCCGTCTTCAGCGACTCGGAGATCTCCTTCGGCAGGATGTTCAGCAGCAGCATCTCCGAGCGTTGCTGGAAGAAGTTGCGGCGGCGGACGAAGTACTGCAGCAGCCCGAAGACGACCGCGATCACCGATCCAAGGTTGAGCACGAAGAACCACGTCACGAACGCCTCGGGCAGGTTTGCCTGCGTCAGATGGGGCTGCAGGAGCGCAGTGGCAAGCAGCAGCGCGAGGAATCCGACGATCCAAAGCACGGTCCGCTTCGGCTCTTCGAGCAACAGCGAACCCAGCGGACACAATGCGGCCCAGATGATCACCACGCTGGATTGCCGAAAGCCGCCAAGCGCGATCGTCACCAGCCACGGCAGGATCAGGATCAACAGCAGTTGGGTGAAGCGATAGAACTTGAGATTGCGGGATACGGCGAACAAAGCCGTGTTCACCGGCGTGAAAACGGAATAGAACGCGGGTGCGGCAGCGGCAAGCGGGGCGTCCAGCACAAAATAGATGACGCTCCACAGCACCGTGAGCGGTAGCGTCCCCGCACACAGCGCAACTGCGAGACGTTTCTGCAAAGCGGTTTCGTCGGAATCGGTCGCCGCTGCGCCGATTCGCCCGGCCCACGCAAAACCAAGACGCATAGTGACCCCTTGCTGACCGCTAGGTTAGCTGGGGACGGCCTCCGCTACGGGCTTTCAGTCGGGTCGGGCGGCGGCGGCGTCCAACGCGGCCCGGTCCGGCAGGTCGGCACCTGCCCGGGCGACGGTCAGCGCCGCCACATCGCTGGCCGCCTCGAGCGCCGTTGTCAGCGCATCCAGGTCGATACCGGCGAGCTCGGCCCGTCGCTGCGCACCCAACAAGCCTCCTGCCCACAGCGCGTCGATCAGGCCGACCATGAACGCGTCGCCGGCGCCGACGGTGTCGACCACCTGCACCGGTCGGGCCGGCACCCGCACCTCACCGGCGGCGCAGACCGCCGCCGCACCATGGTCGGCCATCGTCATGGCGACGACAGCGGGACCCAGCGCCAGCCAGGTTTGGGCGACCTGCTCGGGCGGACGATCGGGGTCGATCCAGCGCAGGTCCTCCTCGCTGACTTTGACGATGTCGCTGCGCTCGACGAGATGCTCGATGCGTTGGCGCGCCAGCTCTCGGTCGGCGATCAATGATGGACGCACGTTGGGATCGAAAGTGGTTGTCGCCGAGACATGGTAGGTGTCGACCAGCGCCGCAACAGCCAGGCAGCCCGGTTCCTGCACGGCGGCAATCGATCCGGTGTGCACGAACAGCGGCGGCGCCACCATCGGGGTACCGGAAAGCTGCCAGTCCAGATCGAACACATAGTCGGCTGAGCCGTCCGCACCGAGGGCCGCTCGCGCCGTCGCCGTCCGGTCGGTGGCTTGACTTCCCGAAACAAGCTGCACCCCTGCGGCATTGACGTACTCGGCGATACGCCGACCGTGTGGGTCGTCGCCGATGCGGGTCAGGAAATCGACGTCGCGGCCCAGCCGGCCCAGCCCGACGGCGACGTTGAGAGGGCTACCGCCGACATGCTCAGCGGTGATCTGTCCGTCGCGCTCGACGATGTCGATCAGCGATTCGCCGATCACCAGGCCGCGGCTCATCGCAGTAAAGCCTCCAGTGTCGCCCGAGCGCCCTTGCTGTGCAACGAATCCAGCGCCCAGCGGTAGGCCTCGACGAAGCGAGGTTGGCGGGCCAGATCCCCGAACACCGCGGTGATCTCGATGAACGCGGTGGGATTCTCGTGCTGCGATCGGGCAATCGGCAGCAGCGAGTCCGTCAGTTGGTCCACCACCTCGATCGGCTTACCCCACTCGTCGACGCCTTCGGCGTAGCGGGCCCAGCTGGCCACCGTCGCCGCGGCCAGCCGAACCGATCCATCGCCGGCCAGATTGTCGCGGACCACCGGGAGCAGCCACTTCGGGATGCGATCCGACGAGTAGGCGCACAGCCGCGCAACGGTGTCGCGCACCCCTGGGTTGGCGAACCGCTGGATCAGCGTGCGGCTGTAGTCGTACAAGTCGATCCCGGGCACCGGCGCCAGCGTCGGGATGGCCTCGAAATCGAAATAGGAAAGCAGGAATTCGGCAATCAGCGGATCGCGAGCCGCCTCGTGGACGAACTCGAAGCCGCACAGATGGGCGAAGTAGCAAAGGGACTGATGCCCCGCGTTGAGCAGTCGCAGCTTCATCGACTCGTACGGGACGACATCCTCGACCAGCAGCACGCCCGCCTGCTCCAACGGCGGCCTGCCATCGGAGAAGTCGTCTTCGAGGACCCACGCCGTGAACGGCTCGGCCACCACCGGCCACCGGTCGTCGACTCCGAAGTCGCGCCGCACCGCGGCGGCCATCTCCAGTGTGGTGGCCGGGGTGATCCGGTCCACCATCGAACTCGGGAAACGGGTGTGTTCGGCCACCCATTCGGCGAGCCCGGGATCCCGGCGTTCGGCGTGCGAGAGGATGGCCCGCCGCGCGACCTCTCCGTTGCTCTCGATGTTGTCGCACGACACGATTGTCGGCGCGGCGATCTCGCGGTCGCGACGCCTGGCCAGCGCCTCGGTGATCAACGAGAACGCGGGTCCGTCGGGGTCGCGGTAACCGCCCTCGGTGATGGTCATCGAAATGATCCGGGTGGACGCCGCGGCCAGCACCTCGAGCGCTGCCGCCGGATCGTCCGGGGCGTAGCGATAGTCGATGATCGAGCCGATCACTTGTGCGTCCCGGCTGCCGTCCGGGTTTTCCAGGATCAGCGTGTAGAGCCCGTCCTGGTCACGCAGGACGTCGCGCATTGGCCAGTCGGCGGGCAGCACCCCCACCCCGCAGATGCCCCACTCGCGCGCCAAGCCCCGCTGCAGCAACCGGTCGATGTACATGGCCTGATGCGCGCGGTGAAAGTGACCGGCCCCGATATGCGCGATACCGACGCCGATGCTGCCGCGGTCATAGGTCGGCGCAGCGATGGGCAGCCTTGTCAGCGCTGCATTGTTCAGGTTCATCGCGCTAGCCACGATTGCACAACTCCTCCCGGGCCGAGGCCCGAATCGTCATTCGTGAGCGGCGCACGCCTACTTGAGCGAGGCACCCCCACCTGTGACGGTCGATAACATGAGGACATCAGCGAGAGCGCGCCACGAGTCGGTTATCGCGACGGCGCCAGCATCAATCAATTCCTCACTGCGGCAATGTCGTTCGTCGGCCGACACAAACATCAGGTTGCCGACGGTCAGGTACCCGGCCGCGACCGCGGAGGTGACGCCGGCCACGGAGTCTTCGATGGCCAGCCCTTGTTCGGCGTCGATGCCCAGTGCCTGGCCGGCATGCAGATACACCGCGGGGTCGGGTTTGCTTGTCGGCACGGGAAGGGAATCCTCGGCACTGAAGCGCACCTCCACCGGGATGAGCGGATCAAGACCGGTCGCAGTGAAACAGGCCTTCAACCGCATGAGAGCGCTGGAGCTGACGGCCGTCAGCGCGTACCGCGATGCGAGGTCTCGCAATGGTTCAAGCACCTGTGGATCCGGCGTAAGCGTGGCGGCCAGATGAGCGGTGACCTCTTCGCGTTCTTGGCGCACCCAGTCCTCGAGTTCGTCGCGCGCCTGGTCCATGGGCACTTCGCTCGCCACGGCCAGGTCGACAGCGGTGCTGCGAAAGTTCTTCCCGACAGCCTTCTTGCGCAGCTCCTCTGCGGTGAATGGGGCCGGCACGCCGAACCGGGCCAGAAACCGATTGATCACCTCGACCGAGGCGGCGAATGCCGGTCTCTCCGAAGGGAAGAGGTTGTCATCGGCGTCACAGAGCAAGGTGGTGATCGGTGATGGGTCGAATGGGCGCCCAATGCTTATTCCCTGGTTCATTACGACACCAACTCCCGCGCATCGTCCCGCAACGCTTGGCGCAGCGTGGGTATCACGCCGTGCTCATCGATGCCCGTAATCATGTCGGCCAGGCGCTCCGTGAACGTCGGAATCAAACGCAGCTCGGCGAAGATTTCGTGCCGCAGCAACGGATAGGGATTGTTGCCTTCCATGGTCGCCAACTTAGTCAGCAATGTCGACTGTGGATCGTCGAGGCGGATTTTGGAACCCTTGAGGTCGTAGCCGCGCACGTACCGGGCCCACCCGGCCAGGGCCATCATCAGCAGCGTGTGTGGTCTGTCCTGCGCGATCGCCTCCTGCAGGGACGGCAGCAGAAACGACGATATCTTCGTCGATCCCCGTCGAGCCAACCTCGACAACTGGTCGCTCATCCGGGGATTGCTGAGTCGATCGAGCAAGGTGTCCCGATAGTCGGGTGTGTTCATCCCAGGGACCGCCGGTAACAGTGGCTGAATCTCATCGCGCATGAGCTGCTCGATGTAATCGAAGATGACGTCGTCCCTCATTGCCTCGTCGGTGCGCCGGTAGCCGGCCAGCGTGCCCAAACACGCCATCGCGATGTGGGTTCCGTTGAGCATGCGGGTCTTGACTTGCTTGTGGTCGCTGACATCGGACACGAACTGCGCGCCGACCTCGTCGAGCGGCGGTCGGCCCTTGCTGAAGGTGTCCTCGATGATCCATTGGCAATACGGCTCGGTCACCACCGGCCACTTGTCGGCGATGCCAAATGTCTCCTCGACGAACTGTCGCTCCGACTTCGAGGTCTGAGGGGTGATGCGGTCGACCATGGTCGACGGGAACGCGACGTTTGCGTCGATCCAGCGGGCAAGCCCGGGGTCTCGTAATGAAGCGAACGACACCAGCGCGGTGCGCGCCGCCTGCGTGTTGTCCGGAATGTTGTCGCAGCAGAGCACCGTAAAGGGTGCAATACCGGCACGGCGGCGCTGGTCGAGCGCCGCGGTGAGGTATCCCCACGCGGTGGCAAAGGAATTCGAGGCTACGAGATCGGCACGCACGTCGGGGTTGGCGGCGTCGAACTCGCGGGTGACCGGATCCAGGAAGTAGCCATTGCCGGTAATTGTCAGGCTGACGACGCGGGTTTTGGGATCGACCAGAGCGGCACGGACCGCAGCGGTGTCCTTCGGTGCATAGTGACAGCAGCCGATCGACCCGACGACGCGTGCCGTTTGGTGGTTATGGCCACGTTGCACGACGGTGTAAAGCCCGTCCTGAGCGGACAGCACATCTTTCACATCGCGGGAGCGAAGGCTGACGCCGGTCACCCCCCACTCGTTGGAAATGCCCGAGCAGGCGAGGTCGTCGAAGTAGACGGCCTGATGTGCGCGGTGAAAATTACCTGCGCCGATGTGTACAACACCCCGTTGAAGGGTAGACCGGTCGTAGGTCGGCACTTCGATTCGTTGCGAATGCAGTCCCAGTGTCGCGTTGCTTAGCGGGACGCCGGCGTTGCGGCGCCAAGGAATTACAGTGGCCATCCGCCGGGCGTGCCCGATGCGATGGCCCGTCTAACGCTTTCGTGTCCTACGTCACGATAATTTACGTCTAGGCAATAATCGGTTGTGACAAGGCGCTTTCGGTGCTGCAAAGCGTAAGTTAAATCACATGGCGTCGCGGGTGAAGCTGACCAACGCCGACAAGGTGCTCTATCCCGCCACCGGAACCACAAAAGCCGACATCTTCGCTTACTACACCGGCATCGCCGAGGTGATGGTGCCGCACATTGCCGGCCGCGCCGCCACCCGCAAGCGCTGGCCCAACGGCGTCGAGGAACCGTCGTTCTTCGAAAAGCAACTGGCTTCGTCGGCACCGGACTGGCTGCCGCGCGCCACTGTGGCGCACCGATCCGGGACGACCACCTATCCGATCATCGACAGCGTCGACGGCCTGGCCTGGATCGCTCAGCAGGCCGCACTCGAGGTGCACGTACCGCAGTGGCGGTTTGAAGCTGAGTGGACCCGCAACGGCGAGGAACTCAAGCCGGGGCCGGCGACTCGGCTGGTGTTCGACCTCGACCCGGGCCAGGGCGTGACGATGGCTCAGCTCGCCGAAGTGGCGCGCGCGGTGCGCGACCTGATCGCCGATATAGGGCTGACCACATTCCCACTCACCAGCGGCAGCAAGGGGCTGCACCTTTACAGCCCGCTGGGCAAGCCGGTAAGCAGTCGCGGCGCGGTGGTATTGGCCAAACGTGTTGCACAGCAACTGGAAAAGTCGATGCCCAACCTGGTCACCGCGACGATGACCAAGAGCCTGCGAGCCGGCAAGGTGTTCTTGGACTGGAGCCAGAACAACGGATCGAAGACCACCATCGCGCCGTACTCGCTGCGCGGCCGCGAGTACCCGACCGTCGCCGCCCCGCGTAGCTGGGAGGAACTCGACGACAAGAAACTTCGCCAGCTGCGCTACGACGAAGTGCTGAAAAGGGTCGAGCGCGACGGAGACCTGCTGGCGCCACTGGATGCCGACGTCAGGACCCCGGATCGGCTGACCAAATACCGCAGCATGCGCGACGCTTCGAAAACTCCCGAACCGGTTCCCAACGCCGAACCTGCTGCCGGTCAAGGCAATACGTTCGTCATTCAAGAGCACCACGCCCGCCGGCTGCACTACGACTTTCGCCTCGAACGCGACGGCGTCCTGGTGTCCTGGGCCGTGCCGAAGAACCTGCCCGAAACCACCGCGGTCAATCACCTGGCGGTCCACACCGAAGACCACCCGCTGGAGTACGGCAGCTTCGAGGGCACCATCCCGAAGGGGGAGTACGGCGGCGGCAAGGTGATCATTTGGGACTCCGGCACCTACGACGCGGAGAAGTTCCAGGACTCCGGCGAGAAGGGTGAAGTCATCGTCACACTGCACGGCCGGCGGATCTCCGGGCGATACGCGCTGATTCAGACCAACGGCGACCAGTGGCTGGCGCATCGGATGAAGGACCAGAAAATTTTTCAGTTCGACGAGCTGGCCCCGATGCTATCCACGGAAGGTTCGGTGGCGGACCTGAAAGCATCGCAGTGGGCGTTCGAGGGCAAGTGGGATGGTTACCGGCTGCTCGTTGATGCCGACCACGGCGCGGTGCGGCTGCGATCCCGCAACGGGCGCGACGTCACCACGGAATACCCCCAATTACATTCACTCGCTGATGATCTCGGCGACCACCATGTCGTTCTCGACGGCGAGGTCGTTGCGCTGGACGCTTCCGGTGTGCCGAGATTCACCGAAATGCAGAACCGCGCGCGGGCGACTCGCATCGAGTTCTGGGCCTTCGACCTGCTGTATCTGGACGGGCGGTCGTTGTTGCGGGCCCGCTACCGCGACCGCCGTCAAATGTTGGAAACCCTTTCCGGCGCGGGCGGTCTGATCGTTCCCGACCTGTTGCCCGGTGACGGCGCCGAGGCGCTGGACTACTCGCGGAAGCAGCAGTGGGAGGGGGTGATCGCGAAAAAGCGCGACTCCACCTACCAGCCGGGCCGTCGCTCGATGTCGTGGATCAAGGACAAACACTGGAACACCCAGGAAGTCGTCATCGGCGGTTGGCGCGCCGGCGAGGGTGGGCGCACCAGCGGTATCGGTTCGCTGCTGATGGGCATTCCGGCCGCGGGTGGACTGCATTTCGCCGGACGGGTGGGCACCGGGTTCACCGAACGCGACCTGGCCAGTCTCAAGAAGACGCTGGCGCCGTTGCACACCGACGAATCCCCTTTCGACGCTGTACTTCCCGCCCGCGACGCCAAGGGTGTGACGTTCGTGAAGCCGACATTGGTCGGCGAAGTTCGCTACAGCGAATGGACATCTGACGGCCGGCTGCGTCAACCCAGTTGGCGTGGGCTACGGCCCGACAAAGAACCGAATGAGGTGGTACGGGAATGAAATGGGTTACCTTCAAAGACAATAACGGCGAGCGGGTTGGGGTGCTTTCCGGCGATGAGATCCACGCGCTGCAGCCGGGTCTAAGCCTGCTCGAACTGATCGGGCACGGCGCTGCCGAATTGCGGGAGGCGGGGGAGGACGCACTACGATCGGCGCCGACGGCGCGTCTGGATCAAGTGACACTGATGGCGCCCATCCCGCGGCCGCCGTCGATTCGGGACAGCTTGTGCTTCCTCGACCACATGCGCAACTGCCAGGCGGCGATGGGCGGTGGCCGGGTGCTCAAGGACAGCTGGTACCAAATTCCGGCGTTCTACTTCGCCTGCCCGTCGACCGTTCTCGGCCCGTATGACGACGCTCCGATGGCGCCCGGAAGCGCTTGGCAAGACTTCGAATTGGAAATCGCCGCGGTCATCGGAACGACGGGGAAAGACTTCTCGGTGGCCGAGGCCGAGCAGGCGATCATCGGCTACATGATCTTCAACGACTGGTCGGCGCGGGATCTGCAAATGCTGGAAGGGCAATTGGCGATCGGGCAGGCAAAAGGCAAGGACAGCGGAGTCACCCTGGGCCCGTATCTGGTCACACCCGACGAGCTCGAGCCGTACCGCCGCGACGGCAAGCTGAGTCTCGAGGTGACCGCACTGGTCAACGACACTGTGATCGGTGCCGGCTCGACTGCTGCGATGGACTGGAGCTTCGCCGAAGTGATCGCCTACGCATCCCGCGGGGTGACGTTGCGGCCCGCCGACGTTTTCGGTTCCGGAACGGTGCCGACGTGCACACTGGTCGAGCACCTCGACGCCGCGGCGCCGGAATCGTTCCGCGGCTGGCTACACGACGGCGATGTTGTCACGCTCAAAGTCCATGGACTCGGCGAGACCCGCCAGACAGTTCGCAAAACCCCTGCCCCGCAACCACTACCGGCACGATCCAACCCCGACGCGGTCCCGGCCGCCAAGAGGGTCAACGCGGCGCCGGCGAAAATCCCGTATACCCGTGGGTTGCACGAGGTCGCCGACCGGGCGTGGGCATGGATGCTGCCGGACGGCGGATACGGCTGGAGCAACGCCGGGCTGGTCGCCGGCGACGGCGCGTCGCTACTGGTCGACACCCTCTTCGACCTGCCGCTGACGCGCGAAATGCTGGCCGCGATGGCGCCCATCACCGACCGCGCGCCGATCACCGATGCGCTGATCACCCACTCCAACGGTGACCACACCCACGGCAACCAACTGCTGGACCGTTCGGTGCGGGTGATCGCCGCCAAGGGCACCGCCGAAGAGATCGCCCACGGAATGCGACCCGAGATGCTGGTGATGACCCAGACCGCCGACCTCGGCCCGGTGGCGACCGCATATCTGCGAGAACGGTTCGGGCCCTTCGATTTCGGCGGCATCACCGTGCGCAACGCCGATCAGACCTTCGACGACCAGCTCACCATCGAGGTCGGCGGCCGCGAGGTGCACCTGGTGAATCTGGGCCCCGCACACACCGCCGCGGATTCGGTGGTGCACGTGCCGGACGCCGGGCTGCTGTTCGCCGGGGATCTGCTGTTCATCGGCTGCACGCCGATCGTATGGGCCGGTCCGATTGCCAATTGGGTCGCGGCCTGCGACGCGATGATCGCGATGGATGCGCCGACGGTAGTCCCGGGCCACGGTCCGGTCACCGGCGCCGACGGGATCCGCGCGGTCCGTGGGTATCTCGTTCACGTCTCCGAGCAAGCCGAAGCCGCCTACCGCAAGGGCCTGTCGTTCGTCGAGGCGGCCGATACCATCGACCTCGGCGAGTACGCCAGCTGGCTGGACGCCGAGCGCGTCGTCGTCAACGTTTACCAGCGGTATCGTGAACTCGACTCTGACACACCGCAATTGCCGGCGATGGGATTGCTGGCGATGCAGGCCGACTGGTTCGCCAAGCACTCATGAGGACACGCGGCTAGCGCCGGGTCGCCCGAACGAAGGTGATCGAGGCGGGCGCGCCCGCCTGCGCTTCGGCCGCCAGCGGCGCCAGTCCCGCCGTCGCGAACAGGTCGTCGAGCAACGATGTTGCGGCGTCCCAGCCTTCGGCCCGCAGGTGCGCCGCGACATCGGTGTGCTCGCCGGGGTAGGTCAAGTCGGGGATGTGCAGGTCCAGGCCGTGTTCGCGCCAGCGGTCGGTCATGAGCTTGGCCTGCCGCTGCTGCTCCTCGGTCTGGCCGCGCACCGAGCCGTAGTCAGCGGCGAATCTGCTGCCCGCGGCGCTGAGCGCGGTGACGTGGTCCAGCAGACGAACTTCGGCCTCGGGCGGCAGAAATCCGATGAGGACCCCCTCGGCCAGCCATGCCGTCGGCTGGACGGGATCGAAGCCCGCGCTTTGCAGCGCCGTCGGCCAATCCTCGCGAAGGTCGATGCCGACCGTGCGATGCTCGGCGCCGGGTACGGCGCCGAGCTCGGACAGTGTCGTGGTCTTGAACTCGATGACCTCGGGCTGATCGATTTCGTAGAGGGTGGTGCCCGCCGGCCAGGACAGCCGATACGGGCGGGCATCCAGGCCCGACGCCACGATCACCACCTGACGTACTCCCGCGGCGACGGCTTGCGCGAAGTAGTCGTCGTAAAAGCGGGCTCGGGCGGCGAACGTGTCGACCATGCGGGGAAACCCGGCGCCGTCGTCGACGTCGGCGAAATCCAGCTCGCCGCTGGCCACCTTGGTGAACAGGTCCAGCCCGACGGCGCGGACCAGCGGCTCGGCGAACGGGTCGTTGATCACCGGATCGGGACGTCGGCTGGCCGCCGCCCGGGCGGCCGCCACCATGGTCGCCGTGGCGCCGACGCTAGTGGCCAAATCCCATGTGTCGCGGTCAGTTCTTGTCATATCCGCCACCGTAGGCCCCGACTCCAACTGTCTCCCTTACGGTTGCTGTATGACTGCTGTGGAATTGGCAACGCTCGAGGACCAAATCGCGGGTGTCACCCTGAACCGGCCCGAGCGTCTGAACGCCATCGACGGTTCGCTGATCAACGCCATGGACGAAGCATTGGACGTGCTCGAGACCGGGGAGTTCAGGGCGGCGATCCTGACCGGGGCGGGGCGCGGGTTCTGCGCCGGCGCCGACCTGAGCGGCACCGGGGAGGCTTGGACCAAGACCGCGCCACAAACCCCGGCGTTCAAGGTCAGCTACGACGCCCAGGTCCGGCTGGCCGATCTGTACACCCGGCTGTACGAGCTGCCGATACCGGTGATCGCCGCGGTCAACGGTGCCGCGGTCGGCGGTGGGCTGGCGTTCGCGTTGCATTGCGATATCCGGATCGCGTCGCAGCAGGCCCGGTTCGGCTCGGTTTTCATCAAGGCGGGGTTCTCGTCGATGGACATGGGCACCAGCTACCTGCTGCCGAAGATCGTCGGAGCCGGGGTGGCGCGGGAGCTGATGCTGACCGGCCGCATCATCGACGCCGACGAGGCGTACCGGATCAGGCTGGTGCACGAGGTGGTGGCGCCCGACGAGCTGATGACGGCCGCGCTGAAGATGGCCCGCTCTATTGTGGAGAACAACGCCTACGGGGTATGGCAGACCAAGATCGGTCTCAACACCGCGCTGGACGCGCCAAGTCTGCGGCACGCCAAGGAGATTGAGAACCGCACCCAGATCCTGAGCGGATTCACCAACAATCCTCTGGAAGCCGCCAAGGCCCTGATGGAGAAGCGGTCTCCGGTGTGGGATCCGCTGTAGCCGTTAGGCTTTGGCGATCACGTTCTCGGCGAACATCTCCAGATTGCGGATTTTGGCGTCGAGCGGCTCGGTGTCGGTACCCATGATGTAGGGGATCCGGAAACCGACGATGACGTCGGTGACGCCTTTGTCCTCGAGGCGCTTGACGCCGTCGAGGGTGAAGCCGTCGACCGAGATCACGTGGATCTCGAACGGGCCGCTCCTGCCTTCCTCCGCGCGAAGCTGCTTGACCCGCCCGATCAGCCGATCGAGTTCTTCCGGGTCGCCGCCGCCATGCATCCAACCGTCGGCGCGTGCCGCGCGCCGCAATGCGGCATCGGCGTGGCCGCCGATCAGGATCGGAATCGGTTCTGTCGGAGCGGGAGTCATCTTGGTCTTGGGGATGTCGTAGAACTCGCCGTGGAACTCGAAGTAGTCGCCGGTGGTCAGCCCGCGGATGATCTCGATGCACTCGTCGATTCGCTTGCCGCGCTTGGCAAACGGGACACCCATCAACTCGTAGTCCTCGGGCCAGGGGCTGGTGCCGACGCCCAGACCGACCCGGTTGCCGATCAGCGCGACCAGCGATCCGGCCTGCTTGGCCACCAGCGCCGGCGGGCGGATCGGAAGCTTGAGGACGAAGAAGTTGAACCTCAGCGTCGTCGTCACCGCGCCCAGGGCGGCAGTCAGCACGAACGTCTCGATGAACGCCTTGCCGTCCAGGAATTCGCGGTTGCCGTCGGGCGTGTACGGGTATTTCGAGTCCGACTCGAACGGGTAGGCGACGCTGTCGGGAATCGTCATGCTGGCGTACCCGGCCGCCTCGGCGGCCTTTGCCAGCGGGATGTAGTACCTGAAGTCGGTCATCGCCTCCGCATAGCTGAACCGCACGCCGTCTCCTGTCCTCGAATACTACAAATACTGAACTAAATACTAGAGCCGCATTAACAAGCGGCTAACGACCAGGCATGACCTCGCAGCCCGTGGTTCGACGGTACAAAAACTACCCGTCGAGCGGAGCCTTCAGACCGATCCCAACTGTTGCCGGGTTTGCCAGACGGCCGAAGAATTGGCAGCATCGCAATTGGGAGAGGCCGTCGAAGCGACTCCGATTCGGTCGGTGATGTCGTTCCCGTTGTTTGCAGACCACCACAGCGTGGGATCGATGAGCTTCTATACCGAACAACCGAATGTGTTCGACGACGAAGTGGCGGAGTTGGGGCTGATCCTGGCCACGCACACCGCATTAGCGTGGAATACGTTGCGGCGCGACGAGCAGTTCCGCAGTGCCCTGGCGTCCCGCGACATCATCGGCCAAGCCAAAGGCATGATGATGGGGCGATTCAATATCGATGCCGTGCAGGCGTTCGAACTGCTGAAACGGCTCTCACAGAGCTCAAATACGCCGCTTGCGCTCGTGGCCCGCCAGCTCGTCGAGGCCGAACACCCCGACCGATCGGCGGATAATGCACTTGGGGATCAAAGCTGATTTTCCGGGCCGAGAACTGCCCACACTGCCTTTCCGGACGGCAACGGTGTGCTGCCCCAGGCGCGGCAAATCGACGCGACGATCGCCAGACCGCACACCTGGTCGCCACCACGACGAGGATCCTCGTGGCGTGCCGCGGCTATCGAGCTGCCGTCCTGTACCGAAATGGTTACGGCCGTACCGTTGGATTCCAGCACCAGCACTGGCGCACATGCGGTGTGTTGCAGCACGTTCTCGATGAACACATTGACAACCACCGTCGCTACCGGGATCAGGTCGACGTGGGACCAGGCCGCCAGCCATTCGGCCACAAGTTCGCGACCCTTGCGAAGGCTGGCAAGTGAGGATGGCAGTTCCGTGCGGATCCGCCACCGGGTTCCTCGACCAGCGGTGAGACTCCCCAACGCCGCTTCGACAGTGGCGTGCACCGGCACGTAGCGCGTCACACCACTCCATGCGATGGCCTTCCGGCGTTCGGGATGTGCGCAGATCAGAATGATCGGAACGTCGGGCCAGGTGCTGACGTGCCAACGCGCGCTGCTGAACACCTTCCACGAGGACGACGCCGGGACACGGAGAGCGTTGATGTCGACAAGGACGGCGCGCGGCCCGCCTAACGCAGCCTCGATGATGCGGTTTCGTAGTTGCAGATACTTGCTGCCGTCCAAGACGCCTTCAGCGGTGAGCAGGGAAGCGGTTCCCACCGGGAAAGCGGTAACCGCCAGATGGCCAGTAGTCCTAGCCATCGCCTTCGGCCCAGTTGGCGGTGACCCTGCCCAAAGCGAGCAGATTGATTTGAACTAGCATCCCCCCTGGCACGAGGGTCGCTTACCCATGCTGGCAGACGCCAAAACGCAGTTGCGGCTCAAACCTGTGGCGCCGCGCCGACTTCGACGTCTGCCAGCACGAATGGCGGCGCCCCCACCCCGGCGATGGAGTACGTGCCCTGCTGAGTTTCTTCGGTGATGCGCGCTGAGACGCTGCGGTCGCCCACCATCAGAGTCACTGTCCGGACGCGCGCCAGGACATCTGCCGGATATTGGCCGAAAAGTGTTCCCTGCCAGTGATACTGGCCATCTATTGGGTCGATATGTCCGGCTATCCGGACACGCGATTCCGCACAGATGTCGGCCACCGTCACGGTTGCTGGGCCGTCATAGATGTCATCGTGCACGCCGCCGGACGACACCAAGTCGAACGCCGACGGCACCAGGCGACCCGACGAGTTACCTAGGTGCACCCGCTCGTTGAACACCTGTTGACTGCTGCGGCGCACCTCGATGCGAGTGTGCCCGTTCATGAGCTGCAGGCATTCGACGATGTGGCGCATCGACGCCTCGAAGTTCGGCCCCCCGACGACGAAGTAGTTGGGGAAGCCGTGCAACGCGACGCCGAGGTAGGGCTCCATCCCGTCGGTCCAGGCCTGCTGGATGGTCAAGCCGCTGGCGCCGACCAGAGCGTCCCGCGGCAGCCCGGCGCGGACCGCGAACCCGGTGCCGTAAATGACGGCGTCGGCGTCGTGGTGGACACCGTCGGCGGTGCGGATGCCTGCCGCTGTCACCTCGACAATGGGCGGCACCACCACATCGGCCTGCCGGCGTAGATAGCGCCTGGTGCGTCGTGCTTGCGGCACGATCCGGCGGGGCGGAAGCGGGAACACCGTGACCGAGGCTCCTGACCTGGTCAGCCGGCCGATCAACGGCCCGGCGGTGGCGTCGGCGCCTACTACCGCGATGCGCAGGCCGGCCGGGTCGAAGTCCGCGGGGAGTGCCGTCGCATGGAATGAGACGCCGCGAAATTCCCTGCGACCGAAGAGATCTGGAATCCATCGCACCAAAGGCGACGTGCAGGACACGACTACCCGGCCGCGGCAGGCTTCGCCGTCGTTGGCGGTCAGCGTCCAGCTGTCGGTGCCGTCGTCGAACACCGAGCTGATCAACTCGCGGTCGAAGATCACGAAGTCGTCGACGCCGGCGGCCAGCAACTCAGTGCCGACGGATCCGGGCCCGACGATGACGACGCCGTGGCCGTGGTCGATCACAGGAACTTGGTCCGCGTCCAGCCGCGGCGCGCGATCGGGCCCAACAAGCCCACCTCCGTGAGGAACTCGGCCAACGGAGCGAAGCCCGCCACCTGGACTTCGTGGCGATGCGGGCTGGTGCGCGCGGCCCTGCGCGCCTGCCGGCCATCCAGGCCCGCGCGCCGATAGGGGACGGGGTTGCTGAACAGGTAGCGGAAGAAGAATCCGCCCAGGCCGTTGACGTTGCCGACGAACCACCGCTCCGGCCGCCGCATCTGCGGTGTGCGCTTGCGCAGACCGTCGCGCGCGAACTGGATGTGGCGGGCTTCTTCGGTGACGTGAATTCGCATGAGCCGCTGGATGATTGGCTGCAGTTCAGGGTCATCCATCATCTGGCGCTGCAGCGAGTCGAAGATCTCCTCGCCGATCAGCGCGGCCACCCACAGCACCGAGCCGCGGAAAAAGAACGGCAGGGTGTTGATGATGATCCGGTGGTAGAGCCGCGGACGCACCGGCTTGGCGCCGACCCGCTCGATGGCCTTGCCGAACATCACCATGTGGCGGGTTTCGTCGCCGAGTTCGGTCAGCGCGTAGTGCGATGACCGGCTGGTGGGGTCGGTGTGCATGAGTTTGCGCAGCAGCGCCTGATTCAGGATGTTCTCGAACCAGATACCCGCCGACAGGGTGTTCACCAGCTCCTGGCGGGACAGCTCGATGCGCTGGGCGCGGGTCATCTGGTCCCACATCGGCGTGCCGTACAGCGACACTGTTCGCGGTGGCAGGTAGAACTTGTCCGGGTCCAGCGGCGCGTCCCAGTCGATGTCGACGACCGGCAAATACGACTTCTTGACCGACCCCTTGAGCAGGCGTTCGGAGAATTCTTGACGACTGGGGCCAACCGGCTTAACCGCGCTTGTCATTGGCGGCGCTCCTCCTCATCGCTGAAGATGTCGGAACCGATGGTACCGGGTACCGATGGTTTCGACTAGCCCTGGGAGCGGATCGCCGCGCTGCGGGCCGACGCCCGTGCAGGTCACGGTGGGATCATGGACACCTATTTGTTGCGATCCGCGGAGTAGTTTCACTCCCGTGAGGTCATTTTTCGTCCGCGCGGTGTTGACGGGATTCGCCCTCTGGGTGGTCACCCTCGTCGTCCATGGGGTCAGCTTTGTCGGCGGCGACAGCACGTTGCAGCGGGTCGGCATCATTTTCGTCGTCGCGGTGATCTTCGGTCTGGTCAATGCGTTCATCAAGCCGATCGTGCAGATCCTGTCGATCCCGCTGTACATCCTGACGTTGGGCCTGTTCCACATCGTCGTCAATGCGCTGATGCTGTGGATCACCGCGCGGATCACCGCTCACCTCACCCCCCATTGGGGCTACCTGGAGATCGTCCACTTCTGGTGGAATGCGATCTGGGCGGCGATCGTCCTGTCGATCGTCAGCTGGGTGCTGTCGCTGGTTGTTCGCGACGTGAGGCGCACAGCCCGGCGCTGACCGGCACACTGGATGCATGCCCGAACTGCCCGAAGTCGAAGCGCTGGCCGATCACCTGCGCCGCCACGCCGTCGGCAGGACCGTCGGGCGCGTCGACGTCGTGGCGTTCTCGGTGCTCAAAACCTTCGATCCGCCGATCAACGCGCTGCACGGTCTGACCGTCACCGGCGCCGACCGGTGGGGCAAATACCTCGGTTTGCGGGCGGGCGAGCTGATCTTGATCACCCATCTGTCCCGGGCCGGGTGGTTGCGGTGGTCGGACAAGCTGGCCGCGGCGCCGCTGCGACCCGGCAAAGGCCCGATTGCGCTGCGCGTTCATCTCGGCACTCCCGGCCAGGCGCCCGGCTTCGACCTCACCGAGGCGGGCACCCAGAAACGGCTGGCGGTGTGGCTCGTCGACGACCCGAAGCAGGTGCCCGGCATCGCCGCGCTCGGGCCTGACGCACTGCAATTGTCCGTCGACGACTTGGCCGAGGCGCTGGCCGGAAACACCGGCCGGATCAAGTCCGTCATCACCGACCAGAAGGTGATCGCCGGGATCGGCAACGCCTACAGTGACGAGATCTTGCACGTCGCCAAGATTTCGCCGTTCGCCACGGCCGGGAAAATCGCCGACGGACAGTTGGCCGCCCTGCACGACGCGATGGTGTCGGTGCTGACCGACGCCGTGACCCGCTCGGTCGGTCAACAGGCCGCCACGCTGAAGGGCGAGAAGCGATCCGGATTGCGGGTGCATGCGCGCACCGGTCTGCCGTGCCCGGTATGCGGCGACACCGTGCGGGAAGTGTCGTTCGCCGACAAGTCGTTTCAGTACTGCCCGACCTGTCAGACTGGCGGCAAGGTGCTGGCCGACCGGCGAATGTCGCGTCTGCTCAAGTAGCTTGACCGATGGCGGCGACCCGCTGCACGCGGCTTCGCCGCGCTGGCGATCGCCGCTATGCTGATGGCCCCGCAGCTCTAGCCCGCGCGCCCCCGCTCGACGCGGTAGTGGCGCACCAACGCGTCGGTCGAGCTGTCCGATTGCTTGTCAGGCGAGGCGTCTTCGGTGATGACCGGCAGCAGCGCCTTGGCCTGCGTCTTGCCCAGCTCGACGCCCCACTGGTCGAACGAGTCGATGCCCCAGATCACGCCTTCGGTGAAGACCTGATGTTCGTACAGGGCGATCAACTGGCCCAGCACCGACGGGGTGAGCCTGGTGGCCAGGATGGATGTGGTCGGTCGGTTGCCGGGCATTACCTTGTGCGGCACCACATCTGCGGGCGTGCCTTCGGCGGCGATCTCCTCGGCCGTCTTGCCGAATGCCAGCACCTGGGTCTGCGCGAAGAAGTTGCTCATCAGCAGGTCGTGCATGCTGCCGGTGCCGTCCATGGTGGGCAGGTCGTCGGTGGGCTGGCTGAAGCCGATGAAGTCAGCCGGCACCAGCCGCGTGCCTTGGTGCAGCAACTGGTAAAAAGCGTGCTGGCCGTTGGTTCCCGGTTCGCCCCAGTAGATCTCACCGGTATCGGTGACGACCGGTGTGCCGTCGGCGCGGGTTGACTTGCCGTTGGATTCCATTGTCAGCTGCTGCAGATACGCCGCGAACCGGGCCAGGTCGTTGGAGTACGGCAGCACCGCACGTGACTGTGCGCCAAAGAAATTCGAGTACCATAACCCGATCAGCCCGAGCAGCGCCGGCGCGTTGGACTCCAGCGGCGCGGTCCGGAAATGCTCGTCGACAAGATGGAACCCGGACAGGAAGTCCGCGAAGGCCTCCCGGCCGATCGCTGCCATCACCGAGAGCCCGATCGCCGAGTCGACCGAATAGCGTCCGCCGACCCAGTCCCAGAATCCGAACATGTTGTGGGTGTCGATGCCGAACTCGTCGACCAGCTTCTTGTTGGTCGAGACGGCGACGAAGTGCTTTGCCACCGCCTCGTCACCGAGCGCGTCGGTCAGCCAGCGCCGGGCGGCGGTGGCGTTGGTCAGCGTCTCGAGCGTCGTGAACGTCTTGGAGGCGACGATGAAAAGTGTTGTGGCCGGGTCTAAATCAGCCAACTTGGCGATCAGGTCGGCAGGGTCGACGTTGGAGATGAACCGCGCCGAGATGCCGGCGTCGGCGTAGTGACGCAGCGCCTGGTAGGCCATCACCGGCCCGAGGTCCGAACCTCCGATCCCGATGTTGACGACCGTGCTGATTCGTTTTCCGGTGGCGCCGATCCACTCTCCGCTGCGCAGCCGGTCGGTGAAGTCGCCCATCGCGTCCAGCACCGCGTGCACGTCCTCGACCACGTTCTGTCCGTCGACGATCAGCTTCGCGTCGCGTGGCAGCCGCAGCGCGGTGTGCAGCACCGCGCGATTCTCCGAGACGTTGATGTGCACGCCGGCGAACATCTCGTCGCGACGCTGCTCGAGGTGCGCTGCGCGGGCCAAGTCGAGCAGCAGCTTCAGGGTCTCGCGGGTGATGCGATGTTTGCTGTAGTCGATGTAGAGGTCTCCGACGGTGACGGTGAACTCGCTGCCGCGTGCGGGATCGTCGGCGAAGAACTGGCGTAGGTGAGTCGCTCCGATCTGCTCGTGATGCTTGCGCAGCGCGTCCCAGGCCGGCGTCGCAGTGATATCGGGGATGCCGGGGCTCCGTTTAACCGCAGTCATGGTTCGACCCTAGTCAAGTTGACCAGGCCCGGGTTTACGGCGAGGTGAACGGGCTGCTAACCGGCCGGGCTCAGTGACCGAGTCGGCCGCGGCCCAGTCGTAGCAGCAGCATGGCCAGGTCCTTGCCGTCCGGCCCAAGCTCGCTGTAGCGCTCGATGACCTTCATTTCCCGGCTGTGCACCAGTCGGGTGCCGCCGGAGGCCATCCGGGCTTTGCCGATCGCTCTGGACACCTCGGTACGGCGCTTCACCGCGGCCAGGATCGCGGCATCGAGCCGGTCAATCTCCTGGCGCAGGTCGTCGATATCGGTGAGTTGTTCGGCTTCGATAGACATTTCAGACTCCGGAATCTCATTGTGTGGAGGGTGTGGGGGTCGTGGTCTCATCCGGTATCGGGCCTCACACAAGAGACGAGCCCCGGATCCGGAAGCGGACCGCGGGGCTCTGGGAAGCAGCTAGACCACGGGCACCGCTGGCCGGTACCCGTAGAAAAATCGACGCTGCATGTTGAGCACGAATTGAGTGTGCCATTTGAAGGCCTGGTAGCGCAAAGGTGTCGCAGAACAGCGGTAAGTTTGGACGGGATATAGCCGCCGACGATGATGCAGAGCGAAGCGATGAGGAGGAGCGGCGCAGATTGACCGTGCACGTAACCGAGTCCGAGGCAGATCAACTTCTTGACGGCCTCAACCCGCAGCAGCGTCAGGCGGTGCTGCACGAGGGCTCGCCGCTGCTGATCGTCGCGGGCGCGGGCTCCGGCAAGACGGCCGTGCTGACCCGGCGCATCGCGTACCTTCTGGCGGCACGCGACGTCGGGCCCGGGCAGGTTCTGGCCATCACCTTCACCAACAAGGCCGCCGCCGAGATGCGCGAACGCGTGGTGGCGCTGGTCGGTCCGCGAGCACGCTCGATGTGGGTGTCGACGTTTCACTCGACCTGCGTGCGGATTTTGCGCAACCAGGCGTCGCTGATCGCGGGCCTCAACTCCAACTTCTCGATCTACGACGCCGACGATTCGCGGCGCCTGCTGCAGATGATCGCCAAGGACATGGGCCTAGACGTCAAGCGGTATTCGCCACGGCTGTTGGCCAACGGCATCTCCAACCTGAAGAACGAGCTGATCGACCCGCAGCAGGCGGTGGCCAACCTGTCCGACCCCGACCTCTGCGATCAGGCCGATGACCTGGCGCGCACGGTGGCCGCCGTCTACTCCGAATACCAGCACCGGCTGCGGGCAGCCAACGCGCTCGACTTCGACGATCTGATCGGCGAGACGGTCGCGGTGCTGCAAGCTTTCCCGCAGATCGCCCAGCATTATCGTCGGCGGTTCCGGCACATCCTGGTCGACGAGTATCAGGACACCAACCATGCCCAGTACGTGCTGGTGCGGGAGCTGGTCGGCCGCGACGTCGAAGATGGTGTGACGCCCGGTGAGCTGTGTGTGGTCGGCGACGCCGACCAGTCGATCTATGCGTTCCGCGGCGCCACGATTCGTAATATCGAGGATTTCGAACGCGACTACCCCAACGCCACGACGATTCTGCTCGAACAGAATTACCGCTCCACGCAGAACATTCTGTCGGCGGCCAACTCGGTGATCTCGCGCAACTCGGGACGTCGGGAAAAGCGGCTGTGGACCGACGCCGGCGAGGGCGAGCTGATCGTCGGCTACGTCGCCGACAATGAGCACGACGAGGCACGATTCGTCGCCGAGGAAGTCGACGCGCTGGTCGGCGGTGGCGATCTCACCTACAACGATGTGGCGGTTTTCTACCGCACCAACAACTCGTCGCGGTCGTTGGAAGAGGTGTTCATCCGCGCCGGCATTCCGTACAAAGTCGTTGGGGGTGTGCGGTTTTACGAGCGCAAGGAAATCCGCGACCTCGTCGCATATCTTCGGGTGCTGGACAATCCGGGGGACGCGGTCAGCATGCGACGCATCCTCAACACGCCGCGCCGCGGCATCGGTGATCGGGCCGAGGCTTGCGTGGCGGTGTACGCCGAGAACACGGGTTCCAGTTTCGCCGACGCGCTCGAGGCCGCCGCCGAAGGCAAGGTGTCGATGCTGAACACCCGGTCGGTCAAGGCGATCGCGGGTTTCGTCGAGATGCTCGACGATCTGCGTGGCCGGCTCGACGCCCCGCTCGGGGAGCTGGTCGAAGCGGTGCTGGAGCGCACCGGATATCGCGCGGAGCTGGAGTCTTCGTCCGACCCGCAAGACCTGGCTCGGTTGGACAACCTCAACGAACTCGTCAGCGTCGCACACGAATTCGCCACCGACCTGGAGAACGCGGCGGCGCTCGACGAGACGGTCGGCACGCCCGACGACGAAGACGTGCCGGACACCGGTGTGCTGGCGCAATTCTTGGAGCGGGTGTCGCTGGTCGCCGACTCCGACGAAATCCCCGAGCACAGCGCCGGTGTGGTGACGCTGATGACGTTGCACACCGCCAAGGGGCTGGAATTCCCGGTGGTGTTCGTGACCGGTTGGGAAGACGGCATGTTTCCGCACATGCGGGCATTGGGCGATCCCAATGAGCTTTCCGAGGAACGGCGGCTGGCCTACGTCGGGATCACCCGGGCGCGTCAGCGGCTGTATGTCAGCCGGGCCAAGGTGCGGTCGTCGTGGGGACAGCCGATGCTGAACCCCGAGTCGCGGTTCCTGCGCGAGATCCCGCAGGAGCTCATCGACTGGCGGCGCACCGACCCCACCCCGTCGTTTAGTGCGCCGGTCAGCGGCGCCGGGCGATTCGGCTCGCCGCGTCCGTCGCCCACTCGTTCGTCGGTGAGCAAACGCCCGCTATTGGTGCTGGAACCCGGCGATCGGGTTACCCACGACAAGTACGGGCTGGGCCGGGTGGAAGAGGTGTCCGGTGTTGGCGAATCAGCCATGTCGCTGATCGACTTCGGCAGCTCAGGGCGGGTCAAGCTGATGCACAACCACGCTCCCGTCAGCAAGCTTTAGCCGTCGAGCAGCCAGTCCTTGGTGCGTGGCAGCAGCGCCAACACCGCGGTGGAAATCGGCAGCAGGGGCAGGGCGTGCACAATCCAGGCGACGCGTGCTCCGGCGATGAACACGCCACCATAGGTCAATAGGGCGATCACCGCCCCGGCCACGATCAGGTAGCGGCCCAGCGAACGGCGAAGCAGCAGCATGATCACACCGCAGATCGTGGCCAGTGCGAACACCATCGCGAGGAACGCCACCGCGACGCAGAACAGCCGGTCGGATTTCCACCAGCCCGCGATCAGGTCGGTTGCCACGACCGAGGTCGCCCAGCCGCTGACGATGCTGACAGCGGCGGCGGCCACCGCCGTCGCGCTGACGGGTTCACCCGGCAGGCCGCTCGCGCGAGGCGGGCGCGGGCTGGGCCCGGCGTAGGCGGAGGGCGGGGGCTGGCGCGGGATCTGCGTCGTGCGGGCGTCGTCCAATATCTGCGGGAGCGGCGCGGTCGGCGCTCGCCGGATGATACGCGTCTGGGGCGCGCTTTCAGGCGCCGGAGAGCTGACGCGGGCGCGCATGGGCTCGCTTGGCGTCTGGGTGGGCGGGTGATCGCCTGGCGTAGGGTTGTTCGGTCCGGTCACCGGTCAACCGGCGAAGGTGCCGACGGACAGGCCACGTTTGGCCAGCCACGGCACCGGGTCCACGCGTTGGGTGCCACCCAGCAGCACCTCGAAATGCAGGTGGGGGCCGGTTGAATTGCCGCGATTGCCCATGGTGGCAATCTGGTCGCCCGCCATCACGCGCTGACCCACGCTGACCATCGTGGTGTTGACGTGACCGTAGAGGGTGACCGTTCCGTCCGCGTGGCGCAGTTTGACCCACATCCCGTAGCCCGCGGTCGGGCCGGCGTCGATGACAACTCCGTCGGACACCGCCCTGATCGGGGTGCCGATCGAGTTCGCGAGGTCGATACCGGCGTGCAGCACACCCCAGCGGTATCCGAAACCCGAAGTGAATATGCCCTTCGTCGGCATGACGAACAGTGGCTGCTGCAGCCGGGCCTCGCGCTCGGCGCGCTCTTGGGCGAACGCGACGCCCTTGGCCAGCTCCGCGTTGTGCACCGCGACGTTTGCGGCGGGCTGCACGGCGACCATCTGCATGCCGCGGGCCGAGGTGGAGATGGGCCCGCCGTTCATGCTCGCCGAGTCGGCGGCCAGCACCGTCTCGGCCTTGGAGCGGTCGGAAGTGTGGGTGGCGGAGTGCGCAGCAGCGGCTGCGGCGCCGGCGGCCATGGCGCCGATCAACACCCGACCTCGCGTCGCGCCGTTCAGCTGTTTGCGGTGCTGGCCCCGGCGTCCGGGCAGATCCGGATCGTTTCGACGGCTGCGCAGCTCGGGCCGGTGCGAGTCGACCCGAGGCAGGACACGCGTCTCGTCCTCGCTGGGTCCGGCCAACGCCATGACAGGGAGGTTGTCGGTGTCGTCCAGGTCGTCGAGCTCGGGCGCGCGCAGAACCTGCGCTTCCTTGTCGAACGCGGAATTGTCGCTGAAGTCCAGGTCATCAAGGCTGCCGAACTCGTTGAACGGGATGATGTCGGTGACTTCGTTGCGGTCGAGTTCCAGCCTGCGGTCGCGCGATTGCCGTGCGCCTTCAGGCGCAGCAGACCGTGCAAGGCTGGGCTGGGTCAACCTGATTGTCCCTCGGAGCGTAACCAAAGCGTTATCTGGACCCTGAGACGTTAACGCCGACCACGCGGCATCGCAAGCCAAGCGGGAAATCCGCCTGTGAATGTGATTTGAATCACTTCAGGTGCTGCGGTGAGATCTGCCACATCCGCGGATGCCGACGACGGAACCCCTCGGCCGTGTCGATACGCTTCCCGCAAGCGGGCATCGGAAAACCCTGGGCTCGCGTACATACAGGCAAATAGGCCGACACATAGAAGTGAGCCCATGGATCTTTTCGAGTACCAAGCGAAAGAGCTGTTCGCCAAGCACAACGTCCCGACGACACCCGGCCGGGTGACCGACACCCCCGAAGGCGCCAAGGCCATCGCCGAGGAGATCGGGCGGCCGGTCATGGTGAAGGCCCAAGTCAAGACCGGTGGCCGAGGCAAGGCGGGCGGCGTGAAGTACGCCGCGACCGCTGAGGACGCCTACACCCACGCGAAAAACATCCTCGGCCTGGACATCAAGGGCCACATCGTCAAGAAGCTGCTGGTGTCTGAGGCCAGCGACATCGCCGAGGAGTACTACATCTCCTTCCTGCTCGACCGGGCCAACCGCACCTACCTGGCCATGTGCTCAGTGGAGGGCGGCGTGGAGATCGAAGAGGTCGCGGCAACCAAACCGGAGCGGCTGGCGAAGGTGCCGGTGGATGCGGTCAAGGGCGTCGATCTCGCGTTAGCCCGCTCGATCGCCGAGCAGGGTCATCTGCCGGCCGAGGTGCTCGACTCGGCGGCGGTCACCATCTCGAAGCTGTGGGAGGTCTTCGTCGGCGAAGACGCGACGCTGGTTGAGGTCAACCCGCTGGTACGCACGCCGGACGACCAGATCCTCGCGCTGGACGGCAAGGTCACCCTGGACGCCAACGCCGACTTCCGTCACCCCGGCCACGCCGAGTTCGAGGACCGCGACGCCACCGACCCGCTCGAACTCAAGGCCAAGGAGCACGACCTCAACTACGTCAAGCTCGACGGGGCGGTCGGCATCATCGGCAACGGCGCCGGATTGGTGATGTCGACGCTGGACGTGGTGGCCTATGCCGGCGAGAAGCACGGCGGGGTCAAGCCCGCCAACTTCCTCGACATCGGCGGCGGTGCCTCGGCCGAGGTGATGGCGGCCGGGTTGGACGTGATCTTGAACGACAAGCAGGTCAAGAGCGTGTTCGTCAACGTGTTCGGCGGCATCACCTCCTGCGACGCCGTCGCCAACGGAATCGTGACCGCACTCAACATGCTCGGTGACGAAGCCAACAAGCCGCTCGTGGTGCGCCTCGACGGCAACAACGTCGACGAAGGCCGCCGCATCCTGGCCCAAGCCAACCACCCGTTGGTGGTCCAGGCCGACACCATGGACGCCGGCGCGGACAAAGCCGCCGAGCTGGCGAACAAGTCTTAAGGAGAGATGACCCATGTCTATATTCCTGAACAAGGACTCCAAGGTCATCGTCCAGGGCATCACCGGTGGTGAGGGCACCAAGCACACCGCGCTGATGCTGAAGGCCGGTACTCAGCTGGTCGGCGGGGTGAACGCGCGCAAGGCGGGAACCACCGTGTCGCACGTGGACGCCGTCGGCAAGGACGTCGAACTTCCGGTCTTCGGCACCGTTGCGGAGGCGATGAAGGAGACGGGCGCCAACGTGTCCGTCGTCTTCGTGCCGCCGAAATTCGCCAAGGACGCCATCATCGAGGCCATCGACGCCGAGATCCCGCTGCTGGTGGTCATCACCGAGGGAATTCCGGTGCAGGACAGCGCTTATGCGTGGGCTCACAACGTCGACAAGGGGCTGAAGACCCGCATCATCGGGCCGAACTGTCCCGGCATCATCACGCCCGGCGAGGCGTTGGCAGGCATCACCCCCGCCAACATCAGTGGGTCGGGGCCCGTCGGGCTGGTATCCAAGTCCGGCACGCTGACCTACCAAATGATGTACGAGCTCCGCGATTTCGGGTTCTCCACGTCGATCGGCATCGGCGGCGACCCGGTGATCGGCACCACCCACATCGACGCGATCGAGGCGTTCGAGAAGGATCCGGAGACGAAGGTCATCGTGATGATCGGTGAGATCGGCGGTGACGCCGAGGAGCGTGCGGCGGACTACATCAAGGCCAACGTGTCCAAGCCGGTCGTCGGCTACGTCGCGGGATTCACTGCGCCGGAAGGCAAGACGATGGGCCACGCCGGTGCCATTGTGTCCGGATCCTCGGGTACCGCCGCCGCGAAGAAAGCGGCCCTGGAAGCGGCTGGAGTCAAGGTCGGCAAGACTCCCTCGGAAACCGCCGAGCTGGCCCGCCAGATCCTGCAGAGCCTGTAGGCCCCATGACCGTGGACCCGCGCCGGCGACGATGCAGAGCGAAGCGATGAGGAGCGGCGCCATCGGCCCCAGCACGCCGGTCGTTGTCGGTGTCGGGCAGGCCGCGGAACGCATCGACGACGCTTACTACCGGGGAATGTCGGCGGTTGAGTTGGCGGCAGCCGGTGCCCGCGCCGCGCTCGAGGACTGCGGCGCTGACGCCGCCAAGGTGGCCGCGTCGATCGACACCATCGCCGGCGTAAGGCAATTCGAGATCTCGGGGCCAGCCAAGGCGGTGCTGGGCAAGTCGAACAACTACCCGAGGTCGGTGGCCAACCGGATCGGCGCGGACCCGGCCCGGGCCATCCTGGAAGTCGTTGGCGGACAAGGGCCACAGCACCTGATCACCGAACTGGCCGGTGAAATCGCCGCCGGCCGCTGCGAGGTCGCGTTGGTCTTCGGTTCCGACGCGACCTCGACCAACCGCTACTTCGCCGGATCCGACAATAAGCCGGACTTCTCCGAGACCGTCGACGGTTCGCTGGAGGACCGCGGCCACGGCCTGGACGGACTTATCAGTCGCTACACGGTGATTCACGGATTGGTCGACGCGCCCACCCAGTACGGGCTGCTGGAGAATGCCCGGCGGGCCGGAACCGGACTCGGGCCGGCCGATTATCGGCGGCGAATGGGTGAGCTTTTCGCGCCGTTCACAAAGGTGGCGGCGGAGAATCCGTTTGCCGCCGCGCCGGTCGAACGCGGCGTCGAGGAACTGATCACGGTCACCGAGCGCAACCGGATGATTTCCGAGCCGTACCCGCGGCTGCTGGTCGCCCGTGACCAGGTGAACCAGGGTGCGGCGGCGCTGCTGATGTCGGTGGAGGCTGCGCGTAAACTTGGTGTGCCCGAAGACAATTGGGTTTATCTGCACGGGCACGCCGATCTCGAAGAGCAGAGCCTGCTGGAGCGGCCGGATCTCGGGCACGCCCCATCGGCGGTGATGGCGGTGCGCGAAGCGCTGGCCGTCGCCGGCATCGGCATCGACGACATCGCGACTTTCGACCTGTACAGCTGCTTCCCGGTGCCGGTGTTCAACATCTGCGACGGGGTGGGAATCGCGCCGGACGACCCGCGCGGGCTGACCCTGACCGGTGGCTTGCCGTTCTTCGGCGGCGCCGGCAACAACTACTCGATGCACGGCGTCGCCGAAACGATCGCCAAATGCCGAAGCACGCCAGGCCAATTCGGCCTCGTCGGCGCCAACGGCGGCATCTTGAGCAAATACTCGGTCGGCGTCTACTCCACCACACCTGCCGAATGGAAACCGGCCAGCAGCGCTCAGCTGCAGGAGCAGATCGGCCAATCGCCCACCCAGCCGGTGACCGAGCAGGCCGACGGCCCGGGCACCGTCGAGACCTACACGGTCCGGCGCGACGGCGGCCGGCCGACCGGAATCGTCATCGGCCGGCTCGACGCCGACGACAGCCGCTTCCTGGCGACCACCGAGGACGACGACCTGATCGGGCTGCTCACCGACGGCGATCCACTGGGGCGGTCGGTCGTGGTGCGCTCGTTCGACTACGGAAATCGCTGCGCACTGCGCTGACTAGGCGCCCTTGATCGCGTCGACCAGCCCCTGGGTGTCGGCGACGGTCACGGTGAGCGCCGAGTGATCATGCAGACCGATCACGCGGTGGATTCGCGGCTCGAAGTGGATGCATACGCCTTCAGAGGCGTTGGTGCCGAAGGTAAGTCCGTCGTCGGCCGCCGACAGCCGGGCGCCGACCGCGGTCCACCACCGGTACGGACCGGTGACGTGCGCATCTTGCACGCGCGATAGCGGCGCGTCGACGTGGAACGGCCCATAGCGGGCGACCAAACGGCCGTCCTCGGTCACGGTCACGCCCTGGGTGCCGGGCCATGCCCAAAACGGCAACCACATCGCAGCCAGCCGGGGATCGTAGCGATAGAGGAAGTGCCGGCCTTGGTCGTTCTCGGCTGTCACGACGCTCCGATCAGCTCACACCAACGCGGCGAGTTTCCCGGCCAATCGTTCCACATATGCCGCGACCTCTTCTTCGGACTTGTCGGGCAAGCCGAATAGCACTTCGGTGACACCCAATTCGGCCCAGTGCGCCAACTTCTCGGGCACCGGCTTGAAATCCAGCGCCACGATCTGTGGCGCTCCATCACGTCCGGCGGCTGCCCAGGTGTCCTGCAGCAACTTCACCGGTGCGTCGATGTCGAAGTCACGGGGAGTGGTGATCCAGCCGTCTGCGCTGCGGGCGATCCATTTGAAGTTCTTCTCGTTCCCGGCGGCGCCCACCAGCACCGGGATGTGCGACTGAATGGGCTTGGGCCATGCCCAGCTCGGCCCGAAGTTGACGAATTCGCCGTAGTAGGAAGCTTCCTCCTGAGTCCACAACGCCCGCATCGCCTCGAGGTACTCACGAAGCATGGTGCGGCGCCGCCCCGCCGGCACGCCGTGGTCCGCGAGTTCGTCGGTGTTCCAGCCGAACCCGACGCCCAGGCTGACTCGCCCACCCGATAGGTGATCGAGCGTCGCGATAGATTTCGCCAGCGTGATCGGATCATGCTCGACCGGCAACGCCACCGCGGTGGACAACCGCACCCGCGAGGTGACCGCGCACGCCGCACCGAGGCTGACCCACGGGTCCAGCGTCCGCATGTAGCGGTCGTCCGGCAGCGACTCGTCACCCGTCGTCGGATGGGCGGCCTCGCGCTTTACCGGGATGTGGGTGTGTTCGGGTACGTAGAAGGTCTGAAAGCCGTGATTGTCGGCGAGCGTGGCAGCTGCCGCCGGAGTGATGCCGCGATCGCTGGTGAACAGCACAAGCCCGTAGTCCATGCCCTGAATTAGAACGTGTTCCAATCTTGTGGGCAAGGCCGGGGGTCATCACGTCGCCGCACAAACGGGCCGACATCACGTCGATGTCAGCGGCGCCTACTGGCCAAGGTGCGCTAGCGTGGGTGATCGGCACGCGTCGTAAACGCCCGCGCTGTTCGTCACGGCGTTCATAGCCCGGTACGCGGTAGCGTCGCGAGCAGCGGCCGCCTGGGAGTATCAGCGCCGCACGACAGCGGCGCCGCAAACAGCACTGAAAGAAGGCACAGGAGAAGCCATGACCTACCCGCCCGGCAGTCCCGGATACCCGCCCGCGCAGTCGCCCGGCGGCTACGGAGCCTCCTCCGCACCCTCGTTCACGAAATCCGATGACGGTGAAAGCAATCTGAAGCTCTACCTGACCGTCGGTGTAGTCGCGCTTGGCCTGGCGACTTACCTGCTGAGCTACGGCCCGATGATCACCCGAATCCTTCCGAACGGTGACGAACTCGTCGAAAGCGGCAGCACCCTGCCGATTGACCTGGGATTGCTGGCGGCGCTGCTCGCCGGGGTGAGCTTGTTGCCCAAGGCCAAGAACTACGCCGCGGTGGTGGCGGCGATCTCCGTGCTGGGCGGGCTGCTGCTGGTCGAGGACACCATCGGCGCGTCCGGCCGGGGCTGGGCGCTGTGGTTCGCGCTGGGCGCTGGAGTGCTCCAGGCCATCCTCGCGGTCAGCGCCCTGTTGCTGGATGCGGGCGTCATCAACCCGCCGGCACCCCGTCCCAAGTACGACCAGTACGGCCACTACGGGCAGTACGGTGGCTACTACGGTCAGCAGGCTCCCTACCAGCAGTCACCTCAGCAGTCCGGATACGGGTCTGGGTACGGCGGTTACCCGTCGGGGCCTTCGACCGGCGGCTTCAGCGCGGCCGGCCAGCAGTCTGGCCCTATCCCGTCTCCGCAATCCGGCCCGCAGCACGGCTCGCCGGAGGCACAACACCAGGGATCGCCCACCCCGCCAACGGGTTTCCCCAGCTTCAGCCCGCCCCCGTCGTCCGGCTCCGGCAGCACGGGTCAGGGCAACTCCGCAAACCACGCCGGTTCCGGCCAGGGTCAGCACTCGTATGGCCAGGGTCAGCAGCCGCAAGCGCCATCGTCGCCGTCGGGCCCGTCACAGTCCTAACCGTGCGCACTCGGGCGCGGCGTGTCGCCAGCCACGGAACCTAGTGGCGACCGTTAGCGCGGCGAAGCCGGGCGCGGCGTGTCGCCACCCACGGAACCTAGTGGCGACCGTTAGCGCGGCGAAGCCGGGCGCGGCGTGTCGCCACCCAGACGGGCCGCGGGGTAACGTGCTCGAAGCGTGACGCGGGTGCAGGACAGTCCAGCGGCGGGCGCTCGTCAGGCCCGCGACCTATTGCGGGTCGCGTTCGGTCCCGCCCTGGTGGCGTTGATTGTCATCGCGGCGGTGACGCTGCTGGAGTTGCTGATCGCCAACAGCGACATGACCGGCGCGTTGGGTGCGATCGCCAGCATGTGGCTCGGCGTGCATCAGGTGCCGATCTCGATCGGCGGTCGCGAACTCGGCGTGCTGCCGCTGCTGCCGGTGCTGTTGATGGTGTGGGGCACCGCACGCACCACCGCGCAGGCCACTCCCGCCAGGGCGTCCTGGTTCGTCATCCGCTGGATTGTGGCGTCGGCACTGGGCGGACCCCTGCTGATCGCCGCCATCTCGCTGGCTGTCATCCACGACGCGGCCTCGGTGATCACCGAACTGCAGACGCCGAGCGCGTTGCGGGCGTTCATGAGCGTGCTGGTCGTTCATGGCATCGGTGCGACGATCGGCGTGGGCTCCCGGGTCGGCCGCCGGGTGCTGGGGACGTCGCCGCTGCCGGACTGGCTGGCCGATTCGCTACGGGCCGCGATGGCCGGCGTGCTGGCGCTGCTCGGGTTGTCCGGCATGGTCACGGCCGCGTCGCTGGTCGTGCATTGGGGGACGATGCAGGAGCTGTACTCGATCACCAATTCGATTTTCGGCCAGTTCAGCCTGACCGTGCTGTCGATCCTCTACGTGCCCAACGTCATCGTCGGCACCGCCGCGATTGCCGTGGGATCCAGTGTCCATCTGGGTTTTGCGACGTTCAGCTCGTTCACCGTGTTCGGCGGCGACATTCCTGCGTTGCCGGTGCTGGCTGCGGCTCCGCATCCGCCGCTGGGGCCGGCGTGGGTTGCCCTGCTCATCGTCGGCGCATCGGCCGGGGTTGCGGTCGGACAGCAGTGTGCGCGCCGGCCGCTGCCGATCGCCGCGGCGATGGCCAAGTTGGTGACGGCGGCCGGGGTGGCGGCGCTGACGATGGCGTTGCTCGGCTACGCCGCCGGCGGGCAGTTGGGCAACTTCGGCGACGTCGGGACCGACCAGGGCACCTTCGGGTTTGCGGTGTTTCTCTGGTTCGCCGTCGTCGGTGCCATCACGGTGGTGATGGCCGGCGGAATCAGATACCGCCCGCGGAAGCCCAAACCGCCACGGGCCGCGCCGCCGCCGGCCGAGCCGGCCGTCGAGGCCGCCGATGCCGGTGTTGTCGTCGAGGCCGCCGATCAGCCGCCGGCCGAGCAGCCGCCGCCGGACGAAGACCATTAGGCTCGGCCTGTGCAGCAACCGTTCCGCGTGCCTCCCAGCGCACCGGCACGATTGGTGGTGTTGGCGTCGGGTACCGGTTCGCTGCTCGAGTCCTTGCTGGACGCCGCCGTCGGTGACTATCCGGCGCGGGTGGTGGCGGTGGGCGTAGACCGCGACTGCCGGGCCGTCGAAATCGCCACCGCGGCGTCGCTGCCGACTTTCAAAGTGCGGCTGGCCGATCACCCCGACCGAGATGCCTGGGACGCCGCGCTCACCGAGGCCGCCGCAGCGCATTCACCCGACCTCGTCGTCTCCGCCGGCTTCATGAAAATTCTTGGAGCACAATTTCTTTCACAGTTTTGCGGCCGTATCCTCAACACCCACCCGGCGCTCCTACCGGCGTTTCCCGGCGCGCACGGGGTGGCCGAAGCCCTCGCCTACGGCGTGAAGGTCACCGGCTGCACGGTGCACCTGGTGGACGCGGGCACCGACACCGGCCCGATACTGGCCCAACAGCCCATCCCGGTGCTCGACGATGACGACCAAGAGACCCTGCACGAACGCATCAAGGTCACCGAACGGCGGCTGTTGGTGGATGTGGTGGCCGCGGTGGCGACCGGCGGCGTGACCTGGAACGGACGAAAGGCGACCATCGGATGAGCCCAGAAAACGGCGACGACTCGCGACGGCCGATCCGGCGCGCACTGATCAGCGTGTATGACAAGACCGGGCTCGTCGAGCTCGCGAGCGGCCTGCACGCGGCCGGTGTCGACATCGTGTCGACCGGTTCAACTGCGAAAACCATTGCTGATAAAGGAATCCCGGTTACTCCGGTAGAAGAGGTGACCGGTTTTCCCGAGGTGCTCGACGGCCGGGTCAAGACAATGCATCCGCACGTACACGCCGGACTGCTGGCCGATCTGCGCAAGCCCGAGCATGCCGCGGCGCTCGAGAAACTCGGGATCGCGGCGTTCGAGCTGGTGGTGGTCAACTTGTACCCGTTCAGCGAGACGGTGGACTCCGGGGCGAGTGTCGACGAATGCATCGAGCAGATCGACATCGGCGGACCGTCGATGGTGCGCGCGGCGGCCAAGAACCATCCGAGCGTCGCGGTGGTGGTGGACCCGCTCGGCTATGACGGCGTGTTGGCCGCGGTGCACAGCGGCGGGTTCACCCTTGCCGAGCGGAAGAGGCTGGCGGCGTTGGCGTTTCGGCACACCGCCGAGTACGACGTCGCTGTCGCCGACTGGATGGGCTCGACGCTGGCGCCCGAACAGCCGACGATGGCGTTCCCGGAATGGATCGCGGGGACATGGCAGCGCTCGGCATTGCTGCGCTACGGCGAGAATCCGCATCAACAGGCGGCGCTGTACGTCGATGCCGCCGCGTGGCCCGGCTTGGCGCAGGCCGAGCAGTTGCACGGAAAAGAGATGTCGTACAACAACTTCACCGACGCCGACGCGGCCTGGCGGGCAGCGTTCGACCACGAGCAGACCTGTGTGGCAATCATCAAGCACGCCAACCCATGTGGGATCGCGATTTCGTCGGCCTCGGTCGCCGACGCGCACCGCAAGGCCCACGAATGCGACCCGCTGAGCGCATTCGGCGGAGTGATCGCGGCCAACACCGAGGTCAGCGTCGAAATGGCCGAGTACGTGAGCACGATTTTCACCGAGGTGATCGTCGCGCCCGCCTACGCGCCGGGCGCGGTCGACGTGCTGGCGGGCAAGAAGAACATTCGGGTGCTGGTTGCATCAGAGCCGATGGGCGACGACACCGAGCGCCGTCAGATCAGCGGCGGCCTGCTGATGCAGCAGCGCGACCGCATCGACGCGCCCGGCGACGATCCGCTGAACTGGACGTTGGCGGCCGGTGCGGCGGCGTCAGCGGACACACTGGCGGATCTGGCGTTCGCCTGGCGAACCTGCCGCGCGGTCAAGTCCAACGCGATCGTCATCGCCGCCGGCGGCGCCACTATCGGCATCGGTATGGGCCAGGTGAACCGGGTCGACGCGGCGCGGCTGGCGGTAGAGCGTGGCGGCGATCGGGTCCGCGGCGCGGTCGCGGCCTCTGACGCGTTCTTCCCGTTCCCCGACGGCCTGGAGACGCTGGCCGCCGGCGGTGTCACGGCGATCGTGCACCCGGGCGGCTCGGTACGCGACGACGAAGTGACCGCGGCGGCCGAAAAAGCCGGCGTGACGCTGTACCTGACCGGCGCGCGGCACTTCGCTCACTGAGACGCCTAAGCGCTGGCCTCGTCGCGGGCGGTCGTCACGTGGCGGATGAACGCGGCAACTTCGTCGACCGCGTGCCGCGCATCGGGGTTGACGTCGAAGCTGAGCTGAAACATGTGCATGGCCTTGTGCCACACCTGCACCCACACCGGCACGTTGTGCCCCCGCAGTCGCTCGGCCAGCGCGAAGGTGTCGTTGAGCAGCATCTCGTGGGTACCGACCTGCAGCCGGAACGGGCCAAGGCCATGCGGGTCCGTCTCCGGCGGCATCAGCGGCGGCGGACGGGTGCCGTTCACGGTGGCGAACACGTCGTAGATGAACTTCACGGTCATGAACGGAAACAACGCGTCCCGATGCTCTTTGAGGGCTCGATACTTCAAGCTCATATCCGCCGACGTCAGTGGCGAGAGCAATGCCTGCCCGGCCGGCACCGGCAACCCGGCGTCGCGGACCGCGAGCGCGGTATCCGCGGCCATCAGGCCGCCGGCCGAGTCTCCGGTCAGCACAATTTGGTCCGCGGCAAACCCATGAGACAGCACGTAACGGTAGGCGTCCAGCCCGTCGGAGACCGCTTCTTCGATGCTGACTTGCGGCGCGAGCCGGTAACCGACGTCGAACACCTGCGCACCGGTCGCCGCAGACAACTTGCTGACGAATCGGCGATGCGAATTCAGGCCGAGGGTCACCAGCGCCGAGCCGTGGAAGTAGACGATGGCCCGGTCGGAATCGCAGGCCGCCGGGGCGACCACCCACTCGGCGGTGCAGTGCGGCAGCGCGACCGGGGTGACCTCGGTGCCCGGCAGCGCCGGAATGACCCGCAGCGGTTTGTCGATCACATCGAGGCGGGCTCGCTGCATCGTCTCGGGGCGCAAACAGTTGACGACCAAGCCGATGATCGTCAAGGTGGCCAGCACCGGGCGCACGAAGATCGCCGACAACAGGGCGAGCAGGCTGGACTGCCAGCAGGCAGGCCCGAAGTGCGACGTCTCGGGTCGATCGGGCCAGTCGGATGAGTTCACGATACTGAGGGTATCGGGTAGTTGGGCGTCGCCAACTGTGAGCTTGGCATCGGCTCGCGGCGATCGTTGCGTAGGCCACTCACGCGCCCGAACATCGGCCGACCGTTAAGCAAAGCGTTGCAATTCCTGTCGCGGGTCGCCACGATTTTGCGCCGAACAAGATCGGATCGGAATAGGCTCGAGAATTGGGCGCGTCGACGGCGGCGAGTCTTATGTGATTCGAAGGTACTCGAGAGGAAGAAATGCGCGCGATAACCAAAAGAACAGCGTTGTTCTCGATCGGAATTGCGGTGTTCGCGCTGGTCGGCGTGGGTTGCCACAAACAGACCAACGCCAGTCAAGCCGCAAGTTCTGCAAGTTCGTCCGTGTCGTCTGCAATGTCATCGGCTGCCGCGGAGCCGACATCCAGCGCGGCGGCACCAACCTCGACGCAGATCGCCGGGAAAAACGGCACGGAGTACACGGTGGAGGGACCGATTCTGGCGAAGTGGGACACGCTCACCGACGATCAAAAGAAGGAGTTGGGCGCCCCGTACGACAACCAGAAACCCACCTTGGACAACAGCGGCGTCTACCAGCAGTTCGATGATGGCGTCCTGATCTATCGGAATGGCGGCCCGGTCTACTTCGTGTGGGGCAAGATCCGCGACACGTGGAATGACAACCAGGCTTCGCAGGGCAAGCTGGGTTACCCGACCTCGGACGAGGTGAAGGAACCCGACGGCACTTACAAGTCGACGTTCGAGCACGGCACCGTCACCTGGAAGGAAGGCGACGAGAAGGCCACCGCCACTTTGAGCTAGTCGGTCCTCACGTTCACCTCGGAAAGTCGGGCAATCCACGCGGGTTGCCCGACCTTTCTTGGTTCCAAGCTGATGGCGAGCGATGCCGTATTTGCGTGACCGTCGTAGCGTGGAGAGGTGACCGCACCGAACCACTTGCCCCGCACCGTCGGCGAACTGCGTGCCGCCGGGCACCGTGAACGGGGAGTCAAACAGGAAATCCGGGAAAATCTGCTGACCGGGCTGGCCGAGGGTGACGACGTCTGGCCGGGAATCCTGGGCTTCGACGACACCGTGCTACCGCAGCTGGAGCGGGCGCTGATCGCGGGCCACGACTTCGTGCTACTCGGTGAGCGGGGACAGGGTAAGACCCGATTGCTACGGGCACTGGTCGGCCTCCTCGACGAGTGGACGCCGGTGATCGGGGGCGCCGAACTCGGTGAGCATCCCTACTCGCCGATCACCCCCGAGTCGATCCGGCGGGCCGCCACGCTCGGTGACGATCTGCCGGTGGCGTGGAAGCACCGTAGCGAGCGCTATACCGAGAAGCTGGCCACCCCGGACACCAGCGTCGCCGACCTGGTCGGCGACATCGACCCGATCAAGGTCGCCGAGGGCCGCAGCCTGGGTGACCCCGAGACCATCGCGTACGGCCTGATCCCGCGGGCGCACCGCGGCATCGTCGCGGTCAACGAGTTGCCCGACCTGGCCGAGCGCATCCAGGTGTCGATGCTCAACGTGATGGAGGAGCGCGACATCCAGGTCCGCGGTTACACGCTGCGCCTGCCGCTGGATGTGTTGGTGGTCGCCAGCGCCAACCCCGAGGACTACACCAATCGCGGTCGCATCATCACCCCGCTCAAAGACCGGTTCGGCGCCGAGATCCGAACCCACTACCCGCTGGAGCTCGACGCCGAGGTGGGAGTGATCCTCCAGGAGGCGCACTTGAGCGCCCAGGTGCCCGACCACCTGATCCAGGTGATTGCCCGGTTCGCTCGCTACCTGCGGGAATCCAACTCGGTCGATCAGCGATCCGGGGTGTCGGCGCGCTTTGCGATCGCGGCCGCCGAGACGGTTGCGGCCGCGGCGCGGCATCGCGGCGCGATACTGGGCGAGACGGATCCGGTGGCCCGGGTGGTCGACCTGGGCACCGTAATCGACGTGCTGCGTGGCAAATTGGAATTCGAGTCCGGGGAAGAAGGACGCGAGCAGGCCGTTCTCGAACACCTGTTGCGCCGCGCCACCGCCGACACGGCATCCAGAGCTCTCGGTGGTCTCGATGTCGGTCCGTTGGTAGTCGCCGTCGAGGGCGGTTCCGCGGTGACGACGGGGGAGCGCGTCTCGGCAAAGGATGTGCTGGCAGCGCTGCCGGATCTGCCTGTGGTCGAGGCGGTGGCCAAGCGGCTGGGCGCGGAATCCGAAGGTGAACGCGCCGCGGCTCTGGAATTGGCTTTGGAGGCATTGTATTTGGCCAAACGTGTCGACAAGGTGTCCGGGGAAGGCGAGACCGTCTATGGCTGAGAGGCACTCCTCGTTTCATTCAACGAAGTATTCGGCGTACACCGGCGGGCCCGACCCGCTGGCTCCGCCGGTGGACCTGCGCGAGGCCCTCGAGCAGATCGGGCAGGACGTCATGGCGGGCACCTCGCCGCGCCGGGCGCTGTCCGAATTGCTGCGCCGGGGCACCAAGAACATGCCCGGGGCCGACCGGCTGGCCGCCGAGGCCAATCGCAGACGACGAGAGCTGTTGCGCCATAACAACCTAGACGGAACTCTGCAGGAGATCAAGAAGCTTCTCGACGAGGCGGTGCTGGCCGAGCGCAAGGCACTGGCCCGCGCGTTGGATGACGACGCGCGGTTCGGCGAACTGCAACTCGACGCGCTCTCGCCGTCGCCGGCCAAAGCCGTGCAGGAGCTTTCCGACTATGACTGGCGCAGCAGCGAGGCCCGCGAAAAGTACGAGCAGATCAAGGATCTGCTCGGGCGGGAGATGCTCGATCAGCGCTTCTCCGGGATGAAGCAGGCGCTGGAGGGCGCCACCGATGAGGACCGCCAGCGCGTTGGCGAGATGCTCGACGACCTGAACGACTTGTTGGACAAGCACGCAAGAGGACAAGACTCCCCCCAAGATTTCCAAGACTTCATGGACAAGCACGGCGAGTTCTTCCCAGAGAACCCGCGCAATGTTGATGAGCTCATCGACTCGTTGGCCAAAAGAGCCGCTGCCGCGCAGCGGTTCCTCAACAGCTTGAGTCCCGACCAGCGTGCCGAGCTGGAGGCGTTGGCACAGCAGGCTTTCGGATCACCCGCGCTGCAACAGGCATTGGGCCGGTTGGATGCCAACTTGCAGGCGTTGCGTCCGGGCGAGGATTGGACGGGGTCCTCGCAGTTCTCCGGCGACAACCCGCTGGGCATGGGCGAGGGCGCCCAGGCGCTGGCCGATATCGGCGAGCTGGAGCAGCTGGCCGAGCAGCTGTCGCAGAGTTATCCCGGTGCGACCATGGACGATGTCGACCTCGACGCGCTGGCACGCCAGCTCGGCGATGAGGCGGCCATCGACGCGCAGACCCTCGCCGAGCTCGAGCGTGCGCTGGTCAATCAGGGCTTCCTGGACCGCAGCTCGGACGGCCAGTGGCGGTTGTCGCCCAAGGCGATGCGCAGGCTCGGCGAAACGGCGTTGCGTGATGTGGCACAACAACTTTCCGGCCGTCGCGGCGAACGCGATCACCGGCGGGCCGGCGCCGCGGGCGAGCTGACCGGCGCGACCCGGCCCTGGCAGTTCGGTGACACCGAGCCGTGGAACGTCACTCGGACGCTGACCAACGCGGTACTCCGGCAAGCTGGCACCGCTCCCCTCGAAGGAATTGCGGGCCCGAGCCCGGCCATTCACATCACCGTCGACGATGTCGAGGTTTCCGAGACCGAGACCCGGACCCAGGCCGCGGTGGCGCTGTTGGTCGACACCTCGTTCTCGATGGTGATGGAAAACCGCTGGCTGCCGATGAAGCGAACCGCGCTGGCGCTCGACCACTTGGTGCGCACTCGGTTTCGTTCGGATGCATTGCAGATCATCGCGTTTGGCCGTTACGCGCGAACGATCAGCACAGCGGAGCTGATGGGCCTGGAAGGAGTGTACGAGCAGGGCACCAACCTGCATCACGCGCTGGCCTTGGCCGGCCGGCATTTGCGTCGGCACCCCAGCGCCCAGCCTGTGCTGCTGGTGGTCACGGACGGCGAGCCGACCGCGCATCTGGAAGATGTTGACGGCGACGGGTCTTCGGTGTTTTTCGACTATCCGCCGCATCCGCGGACCATCGCTCACACCGTGCGCGGCTTCGATGACATGGCGCGGCTGGGCGCTCAGGTGACGATATTCCGGTTGGGCAGCGATCCCGGACTGGCCCGTTTCATCGATCAGGTCGCGCGCCGGGTCGAGGGTCGGGTTGTGGTTCCCGATCTCGACGGGCTGGGCGCGGCCGTGGTGGGCGACTATCTGCGAGCCCGCCGTCGTCGGTAGCGGGTTACTTCGGGCAGGTGTCGAACTGCTTGCGCAACCGCTGCTGTAACGCGAGAGCATCGGGCGTCAAATACGTTTCCGGATGTTGTTCGGTCAAGGAGTTCGGGATGTAGTTACAGGCCCCGACGTCAACAGCGCCGCTGAAATTCGGGGATGTGTCGGCGCGTGCCCCCTCCCACCGCCAACTCAGATTGAGCGCGTGCGCGGGTCCGGCTCCGGTGATCCCGATGACCGAGACGAGGTCTTGGTAGGCGGTGTCGCGGTTGTGAAGGCCGACGTTTAGCTCAGTGATCGTGCCCTGCGGACCGACGGTGACCGTAAAGACTGATACCGGCATGGCCGCGATCTGCTGATCGACCCGCTGCTGGTCTGCGGCAGTGAACGGAAACGCCACTCTCCACGGGTGCTGATCGATATTCGAAGCTGGCTGCAAATCCAGGGTCACGTGTGCATTGTCGCCGAATCCCGTTCGTACCGCGGCGAATACGTCATCGGCCGATGTCGTGACCCCATTTAGTTTGAGATCCGCGGTGGACTTGTTACGGAAAATGCTCACCTCGGCGGCGTCGACTGCAGCCGTCAGCCGTCGCAGGCCTTCTGCGTCGGCGGCGATCCCGGCCGGGTCGAGATCGGCGCCACGCTTGACCAGCACGGTCCGGCTGGTTGTCACCGCGAAGTCCGCGGTCTGCTCGAACGCCTTGAAGGCGTCGCCGCGCACCGTGTTGATGCGCGCGACGACGTCCTCGATCTGCTTCGGGGGCGCTTCAGGCAGGTAGACGTAGATGTTGACCGTGGCGCCCTGCTCAAAACCGTTGGTGTAGTTCACAGTCGCGTCTTGGACGCCGGGCATTTCCTTGATCGCCTGTTTCAACTGATCGGCTGCCGTCTTCCGATCGGGCGCGCCGCACCCACTCAACATGCAGGACAGTGCTACCGCCGCCACGGCGAGCAAACCCGCTATTCGCCTCACGGGTGATACTCCGGATTCGGAATCGGTAAACCAAACGGCCCGGGTCCGCTCGGGATTGTCGGCGGTGGCAGCACGGGTGGCGCGACGAGGTCGTTGGGCAGCCCGGCCAGCACCGAGGCCATGTTGTAGCCGCTCATGCGAAGCTGACCGTTATTCCCATCGCGCGCGTATTCCGAATGGCCCCAAGCACGCTCATGCCACTGGTTGTCACCCGGGCCGGTTCCGCTGTTGACCGACAGCTGGGTGAAACCCGGCACGTCCTGCGGAGCAGGGCCAAAGGCGCCGAATTCGGGGATGATGTCAGAGACGTGATCATTGACGCCGATCATGTAGTAAGCGTGGCCCGGTTGAACACCTAATTGCGACACGTTGGTCAGCTCGGTGCCTGGCGAACCGTAGAGGACGACATCGCTAACTGGCGCGCCCTGCTGTAGGGCCAGGCTGGTGACCAGGGACCCGTAGGAATGCCCAAAGGCGGTGATGTGCTGGTCGGGAACGTTGGTGGTGGCGGCCAGCCCTTTGTAGAAGTTGTTGAGGGGGCCGGCGGCGTCGTGCGCCAGGTAGTCGTGAGTGACGCCCACCAGGCTGTCCGGCGCGTCATAGCCGAGGTAGGCGATCGATGCGACTGCGTCGTAGTTCGCGATGCCTGCCTTCTGGCGTAGGCTGGCTGCCTCGCTGCGCTGTGCTTGGGCTTCCCGGACCATGGAGTCGACGCCGGAGCTGACCCGAGTGTTGAGCCCACCCACCGTGACCCCGACGCGTTCGGCGTTGTCGACGTCGCCGACTCCTACGATGGCCAGCACCTTGTTGGGATTGCTGGTGGTGTCCAGCTCGATCAGGCTGGTGCCGGGGTGGGCGGCCAGCGTGTTGCTGAGCGCCGTGAGATCGGCCAGCTTTGCGGGATCGGTGTGCCAGACACCGCTTCCGTCGAGCCAGCCGTTTTGGAACCGAGCGATTTCGCTTTGCAGCACAGGTAGATTCAGTTCGCTTCGAATGTTGGTGGGAATACCGTCGAGGTTGCGAATCGAATCGGGGAACCACTGTTTGACGCTGTCCTGCTGCGCGGGCGTCAACGAGTGCCACCACTTGGTGACGTCGGCGGGTGCGGTCCCCTTCGGCGGCACCTGCGGCATTTTCGGTGGCTCGTGCGACGTTTCGGCGTTGACTTGGTCCGGTGACAGGGCGCCGTCGGCGCCGCGGATGGCCGCGGCCAGATCCTCGTCGGCCGTCAGGGCGTCGGACAACAGCTGCATCACTGCCTGGGCGACGCGAAGCCACGCGGCCTCGATCTCGTTTTGGTCGGCCGTGGAGTAGGACGACAGATTCTCCGGCAGGCTGACCGTCCCAGTCTGGTTATTGATACTCAGGTGATAGTGGTTGGCGGTTTCGCGAATCTGCGCGAGCCGCGTCTTCAGCCCCTCCACCTCTCCGGCGGCCTTTTCGGCAGCGCGCCCGACGGCCTCGCAAGCGGCCGCATGGTCGTCGAGGGTGAGCATTGTGCGATGGGTCGCGGCGTTGGCCGCGTCGGCGCTATCGCCGCCCCAGTCGAGGAACCCCATGGTTTGACCGATCGAGGCGGACGCAGTCCGGGTGCCGTGCGCACGGCTGATTGCGGCCTGAAAGACCGTGGTAATCGCTCCTGGATTCCACCGGTCGATATCGGCCAGCGACAACGTCATTGCATGTGTGGGCTTCCGCCGCTCGCGGCTCTACCCACTTCGTCCAGCCTCTGTTTGTTCTGCTGCTCGTTGAGTGCGAAGTCCGCGGCAGTGAAGTGCATGCCGCACGAATGGTTGCCGATGCGGCCGACATGGTCAGCGGTGGCCGTCTCCCAGCTGTCCAGCAGTCCGGACAGGGCGCCCGCCGACGAGCCCACCCATCCCGAGTGCGCGCCACTGGCTTCGCCGTGGGAGGACTGGTGCGCAGCGAGCAATGACTCGCCGTGGTTTGCCATGTCGTTGGCCGCCTGCATCAACTCCTCAGGCTTCAGCCACACCTTGTCCGCCATCGGTCAAGTATCGCGTAAGACCCGGTGCCCACGATTCACTAATAGCGCCCTTGACCAGGGGGTTTTGCGGACCTATCACTGGGTCTTGCGGTTCTTTCGCTTGATGCCGACGCCGCCCCACAGTGCGAAACCGCGAATTTTGACGGTCGGCGCGCCGGGGGTGCCGGCGCCGGCAACGCTGTGGTCGAACCCGCCCATCACGCCGTGGCCCTTGATCTCGACGTTGACTTCGGGGGGCAGCAGGATGGTCTGTCCGCCCATGATCGAAGTTGCGTGGATCTCGACCTCGGTGGAGGTGAAGTCGGCGTAGCGGAGGTCGATGACGCCGCCGCCCCACAGCGCGAATGTCGTCAACTTCTTCGGCACGTTCCACCGGCCGCGCCGCTCGAACGCGCTCATGATGGCCAGCAGCAGCATCGACGGGGCCGGTTTGCCCGCGCCGCCGCCCGGGGCGCCTACCGACGACCCCAGCAGGTCGGACCGCAGGCTATCCAACTCGTCGTAGGTCTTCGCCGCGTATGCCTTGGCGAGTCGGTCTTCGTAGTCGCTCATCTGCAGGCGACCCTGAGCGGCGGCGTCAGTGAGCAACTGTGCGACCTGGATGCGGTCGGTATCTGCGGCACGCGTCGGCGCGTTCCGCTCATCTGCCACGCCCCGTTGTGGCTTCTTGATCATCACCTACGAGCGTACGTCGATCAGAATTTGCTGCAAGGAACTTGGCTAAACTGTGTCGCTACTGTCTTGCGTGGCCCACCACGCAGGGCGTTTCTGCAGGAAAGCGAGCATGCCCTCGCGAGCCTCGTCGGAGACGAACAGTCGCGCCGACTCGGTGCTGAGCCGCTCGGCGTCGCGGTCAAAGCCGTCCAGGATGGCGGCAGTGGTCAGTGCCTTGGATGCGGCCAACCCCTGCGGTGAGGCCCGTCCGATATCGGCGACGAGCGACGCCACCGCGGCATCGGCGTCGTCGGCCGCGATCGTGATCAGCCCGATCGCCGCGGCGGTGGCGGCGTCGAACGTCTCGCCGGTCAGGTAGTAGCGGGCGGCGGCGCGGGCGGACATCTTCGGCAGCAAGGTCAGCGAGATGATCGCCGGCGCGACTCCGATCCGGGCCTCGGTCAACGCGAAGGTGCTGCGCGGACCGGCCACCGCGATGTCGCATGCACCGACCAGGCCCATGCCGCCGGCGCGGACATGGCCGTCGACGGCGACGATCACCGGCAGCGGCGACTCGACGATCGCCTGTAGCAGCGCGGCCATCTCCCTGGCCCGTTCGGCGGCCATCTCGGCCGGATCGGCACCCGTCGACGCCGACCCTTCCGACAGGTCGGCGCCCGCGCAGAAAGTGTTCCCGGTGTGGCCGAGCACCACGGCCCGCACCGCGGGATCGGCGGCCGCGTCGCGCAGGCCTTGGTGCAACTGGTTGACCAGAGTGGCGGACAGCGCGTTGCGGTTGTGCGGCGAGTTCAGCGTCAGCCGCGCGACGTGTCCGTCAACGGTGTATTCGACCAACCTGTCCATCAGTACGACCGGGGCAGGCCCAGCGACGTCTGCGCTACGAAGTTGAGCACCATCTCTCGGCTCACCGGCGCGATACGACCCAGCCGGGCCGACGCCAGCATGGCGGCAACGCCGTATTCCTTGGTCAGACCGTTGCCACCCATGGACTGCACGGCCTGGTCCACCGAGCGCGTAGCTGCCTCGGCGGCAGCGTATTTGGCCATGTTGGCGGCCTCGGCCGCGCGCATGTCGTCGCCGCTGTCGTAAAGTGTCGCGGCTTTCTGCATCATCAGCTTGGCGAGTTCGACCTCAATATGGCACTGCGCCAACGGATGTGACAGACCCTGGTGCGCACCGATCGGCGTTCCCCACACCTGACGGGTCTTGACGTAGTCCGCGGCTCGGTCGAGAGCGAACCGTCCCATGCCGACGGAGCTGGCCGCGCCCATGATGCGCTCGGGGTTCAAGCCGGCGAAAAGCTGTGCGATCGCGGCATCTTCGGCCCCGACAAGCGCATCCGCGGGCAACCGCACATCGTCGAGAAAGACCTGGAACTGCCGCTCGGGGCTGATCAGCTCCATTTCGATTGGGGTGTAGCTGAAGCCGCGCGCATCGGTGGGCACCACGAACAGCGCCGGTCGCAGCTTGCCGGTCTTGGCCTCTTCGCTGCGGGCGACGACTAGCACGGCCTGGGCCTGGTCGATGCCGGAGATGTAAACCTTCTGGCCCTTGAGGATCCAGTCGGCGCCGTCGCGACGCGCGGTGGTGGTGATCTTGTGCGAGTTCGATCCGGCGTCCGGCTCGGTGATCGCGAATGCCATCGTCAGCGAGCCGTCGGCGATGCCGGGAATCCAGCGCTTCTTCTGCTCGTCGGTGCCGAACTTGCTGATGATCGTGCCGTTGATGGCGGGCGACACCACCATCAGCAACAGCGCGCTGCCCGCGGCCGCCATCTCCTCCATCACCAGCGACAGCTCGTACATCCCGGCTCCGCCACCGCCGTACTCCTCCGGGAGATTCACGCCGAGGAAGCCGAGTTTGCCTGCCTCCTGCCATAGTTCGTCGGTATGCTCATGCGCACGGGCCTTCTTCAGGTAGTACTCGCTGCCGTAGTTGGACGCCCACGCGGACACGGACTTGCGCAGCGCCTGGCGCTCCTCGTTTTCGATAAAGCTGGTGTCGATCATTGCGAATCTCCTTCTCGAGCGCTTTCGGGCGACTCCACCCTTGCCAGGACGGCGCCCACTTCGACTTGGTGGCCGGTGTTCACGTTGAGCTCGGCGAGCACACCGTCGGTCGGGGCGGTGATGGTGTGCTCCATCTTCATTGCTTCCAGCCAGATCAGCGGCTGGCCGGCCGTGACGGCATCGCCGATCGCGGCGCCGAGCCGGATGACGTTGCCGGGCATGGGTGCTACCAGCGAGCCCTTCTCGATGGCCGAGCCCGGCTCGGGGAAGCGCGGCAGCGCGACCAGGTGCACGGGGCCGCGCGCCGAATCGACATAGATGTCTTGGCCGTAGCGCGCGACCGCGAAACTGCGAGCCACCCCGCTTCCGTCGGCTAACGCGACTTCGTCTGGGGTCGCCGCGACCAGCTGCGCCGGCTCGTCGTCGGCCAGGATCAATCCCGTTCTGGTGATTCGGTATTGGATTGTGTGCTCGCTGTCGGCGTCATCGCGATAGGTCTTCGCTTGGTATCCCGACGCGAGGTTGCGCCAACCGCTGGGGATCGAGCCGAGGACGGTGGCGGTGGTGCGGTTGTGCGCGGCGTCGGCGAGCGCCGCGGCGATCGCCGACAGTCGGATGGTGGCGGCGTCGGCCAGCGGAGCGGACAGCTCCGCCAAGCCGTGGGTGTCGAAGAACGCGGTGTCGGTGGCGCCGTCGAGGAAGGCCGGATGGCGCAGCACGTTGACCAGCAGCTCGCGGTTGGTGCGCAAGCCGTGCAGGTGCGCTCTGGCCAGCGCGTCGGCAAGCACTAACGCCGATTGCCGGCGGGTCGGTGCGTACGAGATCACCTTGGCGAGCATCGGGTCGTAATGAATCGACACCGCGAACCCGCTGGCAGATTTGGGGTCGATGCCCGAATCCAGCCGAATGCCGGTCCGCCGTCCCAGCGACGAGAACTCGGATCGAACGGCCGGCACGTCGAACGTGTCGACCACGCCGGCCTGCGGCTGCCAGCCGCGCGCGGGATCTTCGGCGTAGAGGCGGGCTTCGATCGAATGCCCCTGAGCCGCAGGGGGTCCGGCGCCCAGCCGGCCGCCGTCAGCCACCGCGAGCTGCAGCTCGACGAGATCGAGGCCGGTGGTCTCCTCGGTGACCGGGTGCTCGACCTGCAGCCGGGTGTTCATTTCGAGGAAGTAGAACTCGCCATTGTCGTCGGCGAGGAATTCCACCGTCCCGGCGCCGGTGTAGCCGATGGCGCCGGCGGCGAGCCGGGCCGCGTCGAACAGCTTGGCCCGCATGCCCGGTGTGCGCTCGACCAACGGCGACGGCGCTTCTTCGATGATCTTTTGGTGGCGGCGCTGAATCGAGCATTCCCGTTCGCCGACCGCCCACACGGTGCCGTGGGTATCGGCCATCACCTGCACCTCCACGTGGTGGCCGGTGGGCAGGTAGCGCTCGCAGAAGACCGTCGGATCGCCGAATGCGGACTGCGCTTCACGCCGCGCCGCGGCGACTTCACCAGGCAGAGATGATAATTCGCGTACCACCCGCATTCCGCGACCGCCACCGCCCGCGGACGCCTTGACCAGCACCGGCAGCTGGCCTTCGGTGACCGTGTCGGGGTCGAGTTCGTCGAGCACCGGCACGCCGGCGGCGGCCATCATCTTCTTCGATTCGATCTTGGAGCCCATTGCCCGCACCGCGTCCACCGGCGGACCGACCCAGACCAGGCCCGCGCTTTGCACCGCGGCCGCGAATTCCGCGTTCTCCGAGAGGAATCCATAGCCGGGGTGCACCGCGTCGGCACCGGCCGCTCGGGCCGCAGCGATAATCGCCTCGGCGTTGAGATAGTCGTTGGTCCGCGGCAGCCGGACCCGGGCGTCGGCCTCGGCGACGTGCGGCGACCCGGCGTCGGGATCGGTGTAGACGGCGACGGTGCCCAGTCCCAGCCGGCGGCACGTGGCGAACACCCGCCGGGCGATCTCGCCGCGGTTGGCAACCAGAACTCGCGTGATTCCCATGAACGTCACATTCGGAAGACGCCGAAGTTCGACGTCCCCTTGATCGGGCCATTGGCGATGGCGGACAAACACATTCCCAGTACGGTGCGGGTGTCGCGCGGGTCGATCACCCCGTCGTCGTAGAGCATCCCGGACAGCACCATCGGTAGCGACTCGGCCTCGATCTGGCCTTCGACGGCGGCCCGCATCGCCGCATCGGCTTCCTCGTCGACCTGTTGACCGCGCGCCTCGGCGGCGGCCCGGCTCACGATCGACAACACCCCGGCCAGCTGGGCGCCGCCCATCACGGCGGCCTTGGCGCTGGGCCAGGCGAACAGGAATCGCGGGTCGTAGGCCCGCCCGCACATGCCGTAGTGGCCGGCGCCGTACGACGCGCCTATCAGCAGCGAGATGTGTGGCACCGTGGAGTTGGAGACGGCGTTGATCATCATCGATCCGTGTTTGATCATGCCGCCCTCCTCATAGTCCTTGCCCACCATGTATCCGGTGGTGTTGTGCAAGAACAACAGTGGCGTGTTGGACCGGTTGGCCAGCTGGATGAATTGGGTGGCCTTTTGCGATTCCTCGCTGAAGAGCACGCCGCGGGCGTTGGCCAGGATCCCCAGCGGGTAGCCGTGCAACCGGGCCCAGCCGGTGACGAGCGACGAGCCATACATCGCTTTGAATTCATCGAATTCGGAGCCGTCGACGATGCGGGCGATCACATCCCGCGGGTCGAACGGGATACGCAAATCGGAGGGAACGATGCCGATCAGTTCTTCGGCGTCGAACAGCGGCGCGCTCACCGGTCCCGGTGCCGGCCCCTGTTTGACCCAGTTGAGCCGTGCAACGATGCGACGCCCGATGCGGATCGCGTCGAGTTCGTCCACGGCGAAGTAGTCACCCAAACCCGATATGCGGGTGTGCATTTCGGCACCACCCAGCGACTCGTCGTCGGACTCCTCGCCGGTGGCCATCTTCACCAGCGGCGGGCCGGCCAGGAAGACCTTCGAGCGCTCTTTGATCATCACGACGTGGTCGGACATCCCGGGCACATAGGCGCCTCCAGCGGTGGAGTTACCGAACACCAAAGCGATAGTGGGAATCCCAGCAGCCGACAGCCGGGTCAGGTCGCGGAACATCCGTCCACCCGGGATGAAGATTTCCTTCTGCGTGGGTAGATCTGCGCCGCCGGATTCCACCAGCGATAGCACGGGAAGCCGGTTCTCGAAGGCGATCTGGTTGGCCCGCAAGATCTTCTTCAGGGTCCACGGATTGCTGGTGCCGCCTTTGACGGTGGGGTCGTTGGCAACGATCATGCATTCGACACCTTCGACGACGCCGATTCCGGTGACCGTACTGGCGCCGATCTGGAAGGCGCTGCCATAGGCCGCCAGCGGGCTCAGTTCCAGAAACGGCGAGTCTGGATCCACGAGCAGCTCGATGCGTTCCCGCGCCGTCAGCTTGCCGCGCGCGTGGTGCCGCTCGACGTACTTGGGACCGCCGCCGCCGAGCGCTTTGGCGAATTCGGCGTCGATTTCCTCGAGCCGTGAGGTTGCGGCCGACGCGGCGTCGGTGTATGCGGCGGCCTTCGGGTCGAGCGTGGATCGGAGCACGGTCATGACCACCGCCGACGATGCAGAGCGGAGCGATGAGGAGGAGGCGGTGCAATCACGATTGATACCCAAGGAGTTTGGCGGCGAGTGCGGTGAGGATTTCGGTGGTGCCGCCGCCGATACCGAGGATTCGCATGTCCCGGTATTGGCGTTCGATTTCGGATTCGGCCATGTAACCCATCCCGCCGAACAGCTGGACGGCCTGGTTGGCCACCCACTCGCCCGCCTCGACGGCGGTGTTCTTCGCGAAACACACCTGCGCGATGAGGTTGGTCTCGCCGGCCAGTTGCCGCTCGACCACGTTGTGCGAGTAGACGCGGGCGACATCGATGCGACGGGCCATCTCGGCGAGCGTGTTCTGCACCGACTGCCGGGATATCAGCGGACGGCCGAATGTCTCCCGGTCGCGGCACCACTGTGCGGTGATGTCCAGGCACCGCTGTGCGCTCGAATACGCTTGCGTGGCAAGCGCGATCCGCTCGGAGACGAAAGCTTGGGCGATCTGGGCAAAGCCGGTGTTCTCGACGCCGACGAGGTTGGCCGCGGGTACCCGCGCATCGGTGTAGGACAGCTCGGCGGTGTCCGAGGACCGCCAACCCATCTTGTCCAGCTTGCGGGTGACCTCGAAGCCGGGCGTGCCTTTCTCGACCGCCAACAACGAAACCCCGGCCGCACCAGGGCCACCCGTGCGCACCGCGGTGACGACGTAGTCGGCCCGTACCCCCGAGGTGATGTAGGTCTTGGCGCCGTTGACGATGTAGTGGTCGCCGTCACGGACCGCGGCGGTCCGCAAGTGGCCGACGTCGGAGCCGCCGCCGGGCTCGGTGATGGCCAGTGCGCCGATCAGCTCACCGGTCAACGTCGGGCGGACGAACTTGTCGATCAGCCGGGCATCGCCGGACGCGATCATGTGCGGCACCGCGATGCCGCAGGTGAGCAGCGACGCGAACACGCCGCCGGGCACGCCGGCCTGATGTAGCTCTTCGCAGATGATCACCGCGTCGGCACCGTCACCCCCGCCACCGCCGACCGCCTCGGGAAAGTTCGCGCCGAGCAGTCCGGCTTGCCCGGCACGGCGGTGCAGCTCGCGCGGCAACTCACCGATGCGCTCCCACTCGTCGACGTGCGGAAGGATCTCGCGCTCGGCGAATGAGCGCGTGGTCTTGCGGAGCTGATCGCGCTCGGGGGTGTCCCAGATGTTCACAACAGCCTTTCCGGAATGTCGACGTGGCGGCTACGCAGCCATTCACCCAGCCCCTTGGCCTGTGGGTCGAATCGCGCCTGGTATGCGACGCCCTGGCCGAGGATGTCGTCGACGACGAAGTTGACCGCGCGCAGGTTGGGCAGCAGATGGCGGGTGACCGGAAGATCGGCCGTCTCGGGCAGCAACTCCTTGAGCAGCTCGACGGTCAGTGTGTTGGCCAGCCAGCGCCACTGCTCCTCGGTGCGCACCCAGACGCCGACATTGGCCGAGCCGCCCTTGTCGCCGCTGCGGGCCCCGGCGATCCGGCCCAGCGGCACGCGCCGGGTCGGCCCGGCCGGCAGCGGCTCGGGCAGCGGCGGCGGATCGGCCGGCACCAACTCGAGAGTATCCGTGGCACAAGGAATCTCGACGCTGCTGCCATCGGCGTGTACAGCGGTGTGCGGCACCTTGGCGGCGTCGACAAAGCCCGGCGTGTACACCCCGTACACCTGGCCGTCGCCGGGCGGCGCGGTGACGGTAAAGCCCGGATAGCTGGCCAGTGCCAATTCCACTGCGGCCGAAGAAAACTGGCGTCCGACATTCGCCGGGTCCGGGTCGCGGACCACGCAGCGAAGCAAAGCGCTGGCCGCCTCTTCGGTGTCGGCGTCCGCGTGGTCGGTGCGGGCCAGCGTCCACTCCAACTCCGCGGGTTTGACGGCGGGCTTGTCAATGAGCAAAGCATCCAGTTGGCGACGCACCAACGCGGCCTTCTCGTCGATGTCCAGGCCGGTCAGCACGAACGTCATCGCGTTGCGGAAGCCGCCGATGCTGTTGAGTGAGACCTTCAGCGTGGGCGGCGGTGGTTCGCCGGCCACCCCGCTGATCCGGACCCGGTCGGCGCCGTCGGGGGACAGTTCGATGGTGTCCATCCTGGCGGTGACGTCCGGGTTGGCGTAGCGGGCGCCGGTGACCTCATAGAGCAGTTGCGCTGTCACGGTGTCGACGCTGACCAGCCCGCCGGTGCCCGGGTGCTTGGTGATCACCGCGGAGCCGTCGGCGTGGATCTCGGCGAGCGGGAAACCGGCATAGGTCAGATCGGGGATTTCTGTGAAAAACGAGAAATTTCCGCCGGTGGCCTGAATGCCGCATTCGGTGACGTGCCCGGCGACCACGGCGCCGGCGAGCTGGTGATAGTCGGTGCGGCCCCAGCCGAAGTGCGCGGCCGCCGGCCCGACGGTCACCGACGCGTCGGTCACCCGGCCGGTCACGACGATTTCGGCGCCACTGTTGAGGCAGTCGACGATGCCCCAGGCGCCCAGATAGGCGTTGGCCGTCAGGGGTGTGCCCAGCCCCAGTTCCTCGGCGCGGGGCGCGAGGTCGTCACCGGCGACGTGAGCGACCCGGACCGGCACGCCCAAGCGCTGAGCCAAGGCGCGTACCGCGTCAGCGAGGCCGGCGGGGTTCAGGCCACCGGCGTTGGCGACGATACGTACCCCGCGGTCGTGTGCCAGCCCCAGACACTCCTCGAGTTGGGTCAGGAAGGTCTTGGCGTAGCCGCGGTCGGGGTGCTTCATCCGGTCGCGGCCGAGAATCAGCATGGTTAGTTCGGCCAGGTAGTCACCGGTGAGGTAATCCAGATCGCCGCCGGTGAGCATCTCGCGCATCGCGGAGTGCCGGTCGCCGTAGAACCCCGAGCAGTTCCCAATCCGGACCGCGGACGGCATGCCAGTCGTCCTCCCTCCAGCCGACATCCCGACGTTGCCAACCAACCGGTAGGTTAGCGGGTACCGTGGGTGTCACGTCAAGGATGCTCTCCCCTGGGCGCCGACGCGATGGGTGCCGATTTTTGTCGGCAGCAGCTCACCGACTATTATTGGCGCTAACTTCGCTGTCGAGGCTGCTCGACCGGCGACCCCCCTACCAGTAGTAAGGCCCGATTATGGCTGTGCCAAAGCGCAGGATGTCGCGCGCGAACACCCGGAGTCGGCGCGCGCGGTGGAAGGCTGACAAGCCCGAACTCGTCGGCGTGACGGTGGCCGGCCAGAAGCACAAGGTGCCGCGCCGGTTGCTCAAGGCGGCGCGCCTCGGACTGATTGACTTGGATCGCCGCTAACTTTTTCGCCATGAGCCTTGCCGCCCAGCAACGACGCGGGCCGCGCCGCAGCCCGCTGAAGAGCTGGGCAATTAGCCCCTGCGCCTCTCAGCGCGCTCTCAGGCGATTGGATGAAACTGGTGGCCGTGCGAATTCTTATCGTTGACGACGATCGAGCGGTGCGTGAGTCACTGCGCCGATCGCTTTCCTTCAATGGCTACTCGGTGGCATTGGCGGAGGACGGCGTCGAGGCGCTCGAGATGATCGCGGCCGACCGGCCCGACGGGCTCGTCCTCGACGTGATGATGCCGCGGCTGGACGGACTGGAGGTATGCCGTCAGCTACGCAGCACCGGGGACGACCTGCCAATCCTGGTGCTGACCGCCCGCGACACGGTCTCCGAGCGCGTTGCCGGCCTCGACGCCGGCGCCGACGACTATCTGCCCAAGCCGTTCGCGCTCGAAGAGTTGCTGGCCCGGCTGCGGGCCCTGCTGCGCCGAACCAAGATCGATGACTCGGGCGAAGCCGTGGCCATGACGTTCGCGGACCTCACCCTCGATTCGGTGACCCGCGAAGTCACGCGTGGGCAACGCCAGATCAGCCTCACCCGCACCGAGTTCGCTCTGCTGGAGATGTTGATCGCCAATCCGCGACGGGTATTGACCCGCAGCCGGATTCTCGAGGAGGTGTGGGGCTTCGACTTTCCCACCTCGGGCAACGCGCTGGAAGTGTACGTCGGGTACCTGCGTCGCAAGACTGAAGCAAATGGCGAGCCACGATTGATCCACACCGTGCGAGGAGTGGGTTACGTGCTTCGCGAAACACCGCCCTGATGCCCCTGAAGACACCGTTCCACCGGCGAGGTCGAGCGCAGCTGCGAGCCAGCACCTCGTTGTCGCTGCGCTGGCGGGTCATGCTGCTGGCGATGTCGATGGTGGCGATGGTGGTCGTGCTGATGGCCGTCGCCGTGTACGCGGTGATCTCCGCGGCGCTCTACAAGGACATCGACAACCAGCTGCAAAGCAGGGCTCAGCTATTGATCGCCAGCGGGTCGTTGGCGGCCGATCCCGCGAAAGCCATTGAGGGCACCGCATATTCGGATGTCAACGCGATGCTGGTGAATCCCGGCCGCTCGATCTTCACCGCTAACCAGGAGGGTCAGACGCTGCCGGTCGGAGCGCCGGAGAAGGCGGTCATCCGCGGTGACCTGTTCATGTCGCGGCGCACGGCGTCCGGCCAGCGGGTGCTGGCGGTTCACCTGCCGAACGGTAGCTCGCTGCTGATCTCCAAGAGCCTGGCGCCGACCGACGCGGTGATGACGAAGCTGCGTTGGGTGCTGTTGATCGTCGGTGGGGTCGGCGTCGCGGTGGCCGCGGTTGCCGGTGGAATGGTCACCCAGGCCGGGCTACGCCCGGTGGCCCGGCTGACCGAGGCCGCTGAGCGGGTGGCGCGCACCGACGATCTGCGGCCCATCCCGGTGTTCGGGAGCGACGAGCTGGCCCGGCTGACCGAGGCGTTCAACCTGATGCTGCGAGCGTTGGCCGAATCTCGGGAACGCCAGACCCGGCTGGTCGCCGATGCCGGTCACGAACTGCGCACCCCGCTGACATCGTTGCGCACCAACGTCGAACTGCTGATGGCGTCAACGGAGCCGGGCGCGCCGCCAATACCCGAACAGGAAATGGCCGACCTGCGTACCGATGTGATCGCGCAAATTGAAGAATTGTCCACGCTGGTAGGCGATTTGGTGGATCTCACCCGAGACGACGCCGGCGAAGTGGTGCAGGAGCCGGTCGACATCGTCGAGGTCATCGACCGTAGCCTGGAACGAGTCCGTCGGCGCCGCAACGACATTGAGTTCGATGTAAACGTGACGCCCTGGCAGGTCTACGGCGACTCCGCTGGCCTGTCGCGCGCGGTGCTGAATCTGATGGACAATGCCGCCAAGTGGAGTCCGTCAGGGGAGACCGTCGGTATCAGCCTCCGGCAGCTGAACCCTACGCACGCCGAGTTGGTGGTGTCCGACCACGGGCCGGGGATTCCGACGGCCGAGCGTGCGTTGGTGTTCGAGCGGTTCTTCCGCTCGACCAGCGCGCGAGCGATGCCCGGCTCGGGTCTTGGGCTGGCGATCGTGAAACAGGTCGTGCTCAATCACGGCGGCGCGCTGCGCGTCGAAGACACCGTTCCGGGTGGCGAGCCGCCGGGCACCTCGATCTATGTGTTGCTGCCCGGACGGCCGATTCCGACTTCGGAGTTCCCGACCCCTGAGGAAATTGCGGCGGATGTTAACGCATCGTCAAATCCGGGGAACTCATTACGTCCGGCGAACGTTATTTCAGTCGATTCTCAGACAACGCAGGCAGGGTAGTGATCCAGTGACTGTTGAGTCTGAACCGACCGTTCAAGGAAAGAGCGACCTAGCGACATGACGAATCACCCGCGGTATTCGCCACCGCCGCAGCAGCCCGGGTACCACCCGGGCTCCGATCAGCATGGGGCCCCAGGCTATTCCGGCCATGGGCAGCAGCAAACATATCCTCAGCACTATGACTGGCGCTACGGGCAGCAGCCGCAGTACCGGCAGCCGTACGGTTCATTCGGTGGCGGCCAGGCCGGCCCGGCCGGCAGCCCGCCGCCACCCCAACTGGGCGTGCCGCGAAAGCGTTCGCGCGCAGGAGGATTGGCCGTCGGCGCATTGGCGATTGCGGTCGTATCGGCCGGCATCGGCGGTGCGGCGGCATCGGTGATCGAGCACAGCGGACAGCTTCCGATCGCCAGCGACGGGTCGGTCCTCGGTGGTGCGACTCCGAGCATGCCCGCCGCGAACGCGCCGGTAGGCACTGTCGAACAGGTCGCCGCGAAGGTGGTGCCCAGTGTGGTCATGCTCGAGACCGATCTCGGGCGTCAGTCCGAGGAGGGCTCCGGCATCATCTTGTCTTCGGACGGGCTGATCCTGACCAACAACCACGTCGTCGCCACTGCGGCCAATCCCGGTCATCCCCCTGCACCGCGCGAGCGCAGCCCCCGCCCGGAGCCGGGCGGCCCCGGGGAGCCGGATCCCGGGGAGCCAAACAACGAACACGGCCCTGCGACACCGAAGACCACGGTGACCTTCTCCGACGGGCGCCATGCCGAATTCACCGTGGTGGGCGCAGATCCCACCACCGACATCGCAGTCGTTCGGGTGCAAGGCATCAAGGGATTGACGCCGATCAGCATTGGGTCGTCAGCGAACTTGCGGGTCGGCCAGCCGGTGATGGCGGTCGGGTCTCCGCTGGGCCTGGAAGGCACGGTTACCACCGGCATCGTCAGCGCGCTCAATCGGCCGGTGTCGACGACCGGCGAGACCGGTAACCAGAACACCGTTCTGGATGCGATTCAGACCGACGCCGCGATCAACCCCGGTAACTCCGGCGGCGCGCTGGTCAACATGAGCGGACAGTTGGTCGGCGTCAACTCTGCGATTGCCACGCTGGGCGGCGAGTCGCCCGACGCACAGAGCGGTTCGATCGGACTCGGCTTCGCGATTCCGGTCGATCAGGCCAAGCGCATCGCCGACGAGTTGATCAAGACCGGAACGGCATCGCATGCGTCACTGGGCGTTCAGGTCACCAACGACAAGGGCACACCCGGCGCCAAGGTCGTCGAGGTGGTACCGAATGGAGCGGCGGCAGCCGCCGGCTTGCCCAGCGGAGTCGTGGTGACCAAGGTCGACGACCGAACGGTCAACAGCGCCGACGCGTTGGTCGCCGCCGTGCGATCCAAGGCGCCGGGCGATAAAGTGACGCTTACGTTCAAGGACCCATCGGGCGACAACAAGACCGTGCAGGTCACTTTGGGCAAGGCGCAGCAGTGATGAGAGTGGCTGCGCCGTGGTCGGACCACAGATATACGGTTGCAACCATGGAACAGAACCCCGAGTTGGTCGGCAGGGCACTCGTCGTCGTCGTCGACGATCGGACCGCGCACGGCGATGAGGACCACAGCGGGCCTTTGGTCACCGAGCTGCTCACCGAGGCGGGGTTCGTTGTCGACGGCGTGGTGGCCGTCGCCGCCGACGAAGTCGAGATCCGCAACGCGCTGAACACCGCGGTGATCGGGGGAGTGGATCTGGTGGTATCGGTCGGCGGCACCGGCGTGACGCCGCGCGACGTTACCCCGGAAGCCACCTTGGACATTCTCGATCGCGAACTGCTGGGCATCTCCGAAGCCATCCGCGCGTCCGGGTTGGCCGCGGGCATCATGGACGCCGGCTTGTCTCGTGGTTTGGCCGGGATCTCCGGCAGCACCTTGGTGGTCAACCTGGCCGGTTCGCGGTACGCGGTACGCGACGGCATGGCCACGTTGAATCCGCTGGCGGCCGGGATAATCGGCCAACTCTCGAGCCTGGAGATTTGATACCGGCATGACCGGGCGAGGCGGCGACGACCATCCATTTGAGTCGCCCGACGAGCGTGATCACGACCGTCCGGTGACGATGCGGTCCGTGGAGCGGACCGAGGAGGAACCGGACTACGGGGACGGGGACGATCGCGAGCAGTGGCTGAGGGAGAACGTACCCCCGCACCACGGTTAAACCGCAACTCGCCGATGTCACGGCATGAATACCCTTGCATGACCAATTCGCTGCAAAGCGCGCAATCTCCGTCATATGGACATACGGTTTTTCCGGGCGATCTCGCGTCGCCCTAGTAATTCGTGGCGATGGAGGTGGCTTTCGTGCTTAAAGGATTCAGGGATTTCGTGATGCGGGGCGACGTGATCACCGTCGCTGTCGGGTTGGTTGTGGCCTTGGCCTTTTCCAACTTGGTCAAGGCCTTTACCGACAGTGTCATCAATCCGTTGGTGGCGGCGGCCCAGCCCCATACCACCTTCGGTTTGGGCTGGCAGCTCGGCGATGCAGGCAACAAGGAGACTTTCGTCGACATGGGAGCGTTCATCGGGGCAATCGTCTACTTTATTGTCTTCATGACCACCATCTACCTCGTGATCGTGTTGCCCTACAAGCACATCCAGAAGCGCCGTGGGGTCACCGTGTTCGGCGACGAGCCGACGACGAAGGCATGCGCGGAATGCTGCTCCGACATCCCCGAGGCCGCGCACAAATGCAAATACTGTGCCAGCGTCCAGGCGGCCGCCTGAAACACGCTTCGCCCGCGCTTAACGCAGGGTGAGGGTCATGGTCTGCGTCAACGCGGCGCCGGCCACGGCGTTGGCTGCGGCGACCGGCAGCGCCACCAGCACCACCCGGTCGCTTGTCGCGCTTTGACCCTTCTGCTTCGCCGAGACCAGGACCACGATCGCCCCCGTGGCTATGACGCTGGCGACCTTCGCGGTCGATTGGCTGCTGGCCTCCGACGCCGCGACGACGTCGACGACATCGCCGGGCCGGACCAGGTCCATCAGCGCGCTGTCCACCGGATGTACGGGCACGATCCGGGCGTCTGGCCCCGCGGCCGACTCGGCCAGTCGGCGGCCCAGCAGCCGGACGTCGGTCAGCACTTCACCGCGCCGAGCCGGCCCGGCCAACGTTGACCCGACAACCGTGTCGATATCGGATTGTGCCCCGTCGGGAATCGTTGGCACTAAACGTTTTTCGAGTCGGAGATCGTCAGCGGTCAGCGCTGCGCCGGGGCTGAGATCGTGGGCCGCCACCACCACCTGGGTTCGCTCACCGTCGGGGTTGGGCCGCAGTGCCGCAACGCCGGCAAGGACGACGAGTCCGGCCGCGGCGATTCGCCGGGCGAGCAGGGTCCGCGACCAGTCGGGGCGCAACCACTGCGAGATACGAGTCGGCAGCGATGGATTCAGCGATTTCAGGGAATCCCCCACGCCGCAACGGTAAGTGCGGCCGGGTATTCGGCGCGGCCGCCGGCGAGCAGCTTGTGGATAACCGGCTAGCTTGCGGCTGCCGCCGCCGACTTCGAGGCATTCGAGCTTGCCGAGGCAGACTTGTCGCCAGAGCTACTCGACTTTTCCGATGAGCCGGATTTGTCGCTGCCGCTCGACCCGTCGGTGCTCGAAGACGAGCTCGACTTGGCCGATCCGTTGGTCGAACTCTTCGCGGACTCACGGCTGTCGGTGCGGTAGAAACCGCTGCCCTTGAACACCACGCCGACGGAGCCGAACAGTTTGCGCAGCCGACCGGAGCACTGCTCGCATGTGGTCAGCGCATCGTCGGTGAAGGCCTGGACAACATCGAAGCGGTTGTCGCACTCGGTGCACGCGTAGCTATAAGTCGGCACACAAACCTCCGTGATGGTCTAAACGGTTAGCACTCTACAGTCTCAAGTGCTAGAACCGCTATGTGGCCCGTGTCATTCCCGCCCGGCGCGGTGACCGGTCAATTGGCGTCGTGCTCAGCTCGCTGCCATCGACAGTTGGGGTCAGGTTGCGGGCGGGGCAGGCGGCGCGGGCGGAATTGCCCCGTCGCAGCCACCAGGCGGTGGCGGTGCCGGGAAAGTATTGTTGCCGCTGTCGCCGACGCAATCGTAATACCATTTCGGTCCGCCGATGTATGTCTTCATCCACTGGTGCCAGTAGGACCCGTCGGGGTACTTCTCGCCGTCGCACACTCCCAAACTGCCAAAACCCCATTGCCCACCCGGGCAGTAGCTCTTCGTGAGGTCCGGCTTGTGCGGGTCTGGCGGATCAGCGCTGGCAACCGCAGCAGAAGACACAATCGCCGCAGCAGCGCCTAGCGTCGCAGCGCAAAGGCGAAGAAGTTTCAACTTCATTTCGACTCCATGCGGGTCACAACGCCGAGAGCGCGAAATCCATTCGAGATGCGACAAACACCACGTGAGACAGCTCGTACCGCCGCAGGCCAGAGCCGAGTGATATGACACCCCATCTGAGAAGCTACAGCCGGTGGAGGGACACCCTGGCGCTGCTGATCATCCTCGCGATCGCCGCCGCCGTCGGGTGGATCTACGTCCGCGACGTGCGAAGCCAGGAAACCGCCGCGTCATCCGCCGGCTCCACCCAACCGGCGACACCCGCCTACGACGTGGCCCGGCGCGAGCTCGAGGCACTGCCCGTCAAGGGGTGGGATCGTTTCGAGGACTTCAACCGCGTTCGATTCGGCGAGCCCTGGAGCGACGACGTCAACGTGGAGTTCGGCCACAACGGCTGCAACACCCGGGACGACATCCTGCGCCGCGACCTGGCCGACCTGCAGGTGCGGCCGGGAACCTGCTTTGCCCAGCGCGGCATCCTGCACGACCCCTACACCGGAGCGACCATCGTGTTCGAGCGCGGCCCGGGCACCTCTTCTGCCGTGCAGATCGACCATGTGGTGGCGCTGTCGGACGCCTGGTACAAGGGCGCGCGGTCGTGGGACGACCAACGCCGCCTCGACTTCGCCAATGACCCGCGCAACCTGCTGGCCGTTGACGGTCAGGTCAACTTCGACAAGGCGTTTCGCGACGCCGCCTCCTGGCTGCCGCCCAACGTGGCATTTCGGTGCGCGTTTGTCGCCCGCCAGGTCGAGGTGAAGACGGATTACCAGCTGTGGGTGTCGGGCCGAGAGAAAGACGCCATGCGGCAGGTGCTGCGAGGCTGCTGAGCGCGGGTCGCTAACCGGCGGCCGCGCCCACCTCGATCAGGCCGCGTCCGGGGGTCAGCGCATGCGTCATCGGCACGTCGTGCGGCTCCTGCGGTAACTCGTCGACCAACTCCTGATCGCGGATCACGGCAACCAGGCGTGCCCGCGGATCGCGGTGCACCAGGGTGCGGTCGTAGAAACCGCGGCCCCGCCCCAGCCGCACGCCGGTGCGGTCGACGGCGAGCGCGGGAACCAGCACGACGCTCGCCTCGGCCACGGTCGTCGCCGGCAGCCACGGCTCGGCCGGTTCGAGCAGCCCGAACCGCGCGACCACCAGTCGTCCCGGTCGGTATTCACTCCATTGCAGGGCCACCGGCGAGTCGTCGGCCGCGGTACGCGCAACCGGCAGCAACACCCGGCCGGCCCGTCGCAGCAACACATCCAGCATCTCGAGCGAACCCGGCTCGGCGCCTACCGGCACGTACGCGCACACCGTGCTGCCGCTGCTCACCGCGGCATCGAGGTGTTCGGTCAACGACCGCGCCTCGCCGGCCCTGACGTCGTCCGCGACCGAGCGGCGGGCTGCCAGCAGCCGTTCCCGCAATGCGGCCTTGCCCGCGGTTGCCATACGGACAACGATTACAGCCCCGGCTTTTACCCCGCCACACGGGCCGGGAGAATCTGCTGCGATTATGGTTTGCACGATGTCGACCTCACAGGTTCCGGTTCCGCGAACCGCGATCGTTCCCGCCGCCGGTTTGGGCACGCGTTTTCTCCCCGCGACCAAAACCGTGCCCAAGGAACTGTTGCCGGTGGTCGACACGCCCGGCATCGAGTTGGTGGCCGCCGAAGCGGCCGAGGCCGGAGCCGAGCGACTGGTGATCATCACCTCCGAGGGCAAGGACGGCGTCGTCGCGCACTTCGTCGAAGACCTGGTGCTCGAAGGCACGCTGGAGGCGCGGGGCAAGAAGGCCATACTGGCGAAGGTGCGGCGCGCGCCGGGACTGATCAAAGTGGAGTCCGTCGTGCAGGCCGAGCCACTTGGGCTGGGACATGCCATCAGCTGCGTGGAGCCGGTGCTGTCGGCCGACGAAGACGCGGTATCGGTGTTGCTGCCCGACGACTTGGTGCTGCCGACCGGCGTGCTGGAGACGATGTCGAAGGTGCGCGCCGAGTACGGCGGCACCGTGTTGTGTGCGATCGAGGTTTCTCCCGAAGAGATAAGCGCCTACGGGGTTTTCGACGTCGAGCCGGTGCCCGGTGCCAACAAGGACGTGCTGAAGGTCAACGGCATGGTGGAAAAGCCGCGGCGGGAAGACGCTCCGTCGATGTACGCGGCGGCCGGCCGATATGTCCTCGACCGCGCCATCTTTGACGCGTTACAGCGCATCGATCGGGGCGCCGGCGGTGAAATGCAGCTCACCGATGCAATCGCGTTGCTGATCCGCGAAGGTCACCCGGTACACGTTGTCGTGCACCATGGTTCCCGACACGACTTGGGAAATCCCGGCGGCTACCTGAAGGCTGCGGTTGACTTTGCACTGGACCGTGACGATTACGGCCCGGAATTGCGGCGGTGGCTGGTGACTCGATTGGGTCTGGCCGAAGACTAGCGGCAGTCCGATCGGTCTTCGCCGTCCGGTTGTGCCGATACGGGTTGACGGCAGAAAGGCGCGCTGTGCGTTCGGTGGAGGAGCAACAAGCGCGAGTGTCGGCCGCTGCGGTGGCGCCGAGACCCGTTCGCGTTGCCATTGCCGAGGCGCAGGGGCTGATGTGCGCCGAAGAAGTCGTGACCGAGCGTCCGCTGCCCGGTTTCGACCAGGCCGCCATCGACGGCTATGCGGTCCGCAGTGTCGACGTGCTCGGCGTCGGTGCGGCCGAGGGGTCCAGCGCCCAAACCGGCGACGAGCATCTGCGCGCAGTCCCGGGCGAGGCGGAGGAATCGCCCGATGGGCCCGGCGGAGTGACGCTGCCGGTGATGGGCGACATCGAAGCCGGCACGCGTACACCCAGCAGGCTGCAGCCGGGGCAGGCCGTGCGCGTGCACACCGGTGCCCCGCTGCCGACACTGGCCGATGCGGTCTTGCCGTTGCGATGGACCGACGGCGGGCAGTCGCGGGTGCGGGTGCTGCGCGGCGTGCGATCGGGTGCCTACGTGCGCCGCACCGGCGACGATGTCCAGCCCGGCGATGTCGCGGTGCGGGCGGGGACGATCATCGGTGCGGCGCAAGTCGGGCTGCTTGCCGCGGTGGGCCGCGACCGGGTTTTGGTTCATCCGCGCCCGCGGCTGTCGGTGCTCGCCGTCGGTGGTGAGCTGGTTGATATCTCGCGCACCCCGGGCAACGGACAGGTCTACGACGTCAACTCCTATGCCCTGGCGGCCGCCGGCCGGGACGCGGGCGCAGAGGTGAACCGGGTCGGCATCGTCAGCAACGACCCGAAAGAGCTCGGTGAAGTCGTCGAGGGTCAGATCAACCGTGCCGAGATCGTGGTGATCGCCGGCGCGGTCGGCGGCGCAGCAGCCGAGGCCGTGCGCTCGGTGCTCTCCGGGCTCGGCGAGATGGAAGTCACCAGGGTCGCAATGCATCCCGGATCCGTGCAGGGTTTCGGGCAACTGGGCCGCGAGGGTGTCCCGACGTTTCTGTTGCCGGCGAATCCGGTCAGTGCGTTGGTGGTCTTCGAGGTGATGGTCCGACCGCTGATCCGGTTGTCGCTGGGTAAGCGGCAGCCGATGCGCCGGATTGTGCAGGCGCGCACGCTGTCACCGATTACATCGGTTTCCGGCCGCAAGGGCTTTCTGCGCGGACAGCTCATGCGCGATCAGGACACCGGTGAATACCTCGTGCAGCCGCTGGGCGGTGCGCCCGGCGCCTCGTCGCACTTGCTGGCAACGCTGGCCGAGGCAAACTGTCTGGTTGTGATTTCCCGTGAGGCCGAGCAGATCCGCATTGGCGAGATCGTCGACGTCGCGTTCCTGGCTCAGCGTGGCTGAGCGATACGTTGGACTCCGCTCGTGAACCCGTGGCGCACCAGCTCCCAGCATCCCGGTTGGCCGATGGTCGTGGGACCGCTGCGGGTTTCCGCCGGTGTGATCCGGCTGCGGCCGGTGCGCATGCGCGACGCCGCGCAGTGGAGCCGCGCCCGGCTGGCCGACCGTGCCCACCTGGAGCCTTGGGAGCCCAGCACCGAGACTGATTGGACTGCGCGGCATACGATTTCGTCTTGGCCAGCGCTATGTTCGAGTCTGCGGTCGGAAGCTCGCAAGGGTCGCATGCTGCCGTATGTGATCGAACTGGGCGGCCAGTTTTGTGGACAGCTGACGATCGGCAACGTCACTCACGGGGCATTGCGGTCGGCATGGATCGGCTACTGGGTGTCCAGCTCGGTCACCGGTGGCGGCGTTGCCACCGGAGCGTTGGCGCTGGGCCTGGATCACTGCTTCGGTCCGGTGATGTTGCATCGCGTGGAAGCCACCGTGCGACCGGAGAATGCGGCGAGCCGGGCTGTGCTGGCAAAGGTCGGGTTCCGCGAGGAGGGGCTGCTGCGGCGTTACCTCCAAGTCGACGGGGACTGGCGGGATCACCTGTTGGTGGGTCTGACGGCCGAAGAGGTCTACGGGTCGGTGACGTCGGCTCTGGTGCGCGACGGGCACGCCACCTGGGCTTGATGGTGTTG
>Ga0209656_10000072_pt1 | contig 63764 bp, 51 predicted proteins | sample BogFormECP12_OM2_FD_188239 | JGI IMG/M metagenome (GOLD analysis project Ga0209656, IMG submission 188239) | Bog forest soil microbial communities from Calvert Island, British Columbia, Canada - ECP12_OM2 (SPAdes) (version 2) | ecosystem: Environmental > Aquatic > Freshwater > Wetlands > Bog ...
CCCCTTTTCCAGCCGGGCATCCCCGAACTGGCCCACCCCCAACCCGTCCATGCCGACCCCCTTCTCAACATGTAGCGGTCGGCACCCAGAGGGTCACACAATGCGGAGCAATCGCAACATCCAATCAGAGGGTGAGTCAAAATGCCACACCCCGTCCAAAAGATGTGTGCACAGGTGAGCCCACAGTGCGGGAGAGAGGAGACCCGGCCCAGAGGGCCGGGTGGGTGAGGGTTCAAGCGTTGCCGCGCTGTTCGCGCCACAAGCCGAGCTTCTCCTGTACCGGCCGATCCGAGTAACTGAACAACACCGACTCGCCTTCGGCTTGGTGGCTCACCGGCACCCAGCTCGGCACGACAAAGATATCGTGCGGCCTCCAGCGGAACACCTGATCGCCGACCCGGCTCTCACCTTCGCCCTCGACCACCACAAAGATGGTCCCGTCGGTCGAGCGGTACGGTCGTGTCGCATAGCCTTTGGGCAACAGCTGGATGAACGTGCCGATCGTCGGCATCGCGAAATCGCCGTTCGCCGGGTTCACGTAGCGCAGCTTGTACCCGTGGCACGGGTCCGGGTCTTCGTTCCGACTCAGCGTGTCGAGCGACTCCCGCGAGCGGACATAGGGATAGTTGAACACCGGCGAGGTCTTGACCGCTGGCTTCCAGTCGACCGGCAAGAGATTGTTGGCAAACCGCGCCGCACTGTCGCCCTCGGGCCGGGTGACGGTCTGCACATCTGCCTCACCCGGCTCGGCGAAGCTCGCATCGAGCAGGCGCACGATCGGAATGTCGAGCCCGTCGAGCCAGACCATCGGCTCCTGCGTTTCGTTGCCGTGGTCGTGCCAAGTCCAGGACGGGGTGATCACGAAGTCGCCGGGGAGCATCGTCGTGCGCTCGCCGTCGACGGCGGTATAGGCGCCCTCGCCCTCGATGATGAAGCGCAGCGCCGATTGCGTATGGCGATGCGCCGGGGCCACCTCGCCGGGTAGGATCAGCTGCAATCCGGCAAACAAAGAATGGGTGACCGAGGTCTGGCCCTTGAGGCCGGGGTTCTCGAGGATCAGCACCCGGCGGGTCGCCTCCTGCGCGGTGATCAGCCCACCCGATTGCATCAGATAGGGCCGGATCTCCTGATAGTGCCAGATCGCCGGCTGGCATGGGGTCGTCGGCTGGGCTGTGACCAGCCCGTGCAGCCGTTCCCACAACGGCGCCATATTGTAGCCGCCGATCCGGTCGTAGAAGGCTTCGCGCTCGGGGGTCCGAACGGCAGCCTGCTCCATCGCCATGGTCGTTCCTCCCTTTCAGGCCGCTTTCGCATGCGGCCGTTCGCCGAGCGTAAACCCGAGCTTGCCGAGATCGGCGATCAGCGCCGCCGATTGCCCCTGGTCGAGCGGCACCAGCGGCGGCCGCACAATGGCCCAGCTCGGATCGTTGTGGTAATGCGCGACGATTCGCTTTAGCGCCGGGACCATCGGATAGGCCTGCAACGCCTTGCGTAGGGTGGTGATCTCGGCCTGCAAGGCCTCGGCCTGCGGGCCCCGCCAATTGTCATAGACCTTCTTGATGCCCGGCACGTTGATGTTGCCCGAGGCGGTGATGCAGCCGACCGCCCCCTTTCTCAGCCCATCGAGCAGGAACACCTCCGAGCCCGGGAACACTGCAAAACCCGGAAAGCGCTCAAGCAATGCCGCGGTGTTGCTCCAATCGCCCGAGCTGTCCTTCAACCCGACCACGGTCTGCGGATAGGCGGTAATCAAGCGGCCGACCAGGTCGAGCGAGAACCCGACCACGGCCATCGGCGGGATGTGGTAGAGGAAGAGCCTCAGCGTCGGCGATCCGACCTTCTCGATGACACTGGAAATGAACGCGAAGATGCCGTCGTCGCTGACCCCCTTGTAATAGAAGGGCGGCAGCATCAGCACCCCGCCGCAGCCGTGACCGACCGCATGCCGCACCAGGGTCGCGGCATCGGTCATCGCACAGGCGCCGGTTCCCGGCATCAGCTTCGCGGCAGGGATCCCAGCCTCGATCAGTCGGTCGAGCAATTCCATCCGCTCGGCCGGCGACATCGAGTTCGCCTCGCTGGTCGTGCCGAAAATCGCGAGACCGCCCGCACCTTGGTCGAGCAGCCACCGGCAGAACGCGACAAAGCGCCCGGCATCGGGCTCGCCGTTCGGCGTGAACGGGGTCAAAACGGGGACCAACACCCCGCTGAAGGGCTGCGACGGCATGTTTTCGGGCTCCTCTGGCGCAACGCCGATGTCGACCCCACTAAGCGCACCTTGCCAGTTGCGTCAACTCCCGCCTGCGATCACCTGCGATCCGGGCGCCGCGACCGGCCTTCTCAACTCGCTGCTCGACGGGAATAAACTGCGAAATTCTCGATTTCGAGCCGTCCGGGGGCGCAACGATCGCCCCTAAGCCTTTGATATTGCTAAAGCGGACGGAGCGAATTCCCTAGGCGAGCGAACAGGGAATTAAATCGGCCTAACAGGGAGCCGAATCCGCATAACAGAGAAGGACCAGGGTATGCCCCTGTCTTCCGATTTTCTCAACTCAAATGGGCGTGCCCGGCGCGGGTCACAACACCGCCAGCATCTCGGCGACCAGCGAATGGCGCACGATGTCGGCCTCGGCCAGCCGCACCACGGCGATGTCCGCGATCGGATCGAGCCGGCGGGCGATCTCGACGAGCCCGGAGAGACCATCGAGGAGATCGCTCTGATCGGGGTCGCCGGTCACGACCATCGTCGAGTGCCATCCCAACCGCGTCAGCATCATCTTGATCTGCCCGTAGGTGCAGTTCTGCGCCTCGTCGATGACGATAAAGGCGTTGTTCAAAGTGCGCCCGCGCATATACGCGATTGGAGCGATCTCAATGGCGCCTTCGGTCATCAGTTGCTTGACCCGCCGGCCGCCGAGCCGTTCGTTCAACGCGTCGTTCAGCGGTCGCAAGTAAGGGGCCAGCTTCTCGCCGATGTCGCCGGGGAGGTAGCCCAATCTCTCGCCGGCTTCGACAGCCGGGCGCGTCAGCACGATGCGGCCGACCTCCCCGGCCTTGAGTGCGGCCACCGCGGCGCTGACGGCGAGATAGGTCTTGCCGGTTCCCGCCGGCCCCAGCGCGATCGTCAGGTGATAACCGTCGATCGCCTCCATCAGCCGTCGCTGGCCGTCGCTTTGCGGGCGAACCCTGCGTAGGTAGCCCTGCTCGCGATCCCGGTCGCGGCCGGACAGCGGCGACCAGGGCTCGACCGTTCCGGCAGAGCCGGTCTCGGCCAAGCGAAGCGCCAAAGCGCCGTGCGACGACCGTTTGCCCATCAGCGTCCCCCGATTCAATCTTACCGATTACTACTAATCGGGTTTCGTGACGCTTTCGCTACAGCATATCGAAGACGTGAACGTCTGACTCAAAGCGTCGGGCTTTAGCACGTCGCCCCGATCTTCGAAAAACCGCCGGCAGAGCAAGCCGCCAGGCGAGAGCCGTAACCTCTTACGGCACTCGAACGAACTCTCGGACGTTCGTGATTCGGAGGCGCGTCACGGGTAACGAGGGTATTGGAAAATGGCCACGCCAAGTTACCCGCTCAGCAGCGGCAGGTGGAGGGAAACGCAGACGGCGCGTCCGCCGGCCGTATCCTCCCTGACGCCACTCGACCGGGCGCGAGAGGCTATGATCGCGACTGGCCAATGGGATGCAAGCCAGCAGATGGGAAGGCGCTGGCCGATCGGCTGTGTTGCCTTCGAAATCACGCAGCGATGCAATCTCGACTGTACCGCTTGCTACCTGTCCGAGCACTCCGAAGCGGTCAGAGACCTGCCAATGGAAGAAGTCTTCCGCCGAATCGATATGATCCACGCCCGATACGGCATCAACACCGATGTCCAGGTGACCGGCGGTGACCCGACCCTGCGCCGGCGGGATGAGTTGGTGGCGATCGTCCGGCGGATCCGGGCGTTGGGCATGCGGCCGTCGCTATTCACAAATGGCATCAAGGCCTCGCGTGAGCTGCTCGCCACATTGGTCGAAGCGGGAATGGTCGATGTCGCGTTCCACGTCGATTTGAGTCAGCAGCGCAAAGGTTATAGTACCGAGATCGAGCTCAATCGGCTTCGGCGTGCCTATATCGAGCGCGCCCGCGGCTTGCCGCTTTCGGTGTTCTTCAACACCACCGTCTTTGACGGAAATTTCGATCAGCTACCCGAAATCGTCGCGTTCTTTGTGCGGCACAGCGACGTGGTGCGCCTCGCATCGTTTCAGCCGCAAGCCAAAACCGGCCGCGGCGTTCTCGGGCCGCGCTCACCGGCGATCACTCCGAATTCGGTCATCAGGCAAATCGAGAGGGGCGCCGCCGCCTCGATATCCTTCGACAGCGCCCATATCGGCCATTCGCGCTGCAATCGATACGCGATGACATTCGTCGTCAACGGTCGGGTCTACGACGCACTCGACAACAAAAGGCTGTACGAATTGCTGCTGGCTCGGACCGTCGACCGGCAATTTGATCGCCAATACCGCCGCCGAGCGGTTACGAGTTTTCTCGCATGCATCCTGCACAACCCGGACATAATGCTCAAAGGTGCGGGCTGGCTCGCCGGGAAGTTGTGGCAAATGAAGAGTGATCTCGTTGCCGCCCGCGGCCGAGTGAACAAGCTGTCTTTCTTCGTTCACAATTTCATGGATGCTTGCGCGCTGGAGAAGGAGCGCCTCGATGCGTGCGTCTTCATGGCCGCGACCAAGGATGGCCCAGTTTCGATGTGTCTGCACAATGCGACGCGGGATGCTTTCATTCTTGACCCGGCGATGCTGCGGAGGCCCGACGGCGAGTGGTATTGGGATCCCGTCTCCGGTGAGCTGACGCGAGAAAAGCCGGCTGGCGAGACCGCGCGGCCGGTACTGCCGCAACGGCCGGCACGTCGTCTCGGGCGCAAGGCCGGGCATCACGGCAATGTCACGACGTGACTGCCGCCCGGCGCGCCGGGCGGCGCAAGGATACGCTCGCGGGCTGACAGTCGCGGCCTTAGGACTGGCCGCTATCGCCCTCGCAGGGCCGACGATAGTCTCGCGCGCGATGCCCGCGGCGCTGAGCTCGGAGCTGGCGGAGCAGCTCAGCGTCGGTGATTGGGAGGCGATTTGGACTCGAGTTCTGGAGCGTCATGTCGATCAGGCCGGCCGCATCGACTTCGCTGGACTGAAATCGGACCACGCCGACCTCGATCGAGTAATTGCGTTTATCGCGGCCCGTCGATCCCGTTTCCTCATTGGCGCGATTTCCCTCCCCCGCCGCTCGGCTCGCCTTCTATATCAACGCTTATAACGCATTGGCGATGTTCGGCGTGCTCAATGCCGGCGTGCCGGACCGCTTTGATGCCCTCGGAAGGCTGTGGTTCTTCTCTTTGCGCGGCAATACAATCGGCGGCCGGTCGGCCTCGCTCTACCGCCTGGAGAACGACGTGATCCGGCCGATCAGTGACCCACGGATCCATTTCGCGCTCAATTGCATGGTGGTGAGTTGCCCGAGGCTGCCGCGTACCGCGTTTACCGCGGAATCGCTCGACCGCCAGCTCGATCGGGCGGCTCGCAGCTTCGTCGCGGAGGATCGCAACCTCCGCCTGGACCGGCAAAGGCGCCAGGTGCACCTCTCGGCCATTTTCGATTTCTACACGCGGGATTTTCTCGCACAGGCGCCGAGCCTGATCGCTTACGTAAATCGCTATCGGGCAGAACCGATCCCGTTGGACTATCGGTTTGATTTCTTGGAATACGATTGGACGATCAATGATCAGGCATTTCGGGGACAGGGCTCCGGTTCGATTTCGACGACCCGATAGAGTCACCTCCGCCCATCTGGCTCGCCAATCGCCGCCGCCGCCTCGACGGGTAGCGTCCGTTCTGACAAACGTCGATCGCCGACCACAGTCGCGGGCGGCCCGTGTTGCAGCAGCGCCCGCACATCGGGCGCAGAAATCCCGACAGTGTGGGAGAACTCCGCGAAGGACGGCCCCTCGACATCCTTCAGGGCCAGCACCGACCGTTGTGGCGCCGGCATCTCGGCGAGCGCCTTTTCGATTATAGGTGTTCTGGAAAAACCCAGCTCGGTCGGTGAAAACCGGCGAGGCTCGCCGGTCCCTACGGAAAGGCGGCGCATTGACCTTGCGCCTGCCCCTGCACGATGTTCAGCGCCACATACGTTACCCCCGGGGTGTTGTTTTGGCATTGCAGGTTGTAGGCGACGGTGTTGCCGGAAACGTCGGTCGCGGCCGTGTCGTTGCTAACCTGCAGGTTGCCGCCGACGTTGTTGTCGTCGATCGACAATGCGGCGTAATTGTTGTTAACCTGCAGGTTGCCGCCGACGTTGTTGTCGTCGATCGACAATGTGGCGTAATTGTTGCCGGCCTGGAGGTTGTTGCCGACCGTGTTGCCGGCACAGGCATTTGCATTGTTCGCGCCAACCTCGATCGGGCTGGCATTATTCTGAACTGTCAAATTGCCCTGGATCAAAGTCCCACAGACGGCCCCCTGCGGCTGGCCGGCCGAGAGCCGTTGGAGACTCAAATTGCCGCCGATCGTGGCTCCGTCAAGGCTAAAGGCACTGCTGCCCGAAATTGTCACATTGCCATCCACGGTGCACGCGAGGTCGAAGCTGCCACCGTTCACCGTGACGTTCCCTGTGATCTCGCAAGGGCTCGTGAACACGCAATTCTGCCCGGCCGAGACGGTTACGTTGCCGTTGAAGACGCCGTTGTAATTACCGTTGCAGCTTTGCCCGGAGGCGAGAGCGAGGGGAACGATAAAGGTGCCGATGGCATCGCCGAGCGCCAGCGCCTGCACGACCGCGGCAGGGGTGTGAATGCCGCCGACCACCCGGCTGAATTCTGCGCCCAGAAACCCACCCGAAGCCTGCGATAGGCTCGTGTATGTCTCAGCGATCACGCAGATCAGCAGGCTGCCGTTGTACAACGGGTTGGCCGTGTAGTCGGGATTGAGCACGGGTTGGCTGCCCGCATTGTTGCAACCTCCGCCGGTCACCGACTGGGCGACGCCGTTGAGCGTGCAGCCGACCAGGGTGGGCGACGACGGGTCGCCGTCATAGGTTGCCGTTCCGCCATTGGCGCAACCGGTCGGCATCGAGTAGGTCACGCCATTAAGCGTGCAGCTCATCACGTTTCCGAGGCTGTTGCGCGCCGCCGTGCCGCCGTTGCAGTAAGCGTTGGAGGTCGAGGTGAACGTCACGCTGTCGGTGCCGAGGACGGCACCGAGCGCGGTTGCGGCGGCGCCGCTGAAGGCGGGATGGCCGGCGACGTAATCGGGATGCGGCGGAAGTGCGATCAACGACGACCAAGTCGGATCAAAGGTAGTAAAATACGGGTTCCAGCCAGGGCTGAACTGGATGGCGGTCATGGGCCGCCATGCGACGTCCTGGTATTTGATGGCCCAGGCGCCGATGCCCGCGTCGTCCAGGGCGAGACCGACCGTGGCCGTCGCGCGCGCGGTCTGCAGCAGATCGAGTTCCTGTTGCGTGACAATAGTATCGGCGATCTGCAGCCAGTGCCCCGGCGGCTGCAGCGTACCACCCGGATCGTTCCAGAACAGCGCGGCCTGCGCTTCGGCGGCGCTCTCCGGCGCGAAACCCGCCGCGCCGCAGGGGATCGCGACATTGCTCGGCAAGCCGGTGCCGGAGCCCTGGCATTCCGTCTGCAATACCTGCAGGCTGTAGGCTTGCGAGGTGAGGCTCTGAGGGGTCGCCGCATAGGCGACGGGGATCGTCGCGTCGAGCGCCGCCAGGGTCACGCTGCTGATACCGATCGGTTGTACGGTGCCCCAGGTTGGCGTCATCGCCGGGCGGTTGCTCGGCGGCACATAGACCCCGGGATTGCCCTCGTTCAGCGGGGTAAACGGGTTCAGCGTCTGCAGGCTTGCGGCATAGCCGCCGTCATTGGCGGCGACCGCAAGCATCGCGTTGCCGACGGCGGTGCCGAGCGAGACCGAGGAGGGGCCGGGACTGAGCGCCTCGAGTTCGGCATTGATGTTGCTGATCTGCGCGGCGACTTCATTCATCTGGGTGACCGTCGGCCCGACCAACGCACGCGCATAGCCCGGGATCAAAGGGTAATAGGTGGCGCCCGTCACGCCCTCGTACTGCTGATATAACGACCCGCTGCCATAGAGATTGTTCATCACCGTCAGCGCAGCCTGCAACGCCGCCGCGTTGGGGTCGGCGCCGGACATCGGGCCGCCCTGATACGCGATCGGCGGATAGGGGCTGCCGGAAGCGGCGTTCACCGCGTCGAACATCGCCCCGTCGATCAGCGCGATCTCGCGCGCCACCTCCGAAGGGCTATCGACCAGCGAGGCCGAGGTATTTTGAATGATGATCAGCAGCGCGTTGTTGACATCAACGACGACGTTGGCGCGCGCGGAGACGGACGACGCGAACGCTGCCAGCCAAATGGCCCCGAACAGCAGAATAATCCAATGTCGCAACCTGCGCCAACCGCAGCACGGAATCCATGGAATCCATTGGCGCGCCATCTCCGTGCCCTTCCTCGCAAGGTGCTTGTGGTCTCTTCGAGGCGGCGAGGATACCACGCCGTCGCGTTTTTCTCGTGAACCGCTGCACGCTCACCGTCAAAAAAGTGTCTGTCCGGCTATTCCGAGGCGTGCTCGACCGCATGTTTGACGAACTAATCACCGAGGTATCGATGCTCCCACCGGCTCATCGGCGCCTTCGTCGGCAGGCCGGCTATAGGGCCCGGAATAGCAGCGCTCCCATGATCCATCCGCCGGCCGAGCGGCGGCGATATTGCCGTTCTCGGCGATTTATAAACGAACAACAGGATGGTTGTTTGAATCAGGCCGTTGCCACTGGCGGTCTCGATTTACTGTCAGAGTTCGCGCGATTGAGAATGATCCCCGGCCCCGACTTCACCCTGCACCGCCCGAAGGATCGGCCTGGCAAATACGTGCGCCAGTCGTTCTTCAAGCGTCGCGATGTTGAACGGTTTGCGGATGATGTTTTCGCTGCGGATTTCCTCTCCAACCTGCAGCCCAGCATGACCCGTCATCATTAGGATACGCAGGCCGGGTCGAAGGCTGCGGACGATTTTTACCAACGAGGCGCCATTGGTCCCGGGCATGACGTAGTCCACGAGCATCGCGTCGAAACCTCCGTCGCGCCGCAGGATTGCGAGCGCCTCGTCGGCATCGGCCGCGAGTTCGACGGAATAGCCACGCTCAGTCAACATCTCGCCGGTCATCTGCCGTACTTCACGATCGTCATCGACGACCAGAATGCGCGCCCGTCGACGAGTCGCCTGGCGCGTCGAACCTGAATCCGGCTGCACCGCGACCGGTAGCGATTTCGCTCTAGGCAACAACAAGGTCACCGTGGTGCCTTCGCCCGGCTTGCTCTCGATTCGGACGTCGCCGCCGGATTGTACGGCGAGGCCATGCACCTGTGACAAGCCAAGCCCGGAGCCAAAACCGGGCTCCTTGGTGGTGAAGAACGGCTCGAACACATGCGCGATCAGCTCCGGCGTCATGCCGGTGCCCGTGTCCGTCACACGCACGGCGACATAGTCCCCTGGTAATAAGCTGCCGCCAATGTCCAGCGGTACATTGCGAGTGGCAATGCTCAAGACGCCGCCCTCGGGCATTGCGTCGCGTGCGTTGATGGCGAGGTTGATGATGGCGGCCTCGATCTGGCTCGGGTCGACCATCGCTGGCCACAGATCCTGCACCAGGTCCGTCTGGATACGAATCGAGCGGCCTAGCGTGCTGCCCAGCAGGTTCGACAGCGTGATCACGGTCATGTTCAGATCGCTCGGCACCGGCAGGAGCTGTTGCCTGCGCGAGAAGGCGAGCAACTGACCGGTCAGCTTACCGCCACGCTCGGCCGCGCCGAGGGCGGTGTCGAGCAGGCGCACCAAGCCCTCCTGGCCGGCCGGCAGGCGGGCGCGCAGCAGTTCCAGCGCGCCGCCGATCGCGGTGAGCAGGTTGTTGAAGTCGTGCGCGATGCCGCCGGCCAATTGTCCGACGGCTTGCAGTTTTTGCGCCTGGCGGAGCGTGGCCTCGGTCTTCTCGCGTTCGGCCATTTCGACCTGCAGGCGGTTGGCGCTTTCGGTCAGATCCTGGGTACGGGACTGGACGCGGGCTTCCAGCGTCGCGTTCAGCTCCTGCAGCTCGCGCTGCTGGCGGCCGAGCGCGCCGGCCATATCGTTGAAGGCGGCGGCGAGATTGCCGAATTCCGAGCCCGGCGGTTCGGTGAGCTGGGCCCGGGCGGTGAGGTCACCGGAGGTCCAGTGGCGGGCAGCCGCAAGCAGCGCCTCGGTGGGGCGGCGCACGAAGCGTTGGCCGACCACCAGCGCCAGCAGCAGCGAGATCAGCGCGCCGGCGATCATCAGCAGCGTGCCCTGCAGGGTGACGCGGTCGAGATCGGCGAGCATGTCCGGAAGATACATGCCGATCGAGACGAACAGCCCGACCGGCGCCTCGGTTGCCGGCACGAAGCCGATCATCCGGTCCTTGCCGTCATAGCCCGTGACCACGGCATTGCCGCGTGCCGTGGCGTTGATGTAGGGGCGGACCGCCGGCGGGAACAGTTTGCCGACGAATTTGTCGTGATCGGGGAAGCGAGCGACGGTGACGCCGTTGCGGTCGGCAATGCCGATGGTGCTGTTGGCCGGGCGCTTCAGTTCGCCCAGATGCTTGCCCAACCAATCGAGGCTCAGGCCGACGATCACCATTGCCCACTGTCCAGAATTTTGCGCGAACGGCTGACAGAAGGGCAAGATGGCGCCGCGCGTGGCTGTTGCGGGCGTGTAGGTGCCGACGTCGAAGTCGCCACGACCGATGACGTCACGGATATGCGCAACGGCAGTCGCGTTCTCAACCGAGCCGGTGCCCGTGTCGGTCGAGCAGATCACCCGCCCCTCCGCCGTCACGACGCTCAGCGCCGCGTAGGATGGAAGATCAGACCGCAATTCCGCCAGCTTCGCACCACAGGCGGGGTCGCCATCGCGGACGGTAGCAAAATGCGTGATGGCCAGGCTGAGTTGATGCGCGCCTTCTACCACGTTGGCCATGTCGGCGTTCAGCAGTTCGGCCTGCCGCAGTGCCTCGTCGGCAATCCGCTGTTCGCCGTCGCCGCGTAAGTTGTACTGCATGTAGGCGATGACGGCGACGGCAGGAACAGTGGCCACGCAAACCAAAATAATTAGCCTGGTCAACAGGTTGGTCCGCGCAAACAGCTTGCCCATCGATGCGTTCTTCTTGCTGCGCCGTTCCCAAAGGTAGCACTGAGAGTTCCCGATTGCCATAGGCTCTATGTTGCCCCCGAAACAGAAATCAACTGCAAGGCGAGTTAGGAAAATGGCAGAAAGTGCGCGCCCTCTCGACCTCATTATAGCGAGCCTGCCCCCCCGCGCGCGGAGACACATCTGACGCCACTACCTCGCGCTGCTGTCGCGGCAAGAAGGGCTTTTTTGCGAACGGTGCAGGAATTAACCCGCACCCGTTCCTTGTCAGCTCTGGGATCGTGATTAGCGTAGCGCTGGGCGCGATCAGGGCATCCGACGACGCAGCATCCGTCAGTTCAGCCGCACATACTCGTAGTCGACGGGCGTGTTGTTGATGCCGATCTCGGGTGGGGCGATCCAGCCCGCCACCTTGCCCGGCTCGGTGACGCGTCGCATCAGGCTGTTGACGAACGCACGATCCTCGGCCGAGGGCAGCCAATCACGCGGCCGCAGGCGCCATTCCTCGTCGGCGATCGGGCGCCCTTCGGGGTCGGTCGCCACACCAGCCCACACGCCGATCGAGCGTGGAAGCGAGTGCTCGGCAGCCGGAACCGGAAATCGCACCCGGCCTCTGCGACGAGCCGGTTCCAGCGCTGCACGCCGACATCGCAATCCCGGACGTAGGCGGCGCGTGCGACCTCGTTTATCGCGCTGCGCATCGGCACGTCATCGGCCGTCACAGAGGCTACACCTGTCTCCGAACCGGTTGCGCGAAAGCGATCCCGTCTATTCTTGGTTCTTGATTGCCCGTATGATGGCTCTGAGGTACCCACAACTACTCCGGGAAAACTTTCTTCGACCGCAAGTGGTCGCCTCCCTTATGGTTAGCCCATAAAAGATCCGATCCGCTGCTCACTTCCGACCCGTTTCCGTAACGATGCCCATCCTCAGCAGGGCGGGGGGCGGATCCGGGCGCGGTCGCCGGCAGCCCGATTGATCACGACCGGCAGGCCAAGCTCCTCGCGCTGGCCCATCGTGAGGCAACGCGTGATGGAATGGGTTGCGAGGACCACCAATTCGTCGTCCGGCGGCACCGCGTGGATGATTGCATTTCCGTCATCCGACGCTGTGACCACCCACTTGCCGTCCGCACTGAACGAAGCGGTGTTAACCGACTTTGCATGGCCGTCCAGCTCCACCGCCTCCGGGGCCGCGCCAGAGAGATCCCAAACCCGCGCCGTGTTGTCCGCGGACGCCGTGGCCACCCGCTTGCCGTCAGTGCTGAACGACGCATCGACGACATCGCCCGTGTGCCCGGTCAGTATGGTCGACATCGGGGGCGAGACAGACAGGTCCCAGACCCGGGCCGTGTTGTCTTTCGACGCGGTGACCACGCGCTTGCCGTCCGGACTGAACGACGCAGTGTAGACGTCGTCCGTATGTCCGCTCAGCACGGCGATCTTGGCGCCGCTCTGGGCGTCCCAGACCCGCGCCTTGGAGTCCGCGGACGCGGTGACCACCCGCTTGCCGTCCGGGCTGAACGATGCACTCCTGACCCCGTGCTCGTGCCCGCTCAGCACGGCGATCTTGGCGCCGCTCTGGGCTTCCCAGACCCGCGCCGTGTTGTCTGCGGACGCGGTGACCACGCGCCTGCCGTCCGGGCTGAACGACGCAGTGTACACCTCGTCCGTATGCCCGCTCAGCACGGCGATCTCGGCGCCGCTTTGGGCGTCCCAGACTCGCGCCGTCCTGTCCTTCGACGCGGTGACGATGAGTTTGCCGTCGGGGCTGAACGACGCGCCAAGCACAGCATCCGTGTGGCCTGTCAGCGGTTCCCCGACGGGCTTGCCGGTTTTGACGTCCCACAGCTGCGCTGTCTTGTCCGACGACGCGGTGACCACAAGCTTGCCGTCCGCATTGAACGACGCAGTGTTGACCGGGCCCTTGTGCCCGGTCAGCTCGACGATCTCGGAGCCACTGTGGGCGTCCCAGACTTGCGCCGTCTTATCATTCGACGCGGTGACCACAAGCTTGCCGTCCGCACTGAACGATGCAGTGTTGACCGGGCCCTTGTGCCCGCTCAGCTCAATCGCCACCGGGGCCACCGGGACCGGGCTAGACAAGTCCCAGACCCGCGCTGTCATGTCCCTGGACGCCGTGACCACGCGCTTGCCGTCCCCACTGAACGCCGCAGTGTAGACAGAACCCGTGTGCCCGGCAAGCACGGTCGCCACCGGCGCCGCGCCAGACAGGTCCCAGACCCGCGCCGTACCGTCTTCCGACGCGGTCACCACACGTTGGCCGTCCGGACTGAACGACGCACTGTAGACCTGACCCGTATGCCCGCTCAGAAAGGTCAAAAAGGTCGCCACCGGGGGCGAGCCAGAGAGGTCCCAGATCCCTGCCGTCTTGTCCCACGACGCGGTGACCACCCGCTTGCCGTCCGCACTGAACGACGCGCTGACGACCCAGTCCTTGTGCCCGCTCAGCACGGCGATCACGGCGCCGCTTTGGGCGTCCCAGACCCACGCCGTCTTGTACGACACGGTGAGCACAAGCTTACCGTCCGGGCTGAAATACGCTCTCCTCACCCCATTCTGGTGCCCGGTCAGCACGGCGATCACGGCGCCGCTTTGGGCGTCCCAGACCCGCGCCGTGTTGTCCGCAGACGCGGTGACCACCCGCTCGCCGTCCGCGCTGAACGACGCAGTGTAAACTTCGGCCGTGTGCCCGCTCAGCACAATCGGCGGGGCCGCACCAGACAGGTCCCAGACCCGCGCCGTGTTGTCTTTCGACGCTGTGGCCACCCACTTGCCGTCCGCGCTAAACGACGCATTGACGACACCGCCCGTGTGCCCGGTCAGTTTGGTCGGCATCGGGGGCGAGACAGACAGGTCCCAGACCCGCGCCGTGTTGTCCGCCGACGCGGTGACCACGCGCTTGCCGTCCGGACTGAACGACGCGCGGAAGATCAACCCCGTGTGCCCGCTCAGAACGGCGACGACGGCGCCGGTTTGGGCGTCCCAGACCCGCGCCGTGTTGTCCGCCGACGCGGTGACCACGCGCTTGCCGTCCGGACTGAACAACGCATTGAGGATTAGGCTCGTGTGGCCGATCAGGGTGAAGATCTCGCGATGATGCGACCAGGCATCCAAGAGTGCCATGGCAGCCGCGGCACTGTGTGGCCGCGCACCCGGAAGCATCGCATTGGGCATCAGGGGAAGCGCCGCGAGCATGCCCGTTGTCGCGTCGCCGCGCTCGGTGAACTGTCGCGACAGCGTCGACACGGCCCGGACTTCCGCCCTGCGTGCAACCGCGGTTTCTTCGATGGCGTTATGTGCCTCGTATACGGCGAAGGCAGCCAGCAAGAAAGCGACGACCACGCCAACTACCGCCACCCTCGCCCGCCGACGCTGCTCGGTCGCGAGCTTGACGGCCGCCTCCGCCAATTCCTGCTGGCGCCTGATCTCCGCCTGACGCGCTGCCTCCTCCTGATCTTCCTCCTGCTGACGCAGCGTGCGGCTCGCCTCGAGGAAGTCCATCGCCGCCGCGAATCCAGCATGGTAGCGCGCGGCCCAGGTCTCGTTCGGATGGCTGTTGGCGCGCCAATCGAGCGCCAGCTGCAGTTCGGGGTTGCGCCACAGGCCCGCCATGCCCGACGCATGCAGGGCTGACGCGTCGGCCAGCCGGCGGTAGGTCTGCGCCGAGCGGGCTTCCTCATCCCCCCAGGTATCGAGCCGCTGCCACACCCGCATCAGGCTCTCATGCGAGATGTCGATTACCGTCTCCGCCCCGAGCGCTTCCCCGGCTGGAGGCATCAGGAAGGAACGGTCGGGATCGCGGAACACGTCGATCACGTCCGTGACTTCCGATGCGGTCGCGTCGGCCAGGGCACACAGGGTGCGTAGGGCCGTCGGACGCCGCACGCCACGCGGGTCTGTCGCCTTGTCGGTGAGCGCCTTGAAGAGCTTCTCGCAGGTTTGCTGCTGTCGCGTGGCGCCCAGTTCGGCATAGGCTTGCTCGGCATGCTGATCCAACGCATGGGCCATGGTTCCGATGGCCTCATAATGCGCCAGGTCCAACGGCCCTTTTTCACCACCCTCGTCCTGCCAGCGCGCCCAGGTGCGGTTCAGGGCGTGCTGCAGGATCGACAGTTGGTCCGGGTTGTCGCCGACGTCGTTGACTAGCCGCGTCAGCAACACCTGCGCGATTTCCGCGCCCCCCACCCTGACAGGACCATCGATGGCGGCGCGGCGCTCGTCGCGGGTCATCCGCGGCACCAGGTACTGCCCCGCGTTGATCGCCTCGGCCAAGCCGAGAAACTGGGTGCAGTCGCCGAGAAAGTCCGAGCGCATCGTCAGGACGACAAAGATCGGGCAGGTTTGCTGCTGTTTGACCTCGAGCAGCAGGTTCACGAAAGCGGCGGCTTCCTCGCTGATGCGCTGGTTGCCCCCGCTCCCGGCAGCTTCCAACTGCCGGTAGCGAAACAGTTCCTCGAACTGGTCCACCACCACCAGCAGATTGACGCCCTCGTCCAACGGCGCCATCTCGTAGATGTCGATCAGTCCCAGCTTGCTCATGCGCAAGGTGGTCTCGATGATCTCGGCCAGCGATGGGCCTTCCGTCGCATGCTCGCGAAACAGCACGCCGTCCTGGGCCAGGGCGCGAGCCATCGTCCCGATCGGATCACTGCCGGGACGGTACTGCGCCATACGCCACGCGGTGCCGGCCCGGGACATCAGGCCTTGACGGAGGGCCGGCCGCAGCCCGCAGTTCACGAGCGAGGACTTGCCGCTGCCGGAAGTGCCGACGACGGCCAGAAAGCGCGTGTCGGCCAGCTTGTTGATCATGGCATCGACCTGGTTCTCCCGGCCGAAGAACAAATGCTCCTCATCCTCCCGGAAGGGCCGCAAGCCCGGAAAGGGATTCGGCCGTAGACTGGTCGCTACGGCGCTCATGAGGTCGTTCCGGCTTCGGCCACATCCCGCAAGAATTTGGCCATCAGCGCCTCCGCAAAACCATCCAGCCCGTCGATCAAGCCGGGTTCCTCCATGTCGATCAGGTCTTGCTTGTCGTCTGTTCTTGGCTCGGCCAGGTAAGTGGACACCGTCGGTAGGGGTTTGCCGCCCCGGTAGCCCGCCATCTTCTTCAGTTCATTATCGATCGTACGCTTCCATGCCTCGTCGCCCGCTCCGTAAAACAAGACAACGGCGTCGCAACTGGCCAACTGCTGCTGGTTCGTCTTGCGAACCTCGGAGGCGTCGCCCTCGAAGGCCGGGACGACGACCTCAAACCCCAGTTGTCTGCAAAACTTGCGCACAGGAACGCTGGCTTTGCGGTCCTTCGCATCATTGATGAGGTAGATCATTTTCGTATTCCCCCCAGCGGCGGGCTGCTCCCCGGCGGCGTCGCGTTCCGGTTGCGTCGGTTCCGGCTGCTCGATCTTCCTCAGGGTGTCGTGGATCGCAGCTCTCAGCTCCTCGATGTCTCCGGCGATCAGGTCCGCGCCGAACTGGGCTTGCGCGTCCTGGTGCAGCGCCTCGATAAAATTCCGCTGAAGGACGTGCTCAGAGCGGGTTCCATGCGGTAGCCAGATCAGCCGCTTGAGCCCGCCGCGCCGGCTACGCGCAGCGGCCAGTTCGTTCTGGTGTATGCCGACCGACTTCTCACTGGGGCCGTCGGGCACGGCGCCGTAGCTCTCGCCCACGAGATGGATCGAGAGCGCACAGCGCGCCAGCAAGCTCTCCACGGCGGTAACATATTCCACCTCATCCGCCGGCAATCGTTTGTCCGGAAACACCGGATAACCAAGGCGCTTTAGCTCCCCTTCGACGAGCTCCCGCTCTTGCTTTCGGTCATGGCTGCATTCGGCCAGATATACGGCCGGCTTGCTCGGCGCCGGTGGCTCACTCAGAACATTCCTGTCATCGCTCTTGCTCACTCCCCCTTCGGCCTGCACTGTCTTGAGTAGACGCGCAATATCTTGCGCTAGCAATGCAATTTTTTTTAAGTAACGCTGACTGTACTCCGGCCCATAGCTTGGATCCAATTCGAGCGGAGCTCCATCCTCGTAGGTAAAGAACTCAAAGCCAAGGAGGTCTTTCATGTGAGCCGGGAGTGCCTCCGATTCCTCGGCGTCCACCGGCGTCTTGATCACCTTGAACACCCGCGACTTGTTGCCGACCACAAGCCCCCCGCTCCGCTCCGCACTCTGACAAAATTCACGCGCCTCGCGAGTGCACCATTCCGAATGGAGATAGCGGGGTGTTACTATGGAAACCAGAGCGGCAGACTGGTTGAACTGAGCGACGATCTCATTTGAAAAAACATCGTTGCCTTGAAGTTTCTCATCTCTCCAGATTTTCGCTTCAGAACCCATACGCATGTCCAAGATTTTCTTCAGGGTAGCATGAAACCGGGTGATCCAGCCCTTCTCTCCGGGCGTTAGGGGCTGATCGTCGATGTGGGCGTAACTGATGAAGAGGTTTTGTTCGAAATTCATTGGGGCACTCCCGTATCCGGAGGTGAAGCTCCCGCCGCAACTTTTAGCTGTCAATGGCGGTCAGAAACCCCAACCGGACCCCATGGCGCGGTCCGAGATTAGTGCTTGCTGTCACAGAATAACGCGGAGTTAATTTGGAAGTGTGAGGTATTTCACACTCCAAGCAAATTTACTCATTTGAGCAGACATTCCCCGGATTCCCGGCTCCGCGAGGGCCCTAGTCTGACTTTTGGCCGTCGACGGCAACGAGTTTCGTCCGCGACGTGGGGAGCAGGCGGGCCGCAGCGATGGGTTGCCGTCCGGCGGCACCGGAACTCGTTGGTTTGCCTTCGTCAATAACGCTGGGAAGAAAATAGCGGCTATTTACCCTCGACCATCGCCGCCGAAATCGCTGGGTTGGCCGACGCCGCCTAGATCGCCTTGTCCGACAACGACATTGCCGATGCGGCGAATGGACTCAACGCCGCCGACTACTGGCAGCGAACGTCACCGGCTGAACCTACACCACCCAGGGCTGCCCCAATGCCAACAGCAATTGCAATAGCACCAGCATGTATATGCGGATCAACCCCTCGGGCGCGCGGAGCGGCGGCGGATGCCCGGCGGCTGGAATCCGAGCGCCTATCCCAATCCGAATATTCCCATCAGGATCCTCAATAACGGCGGGAACCACCGGGCGATCGACATCATTGACGGCGGTTTTCTCGAACTGGTCCGCATGGGGGTGAAACGGCCGAACGACCCGACCATCACCAACAGTCTCATCGCCTATGACGGAGTCATCAAGCAGACGATCGGCAGCAACGCCTATCCCGCCTGGTTCCGCTACAATTTCGACGGCTATGGCGAAACCAACACCGGCGATCCCAACAACAATTCGCGGCCGGCTGTGGCCGATCTTCGATGCCGAACGGGGCAATTACCAGATCGCCGCGACGGGGACCGGCGGCACCGGCGCGCCCTATCTTGCCGCGTTGAAGGCCTTCTCGACGCCGCAGGGCTTTATCTCCGAGCAGATCTGGAATCCGGGCACCACGCTGCCGGCCGACACGGACAATTCTTCCGGCTGGACCGTGACCACGCCCCCCCCCGGCGACACCCCAGGCACCATAACCGGTTCGATGGAGCCGCTAAACTGGGCGCAGGGAGAATATATTACGCTGCTGGCCGATATCGCCGCCGGCCATGTAATCGACATCCCCCCGGCGGTGTGCTCACGCTACTACGCCTGCATCCTGACGCCCGGGTCCGGCCAGGTGCAAGTCAATATCAACGTCAATGCCGGCACGCAATATGGCCAATACATGTATGTGACGGGTAACACCGGGACGCTCGGCAATTGGAACACCAATCTCGGCATTCCGGTCGATTCGTCGACCTATCCGGTGTGGAAGAACGCGGTCAACCTGGCCGCCAACAGTTCCCTCCAGTACAAATATTACCGAAAGAACTCGGACGGCAGCGTCACCTGGCAATGCTATCCGGGCTACAGGGCGGGGGAGGTTGGGGTGGCGGCTGGCCGCCGGACGGCTGGCGCGGCGGGCCGTCTGGCGGTGGAGGACTCAGTTCAGCCGCACATATTCGTAGTCGAGAGGCGCGTTGTTGATGCCGATTTCAGGCGGGGCGATCCAGCCCGCCACCTTGCCCGGCTCGGTGACGCGCCGCATCAAGCTGCCGACAAAGGCGCGATCCTCGGCCGAGGGCAGCCAATCGCGCTTCCGCAGGCGCCACTCGTCGTCGCCGATCGGGTGTCCTTCGGGACCAGTGTGCGTCCCGGCCCAGACGCCGATCGAGCGGTGGAAGCGGGTCCTCGGCAGCCGGAACCGGAAATCGCACCCGGTCTCTGCGACGAGCCGGTTCCAGCGCTGCACGCCGACATCGCAATCCCGGACGTAGGCGGCGCGCGTCACCTCGTTCATCGCGCTGCGCATCGGCACGTCCTCGACCTTCACCCCGCCTTTCTCGTCCGGCACCTCGATCTGCAAGCGCTGATCGGTCGCCAGGTGGTCGGCGAACCGCGCCTCGTCGGGACGGCCTTTGAGGCCGCTGGCAAAATAGCTCGCGGCGTTGGACGAGATTTCGGCGCCGAATAGATCGAGCGACGAGCTGAACCAGAAATTGATGTAGCGCTGCAGGGTCGCGAGATCGATCGCCCCGGCGTTGCGCACCGCCGCGGGATCCTCGCTGCCGAGCGCCTTCATCACTTCGAGAGTGCGCTTGACGACGCGGGTGATCCCGGAGGCGCCGACAAACATGTGGAAGGCTTCCTCGGTCAGCATGAACCGGCAGGTGCGCGACAGCGGATCGAACGCGCTCTCGGCGAGGCTCTTCAGCTGAAAGCGGCCGTCGCGATCGGTGAAATAGGTGAACATGAAGAAGCTGAGCCAATCGACGATCGGCTCGTTGAAGGTACTAAGGATGCGCGGCTTGTCGGGATCACCTGAGTGGCGGGCCAGCAGCTCTTCGGCCTCCTCGCGCCCGTCGCGGCCGAAATAGCCGTGCAGCAGGTAGACCATCGCCCACAGATGGCGGCCTTCCTCGACATTGACCTGGAACAGGTTGCGCAGATCGTAGAGCGAAGGGCAGGTATGGCCGAGTTGGCGCTGCTGCTCGACCGAGGCGGGCTCGGTATCGCCTTGCGTCACGATCAGCCGGCGCAGGGCCGAGCGGTGCTCACCCGGCACCTGCTGCCACACCGGCTCGCCGAAAGCATCGCCGAAACCGATCCGGCGATCGGGCACCGGATCGGCGAGAAAGATACCCCAGCGGTATTCCGGCATCTTGACCATGCCATAGCGGGCCCAACCTTCGGTATCGACAGCAATGGCGGTGCGCAGATAGACGTCAGCGCCGGCAAACACCGCCGGTCCCATGTCCTTCCACCAGTCGAGAAAGTGCGGCTGCCAATGCTCTAGCGCGCGCTGCAGCGCGCGGTTGTCGCCAAGGTCGACGTTGTTCGGGATCCGCTCCCGATAGTCGAGCGCCATAGTGGGTCTCCCGTCTCGTTATATTCGTTCGCGGTCGAAGCGCGCCCGCGCACCACTGCCATAGCGCTTCAGGGCGCCATTATCGCCGACCGCGTTGGGCCTTGAAAAGATCCAGTTCTGCCAGGCCGAAAGCCGCCCAAAGATCTTGGTCGCGACGGTCTCTCCGCCGGCGAAACGCAAATTCGCCTCCATGCCGCTGAGCGCGTCGGGCGAGAGGCTCGCGCGCTCCTCGAGCGCCAGCCGGATTTCGTCCTCCCAGTCGAGCTCGTCCGGGGTGAAGGTCACCAAACCAAGATCGAGCGCCGCGGCCGCATCGAGCAAGACGCCGGCATGCCGCTCGAGCGCCGCGGCCGCCGCCGCCTCGTTAAAGCGGGTTGCCAGCCGGGTCCGGCCGTTGACCATCTCGAGATCGCGGAAATTGAGTGGGGAAAGGGCTACGCGTGGCCCCTCGGCGGCCATGTAGCTGCGGTCGGCGGCGAGCGCCAGCTCGAACAGCGAGCCGGCAAAGCATGCACCCTCGTCAATGACGGCGAAGAGGCTGCGGGAGGAGACATCGAACCGATGCAAGGTGCGGCGCAACAGGCCGATCGTCTCGCGCACGAACCAGTGATCGCGGTTGGCGAGCATCACCTCGTCGCAGGCCAGCACCGCGTCAGAATCGCCCGACGTCTTGAGCACCAACGTTCCGATCTCCGGCTCGTTGGCGCGCAGCATCAATAGCGCATCGTCCAACTCGCGCGCCATCGCCAGCGGCCACCATCGCGCACCGGCCGCGATGATGCCAGTGGGTGTCGTCGGCACCTCATCCGGGCGCGGTCCCGTCACTATCAAGGTCGCGGTCCGGTCTTCCGGCGCGATAGCGACCTCGACCCATCGATAATGGTAGCCGCGCTCGTCGATCCTCTTGTCGAGCGGCACGAGCGGTACGCCAGTGGCGTCAGCCAGGCGATCGCTTTCGGTTGCGAGGGCCGCAGAGCGCTCCGCAACGAGCTCTCGGAAGCGGACGGGCGGCGCCACCCAATCCACCAGCCCCCAGGCCTTCGCGCGGTCGGCGCGAACGCCCTCGGCGGTGGTGCAGAACACATCCGCCAAGTCACGGCGGACCTTGCGCTTGTCGACGAGCCGGGTCAGCCCGCCAGTGCCGGGCAGGACACCGAGCATCGGCACCTCGGGCAAGCTCACTGTGCTCGAATGATCGTCGACCATGACGATCTCGTCACAGGCGAGCGCCAGCTCGTAGCCGCCGCCGGCGCAGGCGCCGTTGACCGCGGCAATGAATTTGAGGCCCGAATGGGCGCTCGAATCCTCGATCCCGTTGCGGGTCTCGTTGGTGAACTTGCAGAAATTGACCTTCTCGGCGTGGCTCGCCTGCCCGAGCATGTAGATGTTGGCCCCGGAGCAGAAGACCCGCTCCTTGCCGCTGGTCAACACGACCGCGCGCACTTCCGGATGCTCGAAGCGAATGCGGTTGAGCGCGTCGTGCAGCTCGATATCGACGCCGAGATCGTAGGAGTTAAGCTTCAGCCGGTAGCCGGGGGAAAGCCCGCCCTCTTCCTCGACATCGAGGATCAGGGTCGCAATCGCACCGTCGCAGGCGAGGCGCCAGTGGCGATAGCGGGAGGGATCGGTGTCGAACGTGATCATCGGAGTTCTACTATATACTCGCCTAATTCGGCGTATGTCAGCTCGCGAGGCCGTGAAAGAATTGACGATTGGCTAGATGAGCACTGTGCGTCCTTCGAGACAGCCGCTGCGCGATTTCCTCAGGATGAGGATCTTTCTCAATGTCATCAATGACATACCTTATCCTGAGGAACACCTAAAAGGCGCGTCTCGAAGCACGCACGACGTCGATGCAGCTCTTCGTGCCCTGGTCTCGGCAATTTTTTTCCACGAGATCTTGCGCGGGAGTGAGGAAATCTACGCAACCTGCCATTAGATCCGAGAATAGTGATCTCCTCCTGCAACCAATAGGCGAGAGCGTCGGAAATGCCCGGCTCCGCTTTGAGCAATTGGCACAGCCGCGCGATCGTGGCGGGCGATAGGGTCACGCCTCGCGTAAAAGCGTGAAACCCGTCGACCCTTCCCGGTTGGTGCAACGGCGGACGATCTGCGCCACCTCGGTTTCGGATATTGGGCGCCGGGAGCCACCCGGTGACCCTGATCCCGGGATGGAGGTCGCTGCCGGCGCTCGCAGTCGCCGATAGCCAGTAAACAACGGCTCCAGCCGGTTACCGCTGTACTGGATCGCCATCAGTTCCCCTTGTCTATGCGCTTGCTGCTCAACCCTGCCGGAACCGCAAGCCGACTCCCCAAGCCTGCACGCAATCGAGATTGGCGGACGCTTTCCTGACGCCACTTTTCTAAGCTCAAACCAAAGCTGGATCGGGGTCGATCGCGACGGAAAACGCCAGGGCTCGCATTTGGTTTGGTGGGAGCGTCGATCACCGTGCCCGTCTCTGTGCCTGCCGTAATCGAACAGCGCTAAGTTCATCCTGGAGGCTGCATTGCGCATCCCTGTGGCTACAAAGAACCGTGTTTTCGTGGTCCTGACGGTCATGACCCTCACTGGGCCTGCTGCGGGCGCTGCTGATATGCCGACCTATATGCAAGCGATCTCGGGTCCCGTTGATTCAAGCCCGACGGAGACGGCGACCAAGAATGTTCTGGCGTTAAACACCGCAATGTTTGGGCTCTACGACACGGCTGGCCGTGTCTTCCAGAAGAACATCCTTGCCCAACACCCCATCATCCTCGGCCTATTTTCGGGGGCCGGCGGGCGGTTCATTTTGTACCGGCCCGGAACGATCCCGCTCGAAGCGCCCTCGGTGCCAATTACCTATCAGTTGCTGAAATCCGCCGGACACAGCGTCATGGCGCTGAGCGAGGTCGTCGCACCATATTTGGACAACGCAACGAATCAATCTTGGCGCGGGCCGCTGCTGGCCTATCGCAGCCAGATGCAGACAGCCCTCGACACCTTGGACGCCACCGACATGCCGACGGATTGGCGGGCGAACAGTCATACATTGTTGCAGAACAACGTCGCGTTCATGGGCGCGTGCGCCGAAAAGGGCGCGATCATGACGGCCGATCTTCAGAGTTTCGCCGGCCTGCAGGCGCCATTACTAAAAAAGAATATCGCCTGGGCAGCGCAGACCCAGGTCGAGCATTGGATGGGCGTGATTGCCGGGTGGAAGAAGCTGCTCGGCAGCGAGTGGGATAAAGCATACGCGGCCAGCAACACGATATACGTCGCGCGCCAGAACAACATACTTTTCAGCGTGCTAGCTCAGTTTTTTGGCCCTGATGCCATCAACAGCAGGCTGATGCTGATCGAGACAATCTCATTCACGACCACGCCAGAAGAGATGCTGGAGGCGCTGACCCGAATCATCGCCGACCGCTCTGTGGGGGCAGTATTCTTCGGCAATTACAACCTGATGGACTACGAGCTGATGGGTGGGGATGCGCGGAAGTCAATCGTTGCAGAGAGCGCAAAATATGGTCTGAAGCCGTTTCTGCCGCCGGCGGTACCCTTCGGCTCGCATCAATGGCCAAGTCTAATCACCCCAGGTGTCGGCCCCGCCTCGCTCGACGATCTGCCCGAGCCGATCTCGGGACGCGCGCAATGAACCTCAATACCGTAACTGCGTTGCACCATCCTAGATCGACGGCGGAGATCGCGGAGTGGCGCGCGGGCTTTGCCTGGCTCGCCGGTGGAACCTGGCTGTTTTCCGAGCCGCAACCCTCGACCGACACGCTGATCGATCTCGACCACCTCGGCTGGCCGACGCTGGAGGCCTTGCCCGACGGGCTTGAGATCGGCGCAACCTGCCGTATAGCCGAGCTCTATGGCTTCGAGGCACCTAGGGAATGGACCGCCGCCCCGCTGATCCGAGCGTGCTGCGATGCCCTCCTCGCCTCTTTCAAGATCTGGAATGCTGCCACGGTCGGCGGCAATATCTGCATGTCCTTGCCGGCCGGCGCGATGATCTCGCTGGTGGTTGCCCTCGAGGGACATTGCACGCTCTGGCCGCGTGACGGAGCTCCGAGGGAAGTGGCGTCGGTCGATTTCGTCACTGGCAACCACACCAACGTACTGCATCCCGGCGAACTGCTGCGGAAGATTCACCTAACAAGCTCGGCACTCAGGAAGCGGGCCGCGCTGCGCCGGGCTTCGCTCACCAAGCTCGGCCGCTCCGCTGCCTTGTTGATCGGGACCAGCGATCCACAGCGGGGGGACCTGCTGCTTACGATCACCGCCGCAACCCCTCGTCCGGTGCAGCTTTGGTTTGACGAAGCCCCATTCGCGGAAGCGTTGCGGCAGGCCATCGATGCGCGGATTCCGGTGGACGGCTATTTTGCGGATGTACACAGCAGCGCCGCCTACAAGCGCCACTTGACACACCATTTCGCCGAACAGATCCGCGCCGAGTTGGCGCAGCCGGAGGCGAGGGCATGAACGACATAGCCCGCCGGACCGACCAGACCGCCGGCACGCTCGACTTCAGCTTCAATCATCGCCGGTTCGAAGCCCGGCCAGAACCGGGCCAGTGCCTGCGAACATTTCTGCGCGAGCACGGTTGTCTCGGCGTGAAGAAGGGCTGCGATGCCGGCGATTGCGGCGCCTGCACGGTCTGGCTCGACGGGATGCCGGTGCATTCCTGCCTGATGCCCGCTTTCCGCGCCGCCGGCCACGAGGTGACGACCATCGAAGGCCTAGCGGCGAACGGCGAGCTGCACCCGATGCAGCAGGCCTTCATGGATGCGCAGGCATTCCAGTGCGGCTTCTGCGCCGCCGGTATGATCATGACTGCCGCTGTCTTGGATGCCGATCAACACGCCGATCTGCCGCACGTGCTCAAGGGCAATCTTTGCCGTTGTACCGGATACCGCGCCATCGCCGATGCGCTTGCCGGCGTGCGTTCTGCCGAGGAAGATATCGCCGGCCAGGCCTGCGGGGCGAGCCTGCGCAACCCCTTCACTGAGGCGATCGTCACCGGGCAAGCCCGCTACACGATGGACGTCGCGATGGAAGGGCTGCTGCACCTCAAGGTGCTGCGATCGCCGCATGCGCATGCGCGGATTCTCAGCATCGGGCGTGAGCGGGCAGCTTCAGTACCGGGCGTCGTCGCCATCTTTACCTGGGAAGATGTGCCGCGCCGACTCTACAGCACCGCCACTCACGAGGATCACCTCGTCGATCCCGACGACACCTACGTGCTCGACAATGTGGTCCGTTTCGTGGGGCAGCGCGTTGCCGCGGTTGTCGCGGAAACCGAGGCCTCGGCCGAAGCGGCGTGCCGGTTGCTCGATGTGGAATACGAAATTCTGCCCGCGGTGTTCGACCCGGAGGCCGCCATGCGCCCGGAAGCGCCGCTGTTGCATGACAAGGGCATCGCTGCCTACGGCAACGTCTATGTCGATATCCACGGCGAGGTCGGCAGCACGGCTGAAGGTTTCGCCGCTGCCGACGTCGTGCATGAGGGCGTCTATTCCACCTCCCGTGTGCAGCACGTGCATCTCGAAACGCACGGTTCGATCGCCTGGACCTCGCCGGACGGGCGCGTCCATGTTCGCACCAGCTCGCAGGCGCCGTTTATTGCCAAGCAGAAGCTCTGCCACATCTTCGGTCTGCGCGCGCGGGACGTGCATGTGTTCACCGAGCGGGTCGGCGGTGGGTTTGGCGGCAAGCAGGAGATGCTCACCGAGGATCTCTGCGTGCTCGCCACCATGAAGACCGGGCGGCCGGTGAAATGGGAATTCACGCGTGAGGAGCAGTTCATTGGCGCCACAACGCGCCACCAGATGACCGCCAAGGTACGGCTCGGCGCACGCTCCGACGCCACGCTCACCGCAATCGAGGTCAGGGTCGTCTCCAACACCGGCGCCTATGGCGGCCACGGCGGCGAGACCTTGGCAGCGGCACTGGCCGGCCCGCTCGCTGCCTATCGCTGTCCGAATAAGAAGGCAGACGGCTATGCCGTCTACACCAACCTGCTGCCGGGCGGCGGCTTTCGTGGCTACGGCTCTTCGCAGACCACCTTCGCCATCGAGTGCGCGATCGACGATCTGGCGAAAAAGCTCGGGTTCGACCCGTTCGAGATGCGTCGCCGTAACATGATCCGTCCCGATGACTGGATCGGATCGATCTGGGGCGACCCATCGGATGTCGATTTCGGCAGCTATGGGCTTGACCAGTGCATGGACCTCGTAGAGGACGCGCTGAAGAGCGGGCGCGGCATACCCAAGCCGGAAGGCGAGGAATGGCTGGAAGGAACGGGTTCGGCACTTGCCATGCTGGAATGCGGACCGCCGACCGAGCACCGTTCCGGCGCCGAGATGCACCTGCTCGCGGATGGAAGCTACCACCTGGCAGTCGGATCGACGGAGATGGGCAACGGCTCTGTCACCTCACATCGTCAAATTGCCGCCGAGTTGCTGGGGACGCGGGCCGCGCAGATCGACATCGTCAATGCCGACACCGACCTGACGCCCTACGACACCGGGACTTTCGCAAGCACCGGGACGGTCGTCGCCGGCCAGGCGGTAGAGCTGACGGCGATGGCGCTGCGCGACAATATCCTGGACTATGCCAGCCGCCACATGGAAGTTCCCCTGGCGGAGTGCCGGCTCGCCGACGACGCAGTGATCTGTGGCTCGCGGCGCCTCCCGCTTTCGGAGCTATATGCCGCCGGCGCGTGCGAGCGGCACCGCTTCGAAGCGCGTCGCAAATCCTACCTTTCACCGCGCACGGTTGCCTTCAACGTGCACGGGGTTCGCGTCGCCGTGAACCGTGTTACCGCCGAGATCCGCATCCTGCACAGCGTGCATGCGGCGGATATCGGGCGGCTGATCAACCCGATGCAGTGCCGCGGGCAGATCGATGGCGCGATCGCCATGGGCTTCGGCTGGGCGTTGACCGAGAACATGGTGCACGGGGTCGACGGAGCAATGGTGAACCCCAGCTTGCGCAACTACCGGATTCCCGCCTTCGCGGATGTGCCGCCGAGCGAGGTGTTCTTCGCGGACACATACGATCGTATCGGACCGCTTGGCGCCAAATCCCAGGGCGAATGCGCGATCAATCCGGTCGCTCCGGCCATCGCCAATGCCGTCGCCAATGCTACTGGGATCCGCTTTGCGCATCTGCCGCTGACGCCGGATCGTATCTTCGCCGCGCTCTCGCCGCCGCCGTGAACGACGTCGCGACGGCGCCGGGCGCGGCGGTGACCCTCGTCACGCAGACCCGCGTACGCGATGGCATGGCGGAGGAATTCGGCCGCTGGCAGAGCGCGATCAGCACTGCAGCGGCAGAGTTTCCGGGCTTTATCACGCAGAGCGTGTTGCCGCCGAATCCACCGTTGCAGATGGACTGGGTAATCCAGCAGCGCTTCGCCAATGTCGAGGCCGCGTCTGGTTGGCTGCGATCCGAGCGGCGGACGCGACTTCTGGACGCCGGCCAGCCGATGCTGGTGGGGCGGGATGACGTGCATCTGGTGCGCGACAGCGCCGCCGGCGTGCGGCCGGCGCCGGTCTCCGCGGTGATCTCCTCGCGCGTCAAACCGGGCCAGGAAGCGGCGTTCCGCGCCTGGGAGCAGCGCATCGCCAATGCCCAGGCAAGATCTCCCGGTTTCCAGGGCTACCGGTTCGAACCACCGATCCCCGGCGTACAGGATGATTGGTTGGCGATCTTGCGCTTCGACACCGAGCGCAATCTCCAGGCCTGGCTCGACTCGCCGGAGCGCCAACAGCTGCTGAAGGAAGCGGCACCGTTTCTCGAGGAATTTCACGCTCGCGTGGTGCGTACTGGCTTCGAGCAGTGGTTCCCGTCGGCAGCAGACGGGACTTCGGCGCCGGCGGCCTGGAAGCAGAACATGATCGTTCTGCTGCTGCTCTATCCGGTGGTGTTCCTGTTCGGCGCGTGGGTGCAGACCCCGGTCTTGATGGAAAAGGCCGGGCTGCCGTTCTGGCTCGCACTGTTCGTCGGCAATGTCGTCAGCGTGCTGCTGCTCAACTGGCTGGTGCCGTGGGTTAGTCGCGGTTTCGGCTGGTGGCTTGCTCCGGCGCGCGATGCCGGCGGACGGACCAGCGTCGCAGGCGCGGCTTTGGTCGTTCTCTTTTACGCCGTATGGCTCCTCCTATTCTCTAAGCTCTGATGACAAAAAACGCGCCCGGGAGACACCGGGCGTGTGCGCGAGCCGCTCTCCTCAAGCTGTTGCTGTCAGCGGCCGTGCTCATCGGGCTGGCCCCCTTGGCGCGCGCGCAAACGCCGTCGGACGCAGACGCGGCGAGTTCGGCGATCGCAGGCAATCCCGGCGCAGTCAATATTGTCGCAGGAACGGGCCAGCTCGGGCGGTTACTTGGTCTCGATCCGGAGCGTGGCCTCCACTTGGGCGGGGTGCTGGTCAGCAACGGCAACTACCTGATTTCCGGCGGCAACGCTCCCGGCACGACCAGCTTCAACGATTTGCTGCTGACGGATCTCGACGCAGATTTGGACAAGCTCGCGCATATTCCGGGTGCCACCTTTGGCGCGGCGCTGCTTCGCTTCGACGGGCAGCTGACCAATCAGCAAGCCGGCGTCGTCACCGGCTACAACGGGCTGACCGGCGCGCCGCCGCTGGACCGGACGGAACTCTACGAGCTCTGGTGGCGGCAATCGTTGTTCTCCGACCAGCTGGTGGTGCGGATCGGTAAGACCGTTCCAACCTACGATTTCGGCAACGTCGTCCGCCCGGTTCCGGTGCAGGATTTGTCGCTCCGGATTCCGGGGGTGAGCGGTCTCCTCTACACGCCGATATTCGTGAACCCGACTATCCTCGGCGCGCTCCCCGGCTATTACAACTCGGCCTACGGCGTCACCGCGACGGTTGCGCCGACCGAGCGCTTCTACGTATCCCTTGGCGGTTACGACGGCAACGTAGCGCGAGGTGGGCAAACAGGCTTGCAACTCGCGCCAACCTTCAACGGCTACCGGTTCCAGATCGGCGAGGCGGGCACCGCCTGGCTGCTCGGGCCAGGCAATCTGCCAGGCGCCTTCGCCATCGGCGCCTGGGACCAGACAGGGACGCTGACCCTGAAGACGCCGCAAGTCACCGTGACGCAAGACGGCACTCACGGCGTCTACACCTTTGCATCGCAGCGGCTGTGGCGCGGGGACCGGGATGGCGACGCACGCGGCGTATCGGGATTCGTGCAATTGGGCGCCAACGACTCGCGAACCATGCTCGCGACCCGGTATGTCGGGCTCGGGGTTACCGCATTCGGCATGGTCCCGGGCCGCCCCGTTGATTCGCTTGGCGCCGGAGTTGCCTGGTCACGGCTAAACCACAACCCCGACCTGCGACCGGCCGAAGCTCTATTGCAGTTCTACGACCAGATTCAGGTCTTCGGCAGCGTCTACCTGCAACCTACGCTGACACTGTCGCCCAACCCGGGCGAGAAGACCGCCCGCGCGCCTGCCATCGCCTTCACGCTGCAATCCACGGTGCTCTTCTGATCGTGGATAGCTACTGCTAACTGCCCGGCCCGATCCGGGGTCCTTCTCCCCGGAGCTGATCCTCGAATCCGTGCCCAAGGGAGACCCGGGGTTGGCCGACAGGACACCTTGTTGCGCCAGCGCGGGCATGCGCACCCGTTTTTGTGAGCGGTATTTCCCTGGCCCGACAAAGCACAGCTGCTAAGGCAGGTCGATAGGTTATCGCCCCTGGGCCCACGCGAATACCCGCTCTTGTTCTTCCCTGAGAAAACCCTCCTCGTCAGTGATCGGCTTCTCGAGCAGCCGAGCGGCAGCGATGAAGCCCTTCAAAGTCTCGGGTTCCATTTTACCGGTAGTAACATTCGGTTTATTGACCACGATAGAGCTCAGAAGCGGCCAGCCTTTCCGATCGGCATATTCCACCAGCTTCCAGAGATGCTCTCCGATTGCATAATGGACTTGACCCCAATCAGCCCACTCGCGTCGGCAAGCTCTTTGTAACTGAGAAAACGCCGCTCTTTGGCAGCTTCCAGTATGATGGATAGCGATTTATCGAAATCGAGCCCCTTTCCCTTGCGCTTTTCCAGTTCGCGAAGCGCGTCAATATACAGCGGCGCGTTGGTAGCACCTTGTCTACGGTGGTTCTCGATCAGGTTTTCAAGTTGGCCGATAGCAAGAGTTTCGACGTCGATCGGCATTTAGGTTCCCGCGTCGGCGACGCTCACATCGGCCGGCCAGGTTTTGCCTCGCGTAATGGCGTGCCGGTTTCGGCCAGCCGGCGCAGCAAGGCGGCGGGGGCCCAGCGCTCGCCGTATTGCTGGTGCCATTGCTGGATCTGGCGGTAGACCTCGGCGACGCCGATGCCGTCGGCCCAGTACATCAGCCCGCCGCGGTAACGCGGGAAGCCGAAGCCATTGAGCCACATCACATCGATGTCGCTGGCGCGGTAGGCCTTGCCCTCTTCGAGGATCTTGCACGCCTCGTTGACCGAAGCAAAGAGCAGCCGCCGGAGGATCTCCTCGTCCGAAAAGCTGCGCTGCGGGATGCCGAGCTCGGCCGCCTTTTGCTTGATCATGCGGGCGAGTTCGGGGTCGGGATGCGGGGTGCGGTCACCCTTCTCGTAGCGGAACCAGCCGGCCCCGGTCTTCTGGCCCAATCGCCCGGCCTCGACGATCATGTCGGCGATCGGCATCTTGCGGTAGTTCGGGTTCTCCGCGGCGCGGCGCTGGCGGCTGTCGTAGCCGATGTCGAGCCCCGAGAGATCGGCCGTCGCAAAGGGGCCGATCGGATAGCCGAAATCGACCATGACCTTGTCGACCTGCTCGGGCAGGGCGCCTTCCTCGGCCATGATGTTCATCTCGGTGCCAAACGGCCCGCGGCTGCGGTTGGCGACAAAGCCGTCGCCATTACCGGCCATCGCACTGATCTTGCCGATCCTGCGGCCAAGCGCCATCCCCGTCGCCAATATGTCGGGGGCGCTCTTCGCCCCTTTGACGACCTCGAACAATTTCATGACATTGGCCGGGGCGAAGAAATGCGTGCCGGCAACGTCCTGCGGCCGCTTTGTCGCATTGGCCATGATGTCGATGTCGATGCCCGAGGTGTTGGTGTAGAGCAGCGCACCCGGCTTCATGACCTCGTCGAGCTTCTTGAACACCTCTTCCTTGACCGGGACGCGCTCGAACACCGCCTCGATCACGACGTCGCATTGGGCGATCGCATCATAGCTATTGACCGGCTCGATCAATTTCAGCCGGCGCTGCATCTCCGCCTCGGTCAGGCTGCCGCGCTTGACACTCGTCTCGTAATTGCTGCGGATGCGCGCCAGCCCACGATCGAGCGCCTCCTGGCTGACTTCGAGGAGCTTCACCGGAAAGCCGAACTCGGCAAAGCTCATCGCGATGCCGCCGCCCATCGTGCCGGCGCCGACGATCGCGGCGGTCTCGATCGGGCGCAGCGGCGTCTCGCGCGGGATGTCGGGCAATTTGGCGACTTCGCGCTCGGCGAAGAAGGCATATCGCAAAGCCCGCGCCTCGGCGGAATTCTCGAGCTCGTCGAACAGCTCGCGCTCGCGGGCGATGCCCGCGTCGAACGGCATGTTGCAGGCCCCCTCGATCGCCGCGATGCAATGGTAAGGCGCCTTCTGATTGCGCGCGCGGCGAGCGATCGATCTGCGCATCGCGTCGAAGATGCTCGGATCGGCTTTGGCTTCGGCCAGCTTCTCGTCGCGGTCCCGGATGCGCGGCAACGGCCTGATATCGGCAACGCGGCGCGCCATCGCGATCGCCGCGGTTCGTAGGTCGCCGCCCTCCGGAACCAACTCGTCGATGATGGCGAGACGCTTGGCCTCCTCGGCCGGGACATGCCGGCCCGACACGATCATCTCCATCGCAGCCTTCGGGCCGATCAGGCGCGGCAGCCGCTGGGTCCCGCCGCTGCCCGGGAGGATGCCGATCAGCACCTCGGGTAAGCCGACCTTGGCGCTCGGCACGGCGATGCGGTAATGCGAGGCGAGTGCGATCTCCAGCCCACCACCCAAGGCATAGCCGTGGATCGCCGCGACGACCGGTTTGGCGCTCGCATCGAGCACCTCGTGGGTGCGCCTTCCCGGTACCGGCGGAGGCCGTCTGGTGCCGAACTGGCGGATGTCGGCGCCAGCGATGAAGCTGCGGCCGGCGCCGATCAATACCATCGCTTTGATCGCCGGATCGGCGTTACCGCGCTCGACATTCTCGACGATGCCCTCGGGCACTCCGGGGCTCAGTGCGTTGACCGGCGGGTTGTCGATGGTGATGACGCCGATCCCGTCGACGTTTTCGAAGCGAACCAATGCGCCTTCGGCCATGCCGTCTCCTCCTATCCTAAAGCGTTCTTTGCGTCCCGAGGATCACCGTGCTCTGCGAGGACAGCACGCCGCCATTGCCGTGCGCGATTGCGGTTTCGCAATCGGCGACCTGACGCGCGCCGCATTCCTTGCGCAGCTGCCGCGTCGCCTCGATCAGCAGGAGCAGCCCATACATGCCGGGATGGCAATAGGAAAGCCCGCCGCCATTGGTGTTGACCGGCAGATCGCCCTTTGGCGCAATCCGGCCGTCGGCGACAAAGCGACCGCCCTCGCCCTTCGGGCAAAAGCCGAGGTCCTCGAGGAAAAGGATCGTGTTGATCGTGAAGGCGTCGTAGAGCTCGACGACATCGATGTCTGTCGGGCCGAGACCAGCCATTGCATAGGCGGCGCGGCCCGAGGGCAACGCCCCGGTCACCGTCAGATCCAGCATGCTCGAAATATTGGCGTGGGTGAGGGCCTGCCCGCAGCCGAGGACATGGACCGGCGGCTTCTTCAAGGATCGCGCGCGCTCCGGTGTGGTCATGATCACCGCACCGCCACCATCGGTCACCAGGCAGCAGTCACGCACCGTGAACGGGTAGCTGATCATCCGCGCCGACAGGACCTCGGCGATCGTCAGCGGCTTCTTCTCCCAGGCGACGGGGTTGAGCAATGCCCAGTCGCGCGCTGCCACAGCGACAGCCGCCAATTGCTCGCGTGTCGTGCCGTATTGGTGCATATGGCGCGAGGCAGCGAGCGCATAGGCGGTCGACGGCAGGAACGGCCGAAACGGGGTCTCGTAGGGATTGTATTCGCGCACCGAGGCGTGCCGACGCCCGACCGTGCGCTGGGTGCTGCCGTAGGCGACGACCGCGACCTTGCAAAGGCCGAGCTGGAGTGCTGCCTGCGCATGCGCGACATGGAACATGAAAGACGAGCCGCCGAGGATCGTCGTGTCGATAAAAGCCGGCGAGATCCCGAGGTATTCGGCGAGTGCGAGCCCCGAAGTGCGGCTTTGCGCCGTCGCGCAAAGCAGGCCGTCGACATCGCGCAACCCGAGCTCGCAATCGGCGAGCGCCCGATGAATGCCTTGCGCCATCAGATCGATCGGGCTCATGTCCTGGGCGACGGCGCCGAGATCGGATTCCGCAACGCCGACGATCGCGGCGGAACCGCGCTGCAGCCCTTCCATTAGGGCGCCTCCACCGGTACGAAGACTGGGTAGGGCGGCTCGTCGCCGTCGGGCCGGTGGACGCGGAACTTGACGCGCATGCCGATCCGCACCGCCTCGGGGGCCAAATCCTCGACTCGGCTCATCAGGCGAAAGCCTTCGTCGCAGTCGATCAAGGCGACATTGTAGGGCGCACTCTCGCGCGCTGGATACACCACTGTCGTCGCGTACACCGTGCCGAGCCCGGCGCTGACCCGCCACTCGAGCCGGTCACTGCCGGTAAACGGACAGATGACGCGGGGGTAGAAGACGGCCTTCTGTGCCTCCGAGCTCCATTGGTAGGCTAGCTCGCCCTTTTCGAGGTGCGCCTGGTAGATCGCGAGCGGTGCTTCCAAAATCCGTTCCAATCCGCGTCCTCCCTCACCGCCGCTGCATTCTGTCGGCGCCAGCGCCGAACGGCAAGCCCGGGGCCGAGGATAGTGCGCGAAAATCGGCCGGAAAACATGTACACTGTGAGCCGCCGACGATCCGAATAGAGATATTCACAGTCGAGGAGGGAACTGATGAAGCTCTATCATTTTCCATCGCCGAATCCCCAGAAGGTTACGTTTGCCCTGCTGGAAATGGGGCTCGACTGCGAAATCGTTCCGGTCGACCTGGCCAAGGGCGAACAGCGCCAGCCGGCATTTTTAGCGGTCAATCCCTTCGGACGCGTGCCGGTGCTCGTCGACGGCGACCTCACCTTGACCGAGTCCCCCGCGATCCTCGCCTATCTCGGAGAAAAAACCGGCCGGTTGTGGCCTTCGTCAGCGGCGGGGCGGGCGAAAGCGCTCAAGTGGCTCTTCTTCCTATCCCAGTACATTATGCCGCCGGCCGGTGAAGTGGCGCTGCGGATCCGCGCCAAGGTGCTCGGCATCACGCCCGATGAGGCGACGATAGCCCGCGGCGAAAAGCCGCTTCCCGATGTGATCCGCATCCTCGAAGGCCGGCTCACGAACCGCAAATGGCTGCTCGGCGCCGACTTCAGCCTGGTGGATTGCGCCTACTGTCCGATCCTCAACGTAATCGAGAAGGCCGGTTTCAGCTTCGCCGCATTTCCTCGGGTCAGCGCCTATCTCGACGCGCTCCGCGCTCGCCCGGCCTGGGTAGCAACGCCCAAACTCCCGGGGCTCTAGTCGGAAGCCCCCGAGCGCCGGCGGCGTTTCGTCGCCGGCCCGGTTATCGTCGCCCGTCGCCCGGAGCGAGCTGCACGATACCTACCTCCTCGCTTTGAGGGCGCGCCAAGCCCGCCATCTTGGCACCACGATCGCGGCGTATCCTGGGAATGAGGATGGCCTCGCGAGTCATGCGAAAAATGGCGGCCCGCTCGCATTTCCCGGTTATTTCCCGGTTACAGCGCTTTTTCCCGGTTTTCGGCAGCAAAAAATTCCCGGTTCGGCCGCGCGAAAACCGCCTGGGCAGGTACCGTAAGTAACTTATATACAAAGCGTTTATGGTAACGAGCTCGCTCGATTTCGAGCCCGAATTGGATTTTTTGCGGGAATTTTCCCGTGGAACCGGGAATTTCCCCGGGTGCACCACGGTGGCGCGTGCGCCGTCGCACGATTATGGTCGCGGGAGGCGACTGCGAGACGGGAGGAGGAAATGACGACCAAGATGATCCTCACCGGTGACGTGAACCTGATGAACGTCTCCGACCCGGCGGTGCCCTTCGCCCTGGTGAAGGACGAATTTCATGCCGCCGATGTCGTCTTTTGCAACCTCGAATGCTGTCTCTATCAGTCACCACGCGGCCATTCCGTAGAACACGAAGGATTTTTGGCCGACCCTGCGGTGGCGGGCGAGGCCCTGCAATCGGCCGGCGTCCAGGCGGTCGGCCTCGCCAACAACGTCAACTACGGCGAAGCGGCGATTATGGCGTCGATCACAAGGCTCGACTCGCTGGGGATCGCGCATACGGGCGCCGGTGCGAACCGGGCACTGGCGCGCGCCCCGGTGATCCTCATGCGGGACGGGGTGCGCTTTGGCTTCCTGCAGCGCAGCTCGGTCTATTGGCCGACCAATCACGAGGCCGGCAAGGATAGCCCGGGCATCGCGGTGATCCGCGGTCACACGGCGTATCATGTCCCGATGCACGGCAGCCGTCCGCCGGCAAACCGCCCCGGCATTCCTCCCCAGATCGTCACCTGGGCGGATCCCGACTATCTGCAGTCGCTCGAGGAAGACATCGCAGCATTGCGCGGCCGGGCCGAGGTCGTCGTCGCCTCGTTCCACTGGGGACTGCACCAGGAAGTCCTGCGATACATGACAGAGATCGCCCACCGGGCGATCGATGCCGGCGCCGACTCCGTGATCGGCCATGGGCCGCACTTTTCGCTGCCGGTCGAGGTCTACAAGAAAAAGCCGATCTTCTACGGGCTCGGCAGCTTTTCGTTCCACACCGGCCACGGCGGCAGAACGCATGGCGATTGGCTCGGCATGATGGCCAGGGTGTCGTGGGACCGGGGGAGGATCGAGCGGGCGGCGCTCCAGTTCGTCCGCCACGACCGGCACAACAGGACCGTCCCGTGCCAGCTGGCCGACGAGGGCGCGGCTTTCGACGAGATCGTGCAGCGCAGCGCCGATCTTGGCGCCAGGCTCGCGGCGCGTGGCGATGAGGTCGAGATCGACCTGCGGACTTGACGCCGGGCAGCCGGTGGCGAATCTAAGTCGCTCCTCTGTTCGCGACGCATCCAACCGATAGGAAGACGATGCCCCAGATCACGTATGTTCATCCCAACGGGACGCGGGAGGTGCTCGATGTCCCGGTCGGCACCAGCGTGATGCGGGGGGCGATCCTCAACGGCGTCGACGGGATCGTCGCCGAGTGCGGCGGCGAGATGATGTGCGCGACCTGCCACGTCTATGTCGAGGAGGACCAGCTCGGCCGAACACCGACGCAGTCGGACGACGAGAAGGCGATGCTCGAATTCACCGCGAGCGAGCGCCGGCCAAACAGCCGGTTGAGCTGCCAATTGGTTGTCACGCCAGAGCTCGAGGGTCTCGTCGTCTACCTGCCAGAAACGCAGGTCTAATGGCGGCTCCGCTGGTCGCCGTCGTCGGCACCGGTCAGGCCGGTTTTCAGGCGGCGGCGTCGCTGCGCCAGGATGGTTTTGCCGGCAGGATCGTAATGATCGGCGATGAGCCGGTTCCACCCTACCAACGCCCGCCGCTCTCCAAATCCTACCTCGCCTGCGAGAGCGCCCTCGACGAGCTCTGGCTCAGGCCGGAGACCTTCTATACGCAGCATCAGATCGATCTCCTGGCGGGCGAGACCGTCGAGGCGGTCGACCGGAGGGAACGCCGGCTGCGGTTGGCCTCGGGCAGTGAGTTGTCGTGGGACCACCTGGTCCTGGCCACCGGCGCGCGATTTCGGCCACTCGCCGTTCCGGGAGCTGAGCTCGACGGCGTATTGCCGCTGCGCACGCTTGCCGACGCCGATATCCTGCGCGAGCGACTGGACCACGCCCGAGAAGTCGTCGTCGTCGGCGCCGGGTTCATCGGCCTCGAATTTGCCTCGGTAGCGATCGCTCGCGGTGCCGCCGTCCACATCATCGAGGTGACGCAGCACCCGATGGGCCGCGTGGTCTCGGCGACGATTTCGCGTTTTTTCACCAATGCGCACCGGCGCTGGGGTGCCAAGGTCTCGCTCGGCAGCGGAGTGTCGCGCATTCTCGGTGCGGACGGCCGGGTGACCGGCGTCGAGACGAGCGACGGCCAGTATCTCCCCGCCGACCTCGTCTTAATCTGTATCGGGGTTATCCCCAATGCCGAGCTCGCCGATGAGGCGGGGCTCGCGGTCGACAACGGCATCGTCGTTGACGAATGCTTGGCTACCGCGGATCCGGCAATCTTCGCGATCGGCGACAGCGCCAACTTTCCGACCCCCTTCGCGCTCGGCCGGGTCCGCCTCGAATCGGTGCAGAATGCCGTCGACCAGGGGCGATGCGTCGCCGGGCATATCGCCGGTAAGCCGGCGCCCTATGACAAAGTCCCCTGGTTTTGGAGCGACCAAGGCGATCTGAAGCTCCAGATCGCCGGGATCACCGCCGGCCACGACACGGCAGTCTCGCGCGGCGACCTGCAAGGTGGGCACTTCTCGGTGTTCTGCTACCGCGGCGGCCGCCTGATCGGTGTCGAGTCGGTCAATCAAACGGCCGATCATGTCGTAGCGCGCCGGCTGCTCGCCGGCGACCCCAAGCTCACGCCTGAGCAAGCGGCCGATGAAGGCTATGATTTGAGGGCGCACGCCCGCAGTCTTGCCGGTCGGTAAGCCCATGGTTTGGGACATCCTGATCCGCGGCGGGCTGGTTATCGACGGTAGTGGGCGGCCGGGCGAGATCGCCGACTTGGCGGTTAGTGACGGCCGGATCGCGGCGGTCGGCCGATCCCTTTCGGCGGGCTCGGCCAGGACGATCGATGCCGAGGGTCTGGCGGTGACACCCGGCTTCATCGACATCAAGACGCACTCCGACTTCACCCTGCCGATCAACCCCAAGGCCGAGAGCAAGGTGCGGCAGGGCGTGACCACCGAGATCGTCGGGCATTGCGGGTTCTCGGTGGCACCGATCCTTCCTGGCAAGCGGCAGCTGGTCCAGGATTACCTCAGCGCCAGCGCGCCCTGGCTGCCGTTTCGCGAAACGACGTTTGCCGAGTATCTCGACAGCTTTCCGCAAACCTCGGTCAACACCGGCATGCTGGTCGGCCATCACACCCTGCGGCTCAATGTGATGGGCATGGAGGCTCGGCCTCCGAGCCCGGCGGAGCTCGACCACATGACGGCATTGCTCGAAGAGGGGCTCGCGGCCGGCGCACTCGGCCTCTCTTCCGGGCTGTTCACGCCGCCCAGCAGCTATGCCGACCGTGCCGAGATGGCGGCACTGTGCAATGTGTTGAGGCGCCGGAATGCCGGCTATTTCACCCACATCCGCGACGAATCGAACAACGTCATCGCAGCGGTCGAGGAGGCGATCGACATCGCCCGGACTTGTGGCGTTCATGTCGAGATCGTCCATCTCAAATGCTCCGGGCTCGACAATTGGGGCAAGGCCGCGCAGGTCTTGGCGATGATCGAGGCGGCGCGGCAAGAGGGCCTCGCCGTCGATTGCGATGCCTACCCTTATGCGGCCGGCAGCAACCCGCTCAAGAACCTGCTGCCGCAATGGGTTCAGTCGGATGGGCTGGAGGCTATGCTCCAGCGTCTCGCACTATCGGAAGCCCGCGCGCGCATCCGCGCCGAGATCGATCGCGACGGGTTCAACAATTGGGGCCGCATCCCGTCCTGGGATTGCGTGCAGATCTCGATCTCGCCGCACCTCCCGCAATACGCGGGGGAGACCTTCGGCAATCTCGCCGCAGCGCGTGGGCAAGACCCGATCGACGTCGTCTGCGATTATCTGATCGAGGACAAGGGTGCCACACGGGTGCTGATCACCTCGATCGCCGAGGAGGATATTCGCGAGATCGTGCGTTCGCCGTCGGCTCTTGTCGGCTCCGACGGCAATTGCGTCGCCGATTACGGGGTCACGAGCCAGGGGATGCCGCATCCGCGCTTTTACGGGACCTTCCCGCGTATCATCGGCCATTACGTGCATGACGAGCGGCTGCTGCCGCTCGAGCAGGCGGTACGCAAGATGACCGGGGCGACGGCAGCGGCGCTGCGGTTGCGCGACCGGGGGCTGATCAAGGAGGGCTACCGGGCCGACATCGCGATCTTCGACCCGGCCGACTTCAAGGACCGCGCGACTTACGCCGCGCCGCACCAATTTCCGACCGGTACGCGGACGACGGTGCTCGTCAACGGGGTCATCGTCGTCGAGGATGCAAGACACACCGGGGCCGCGCCGGGGGTCGTGCTGCGTCGCGCGCTCGACGGCTCGGTCGGCTGAAATGCCCGGGCCCGCCGCTCCGCCATTTCGCTGGTCACCGGGAATATACTGCGAAAAATCCGTTTTTGCGCCGTTTCGGGACAGATCTCGCCCCGCAAGTGGCTGTAATCTATGCGCGATCTCGGCAAATTCCCTAAGCGGCCGAACAGGGAATTAAATCGATCGAACAGGGAATTAATTCGGCCGAACAGGCAGCTATCAGGGAACCACCAGCGAATCGAAACGCACCGCATTCGCCGCGATCGCATCCATTCTTTGTGCCGGTCAGCGCCAGTTCTTCACGCAATGCGTCAAGCAATGTCATGCGCGGTTCGACCATCATCGCGCAGAGTTGGCCGTTGACACTCAGGTTTATAGACATGCGCTCGCCGCCTCGCTCCGCGATAGCGCTGCCGACCGCTGTAACAGTTGCGGGGTCGCCGAACCCGCGTATACCCGTCTCGCTCATTTCCTCTCTCTTTCAGCGAGCCTGGGAGCGCGCGACGTCGGCGGCGCTGATGCCCTCCAATGCGAGCCCGTAGCCGACGCCCTCGTCGATGATGCGCCGCAGCCTCTGGGTCAGCGCGATCCGTGTGTAGCTCGACGTGAGTGGCGGCAGCTTGGCGAGCTGTTGGGCAATTTCACGGGCGCGGGCAAGCAGCTTGTCGGCCGGCACGATTTCGTTGACCGCGCCCCATTCCTTGGCCGTCTCAACACCGAGCTCCTGGCGGGTGAGGACGAAGTAACGGCCGCGCACGCTGCCGATCACCTCCGGCCAGAGCAGATTGACGCCGTCGCCGGGCACGATGCCGAATTCGAAGTGCGGCTTATCCTGAAACACGGTCGAGGGGGTCGCCAGCACGATGTCGGCGAGCAGGATATATTCGGAGTGCAGCCGCACCGGGCCGTTCACCGCAGCGATCAGCGGTACCTCGATGTCGAGGATGTTCATCAGGACTTTTTTGCCCTCGCGATAGATCTTGTCGTAGCCTTGGGGGCTGAAGAAGTCGAAACCCTCGGGGCTGATTGACTCCATGAACGCCCCGCCGCTGCCGGTCAGAATGACGACGCGATTTCGCGCGTCCTGGCTGATCTGATGAAAGAGGTCGACGAACTCTTCATGGGTGTAGCCATTGAAGATCAGCGTGTCGCCGTTGGTATGCAGGACCACCTCGAGCACGCCTGCGGGCGAGCGGGTGAGCTTGGCGTGCGGGAACATATCCTTGTAGGTATTGAAGTCGGCCATCGCCGTTGTCCCTTCCTTGGGTAAGAATGGTCCGGCGCGAGCCTTATCGGGCCGGCACATTCGAAAAGAGCGGCCCCAATCCCTCCGCGATCGTCAGATGCGCGATCACGGCGTCGCGAAGCTTCGGGTACGGCAGGTTTGCCAGCATCGCCGTTTGCACCGCCGCCATGACCTCACCCGCCTCGGAGCCGATCATCGTAAAACCGAGAATCCGGTCATCGTCAGCGACGAGTACCTTCATAAAGCCTTGAGTTTCGTCCGTGGTTTCCGTGCGCAGAACGGTACGCATCGGCAGCCGCGCGACGCGCGCGACCAGCCCTCTGCGTTGTGCCTCGCTCTCGCTCACCCCGACATGGGCAAGGGGAGGGTCGGTGAACATGCAATAGGGAACCAGCCGATCGCGCGTGCTGCGGTTCCCTCCGGCCAGGTTGTCCCGGATGATGCGAAAATCATCGACCGAGGCATGCGTGAACTGCGGGCTGCCGGCGCATTCGCCGATCGCCCAGACATCGGGCGCGGTCGTCTCCAGCTGCTCGTTGACGCGGACGTAACCGCGAGCGTCCAACTCGACGCCGGCCTCCTCGAGCCCGATCTCGGTGTTGTTCGGAAGGCGCCCCGCCGCGACCAGGATGTCGGTACCCCCGATCGTCCGCTCACCGGAAGCCGTGCGCACGGTAACGCTGACCTCCTCGCCGGAGCGGCCGCGCACGTTGAGGGGCTCGGCCGCCACTAAAAATTGAATACCTTCGGCACTGAGGATTCGCTGCAATTCGTCGGCGACGTCGGAATCCTCCCGGGCCATGATCTGCGGGCCGCGCTCGATGACGGTCACGCGGCTGCCGAAACGGCGATAGGCCTGCGCCATTTCGAGTCCGACATAACCGCTGCCGAGCACGATCAGATGCGGCGGCAGGTAGTCGAGTTCCAGCGCCTCGATGTGGGTCAGCGGCCGGGCTGCCTCGAGGCCGGGAGTGCTCGGAATTGCCGCATGCGTTCCGAGGTTGAGGAAAACCTTGTCGCCAGCCAGCATGCGCGTGCCGCCGTCATTGAGGTGCACTTCGAGCGTTTTCGGCGCCACAAAGCGTCCGCTCCCCACGATCAATTCGGCGCCAGTCGCCTTGTAGTTCTGCAGATGCAGTTCGATCTCGCGGTTGACCATGTCGCGCTTGCGCTGGCGCACGGCCGCCATGTCAGTCTCCACCGGACCGGCCACAGTGCCGAACTGTCCGGCGTGGTGCGCCAGATGCGCGACCCGGGCGCTCCAAATCTCGTTCTTGCTGGGCATGCAAGCGATATTGGGACAGGAGCCGCCGATCCAGCGGCGCTCGACGACGGCCGTCCGCCGCCCCGATCGCGCCATGTGCCAGGCGAGCAACTTGCCGCCTTGCCCGCTGCCGAGGATCAGGATTTCAACTTGTTCTGAAGACATGAGTTTGCTCCATTGCGACCCGTATGGAATGCTAACGCTGTCAGGCAGCCTTCGGCCCGGGGCCGTCTGCCCGAAGAGGATTTTCTTGCCCTCCTCGGTCACCGCGGGCCGGTGCGAATAAGGCTCGCCCTTCGCATAGGCGCGAACTGTCGCCGGCCGCGCGCGCACCGTGTCAAACCAGCCGCGCAGGTTCGGAAAGTCGTCGAGGTTCTGCTGTTGCCGTTTCCACGGTACGATCCACGGGTAGGACGCCATGTCAGCGATCGTGTAGTCCTCGCCAGCGATGAAACTGCGGCCGGCGAGCCGCCGGTCGAGCACGCCGTAGAGCCGGTTCGTCTCGTTGATGTAACGGTCCATAGCGTAGGGGATCTTCTCCGGCGCATACTGGACGAAGTGATGGTTCTGTCCTGCCATCGGACCGAGCCCGCCTACCTGCCAAAACAGCCATTCCGTAACCGTCTTTCGCCCGCGCACATCGTTTGGCAGGAAGAGGCCGGTCTTCTCGGCGAGATAGAGCAGAATCGCGCCCGACTCGAATACCGAGACCGGCTCGCCACCGTCGCTCGGGGCCGGATCGATGATCGCAGGCATCCGGTTGTTCGGCGAGATGTGGAGGAATTCGGGCTTGAACTGATCGCCGGCGCTGATGTCGACAGGATGGATGCGGTAGGGAAGCTCCGCCTCCTCCAGGATGGGGATATCGACCTGATCGAAGCGGGCATCGACGTGGCGCTGCGTATGAGCCCGCTCCGCGATTCAACCTTGACCGGTCGCAAGATCGGCCATTGTCAAAGACGCGTGATCGGCACGGCTGTCTTTTTCGCAGCGAAGGGCTTGCCGCAGACCCCCGCCGATCTCGTCGCGCATCAGGCCATCATCTATGAGCAACGCCTGGGTGGCACGACCTGGACCTTCCGGCGGGGGGCGGCGGAAACATCGGTTGTTGTCGAGGGCCGGGTTCACGTCACCGCGGCCGAGGGTGTTCGGGAAGCAGTATTTGCCGGGCTGGGTTTTGCTATCGCCTCTGAATGGATGTTCGCCCCGGAACTGAGATCCGGAGCGGTCATATCGGTGCTGGATGATTGGTCGTCGCCGGCGGTCGATCTATGGGCGGTGTTTCCGACCGGACGACAGGCAAGCGCCAAAGCCCGCGCTTTCGCGAGCTTTATGCAAAACCAAATGTCCGATAGCGGAACAAGCGCCTTCGGGTCAGGATGACAATAGCAGCTGGATCAAACAACCGACCAGCAAGCGCGGCGGCCAATATCGGCTCCGGTTCCGCGGCTTACTCAGCCGCGCTACGAGGCCGCCGTACCGACGCCTCACCCTGCGCGGTCCCGACCGCTTCTGCGATCGAGACAAAGCCATCGCGGCGAAGCAAGCTGACCAGCCCTGATTTGATCTGGCTGACGAGAGCGGGGCCGGCGAAGACGAGGGCCGTGTAGAGCTGCACGAGGCTGGCGCCCGCGCGGATCTTCGCATAGGCGTCCTTGGCGCTTGCGATCCCACCGACACCGATCAGCGGCAAACGGGCTTGGGTCAGCCGGTACATTTCGGCGAGCAGCGCGGTCGACGGCACGAACAGCGGACGGCCGCTGAGCCCACCGGACTCATGCGCGTGACGGCCGACGAGATCCGGCGGGCGCTCGACCGTCGTGTTCGACACGATCAGGCCGTCGATGCCGGTTTCGAGCGCGACTTTGGCGATGTCCCGACGCTCTTCGGCGGTCAGGTCGGGTGCGACCTTGAGTAGCAGCGGCACTCGGCAACCCGTCGTTTCGCGCACGCTCAACAGACGGTCCAGCAGCGATCCGAGCACCCCGCGATGCTGCAGGTCGCGCAGCCCAGGCGTGTTCGGTGAGGAGACGTTGACGACGAGATAATCGGCGAGCCGCGCCACCCGAAGGATGCCTTTGGCGTAATCCTCTGCGGCATCATTGGTGTCGCGGTTTTTCCCGAGATTGACGCCGACAATTCCCGAACGCATATGCCGCGACAACCGCCCGACGACTGCGTCGAGCCCGCCGCTGTTGAACCCCATGCGATTGATGATCCCCCGATCTGGTTCGAGGCGGAACACCCGTGGCTTCGGGTTACCCGCTTGCGGGCGTGGCGTCACGGTGCCGACCTCGACAAACCCGAAACCGAGGTGACGCATCGCATCAGGCGCACGGGCGTCCTTGTCATAGCCGGCCGCAAGGCCCACCGGGTTCGGGAAGTCGAGACCCCAGAGATGTTGGGCTATGACCGGCGGATCGGGGTCCTGCGCCGCGCTGCCGCCGAGAAACCGACTGGCACCGAATTCGAGCGCCCGCAAGGTCAGCTCGTGCGCGGCTTCCGGCGGCAGCCGGCGAAGAGCGGGACGGATCAGCCGATAGAGGCTTTCCATGGCCAGAACTCGGTCTCCATTCGCAGATATGATAGATCATTCGGGTCATGTCCGGAGGAAATCGCCAACTTGCGCCCGCGCGGGTCCTGGTGCCGCAGGCTCCGGTGCTCGTCGCCGGTTTTCGCGAGGTGCTGTGGCTCAGCCCGGACGGCGAGATCGAAGCGCTCGCACCAGCCGAGGCCCGCAGCCGGGTCGAGCGCGAAGCGCCGATGCTGTGCCACATCAGGGCCACCGCACGGCGGCTCGACACGCCGCTGTTTCCGGCCCTCGATCTGCTCGAGCTCTTCGCCTTTGTCCGTCCGGCGAGGTTCTGCGTGCCGACGCCGCGCGGCCTCGCCGAGGCGCTGGGGTTGGCGTTGCCGCACCGCCCATCGGAAGCCTGCGTGACGCTCGCCACCGCGGCGCGCGCCTTGCTCCAGGAGCTCGGCGGGGAGACCGATGCCGAAACTCACGCGGTGGCGGAGGCGATGAATCGCGGCGGATGGCTGTGGGCCCCGGCGGTTCTCGCCGCATTGCCCCCCGGCGATCCCGATGCGTCGCGGCGTGTGGCAGGGCTCCGCGTGTGGACACGGCTCGCCGAATGGGCCGAGCCGGCACCCGGGCCGGCGCCCGGCAACGAGACGGTGCGGCCCGAGGAGGCACGTGCGCGGCTCGCCGAGCTGCTCGGCGCCACCGCCGAGCCGCGTCCGCAGCAAGCCGATTACGCCGCGGCGGTCGCCGCGGCCTTTGCGCCGCGCGACGAGCCCGACAAGCCCCGAGCGGTGCTTGCCGAAGCAGGGACGGGGGTCGGCAAGACGCTGGGCTACATCGCACCGGCGAGCCTGTGGGCGGAGAAGAATCGCGGGTCGGTATGGATCTCGACCTACACCCGCAACCTGCAGACCCAGATCGCCGGCGAGCTCGACCGGCTCTACCCCGATCCCGAGCAGAAGCAACGCCAAGTCGTCGTCCGTAAGGGGCGCGAAAACTTTCTCTGTCTGCTGAATTACGAGGAGGCGGTCGGCGGCGCACTGATGCGGCCGGGAAGATCGCTGGCGCATCTCGGGCTAATCGCCCGCTGGATCGCCGCCAGCGACGCAGGAGACATGGCGGCGGGGGACTTCCCGGGCTGGCTCGCCGAACTCATCGGATTTGGGCGCGTCAACTGGCTCGCCGATCGCCGCGGCGAATGCGTGCACTCGGCCTGCCCGCATTTTCGCCGCTGCTTTGTCGAGAAGAACATCCGCAAGTCGCGACAGGCGCGCATCGTCGTCGCCAACCACGCGCTCGTCATGGCGCAAGCGGCTCTCGGTGGGCTCGACGACGCGACCGTGCCGACCCGCTACGTCTTCGACGAAGGCCACCACCTATTGGCGGCAGCCGACGGCGCCTTCGCCGTACGCCTGACCGGCCGGGAAGGGCGCGAGCTGCGCCGCTGGATCGTCGGCGCTGAAGGGGGCCGAGGATCGCGCGCGCGGGGTCTGCGGCGGCGGATCGGCGATCTCGTCGAAGGCGATGACGACGGGGCCAAGGCGCTGATCGACGTCCTCGCCGCCGCCCGCATCCTTCCCGGCGACGACTGGCCGCAGCGCGTCGCCGAAGCGCGCGGGCACCAGAGCTGCGAAAAGTTTCTGGTACTGGTCCGCCAGCAGGTGCTGGCGCGCGCCGTGCTCGCCGACAATGGCTATGGCTTGCAGGCCGAGGCGCGACCGCCGATCGAGGGCTTGGTCGAGGCGGCGTCGCTGCTGGCTGACGGTCTCGAACGGCTCGCGGTCGCATTGAAGCGGCTTTGCGACACGCTGCGAACCCGGCTCGAGGACCCCGACAACCCGCCCGATCCCGGCCTGCGGCAGCGCCTCGATGCAACCGTCCGCAGCCTCGACCGGCGCGGCGAACTGCAGCTCGCCGCTTGGAGCCGGCTGCTGCGCGAGCTCGGCGAACCGCCCCAACCCGAGACCGTCGAGTGGCTGGCACTCGACCGGATCGACGGGTTGGAAATCGATATCGGGGTCAATCGGAACTGGGTCGATCCCGGCATCCCGTTCGCCGCGTTGGTGGCGCAGCCGGCGCACGGCCTCGTGGTCACCTCGGCGACCCTGACCGATGGCGCCGCCGATCCCGAGCTGGCCTGGCGCGGCGCCGAAGCCGGGACGGGTCTGCGCCATCTGTCAGCCAGCCCGACCGCCGCGCGCATCGCCTCACCGTTCGACTATGCAGCGCAGACGCGCATCTTCGTGATCACCGACATCCCCCGCGACGACATCGGACAGGTCGCGGCGGCCTATGCCGCCCTGTTCGTCGCGGCACGCGGGGGCGCGCTCGGCCTGTTCACCGCAATCGCCCGCCTGCGGGCCGTGCATCAGCGTATCGCGCCGGCGCTCGAGGCGCGCGGTCTCCTGCTGCTCGCTCAGCATGTCGACGCCATGTCGACCGCGACACTCGTCGACATCTTTCGGGCCGAGGAGGATTCCTGTCTGCTCGGCACCGACGCGGTGCGCGACGGCGTCGACATCCCGGGCCGTTCGTTACGCCTCCTCGTCTTCGATCGCGTTCCCTGGCCGCGTCCCGACATTCTGCACCGGGCTCGCAAGCCGGTGTTCGGCGGCGCGCAGTATGGCGAGCAAATCGCCCGGCTGCGGCTGCGGCAGGCGTATGGCCGGCTGATCCGCCGCGCCGACGACCGCGGCGTGTTTGTGATGCTCGACCGCGCGCTTCCGTCGCGCCTGCTCGCCGCCTTCCCCGAGGGAGTCGCCGTTGTGCGCGTGCCGCTGGAGCAGGCGGCCGAGGCAACGGCGCGGTTTCTCGAAAACGCCCCAACCCTACCGTCGCCAGCAAGCGGGGGAGGGTAGGATGGGGGCTTGACAGTCGCGTGCCGCTTCTGGTCTGAGGCTATATTCCGCAACGCGAGAGATCCGGCATGCTCGACCACCACCGCGCGCTGATCTACACGATGGTGATCGTGTCCGCCGCCGAGAGCGAGCTACCCGACGCGGAGCTCCGCATCATCGGCGACATCGTCCGCGACCTTCCGGTGTTCCGCGACTTCGATCGAAGCGACCTGCCGAAGGTGCTCAACGACTGCACCGAGCTGATGAGCCGCGAGAATGGGCTAGAGGAGACCCTGACGGCGATCAAGGCGGCACTCCCGGCCAAGCTGCGCGAGACCGCTTATGCGATCGCCTGCGATCTGGTCGCGTCCAACGGCGAGGCGAAACAGGAGGAGCTGAGTGTCGTAGAGCTGTTGCGTCATCGGCTCAGCATCGACCGACTGATCGCAGCCGCCATCGAGCGTGCCGCAAGGGCGCGGTTTCGGACGCTGTGATCGACCCTCTCCCGCATCGCGGGGGAGGGTGCCCCGGATCTAGTCCGGGGGGAGGCGGGTGAGGGCGAGCTGCAGATGACGCCAAATCCTGTTGCACTTCTAGTAATTGGTAGTAATTGAGGGTAATTGAGTAATTGGGGTCAGAGTGGATTTAATCGAAAAGAGTCACAATCTTCGCGGTTTTTGGGGAAATTGCTAAATATACTCTGGTAAATCTACTCTGACCCCAATTACTCATTACTCCCCAATTACTGACGGATCTTTGAGATTGGCGCCGGCCGAAAACGCGCCCCCCGCCTCCTCGCCGGTCAGCACCGCGACCTTGACATCGGGATCGACTGCCCCGCCGCCATCTCGTCCCAGCGGCCGACGATCTCCTCGTTGAAGTCCTCGCCGCAGCAGTTGCGCGCTTCCGGCCGGTTCAAAGTCAGCCAGCCGAATGGTTACGCTTCTCGTATGGTACCGGCATCCGAACCTCCTTTGATCGCGAGGCAAAGGAAAATCGAAACCGATCTTGGAGGCATGTGATGGCCTACGGCAAGTCGTGCAGACGCGGTAGCTTGTGCGCGCAGGCCAGAACGTCTAATCGAGCACGCTAGCGCGGCATCGAGAGCCGCTATCAAAGGGGAGGATCAAGTATGTCGAGCGGCTCCGATGCGCGCTGGATCGTTGGGCTCGTTTTGGGTGCGGTTCTCACTACCGGCACATCGGCCATGGCCGCGAGCAGGTGCGACCAGCTCCTCGCCCGGCTCAGCAACCAGGTTGTGAATGCTGCCGATACGACGTGCTCCGAGAGCCCCGACCTTACCACGGCTAACCCCAACACAACGCCGGCCGATAATTCGCTGCCCGGCCTGCCAGCTTTCGCGTTCACCCCGCAGACCGACCGCTCCGTAATATCGCCCAGCCCGCCGAACCGGACGCCGATTACCAAGAAAGTGCCGGGTCTCCAGCTCGATGCGCGCATCGCCGGCGATCCCGCTGGCGAGGCGCGAATCCTGATCCGCCTGCCGGACCAATGGAACGGAAAGCTCGTTGTCGCCGGTTCTTCCGGGACGCGCAGCGAGTTCAACGGCGACTTCGCCTGGAGCGACTACGTGGTGCAGCAGGGCTACGCCTACGTCTCGCAAAACAAGGGAGTCCTCAATTTCTTTGTGGCCTCGCTCGACAGCGCTACCCCGCCCGAGCCGCTGGCTTGCCGCCTCAACCCGGCGGCGACGGTCTGGGTTCATTTCTACACTAACGATCCGGCCACGCCGTTCACACGATGGACCCCCTTCATGATCGAGGCCACACGCATCGGAGGCAACGCGCTTTCGGCGTATTACGGCAGCCGCCCGCGTCGCACTTACGCGGTCGGAACGTCGAATGGCGGCTATCAAGTGCGTCGGGCGCTGGAGGCCGCGCCGGAACTCTACGATGGCGGCGTCGACTGGGAAGGCACTTATGTCGATCCGGTGGCGCCGAACATCCTGAGCGGACTGCCACCGGCGATACTTAATTTTACTGGCTACACCACGTCCGGCTTCAGCCCCACCAGCACGGCGGCGCAGAACATCGTCTCGACCGGCTACCCGCCTGATCTGGTCTCAGGCACGACCTCTCTTTGGGGCCTCTATTGGGGCGAGTTCTGGGAGATCACCCTCTGTCAGTGGCAAAAGCGTCTCGACCCGACCTACGACACCTACGGATCGGGCACCGGAACCTACAGCTACATCGACCGGCTGTCGGCCTCGGATGTCGGCGCTGATGTCGCCGCGATCACGACGACCGGCGAGATTGGAAAGCCGCTGATCACGGTCGCCGGCACGATGGATGCATTGCTGCCGATCAATCTCCATGCCCGTGCCTATGCGCGCGCCGTGGCCGCGGCTCTTTCCGGCCAGGATAATAAGGGCGGTGACCAGCAGAACCAGCGCCCGACCTACCGGCTTTACGAGGTGCAGAACGGCAACCATATCGAGACCTACAAGGATACCTTCCCGCAGCTCGAGCTGATCCAGCCGCACGCGCAGAACGCTTTCGACCTACTGGTAAAATATATCGAGCAGGGCGGCCAGCTTCCGCCAGACCAGTGCATTCCGCAGGGCGGCGCGATCGCAACAACCCCTGCCGAGCCTGGACATTGCGCCAGTCTCTTCGCACCATGAACCCCGGACGGTCATGTCGCGCGGCATTCCCGGCAGTATCGAAGGCTGCTCATCCTGGGTGGCCGCATCGCTGAACTTGGTGATCCTGTCGATCTCCTACGGAGCGCCGCTCGTCGCGGTCGTGGTACTGAAACCGATTGCCGCCACTCTGGGCAGCGACCGCTAGGTGGTGGCGTTGGCGGCCTCGCTGATCTGGTTCGGCACCGGCTGCGGCGGGATTTTTATGGGGTGGCTCGCCGACCGGATCGGCGGGATCCGGCCGATCGTGATCTTCGGTGCGGTGATGACGGCACTGGGGCTGGCCGTTTCGGCAGTTGGCCAAACCTGGGCGCTGGTTCTTGGCAGCGCGTTGTTTATCGGCCTGCTGGGCAACAGCGCCCATTTCCCGCCGCTGGTCACCTATGTCAGCCGCTGGTTCGACCGGCGGCGCGGCGCCGCTGATCTCGTCCGGGCAATACATCGCCGGCGCGGTTTGGCGCTGGTGTTCGAGCGCGGCATGACAACGCGTTGGCCTTCCCGACTGGGCTGACCTTCGTCAGCGATGGCTCGTTCACCGGGACAATGAAGCCGATCACCCGCTCAGGTGGCGGCCGTGCCCCGAACCAGGCACACTCGGCTCGTTGGCTTTTGGCCTTACGGGACTTGGCTTCCTTAGACATAGACGACGATGGCCCACGCGGCCGAGCATGCCGCGGGCATAGCGACGGGCCCGGCTCAGGCTGGCTTCAGTCGCGCGATGCATCCGGCAACGCGCGCCTGACGACCGCCTGGATTTCCCGCGGTTGGGCGGCGAGCGCGTCGCACAACCGGCCGAGCTGCCGTCGCAGGTCGTAGACCTGGTCGAGCAATCCGAGGACGAGCGAGAGCGCGTCGTCGTCGATCGCGAACTCCCGGCGGACCTCGAGGATCAGCTCGACCCGGGCGACATCGATCTCATGGAAGATCCAGGTCTGGTCGCGCCGCTCGGGCAGCACCCAGCGGTTTTCGACCCAACGGGCGAGTTCGCGCCGATCGAGCCCTACGATGCGGTCGAGCAGCTCCTCGAGTGCGATCACGAGGGCATTCCCTGTCGCGGGTCGAAGGGGTGCCGCGGCGCCCATTTCTCGAGAAATTCCGCGAGCTCCGGATCGCCACCCGAGCCGACCACCACCTTCAAGGTCACGTATTGATCGCCTGGGCTCTTCTTGCGCTGAATTCCTTTGCCGCGCAGCCGCAGCTGCGAGCCGGTATCCGAGCCCTTCGGGATCGTCATCGTCACCGGGCCCGTGACCGTCGGCACCGTCACCCTGGCGCCGAGCACCACCTCGGCGAGGCTGACCGGCAGCTCGATCTGGATATTGTCGCCATCGCGGCGGAACAGCGGGTGAGGTGCCACATGCACCTCGATCAGCGCGTCGCCGGCCGGGCCGCCGCCGAGGCCGGGCCCGCCCTTCCCTCGCAACCGCAGCACCTGACCGTCGTTGATCCCGGGGGGGATCGTCACGTCGAGCCATTCTTCGGGAGCCAATGACAGGCGTTTCTTCGCGCCGGTCGCCGCCTCGATAAAGTCGACGGTCAAAGTGAAGAGCCGGTCGGCGCCGCGCGCCTTGAACCCCTCGCCGCCGCGAGCCCGCCGACCGCGCCCGGCGGAGCCGAAAGCCGCGAACAAATCCTCGAGATCCCCCAGGTCCATTTCGCCTTCGGGCTGGTATTTCCGACCCTCGGCGCCCTCGGCATAACCACGATAATACGAGCGCTGCGGCCGCTCGGCACCGCTTTCGTCGATCTCTCCACGGTCGTAGCGCCCCCGTTTCTCCGGGTCGGAGAGCAAGTCGTAAGCCGCTGAGACCGCCTTGAACCGTTCCTCCGCCGCGGGCTTGCCCGGGTTAAGATCGGGGTGGAACTGCTTGGCTAGCTGGCGATAGACCTTGCGGATTTCCTCCGCGCTCGCGGCCGGTTTGACGCCGAGCACTTCATAGGGCGTTTGCGCCGCCATTCGGCGTTAGCGCTGCCGCACCCGCGCGCGCTGGGCGGTGACTTGATCTACCCGAACGGCGACGGTGCGCTCCGAGCCGCCTCGGACCACGGTGAGATCGACCGCATCACCGATCCGCGCCAGGACGACATGGTTCTTCAGCTCGGCCCCGTTACGGATCGGTACGCCGTTGACCGCGACAACAAGGTCGTTGCTCCGCAGTCCGGCACGTTCGGCGGGCGAGCCGGGCTCGACGCGGGTGATCACCGCGCCTTGTGCATACGTCGTCCCGAGCGCCTGGGCGATATCGGGCGTCAGGTCTTGGATCGCCACGCCGATGCGGCCGCGCTTGATCTCGCCGCCGCTGATCAGCTGGTCCATGACCTGGCGCGCGATGTTGATCGGTACGGCGAAACCGATGCCGACATTTCCACCGGATGGCGCGACGATCGCGGTGTTGATGCCGACGACCCGGCCCTGCAGGTCGATGAGCGGACCGCCCGAATTGCCCGGATTGATCGACGCATCGGTCTGGATAAAGTCCTCGTATCCTTCGATGCCAAGACCAGTACGCCCGAGCGCGCTGACGATCCCCGAGGTCACGGTCTGACCGAGGCCAAACGGATTGCCGACCGCCAGGACAAAGTCACCGACCTGCAGCCGATCCGAGTCACCCATCGGTACCGCCGTCAGACCACCGGCGGGGATCTGCAGCACCGCGATGTCGGTCTCGGGATCGTGACCGATCAACCTGGCAGTGAGACGCCGACCGTCCTTGGTCGTGACCTCGATGCTGTTCCCGTTCTCGGTGACGTGGCTGTTGGTCAGCACGTAGCCCTGCGCTGCGTCGACGATCACCCCAGAACCGGTCGCCTGGGTCTCGCGCTCGATCGGCTGCTGCTGCTGGAGGTTGAAGAAACGCCGGAACAGGGGATCCTGCAACAAGGGGTTGTCCTCGCGCACCCGGCCCCGCACCGAGATACCGACAACCCCCGGAGTGACTCGGCTCACAACCGGCGCGATGCTCTGCATCGGGGCGCCACCCGCTTCGGGTATCGGCGCTCCGGCAAGAGCAGCACAAAGGGTGCCCGCCATCAGAGCGATCCCGCCTGATAGCACGAGCGCTGACAAGACCCGATTCATGGCTGTGAAGATCCTAGGAGTGGCGTCCAACCGCATCAGGTGAACGCACTCATCGTGTATAAGTTGCCGCCGCTCTCTATCTAACCCCTCGCGCGATCGCTTCAAGGGAAGCGCCTCGCGGGCTTGGCAGCCGCCTCGGTCATCGGCTGCTAACGATTTGTATTAATTTGATTTTTTGAGTTGTAAGGGAGCGATCGATCGCGCATGCTCGTTTGCCGGAAGGGACGGAACGCGCATGAGCACGACAGTGAGCGACGACAAGCGGGAACTTCGCGATTATCGCCTGACGACCGCGGAAATCATCTACCATCTGCCGGATCATCCCGACCTGTTGCAGAGCTTCGTCTGGCAGAAGCTCGATGTCGCTCCGGATTTCCCCGAACTGCGCCGGTTCCTGGAATTCTGGAGACGCAACATCGAGGGCAAGCTCCACTCCGTGCGGGTCGGCCAGGCGAGGTTTTCCGGACGGCCCAGGTTCCGCTACGTCACCGCCGCGCACCGCCTGCACTAGGCGAACCGGCGCGGGCCTGAAAACAAACCGGGGGCGTTTGGCCGCGGTTGTCATTTTGCGGCGGTAGTCTCACCTTGTCCGATGCCGGTTTTTCCGAGGTCGGGCACCTTGTCCGTATTCGCCGTCACGTCACCGAGCGTCGGAAATCCCGCCGCTGAGGATAGGCCCCTCGCGGTTGCGGCTTGGCTATTTGTCTGCTGCGCACTGATCTTTCTGATGGTGGTGGTCGGCGGCATCACCAGGCTCACCCTGTCCGGCCTGTCGATCACCGAATGGCAGCCGGTCGTCGGCATACTGCCCCCGGTCTCCGCTGCCGACTGGGCTGCCGAATTCGCGAAATATCAGCAGATTCCCGAATACCGTCTGGTCCATTTCACGATGACGCTGGACGAGTTCAAAAGTATTTACTGGTGGGAGTATGCCCATCGGCTGCTGGGGCGGCTGATCGGCGTCGCCTTTGCAGGGCCCTTTGTCTGGTTTCTGGCGCGTCGGCGGCTGTCGCGGCCCATGGTTCCGTGGCTCGCCGGCATTCTGTTGCTGGGTTTCGCCCAGGGAGCCCTCGGCTGGTATATGGTCGAGAGCGGGTTGGCCGACCGGGTTGAGGTCAGCCAGTACCGGCTCGTCGCCCATCTTGCACTGGCGCTTGCGATTTATGCCGCGATCCTCTGGGTGGCGCTCGGCATCGTGCGGGGGTCGGCGCGCCGGGATCACGGGTCCGGCTGGCGGCGGGCTTCCGAAACCGTCCTCTTCTTCGTCGCGTTGACAATCTTGGCCGGCGGATTTGTCGCCGGCACGCGCGCGGGGCTCACCTACAACTCCTTCCCCTTGATGGACGGTAGGTTGGTGCCCGAAGGCTATGCCCAGCTCCATCCGTTTGTCCTGAATTGGTTCGAGAATATCGCGGCGGTGCAGTTCGACCACCGGTTGCTCGCGGTCGCGACGGCGGTTGTCATCTTGCTGGTGTGGGCGGCCGGTCGGCGTGCGGTCCTGCCGCGACCGGCTCGCGCCGCGCTGCACGGGCTAGTCGCCATCGCCCTGCTGCAGGTCGCGCTCGGCATCACAACCCTTGTGCTCGTCGACCCGATCCCGCTCGCCGCTACGCATCAGGCGGGAGCCGTGCTGCTACTGACCGCGGCGGTCGTCTTCCGCCACACCTTGCGCGGAGTGGCGCCGATGGACGAGAAAGCGCCGGCACCCATATAGTCTTGACCCGCCCCGGGAGAAGACGATGGCAGATGATGGCCCCTTTCCGGCAAGAACCCTCGATGATTGGGCGCGCCTTGCTCGGTCGGAGCTGAAGGGCAAACCGCTCGACAGCCTCGACTGGATCACCCCCGAAGGCATCCTGGTCAAGCCGCTTTATACCGCCCGAGACCTCGCCGCGATCGAATGCGCCCAGCTGCCGGGGTTCCCGCCCTATCTGCGCGGACCGCGGGCGACGATGTACGCCAACCGACCGTGGACGATCCGGCAATATGCCGGGTTCTCGACGGCCGAGGAGTCGAACCGGTTCTACCGTGAGAATCTGGCGGCCGGGCAGATGGGGCTGTCGATCGCCTTCGATCTCGCGACCCATCGCGGCTACGACAGCGACCATCCGCGGGTCGTCGGCGATGTCGGCAAGGCCGGGGTGGCGATCGACTCGGTCGAGGACATGAAGATCCTGTTCGAAGGCATCCCGCTCGACCGGATGAGCGTGTCGATGACGATGAACGGCGCAGTATTGCCGGTGCTCGCCGGCTACATCATCGCGGCCGAGGAGCAGGACGTGCCCCAAGACAAGCTCACGGGCACGATCCAGAACGACATCCTCAAGGAATTCATGGTCCGCAACACTTACATCTACCCACCCGGGCCATCGATGCGCATTGTCGCCGACATTATCGAATACACTGCTCGACACATGCCGAAGTTCAATTCGATCTCGATTTCCGGCTATCATATGGAGGAGGCTGGTGCCACCGCAGTGCAGGAGCTTGCGTTTACCTTGGCCGACGGGCTTGAATACGTGCGCGCGGCATTGTCGCGCGGGCTGAAGATCGACGATTTTGCACCGCGCCTGTCGTTCTTCTTCGGGATGGGCATGAATTTCTTTATGGAGATCGCCAAACTGCGCGCCTCGCGGGCGCTGTGGGCGCGGCTGATGCGCCAGTTCGCACCAAAGAACCCGGCGAGCCTGGCGTTGCGCATGCACTGTCAGACCTCGGGGGTGAGCCTGACCGAGCAGGACCCGCACAACAACATCATTCGCACGACACTGGAGGCGCTCGCCGCGGTTCTGGGCGGCACCCAGTCATTGCACACCAACTCGTTCGACGAAGCCCTGGCATTACCGACCCCGGCCTCGGCGCGCGTCGCGCGCAACACGCAGCTGATCCTCGCCGAAGAAACCGGAATCCCGCATGTGATCGATCCGCTGGGGGGCAGCTGCTACGTCGAAAGCCTGACCCATTCGATCGCCGCGGCGGCGACGGCATTGATCGACGAGGTCGAGGCTATGGGCGGAATGACCAAGGCGGTCGAAGCCGGCATGCCGAAATTGCGCATCGAGGAGGCCGCCGCGCGGCGCCAGGCGCGGATTGACCGCGGCGAGGAGACGATCGTCGGGGTCAACAAATACCGTTCGGGCGAGGCCGCTTCGGTCGAGCTGCTCGACGTCGACAACGGCGCGGTGCGGAAGGCTCAGATCGAGCGCCTCGAGCGGGTGCGGCGAGCCCGCGACCCGGAGCGCTGCCATGCCGCACTCGCCGCCCTGACCAAAGCGGCGAAGACCGGCAAGGGCAACCTGCTGGCATTGGCGATCGAAGCGGTGCGGGCGCGGGCGACGGTCGGTGAGATCTCCGAGGCGCTCGAAAAGGTCTTCACTCGGCATCGCGCGCAGATCCGCGCGGTGTCGGGCGTCTATGGCGGGCAATACGAAGGCGACGAGGACTTCCGCCGGGTGCAGCGGCAGATCGAAGCGTTCGCCCGCGAGGAGGGACGCCGGCCGCGCATGCTGGTCGCCAAGCTCGGCCAGGACGGCCACGACCGTGGCGCCAAGGTGATCGCCACGGCCTTTGCCGATATCGGCTTCGATGTCGATATCGGCCCCTTGTTCCAGACCCCGGAGGAAGCCGCGCGCCAGGCGGTCGAGAACGACGTCCACATCGTCGGCGTCTCGAGCCAGGCGGCCGGCCACAAGACCCTCGTCCCGGCATTGATCGAAGCGCTGAAGCGCGAGGGTGCGGTCGACATCCTGGTGGTCGTCGGCGGCGTCATCCCGCCCAAGGATTACGATTTCCTGAAACGGGCCGGGGTCAGCGCGATCTACGGCCCCGGCACCAAGATCCCGCAAGCGGCCACCGAGATACTGTCACTGATCAAAAAGCAGCGATTAGCAGCGTGAGCGACTGCCAAAGGTGAATCACCGATTCTCGGCTTCCGTTATGAACCTGTAAATCGCTATGACTTCATCCCGGCTGACCTTAACCATTCAGCACCGTCACCGCTTATTTTGCGTGCTCGGGCTTCCAGGGTAGCCTGAAGAGCCCGCTCTAGCGCTCGGCAATTATTTGTCCTTATCTCGACGAATAGAGCGGGTTTATCGCGTGTACTCGTTCCGATCTGCGCCGCGATCCGCTGCACCGTGTCCAACTCGGTCGAGCCGATTTTCAGGCGATCAGGGCAGCAGGCGTAACCCAAGGCATCTACCACTCCTTCGCCTTCGCCGATCCTCATCACGCTGGAGATGTCCACGGCCGCCTCCACCGTTCTGAGCGCTTGCTCTTCGGAGATGTCTGGCTCGGCGGCGATACTCGAGTCACCGATGTATTGAGCGACTTCCGCGGCCGGATAATTCTTGTCCCGAGTGATTTGATCGGCTGTAAAGCCATGGCTCGGCGCCGCGGCGATGTACTTCGCCATGCGCTTGGCCCACTGGGTTCGGGTTTCCGGATCTTCGGCAAGGTTGTATTGGTTGGGAGCATACGTGAATTGGGCACGTTGCCCCGCCAGCGTCGCCATTCAACCCTCCCCAAACGTGCCATGCGCCTTCCCCGAAACCTTCCCGACCTCAGGGGATCAGTAGGATCTTGCCGATGTGTCGGCTCGATTCCATCAGGCGATGCGCCTCGGCGGCCTCGGCCAGCGGGAATTGCTTGTAGGTGAAGGGGCGCAATTTGCCGGCCGTCCACAGCGGCCAGACCTTTTCCCGTAACGCGGCGACGATCGCGGCTTTCTCGGCGACGCTCCGCGAGCGCAGGGTCGACCCGGTGACGGTCAGATGTTTGCGCTGGATCAGGCCGAAATCGGTTTCGACCTTGCTGCCCCGCATCAGCGCGACAAAGCAGAGCCGGCCCTCATGGGCCAACAGATCGAGCTGGCGCGGAATGTACTCGCCGCCGACCATGTCGAGGATTGCATCGACGCCGCGACCGTCGGTGAATTCCTTGCCGATTTGCACGAAATCCTGCGTGCGGTAGTTGATCGCAACATCGGCGCCATAGTCGAGGCACGCCCGGCACTTCTCGTCGGAGCCCGCGGTGGCCAACACCTTGGCGCCGAATGCCTTGGCGAGCTGGATCGCGGTGACGCCGATGCCGCTCGACCCGCCCTGCACCAGGAACACCTCTCTCGACTGGAGGTGCATCCGCTCGAACACATTGGTCCACACCGTGCAGAACGTCTCGGGCAGGCCGCCGGCGTCGGCGAGACTGACGCCAGCCGGGACCGGAAGGCATTGAACCGCCGGAACGGCGCCATACTCGCCGTAGCCATCGCCAATCATCAGGGCGCAGACCTTGTCGCCGGCCCGCCAATCGGACACGCCGTTGCCGGTCTTCACCACCGTGCCCGAGCATTCGAGACCGGGGATGTCCGGAGCGCCGGGCGGCATCGGGTAACGCCCCATGCGCTGCAGGCAATCGGCCCGGTTGACCCCGGCGGCGGCGATCCGGATCAATACTTCTCCCGGTTTGGGTTCGGGAACCGGGCGGGTTGCCGGCACCAGCACCTCGGGCCCGCCAGGCGCCTTGATCTCGATGACGGTCTGGGTCGCGGGAATGTTGGCGAGCATCGAAGTCCTCTCGTTTGCGGGGCGGCCTCGCTACTATAGCCGGGCCGACACGGTTGTGTCGTGTTCGGCTCAGCCGATGCGGGAGGAAGGACATGTCGATCTTGCAGGATAAGGTCGTGTTGGTGACCGGGGCGGGCGCCGGTATCGGCCGTGCCACAGCATTGGCGATGGCCGAGGCCGGCGCGACAGTCGCGGCCGCCGACATCGACCTCGCGGCTGCGCAAAGGACAGCGGATCAAGTCGGCAGCAACACGCGGCGAGCGCTCGCCATCGAGGTCGATTGCGGCGATGTCGCAAGGATCGAAGCGATGGTGACGCGCGCCGTTGCCGAGCTCGGCCGGCTCGACGTCATCGTCAACAACGCCGGTGTCACCCGCTACGCCTACATTATGGACCTGACCGAAGCCGACTGGGACCGCATTCACCGGGTCAATGCCAAGGGAGTGTTCTTTTGTCTGCAGCGCGCCGCGCGCGAGATGATCCGGCAAAATCAAGTCGACGGCAGCGGCGGGCGGATCATCAACATCGCCTCGATCTCCGGACGGGGCTATCCCGGCGCCTCGAACGCCGCTTATGCGGCCAGCAAAGGGGCGGTCATCTCGTTGACTTGGATGGCGGCCCAGCAGCTCGGCCGCCACAACATCAACGTCAATGCGATCTGCCCCGGGGTCACCCGGACCGAGCTCGGGGAGCGCAATGCCGTGGCGCGGGCCGCCGAGCGCGGCATCACGGTGGCCGAGCTCCAGGCGGAGGCCGAAGCACGCATTCCGCTCGGCCGTGCGAATGCACCGGAGGATATCGCGGCGATGGCGGTCTTCTTGGCTTCGCCCGGCGCGCGCAACGTCACCGGGCAAGCCTATAACGTCGACGGCGGGCTGGTGCCGAGCTGAGCCGCAGCTTGCCTTTACGCGCTTCCAGCGGGTGACTGCAGCCCGCCCGGCGCTGCCAAATCTGCTGAGCGGGCGCCTGCCTTTCTTTTATGGCTGGGTCGTCCTCGCTTGCCTGTGCTGCGCCGGCTTTGCCCGGCAGGGCCCGGCGGTCGCCACCTTGTCGATCTTTGTCGAGCCGTTAACGCGCGAATTCGGCTGGTCGCGCACGGCACTGTCGGGGGCTGTGTCGCTTGGCGGCGTGCTGGCAGCAGTGTCATCGCCGTTGATCGGTCCATTGCTCGACCGCCATGGGCCGCGCCTCACCCTCTGCATCGCGGTGCTGGTGACCGGGATCGCGTTGCTGCTGCTGTCGCTGACCCAATCGCTGCTGGTCTTTTATCTGTTGTTTTGCATCGCGCGGATGAATTGGGCCGGACCGTTCGATTTGGGCATTTACGGCGGCGTCAGTAATTGGTTCGTTGCCCGCCGCGGCTTTGCCACCTCCATTGCGACCGTGGCGCAAATGGCGGGGCTGGTCGCGATGCCGCTGATCGCCCAGCTGGCGATGCGCCAGCATGGCTGGCGCGTCGGTTGGCTGGCGATTGGATTCGTCACCTTGCTGATCGGTTTCCTGCCGGTTTGGCTGTTCATGGTGCGCCGCCCGGAGGATTTGGGTTTGGTTCCCGACCGTGCGCCGGGCAACACCGCCGATGGTGCCACAAAGGCCGAGCCGGCCATCTACCCCGAACCGAGCTTCTCTCGCAAGCAAGCGCTCGGCACCTCGGCCTTCTGGTTGTTGCTGCTGTATACGGTGCTGGTCTATCCGGTCCAGGCGGGGGTGAGCCTGCAACAGGCGGCGCACCTGATCGAGCGTGGCATCGAGCCGACCATCGCCGCAACGATCGTCAGCACGTTCTCGCTGATGTCGGCCATTGCCAGCGCCGCCTGCGGGCTATTGCCGCGCAGAGTGCCGATCCGCTATCCGCTCGCGCTGATCGGCGGATTTCTCACCGCCGGCACGCTCGCAATGGTCGGAATATCGTCGGCACGACAGGGATACGTCGCCGCCGCTTTGTTTGGCTTTGGCATTGGCGGAATTCTGACATTGCTGCCGATCGCCTGGGCCGATTATTTCGGCCGGGCGAATTTTGCGGCGATCCGCGGCGTCGCTCTGTCCGTGCAAGTGATCGCGCAGGCCTCGGGCCCGCTCCTGTCAGGCGCCCTGCACGACTGGACCGGCAACTACGTGCGAGCGCTGCAGTGCTTTGCCGTGCTGTCCTGCCTGAGCGTCGCAGCAGCCCTGGCGGCGCGCCGCCCAAGATTAGGCATAAATCCGATCCGAATGGCCGAGGAGCAGTAATTGCCCGGCTCGCTATTCACCCCTGCTAATCACTGACAGCGCCTGCTCGAGATCGGCCTTCAAGTCGCCGGCATCCTCGATACCGATCGACAGGCGCACGAGGCTGTCGCGGATCCCGATGGCGCGGCGCTGTTCCGCCGGAAAAGAGGCGTGCGTCATGATCACCGGATGTTCGATCAGGCTGTCCGTCCCGCGGGTGGGCTCGTGCTGCAGGTGGATGGGCAATCCCGGATAGATGACACGGCGGACCGACGGATGACGGTCGAGCGCTTCGGCGGTCACAAGCGCGCCGGCGCAATGCGGCTCCACCCTCTGATCTGAGGACCGGGCATCGGGCCGACGGTCGATGCCAGCAGCTTGTCCGAGGAGAATACGGTCGGGTACGGGTATCCGTCGCGTGCCCGAGCATAATCTGCTCGTGCTCGCCAGGACTGCAGCAGCCGATTGCAAGCGTGTCTGTCGCTAGTCCCTCGCGCGGGTGGACGGGCGGACCCAGAGCTTGTGAAACAGCAACCAGCCGGTGATGCAAGCCAATAGCAACATGAGCAAGGGAAAGAGCAATACGCCAGCCCCGATAATCGACCATTGCGCCCATATTGGGACTCTGCCCATGCTATCGTTCCCGCTGGCGCGACTGGGGCATCAACGAGCTGCGGGCGGAACGGAGAGAGCCAATCGCCGGCAGTCGCCGGCGGCCTAGCTAGGGTGCTAGACTGAACTCTTCATCGAAGTTCGGCGATACTGGGTGGGGAATAATAGTTCAGCTGGCTCGGGTCGCTCAGTATCATCTCCGGCCTTTGGCGAAAGTAGCTTACGAACCCGGTCATGCAAACGCGCTGTCCAGGCAACGTCACTTCAGGGTTGTTGAACTTTGCCCGATCGGTTCCATAGATCACTGCGGTAAGCGCCCCGGTCGAATTTGGCTGGCCGGGGTTGACAAGGGTGAGGAACGTTGGGTGCGCCCGAGCATCGGCTGCGTAATTCGCAGAGGCGACCACGCCACAGACCTTAGCGGCGTGGCCGACCTGGCTCATCGCATCTGCTGGGGTAACGGTTACTGCGCCGGCCGAGAAAGCACATAGGCTCAGCGCCGTTGATGCGATCACCACCTTCATCGTAAGCATTGGATTCTCCAGATTGGGGGGGGTCCCGCATCCATATCGCAGGGAGCTTACGATGGAGTTAAGCCCGCCAACCGACTTGACTGCGAATTACCCCTAATGGATCGGTAAGGGAGAATTAAGGTTCATAGCCCATAACTTACTCAGTTTGTTCTTGATTCACTTTGCAGATTGATGAACATGAAGTTCAGCTTTGCCGTGCTTACTGCGTTGCTCTCGAGCGCGCTCCCTCAGACAGTTTATGCGCAAGCCCATCTTCCGGGGCAGCCCTACATACAAGTCCCAGTACCTTGGGTACCCGGAGCCGGCCCGCCGCACCGGGAGCAGTGGGAACACGATCGGGAGAGAGGGGAGCATTGCGAGCACCTGAGACACCAAGAGCACGAGATCCGGGAACGCTTGGCCTACGCGCCACCTTATGGTGAGGAGCGGGGGCGATTGGAATATCGTCTTCGCGAGGTGCATTACGAACGCGAGCGGTGCGGGGATCGCTGACCGAGCGCAGTCATTTTCGGGTCGACAGCTTTATCCCGGTGGGTTGATCCCGACCGATCGGCAACGACAGCACTACCCCTCAGCACACGCGACTGCCCGCTTGCGCCGCAAAAAGTGGCCGAGGATGCCGCCGATCCAAAAAGGCAGAACCGGGCTGACGCAGACGACAGCTATGATGAACCACCCAATCAAGGTCAGGCGACCACCCACGGCGTCGGCTCTCCCCGCACTAAGCAAGGTCATGTTGCCGATGTGACGGCCAGTGAGCGGTGAGTATCCGGTAGCAAAACATCAAAGCCGGGCGATCCCTCGCCTTAACGGCGTAACTCGTACCAAACTGCCAAAGCGGCTGGTCTTTCGCGTGTCGGGTCAAGGTCGAGGGAAGCCGCGAGCGAGCACGGGCGGCGCGGCTCGATGCGGTCGCTGGGGTGAATACCCGTCGCACTGAGCCGTGGAAGAAAGGTTAGTCTATCGAAACACAACCGAAAACAATGATGCTAACGCGTCCCAGGGTACCGTCGCGATTTGTGTTGGGATTGATTGGCGCGGTCTCCGGTCGGGTGAGGATACTGGGTCAGGCAGCAAGGTCAATCGGCTTATCGGCGAGTTTCTGGGTCAGGGTCTGCCAGCTGTCGACT